>Ga0182030_10024873_pt1 | contig 10957 bp, 7 predicted proteins | sample 812S3MmetaG_FD_121299 | JGI IMG/M metagenome (GOLD analysis project Ga0182030, IMG submission 121299) | Permafrost microbial communities from Stordalen Mire, Sweden - 812S3M metaG (Illumina Assembly) | ecosystem: Environmental > Terrestrial > Soil > Wetlands > Permafrost | place: Sweden... | reverse complement strand
GTGTTGCAACAATTGAAGGACGCGGGGCTCGACTCGCTCCCCGGCGGGGGGGCGGAAATTTTTGCGCCCGCGGTGCGTCGCGTCATTTGCGATCACAAAATCGGCGCCCACACGTGGCTGAAGGTGCATCGCCTTGCGCACGAACTCGGCATGCACTCAAATGCCACCATGCTTTACGGGCACATCGAGTCGGCCGAGGACCGTGTCGACCACCTGCTGCAACTGCGCAAGCTTCAGGATGAGACGCGCGGTTTCCAGACGTTCATCCCCCTCGCCTTTCATCCCGCCAACACCGAACTAGGCAAATTAGTCGAGCACGATGAGACGAGTGGTTTTATGGATTTAAAGAACGTCGCCGTGGCACGCCTCTTGCTCGACAACTTCCCCCATATCAAGGCTTACTGGATTATGATGACCCCGCGCGTGGCGCAGGTGGCGCTGCGCTTTGGCGCCGACGATCTGGACGGCACCGTGGTGGAAGAGAAGATCTATCACGACGCCGGCGCCACAACACCCCAGGCTTTAACCCGCATGCAGCTTATCCGCCTGATTCGCGAGGCGGGCTGCGAACCCTTCGAGCGCGACACTCTTTACCGCCCCGTCACCCGCACTGAAACCAGCGTCGCCGTGCAGGTTTGAGCCCCGATTAAAAACAATCTGGTACGCTTCGAAACCTCCTCCGCGGCCCGCTCATGGGCGTCGTTGGCGACTGCTCGTTTGTGGGCGTAAGTAATGCCCACTGTCTTCCCGCATCCCGGCCAGGTTCCAAAACGTGGGGCTCCCTCCGCCTTGCGGTTCCCCCTCTCCCCCAAAGGGGCGAGGGACGAAGATTCTTAGTTTGGGTGGTCTATCACCGCGCGGCTAATGGGACGGCCGATGACAGCTCGGTTCCTCCCCACATAGTTGCGGAAGATCGCCAGTAGTTTGGGGTTTCCCTGCACTTGCATGTTCGACACGCCTCCCGTCACCGGATCGTTCTTGAAAGTGGTGTTCCACCAGGAGAATCCCATGACTTTCGGCCAACGGCCACCCAACAGGTCGGAGAGGGCAGCCGTCGCCCACGCCGGTTGCTGTGCATCGTCAATCGTCCCGAACTCACAAACGATAAACGGCTTATCGGTCAGCCGCTGCATGCGTCCGTACACCCAATCCATCTGGTAACGGAACGAAACCGCTTCCGGATCGCTGGGCAACTGGCGGCCGTACACGCTGGCGCCCACCCAGTCGATCCATTCATCTCCGGGATAGTAATTCTCAAATTTGTTCCAGTCCTCAACCGGCTCATCCCAAGGGTCCACATGGAAAACCCAGCGGATGTTGTAGGCGCCTTCCTCCCGCCCGATGCGGATGATGTGCCGGTAGGCCTCGCGGAATCGGGCCACGGAATCGCTGTATGAGCCGCCCTCTTGGTTATACAAGCCATTCCAGGGAAACCACGAGCCATTGACCTCCACGCCGTATTCGGCAATCACCGGGGAACCGAATCGCCGTGCTTCCTGCATCCACTTTCGAAGGAGCAAGTCAAACTTGCCGGCAATAATGTTCTGAAGGGAATAGACCGGATCGGGCGTTGGGATGGGGTGACTGCTGAGAAGCATCAGCCGGATGTAAGGAACGCTCCCGTTGGAGCGGATCCAAGATGCGGTTTGGTAGGGAAATCGCGGGTTTTCATACCAGTTGTTCCAAAAGTACACCCACGCCAACGACTTGCCCACGGCGTGCTGGAATATCCTAACATCTTTGAGCGTGACGTCCCCCCCCATACCGTTCTTGCTGCCGGGGAAAACTCCAAGGTAGTATTTCCCGGGGGGCGGCTCCACCAATCTCGTCAGGGGGGCGGGACTAGGTTTAGGGGCGCGACCGATGCCCGCGGCGGTGACAACAATAACGGCGAGAACCTGCCATAGCTTTTGTGATCCTCGCGCTGGAGTGTCTCCCGGAATCATTCCTTCCCTTCAATTTACCCGAGAATCGGGGTGCTTTCGAGTCGAAAAGGTGCCGGCGGCAAGGTCGGCTGGAAGAGAAATTCTGCTTCGCGGCACAGCGAGCTTACCGTATCATTCTCCCCACCTTTGCAGGGGTTGCTTCAAATCGCGGGCGCCAGATACCTCCGTGGCCTTGAATGCATCACCGCGAAGAAACCCCTCACCCCCCGCCTTGCGGTCCCCCCTCTCCCCAAGGGAGAGGGAGAGAAATCAAAATCACAGCCCTCTCCCAGGGGAGAGGGTGCCCGAAGGAGGAAGGCAGGTGAGGGGTCCCTTTCAACCCCATTAGACTTTGACGGTGCCCTGCCACCTTTGCAGGTCCTGCACCGCAACCTGCTTATACATGATAATATAGTGTTGAGTGATATGCTTGTCTGCCTTCTTGCGTTTTTGAGGTACTTCCGTCTCCGCAGGTCGTCGGTCGCAGTTCTGGTCCTTCTCACCACGATGTCGATGTCTCCGTTGGTGGGATCGCTACGCGCAGCCACGCCCGATGAGGCCGACGACTCCTCGACGGTGGCCGTCGTTTACGATAGCCTGCCAGATCCACGTGTGGATTCCTATATCCATGCTCTTTTCCTGGCAAACTTACTTACCCACTTTAAATTACACGCCGCCCTCATTCCTCTTAGCAAGTATAAGGGGGGGGAACTGTCGGACTACCGGGCAGGTTTCCTGGTGGCGTCCGGACTTAAGACAATAGTCCCGCCCCCCTTGCTCGCTGACATTCGGGCCACGGACCGGCCGTTTGCCTGGTTGGGCGGGCACATCGATCAGCTTCTTGCCACCCCCGACGCGCGCCGCCACTACGGCTTCAGCTTTGTTGAGTACAGCCGGGATCTCGATTACCGGTCGGTCGTTTATAAACAAACCCTATTGCCCAAACCCGAGTACGACCTGAACATCGTCTCGATCCAGGACCCGAAAACCGCGGAAGTCATCGCCACGGCGATCAACCAGAAGAAAGTTTCGAGCCCCTACGTTGTGAAGAGCGGAAATTTCTGGTACTTTGCGGACGAGCCGCTTTCGTATATGGGCGAAGGAACCCGTTATTTGGTTCTCTGTGATCTTCTCCATGACATTCTAGGGATCAACCATCCTTCGGAACTGCGCGCGATGGTGCGCATTGAGGACGTCAGCGTCGACGACGATCCTGATGACCTCACCAAAATTGCTGCCTGGCTCTCTGACCGGCACATTCCCTTCGGAATCGCTCTTATTCCGATATTTCGTGATCCCACGCACTCCCTGGAAATCCGCCTAAGCGATCGGAAGTCCACGGTAAAGGCAATCCACACCATGATCGCCCTCGGTGGCACGCCCATCATGCATGGAATCACGCATCAGGTGCACGGATTGAGCGGGGATGAGTACGAGTTCTGGGACGAACTGGGAAATCGGGCGGTGGGCGGAGATTCGGCGGATTTTGTGATGCGTCGATTGCGGATGGGATTCGCCGAGTGCTTTGCCAACGACATTTATCCGGTGGCGTTTGAGGTTCCCCATTACGGGGCGTCGGCAATCGACTACCGCACGCTCGGGCAAGTTTTCTCCTTATTCTACGACCGTCCCATGGTCACGCCCGACGACACCACAGCCCAGATGGTGCCTTACCCTGTGGTGGACCAGTACGGCCGCCACATTGTTCCCGAAACTCTGGGTTATCTTCCCGAGGACGATCCTGATCCTCTGAAGATTGTCGAGTACGCGCGTACCATGCGGGTGGTGCGCGATGGGATCGCCTCATTCTATTTTCACCCGTTTCTGAAGCAAAAACTTCTGGAGCAGGTAATCCAGGGGATCAGCGGTTTGGGCTACCACTTCATCTCCCTGCGGGATTTTGACGGCCAGGTTAATTTCGAAGGTCAGTATGCCGTTCGTACCACCTCCGGTCCCATCCGGCTGTCACCCAAAGACGCCTATTGGCGCCTGCAGCTCTTCAATGCCAGCGGACAAGTGGTGAAAACCGATTTGTCGGCGGGGCAGGCGAATGGCCCCGTCGAACTTTCCGCTCAGGTTCCCCCGGGTGGGTGGGCTGCCGCCGAGGTCATGAAGCGGCCGCCCGCGGAGCCCGAACAGGCATATTCCTGGTACAAACGGATTGGCCAATGGTGGGATAGCCTGCATCCGGTTACTCCCCCTCCTTCCACGGTGGTTCGGGATAAGTTCGCCGGCCCTCCGAGCGCCACGATCCTGTGGCTGGACAATCCGCACGCCGCCGCCGGGCACAACCAACAGAGTTATAAGACGGTCCTGGAAGCTCTCGGATACCAGGTGAAGACGGCAAGCGCTGCCAAATTCCGCGAGGCGCCGAAGCCCAACGACACCCTCCTCGTCGTCCCCTACGCCGCAGGTGCGCGGCTCACCGACGCGCAGCAACGGCTGGTGGTGAGATATCTCGGGTCGGGCGGAAATGTGGTTGCCGACGGCGCCCAGGCTTGGCTCGCAAAGATCGGCTTTGGCTTCAGCAACCTCCAAATGGAGGTATCATCGGTGACCGATCCCGATCATTCGGACATTCAATTGACTTGGCGCCCCGAGGAACACATCAAGCGATTTACCGCGCCCGAGCATGTTCGCGAATTAATGGACGACAACGACAGCGGACAACCGGTAGCGTTGGCCGGCTCATTCGGGGCGGGCCACTTCGTTTATCTGGCGGCGAGTCTTGACAATTTTACCAACGAGGGGACCAGCCACTACCCCTATTTCCCTTTCTATCTCAGCACGACTTTCGGAGCCCCGACTTCGCTGCGGAGCCGCCACATTGAGGTGTACTTTGACCCCGCCTATCGCCCGGGGGCCGACCTCAATCGTTTGGCGACAATCTGGCATCGCGCGGGTATTAGCAGAGTTCACGTCGTGGCCTGGGATTTTTATCGCCAGAGTCAGAATTCATTCCCCTACGACGAGTTCGTTCGCGCCTGCCACCGCAGCGGAATTGCGGTCTACGCCTGGATTGTCTTCCCCATGGTGACTCCGAAAATGTGGGATGAACATCCGGAATGGCGAGAAAAAACGGCGACGGGCGCCGACGGCAATGTCGGCTGGCGCTTCTCGTTGAATTTCCAGGATCCCGATTGTTTCCAGGCCGCGATGGAATGGGCGAAGGACCTCCTGAATTCCAGCGATTGGGATGGCGTGGACATTGCCGAGTTGAATTTCGACGCCGACTTCAAGGACTATCTGCGTCCGGATAAATTTGTCCCGATGAACGACATCGTGCGCGCGGACTTCAAGAAGAAAGCCGGCTTTGACCCCAAAGACCTGTTCCGTCCCGGTTCACCCCACTACTACAAAACGGACCCGGCGGCAATGGCCCGGTTTCAAAAATACCGCGAAGACATTGTGGTGGATTGGCATCGCCGCATACTCGCTGAGCTCGAACCCTTGTGCGAAAAGCGAAGGATGGAAGTTATCGTCACCATGTTTGATAGCCTGCACGATGACTATGTGCGGCCCGCGATGGGTGTTGACTCGCCACGGATTGTTGCCTTGATGCGAGAATTCCCCTTCATGCTGGAAGTCGAAGACCCCGCGCAATTCTGGATGGCCTCGCCGGAGCGGTACCGGCGTTTCGCGGCCACGTACCTTAAGCTGGTCCCCGATCGCCGCCGCCTGATGTTTGATGTCAACGTGGTTGACAATCGGGACATTACGAATACCAATCTGCCCTCCAAAACAGCCACGGGCACGGAGTTGGCCCTGACGCTCCTGAGCGCGGCTTCCGCCTCTGGGCGCGTCGCCGTATATTCCGAAAATTCCGTATCCCCGCAAGATTGGGATCTTATCCAAATGGTGATGAACCGGCCCGCCTCCATCGGCGGTGGAAAAACCAGCATGGACGTCAACGCCGCCACGTCCCTGGAACTCGTTCCCGCGGACGACCCCCTCTATTATATTGATGGCCGTCTGTGGCCGGCCGTGTCACCGGATGGCGTGGTGATGCCGACCGGCGAGCATTCCATTTCCACCGAGCGAAGTTGGTGGCATTTCCTCGACACTGAGGAGTTTCAGGCGCGCATTCTGTCCTGCACGGCGGACTTGGCAGAAGCGCAGGCTGATGCCACCGGCCTGACCTTCCGATACCGATCAGCGGGGCGCGCGGTCTTTGTGATTAACCAGCAACCCAATGAGATTCTCGTGGATGGCACCGCAACGACATTGCCCACCGTGCCCAGCGGCCGAAATTGGGCCGTTGACTTCCCCGGCGGTGACCACATTATTCGCGTGACCACCAACACCAAGGCTGGCGTGGCGGTCGATCTTGTGGGCTGGGCGTCTTCCTGGGCCATTTGGGCTTTTGGCATCCTTGCCACGGTGCTGATGGTCGTTATTTACTTGCAACTTCGGCTGCAACGGCTTATAAAACGTAACGGATAGAAATGCATGTCTAATTTCCATTGGATTATTGACGGACTCTTTGTCTCCACTGTTGCCCTCATCTGGTTCATGCTGGGATATCAATCCCTCCTCTTTTTCCTGGGGCACATTTATTATCGGCGCACGCGTCATGCGGTGAAAAATCTCCCGGCCATTCCCGATGCCGAATTGCCCTGCATATCCGTGCTGGTACCCTGCCACAATGAGGGGCGCGTCATCGCCCACACCATCAACGCGCTGCAGAAGCTCGATTACTCGCCGGACAAGATCGAGTTCCTTCTGATCAACGATGGCAGTACCGACGACACGGCGGAGGTGATCCGCGGATTTGTCGCCGATCCGCGTGTCCGCTTGCTGGAGGTGCCGGCCCCTCTCAGCGCGCGGGGCAAGTCCGGCGCACTCAATTATGCGTTGTCCAAGGCGCGCCATCCGTTGATCGCCATTTATGACGCCGATAACCTTCCGGAGCCCGGCGCCATTCGACCCTTGGCCGAGCAGCTTGTGCACCATCCCGAGCTGGCAGCGGCGGTGGGGTTGTACCGTGCCTGGAACCGCCGCCGCGCCCTAATCACGCGATTTGTGAATATTGAAGGCATCGGGTTCCAGTGGATGGTGCAGGCGGGCCGCTGGATGCTGATGCGCCTGACCATGTTGCCGGGCACGAATTACGTGATCCGCAAGGCGATTGTGGAAAAACTGGGAGGCTGGGACGAGCAAGCTCTGACGGAGGACTCAGAGCTGACGGTGCGCCTTTATCAGGCCGGGTACCATATTCAACTGGTGCCCACCTCGGTAAGTTGGGAGCAGGAACCGGAATCGTTGAAGGTTTGGTTCGGGCAGCGCCGGCGCTGGGTTCGCGGCTTCAACTACGTGCTGAAAAAGCACGCCGCAGGGCTGCTCCGCGCCAAGCCCAGGCGCATCGCCTTTGAAATGCTCATGTCGCATATGTTGTATTACTTCTTCTTCCTGGCAGTGGTTATTTCCGACACCCTTCTTATTCTCTGCCTCGCCGGATTGGTCAACATTAATGTGCCCGGCCCCTACAGTCTGGTCTGGATCCTCGCTTACGCGACATTTGTTCTTCAGCTCGTCATAGCACTTTCTTGTGAGCAAGGGGAAGATTCTCCGGCCAATATCCTGCTGATCTTCGTAATGTATTTCACTTACTGCCAGCTCTGGATTCCCGTCGTGGCCGCCGCCTTTTACGACGACTTCATCATCCGCCGGGAGATGAAGTGGGCGAAGACGGAACGCTACCAGGTGGGTACAGCCTGAACCATTTTGGATTTGCGATTTTGGATTTTGGATTAAGGACTACCCCGCGCTTCGTGCTCCCCCCTTAGCAAGGCAGGGGCTCAAGGAGAGGTTGGCCTTTCAATCCAAAATCCAAAATCGGAAATCCAAAATCTCTTTCCATGACTGCTAAACGTTCTCACGTCCTTGTCGTTTTGGGCACGCGTCCGGAAGCCATCAAGCTTGCCCCCGTGATTCTTGAATTGGGGCGACATCGCGATCAGTTCCAGACTCGCGTCTGCATCACCGCACAGCACCGCAACTTGTTGGAACCGATCCTGCGCTGGTTTCGCATCCCCGTTCATGACGATCTCAACGTGATGCGGCCGAACCAGGAACTGTGCGGATTGTCTGCCTTGATTCTGAAGGGGTTTCACGAAGTGCTCGAATCCCACCGTCCTGACAGGGTCCTGGTGCAGGGAGACACCACGACGGCCATGTTGGCGAGCCTGGCGGCTTTCTATCACCGCGTGCCCGTGGGCCACGTGGAAGCCGGTTTGCGCACGCTGGACCGGTACTCGCCTTTCCCGGAAGAGATCAACCGCCGTCTAGTTTCGCAATTGGCCAGCCTGCACTTTGCCCCCACAACCTGGTCGCGTGATAACCTGTTGAAGGAAGGGATTCCCCGCCAGAGCATTATTGTGACCGGCAACACCGTGGTCGATGCCCTCCTCGAAACGCGCGACCGGGTGGTTCGCCACCCTCCGGCAATTCCCCAGCTTCGCGGACTCAAGCTTGACGGCCGCAAGCTGATCGTGGTGACGGCGCATCGGCGCGAGAATTTCGGGCCGGGGTTGACGAGTATTTGCCAGGGAATATTGCGCCTGGCATCGCAGCGTGAAGACATCGAGATTGTTTTCCCCGTTCATCCCAACCCCAACGTACAGGCGATTGTGCTGCCCATGCTCGGAGGCCACAGCCGCATCCACTTGATCGATCCGCTGGATTATCCCCAATTCGTGTGGCTCCTCAACTCTGCCTATTTGGCCCTCAGCGACTCCGGGGGTATCCAGGAAGAGATGCCATCCCTGGGGCGGCCCGCGCTGGTGATGCGCGAGAATACGGAACGCCCCGAAGGCGTGAAGGCCGGAGTGTGCAAGCTCGTGGGCACGTCCGCCGAGGTAATTTACCGCACCGTCACCGAACTCCTCGACGACAAGCAGGCCTACGCCCGATTCGCACAGCGCCGTAATCCCTTCGGGGACGGCAAGGCGGCTCAGAGGATTGTGGCCGCGCTGAAAGACATCCCTTCCAAAATATAGCTCCCCTTCTCGGCTCAGGAGGGGAGATGTACTCTTGCCCCTGGGCTTGGAATTTGCGAGGTAAGGGCGCGGTGGGAGTCTCAAATCTCAGATTCTAGATTGCAGAGGCTGTTAACCCGGATTTCTCACCACGGATCTGGAAGGGCGGCCCTGAACAGGCTGCGGAAAGACCCAAAAGCACTGTCATTCTGAGCATTGACAGCCGTTCGGCTGCCCACGATAGGCAGAAACTCGGGCCGAGGAAGGGTAGCGCGGACCTGTTTTTTAGGTCCGCGGCTTTTCCTTGTCCATCGGGGGACGTGCCGCGGACCTGAAAAACAGGTCCGCGCTACGCCGGCTGAATTCCAAGGACTTACGCGTCGGGTTTCTGCAGAGCAGCGGCGACGGTCCTGAGCCTTGCCAAGGAAGAATCTCGCATTGCCTTGAAAATACTCAGAGCGAGATCCTTCGCGTAGTTTACCCTGAGCGGCAGAGCGAGATTCTTCGCTGCGCTAAGAATGACAGCGAACGGGCTCAGGATGACAGCATTGTATGGTTTTTCCGCAGACTGTTTAGCCCCGCCCTTTCGGCAGCCCCCGTCCAGGCGTGGTGAGAAACGCGGTTTAGAGCAGCGTGCAAGGGATGGGTTGTTTCGATGTCATCGATCTTTTTGGAAAGCGAGCGCGTGGGCTTGTGCATCACTTGTCAACATTTGCGGCTTGTGCACACCGATCGGTGTTCCGTCTTTTGTCAATGCCAACGCTCGGCGACGGACCCGGCCTATCCAAAGTACCCTCGCCTCCCGGTTCTCTATTGCCCGGGCTACGAGGTGAAAAAAGAGGATGCCCCGGAACCGCCCTGTTAGCCCGTGTTAAATCTTCTGGGGAAGTTACAGGGTTCCGTCAAAGTCGCGGACGTCGCATACCTCCATGGCCATGAGTGCATCACCCGCGAAGAAATCCCTCACCCCCCGCCTTGCGGTCCCCCCTCTCCCCACGGGAAAGGGTGCCCGACGGAGGAGGGCAGGTGAGGGGTCACTTTCAACCCCATTAGACTTTGACGGCGCCCTGGGGGAAGTCAGACACCCCCCGCAAAGCGGGAGGCTTGATGAGTAGGGCCGCCTCGAAGGCAGCCCCCCGAAACGTGCAATTTGCTTCCATGCCGGCCGCCTTCGAAACCCCGAAGGGGTTGACGTTGAATAGCCGTGGGCAAGGGCACGTCTTTTGTGCCCGCCGCCCACGGATCGCGTCTTAAACCATCTTACCGACCGCGGAGGGGTCGAACAGTTCGATCCCTTCAGGGCCGGAATGATTTGTTAATGTACCGTGACCGTAGGTTTCACCTACGGCTACTCACGGTGTTCCCCTTACGGGGAACCGGGCAACGGTCAAACCTCTTCGAGTCGCACGGGTCAAACCAGTGGCGTACCTTAGAGTTATGTGAGGTCATACTCTTTTGAGGCAATCGTGTACAATATCTGTTCAGCGGCGGCGGCACACCCGCAACCTGCGCAGGCGCTACGAGGAGGAATAATGAACTTTCCGGTGGGAGCTGAAGATGTGAAGGTTGTTCACGGACGCAGTACAGGACTGCAAGTTGTGTGCACCTGCGGCTGCGTCAATTTCAATTATCTCGACCCGCAGGACACGCTGTGGAGATGCCGGAACTGCCGCAAGGTTTTGAGTAATGACTTCCCCCGTCTGCTCGAAAGCGCCGCGGCGCTGCAAAAACAGCTCAAAGCCACGGAGGCGGCGCCGCCCGCAACTAGCTAACGCGAATTTCTCCCCATGACGGAGTTTACCTGCGCCGCGTCACATGCACCTTGAGTGCGGTGGCGACAACTACCGCTTTTTCGGGAACGCGATTCAACCAGAACAGGGCTGCGCGAATAGCACCGAACCCAACAAGGACCTTCGCGCCCGGAAAAGGCTCACCACGGAGTTTACGGAGAGAATCCGTTGGCTCTCTATTAAATCTTGAGAGGCACACAGAGGACACGGAACTGCCGCAGAAGGCCCCCTTCGTAACCCGCCGGGTAAGGTGTATACTCACCAG
>Ga0182030_10024872_pt1 | contig 10958 bp, 11 predicted proteins | sample 812S3MmetaG_FD_121299 | JGI IMG/M metagenome (GOLD analysis project Ga0182030, IMG submission 121299) | Permafrost microbial communities from Stordalen Mire, Sweden - 812S3M metaG (Illumina Assembly) | ecosystem: Environmental > Terrestrial > Soil > Wetlands > Permafrost | place: Sweden... | reverse complement strand
CTGCGCGAAGGATGGCAGCATCTCACCGTTTCGCCTGCTCGATGCGCTGCTGCGGGCCTGCCGGCGCGATCCCAACGTGGAGGTGCGTTATGGCACCCGGGTGCAGCGGATCGAGAAGGTGAACGGACATTTCCGGGTCGCGCTGCCGAGTGGGCCGGTGGAAGCCGCGCGGGTGCTGCTGTGCACCGACTGGGCGGTGCCGGAGTTGCTGGCGCCACTGGGGGCGGAGGTTCCGGTGGTGAGCCTGCCGAAGGAGGCAATCGTCACGGTACCGCGGGCGCAGATGGTCAAGCCGATTCTGGTTTCGCTAGAGCATCATATCTCGGTCAACCAGGTCGATCGCGGCTCGATTGTGTTTGTCGTGGCGCGACCGCGTGAGGGCACCAGTATCGAATCGACCTCAGACTTCCTGGCCTATGCGTCACCCAAGATCGTGGATCTGTTGCCGGGTCTGGCCGATGTGCCGGTGTTGCGTACCTGGGGCGGCGTTTCCAGCGTGACCCCCGACATGCAGCCGATTCTTGGCGAGACCGAGGTGGAGGGGTTGTATGTCGCGGTGTCGTCGTTCCGCGGGTTGATGACTTCGCCCGCCGTGGGACGCATGATGGCTGACCTGATCATCGACGACGACACGAACGATCCGATTCTGGCACAATTGGGGCCGCGTCGTTTCAAGACCGGCGATCTGATCGTGGAGCCGTTGCTTAATCAGGCGTGACCGGCGGGATCACAGCGTGCTGACGCCGGCTTTGACGCGATCGAGGAAGCGGCGAAGCTGGCGCGGAGTGGCGCGGTCCATGTTGTATTGGACGAACCAGCGGACGCGGCAGTCGCGCGCGCACAGCGCACGAACCGCCCGCGATATGACTTTGCGGGCCGGATCACCCAGCGCTACGCGCACCATCCACCAGGGTCCGCCATAGGTTGTCACCACGATGATATGGCGGAGTGCCTTCAGCCGATCGGTGAGGACGCGTCCATCCGGGGTGACATCGAACGCGACGCCAGGCAGCCAGACGCGATCGAAGTAGCCTTTCAACATCGCTGGCATGCCATACCACCAGGCGGGATATACCAGCACCAGGGCCTCGGCGTTGACGAGCTGGTCGTCATATTTGCGCACCGGACGAATGTTGCGTGTGGTGTTCTGGTAGTCGATCCGATCCTGCCGGCTCATGATTGGATCGAAGCCTTCCGCGTATAGGTCAACGTCTGTCACGTCGTGGCCGCGATCGGTCAGTGCCTGTAGCACGGTGGTGTGGGCGGCGCCGGCGAAACTCTCCGCCACCGGGTGGCAATAGATTACCAGGACGCGCATGCCGATCAGCGATCCGGCAACGGCGCGCGCCGCCAGCCGACGATGACCAAGCCGGTGGCCGGATCGAACAGCTCCTGATAGCCAAGGTCGAGGCCGTGGCGGGCGAGCACGTCTTCCGGTGCGCGCGCGGGGACCTCGGGAAAGATCGGCCGACCACCCGGCAGTCTGATCTCGGGCAGGCGCGAAAGGTAAAAAATATCATACCGATCAAGGAATATCTCGAACACATCGGTGCCGCCGATGACACCGACGCTGCCGCCGGGGGCGCCGACGTCCGCCATGGCATCTTCCAGCGCGGCGCCGGCGGGGTTCCAGTATCGGGCGTTGCCATTGGACGGATGCGGCGCCACGTCGGCGATGTGTCGGGTGAGAATCAGGCGTCGGCGTGACGATGAATGCGGCTGCTGCTCGTGCGAATGCCGGCCGTGCACAACGACGTCGACACCGTCGAGACCATCGGCGAAAAAGCGCTGATCAGGGGCGCAGATCAACGCATCTGGCATGACCCCATGGGCGTCGGCAAGCATGCCGTCCACCGATACGACAGCATAACCTTCGATGCGTGAGGGGAGCGTCATGTCATCCATCCGCGGACCGCAAGCCAGGTGGAGGCAACGCATTGCATCGGCCACATTTCCTCTGCTTCACCCAAACTTGTAGTCCGCACAGGTTGGCCCCGTCCAGGATAACCGTGGGTTAAAGCCAGACCGTGCCGAGGAGCGGGTGTGGAACTCAGACACAGGCGGCACGTTGCAGCCGGTAGCGTCTGTCCGCGACGTTGTTGATCCGAACTATAGGGACATGGGCCCATGAGCCAGACTGTTGGTGATTTCGTTGTTGAGCGCCTGCATGCGTGGGGTGTTCGCAAGATCTTTGGCTACCCGGGCGACGGCATCAACGGGGTGTTTGGTGCGCTGCGGCGCGCGGCGGGAAAGATCGAATTCATCCAGGCGCGGCATGAGGAGATGGCGGCGTTCATGGCGTCCGCCTACGCGAAGTTTACCGGCGAGCTTGGCGTGTGCATCGCCACCTCGGGGCCGGGCGCGGCGCATCTGATCACCGGCCTGTACGATGCGCGGCTGGATCATATGCCGGTGCTGGCGATCGCCGGGCAGCAGGCGCGCACCGCGCTCGGCGGGCATTATCAGCAAGAGGTCGATCTGCCGGCGATGTTCAAGGATGTTGCCGGGGCCTTCGTGCAACAGGCGTCGGTGCCGACGCAGGTGCGCCATCTGATCGATCGCGCGGTGCGGATCGCGGTGGGCGAACGGCGGGTGACAGCGATCGTGTTGCCGAATGATTTGCAGGAGATGAAATTCGACGAACCACCGCGCAAGCATGGCACGGTCCATTCCGGCGTCGGATTCACCGCGCCGAAGATCGTGCCATACGAGGTGGATCTGGGTCGTGCCGCTGCCGTGCTGAACGCCGGCAAGAAGGTGGCGATCCTGGTTGGCGCGGGTGCGCTGGGGGCGACGGACGAGGTGATCGAAGTGGCCGAGACGCTGGGCGCCGGGGTCGCCAAGGCGCTGTTGGGCAAGGGCGCGCTGCCGGATGAGCTGCCTTGGGTGACAGGATCGATTGGTCTGCTCGGTACCAAGCCAAGCTATGAGATGATGGCTGGGTGCGACACATTGCTGATGATCGGGTCGGGGTTTCCCTATTCGGAGTTCCTGCCGAAGGAAGGGCAGGCGCGCGGGGTGCAGATCGATCTGAAGCCGGACATGCTGAGCCTGCGCTATCCGATGGAGGTCAATCTGGTCGGCGATGCGGCAGAGACGTTGCGCGCGTTGCTGCCGAAGCTGATCGAAAAGACCGATCGCGGCTGGCGCAAGACGATCGAGAGCAATGTCGCTTCGTGGTGGAAGACGCTGGAATCCCGTGCGATGGCGGCGGCCAATCCGGTCAATCCGCAGCGGGTCTGCTGGGAGTTGTCGCCGTGCCTGCCGGACCGTGCGATCGTCACCAGTGATTCCGGATCGTGCGCCAATTGGTACGCACGCGATCTGAAGATACGGCGCGGGATGATGTGCTCGCTGTCGGGGGGGCTCGCATCGATGGGTGCGGCGGTGCCGTATGCCATCGCCGCGAAATTCGCCTATCCAGACCGACCGGTCATCGCGTTGGTCGGTGACGGTGCGATGCAGATGAACAACATGGCAGAGCTCATTACCATCGCGAAATACTGGCGGCAATGGGCGAACCGGACCTGCGTTGTCTGTGTGTTCAACAATGAGGATCTGAACCAGGTGACGTGGGAACAGCGGGTGATGGAGGGTGATCCGAAGTTCAATGCGTCGCAGCAGATTCCCAACGTGCCGTATCACAGGTTTGCCGAGCTGATCGGACTGGCCGGCATCTATGTCGACACGCCCGAGCAGCTTGCGGGCGCCTGGGATCGCGCGCTGCGGGCCGATCGGCCGGTGGTGCTGGAGGTGAAGACCGACCCCGAGGTGCCACCGCTGCCGCCACACATCACGTTGCAGCAGGCACAGCATATGACGCAGGCCTTGCTGACCGGCGATCCGCGCGAAGGTGGCGTGATCATGGGGACGGCGCGGCAGCTTGTCGGCGCCCTGTTGCCTGGCGACCGTGACTAGCGGCGCATGGCCTATATGATCTGAGACCGAGACGGTTATGGTCGCCACGCATGGCCGACTGATGGCATCTGTGGCGAATATCTGATCGATTTTGGCGGCGGATACGGGACTCGGTCCGGCGCGGTGTGCGAGCAGGGCGCGGAGGTGGTGCAGTTGTTTGTTGAACTGATGAATACGGGGGCGACCGCGCAGACGGTGCGCGATGCGATCCACATCCATCCCACCTTGGCGGAGGCGGCAAAGAACGCGGTGCTGGCGGCGAGCTAGCGTGCTCGCCGCCATCGGGCGGTCAGCCGAGGTCGATCAGCGCGATGCCGAGATCCGCGCGCTTCTTGCGGCGCAGGTGCACTGGTGCTTCCACGATGGTGATTTCCAACGTTGGCCGCACAACGGCGTCGAGCAGGTGGCCGCCGCGCGTCGAGCCATCGCTGAGGCCGAGCACGGTGTGCAGATGCAGGCTGGCCTTGCCGTCGTCGCCCTGGGCGATATCGCCAATCGCGCTGAGCACCTCGCATTGCTGCTCGATCGGGATCTTGCGGTAGGACTTCGCGGCGATGTCGAACCAGCCGACCGTCGCCCGTTTGAACGCACCGATCGCCGTCAGCGACGCGCCGTCCAGCTTTTCCTGGGCGGCGAACTTCGTGATGGCGGCAAAGGCTTCCTCGCCCGCGTCCAGCACCAGCACGAAGGTGCGCGCGCCGGCGTTTTCCGATACCAGTTTCGATTGCATCTTCTGGTCCTTTGGGTCTGATCCTGGGCGTCAGCCGTGCGCGCGATGCTCGGCGTGGCGCTTGCGGGTCGCGGCGGCTTTCTTGGCGGACGCGGATCGACTGGCTTTGGGCCGGGACGCCGCGGCCGCGCCGCCGATCTTGCCACCGCGGTGTGCCGCGGGATGGCCGGTTGATTTGCCCTGGCCGGAACCGCCCGTGCGCTTGCCGCCGCCGTCGTCCTTGTTCACCGTCGCCCAGGCGCGGCGTTCGGCTTCCTTCTCCGGCACGCCGCGATGTTCGTAGCCCTCGGCGATGTGGTCGGCCTTGCGTTCCTGCTTGTCGGTATATTTGGATTTGTCACCACGCGGCATGTCAGGATCCTTTCCTGTATTGGACGCGGTCTCGTTTGCTGGGACGTGTGTAGAGTAATTGCCAAACGCGTGAAAAGGTTCGCGCGCGGGATGCCGAAGAGCGGTCACATTGCCGGGACGGCGTTCCAGAGTGTCATGTGTATCGCGTCAACTTGTCCAGGGCTTGCTGCGCCGAGTGGCATATCGACCTGCACAGCAAGCCTCTCGCGACGATCGTGCGGCGGTGCCAGGCGCTGCCGGGTCACGACTTGTCCCGACACCGACATGAGAATAATGCGCCGCATGCGGTGACCTCCACGGACGTGAACGAATATCTGGGCGACATCACGGGCGAGGGTATCGCGGCGAAGGATTACCCCAGCGGACCCGGAACGAACCTGGCAGCGCTGACCGCGGGGGTTGGAGGCGTACGACATGCAGCCATGACGGTGCACGCTGGCGGCCATGAGAAAAAGGGGCGGCCATGAGAACAGGGGGCGGCCATGAGGAAAGGGGGGCGGCGGAGCTACCCCGTCGCCGCCACCTCCAGCACATGCGCGGCGATTGCCATCGATGCGGTCAGCCCCGGCGACTCAATCCCCAACAGATTGATCAGCCCCGGCACCCCATGCGTCTGCGGCCCCTGCACCACGAAATCCTGTGCCGGCGCGCCCTTTGGCACGATCTTCGGCCGGATCCCCGCATACCCGGGCTGCAACGCGCCATCCTTCAATCCAGGCCAATACTTTCGCACCGCCGCGTAGAACCCATCCGCGCGCCGCGGATCGACCGTGTAGTCGATCGCATCGATCCATTCCACATCCGGCCCAAATCGCGCCTGCCCGCCAAGATCGATCGTCAGGTGCACGCCCAACCCGCCCGGCACCGGCACCGGATAGATCAGCCGTGAGAACGGCGACCGCCCCATCAAGGTGAAATAGTTTCCCTTCGCATAATACGCGCCCGGCACGCGGTCCGCGGGCATGCCCTCGATCCGCCTTGCGAAGTCTGGCGCTTGCAGCCCGGCTGAGTTCACCAGCAACCGGCAGCGCAACGACATCGGCTCCGCGCCACCGACGTCGATCTCGATTCCGCCACTGACCCGCCGCCCACGCTCCACCGGACTGTGGAACACCGGCACCGCACCCGCGTTCTCCGCATCGCCTTGCAACGCCAGCATGAACGCGTGGCTGTCCACCACGCCGGTGGACGCCGACAACAGCGCGCTGGTGCACTGCAACTGCGGCTCCAACGCCATCGCCTCCGCCGCGGTCAGCACGCGCATGCCCTCGACGCCGTTCACCTCGGCACGCCGCTTGATGCCGGCCAGCATGTCGTCTTCCTGCGCGTTGGTCGCCACGATCAGCTTGCCGCAATTGCGGTGCGGCACGCCTCTTTCAGCGCAAAACGCGTACAGCATCCGCCGGCCGGCGACGCAGAACCGCGCCATCAGGCTGCCCGCCGGATAATAGATCCCGGCGTGAACGACCTCGGAGTTGCGCGAGGATGTTTCGGTGCCGATGCCCTCCGCGGCGTCCAGGATCAGCACCTCGCGCCCGGCCAGTGCCAGCGCCCGCGCCACCGCGAGCCCAACCACGCCGGCGCCCACCACCACGCAATCAACCGTCTCCACCCGCACGCCTCCCGCACCGAGGCATTCGATTTACCCCCCACCGCCGCACACGGAAAGCCGCTATGCTCTCGGCGCGAAAAGCTGGGAGCCCGTGCATCGATGCTCACGCTGCAATCCGACGACGCGTCCGTGGTCCTGGCGCCGGAGCAGGGCGGTGCCATACTCGGCTGGACGCATGGCCGCGTCGCGCTGCTACGCCATGCCGCGTCGAGCGCCGTGGTCCCCGGCGACACCCGCGAAATGGGCGCCTTTCCGCTGGTGCCGTATTCCAACCGCATCGCCCGCGGCGCATTCAACTTCGGCGGCCGGCATTATCAACTCGCGCTGAATTTCGGCGACCATCCGAACAGCATCCACGGCGTCGGCTGGCAACGTGCCTGGCGCACCGCCAGCATCGCGCGCGATGCGGCGACGGTGACGCTGGATCACGCGCCGGACGTGAACTGGCCGTTCGCCTTCACCGCCGCGCAGACCTATCACCTGATGCCCAATGCGCTGCGCGTCACGCTGTCCCTCACCAACCGGCACACTGCCCCCGCGCCCGCCGGCCTCGGCCTGCATCCCTATTTTCCCCGTGGCGACGCGACGCTGCGCTTCCACGCCGACGCGGTTTGGCGCAATGGTCCGACGCAACTGCCGAGCGAACGCACTATGGTGCCCCAGGATTGGGACCACACCGAGGGTCGCCGCGTCGGCATCCCACCGCTCGACAATTGTTTCGAAGGGTGGGACGGCAGAGCGACGCTCAGTTGGGCGAATCGCCAGATCACCCTCGAGGCCAGCGACATCTTCCGTCACGTGATTGTTTATACCCCGCCGAGCGCGCCCTTCTTCTGCGTCGAGCCGGTCAGCCACATGAACGATGCGATCAACCACGGCGGCATGCAGGTGCTCGAACCAGGCGAAACGTTGCAGGGGCAGATCAGCTTCCGCCTCACGTGACGGCAACGCGGTCAGCTCGCGAGCAGCCCCTGACCCAACGCGGTCAGTGCCAGGCCGATCGACAGGTCCAACCCCACCAATCCCAGTGCCGCCAACGTCGACGTTTCCAATGCCAGTTTGATGGCGAACCATTCCAGCCACAGCGCCCACCCGATCGCGATCAGCGACGCGGTTTCCTGCACCAGCATTGACGCGCCGAGTAGGCCCGGTAGCGCGGCAATCACCAGCAACAGGTACTGCACGACGTTGCACCAGTTCCACACCACGATGAAGCGCGACCAGCGCGGCGCGCAGCCCATGGCCTCAACCACCGGCCGCGACAGCAGCGCGAAACCGATCCAGCCGATGATGTAGCTCAGCAGGTCCAGCGCAAAGTCGTGCGCCGGGACCGCGCTGCTGTCGCCACCCATCAGGCGCAGGCAGATGAACGCCGGCAGTGCAACGGCGATGGCCCAGAAACTGCGCGCCGCGCCGCCCAGGTCGCTGTCGGCGTAGCCCAGACCCTCGGGCCGGCCGCGCGCCAATAGCAACGCAGCGTGCATGCCGCTGGCGATCGAGCGCGCGAACACGGCGATGGTACCGTTCATTTGCCGCCCACCGTTCCGTCGAGCGCACCCGCCAGCAACGTCGGACCCAGTACCAGGAAAATCGTTACGAGATTGACCCCCACCACAAGAACCACGGCCCGCCACGTGCCGAGGCCCAATCCGTTGCGGGCCAGGAACCAATGCAGCCACATGCCGTAGCCGGCCAGGCCAGCGACCACCAGCACAAGACCGATGTTGCTGGGCACGCCGATCGCCAGCAGCACGCCGGCCAGCACCACCAGCAACATTGCCAGGACCGGAATCGCCCACTGGCACCAGTTGAAGGCCACCGCGAAGCGCAGCCACGCATCCGATCGGCCCCAGAGCCGCGCCGCCTCAAAGGTCAGCACCGGCGGGGCCAGCAGCGCGCATAATGTGGTCAGCAGGTCCGACAGCGCCGCCTGGACGCCGCCCTGGAACACCAGCAACAAGGCGCCAACCAGAGGGAATGCCACCAGCGGCGCCAGGCTGTGCAGAAACGCATCCGGCGTGTCGCCGAACTGCGCCAGCCCGTCCGCGTGACCGGTTGCGATACGGGCGATTCCAAGCACGATGCTGCGCGGCCGTGTCGGGCGTTGGCTCACGATCTCATTCATTCCGATGGTGTGGCCGGTGTTGCGGCGAGCAGCGCGGCCAACGCGTCGCGGTAGATGCCGGCCAGCGCGCGTAGTTCGGCGACCGGCACGCGCTCATCCGCCTGGTGCATGCTGGACCCGACGAGGCCGAACTCGGCGACCGGGCAATAGCGTGAAATGAATCGCGCATCCGATGTGCCGCCGCCGGTGTCCAGCTTCGGCTCGACGCCACTCGCGGCGGCAACCGCGCTGCGCAGCGCCTGCACCGCGCCGCCCGGCTGGGTGATGAACGATTCGCCACTGATCGAGATGTCGAGGTCGAACCGCTCGGCGTGCTGCGCCAGCACCGCGCGCAACCAGGCGGACAGCGACGCGCCGGTATGGCGATCGTTGAACCGGATGTTCAGCGCCGCGCGCGCCGCGGCCGGAATGACATTCGTTGCGGTGTTGCCGACGTCCAGGCCGGTGAGCTGCAGGCTGGAGGGCTCGAACCATTCGGTGCCGGCGTCCAGCGGCGCCGCGGTCAGCGCGCTGGCGGCACGCACCAGCCGATGCACCGGGTTGTCCGCGCGGTGCGGATAGGCGACGTGGCCCTGCGTACCGTGCACGGTGATCTTCGCGTTCAGGCTGCCGCGGCGGCCGATCTTGATCATGTCGCCGAGCTGCACCGGACAGGTCGGTTCGCCGACGATACAGAAATCCGGGACCTGGTCGTGCTGCTTCATCCACGCCAGCACGCGCACCGTGCCGTCGACGGCGTCTGCCTCCTCATCGCCGGTGATCAGCAGGCTGATCGAGCCACGCGGCTTGCCGGCCGCCAACAGCTGCGCCACGCCGGCAACGAACGCGGCGATGCCGCCTTTCATATCGCAGGCACCACGACCATACAGCACGCCGTCATGCACCTCGGCGCCGAACGGATCGTGCCGCCATTGCGCCGCGCCCACCGGCACGACGTCGGTGTGCCCGGCGAAGCAGATATGTGGTGCGCCAGTGCCCAGGCGTGCGAACAGGTTCTCGATCTCACCGTAGCGCAGCCGCGTCACGGTGAAGCCCAGGCGTTCCAGCGCATCGGCCAACACCCCCTGCGCGCCGGCATCCGCCGGCGTGACGGACGCGCAACGAATCAGCGCTTGGGCGAGGGGCAGGGGGTCCGCATCGTTCATCGCGGACACCGTTCTTTCCGTCATGGCCGGCAGGACGCTGTCATCCCGCTCAATCGCGCAGCAGTTCGTTGATCGAGGTCTTAGCCCGCGTCTGCTCGTCCACGATCTTCACGATCACCGCGCAATACAGCGACGGCCCGGGCGACCCGTCCGGCAGCGGACGACCCGGCAGCGATCCTGGCACCACCACCGAATATGACGGCACGCGACCGATATGAATCTCCCCGGTCGCGCGATCGACCACCTTGGTGGACGCGCCGATGAACACGCCCATCGACAGCACCGCGCCGCGCTCGACAATCACGCCCTCCGCCACCTCGGACCGCGCGCCGACAAAGCAGTCGTCCTCGATGATCACCGGATTGGCCTGCAACGGCTCCAGAACACCGCCGATGCCGACGCCGCCGGACAGATGGCAGTTCGCGCCGATCTGCGCGCAGCTCCCCACCGTGGCCCAGGTGTCCACCATGGTGTTGCGCCCGACATGGGCGCCGACATTGACGAAGGCCGGCATGATCACCGCGCCCGGCGCGATATAAGCCGACCGCCGCACCACCGCACCTGGCACCGCGCGGAAGCCGGCCTGCTTGAACCGGTTCTCGCCCCAGCCGGCGAACTTCATCGGCACCTTGTCCCACACCGGTGCGCCGCCCGGCCCCTCCATCGGCGTCGAGTCGGTCAGCCGGAACGACAGCAGCACCGCCTTCTTCAGCCACTGGTTGACACGCCAGCCGCCCGGCCCCTTCTCGGCGACGCGCACCTTTCCTTCGTCCAGTGCGTCCAGCGCCGCCTCGACCACCGCCCGATCGTCGCCGCGCGTGGCGGCTGACAGCGCCTCGCGGCCCTCCCACAGGCGTTCGATTGGTTGCTCCAAAGGGTGCTGTTCCATCGACAATAAGTCCCAAGATTGCGGCGGCGGACGATGGAGAGACGCCGCCCCCCTGTCAACGCGAGCCGGGCCGCCAGGACAATCGCCTGAACGCAGCGAGGCCGGGGCTCCGCCCCGGACCCCGCCAAGTGGCTCCGCCCCTTGGAACCCCGCTAAGGGCACAGCCCTTAGAACCCGCCCGTTGGTAG
>Ga0182030_10024871_pt1 | contig 10959 bp, 10 predicted proteins | sample 812S3MmetaG_FD_121299 | JGI IMG/M metagenome (GOLD analysis project Ga0182030, IMG submission 121299) | Permafrost microbial communities from Stordalen Mire, Sweden - 812S3M metaG (Illumina Assembly) | ecosystem: Environmental > Terrestrial > Soil > Wetlands > Permafrost | place: Sweden... | reverse complement strand
TACCGCCACTCAGAACGCGAGAGCCCAATCGATCAGCGATATACAACCCCAGGAGTCAGGGACGGTCGTCGCGCAGGGTTCGAGGCGACCGCCACTCAATAGTCCTCACCGTCACCACGAAGCCGAACGACATTAACGCGTTTAACGCGGTTTGGCGCGGGGCGTCGCGCCCGCGAGTATCGCATTCAACGCGAAATCAGAACCACCCGCTCCGATAAGCCAGCCACCAACTCAGAATCGCGATTGGAATGGTTGCGGCCAATGCCCACCACATCGGCAGAAAACAATCTGTTCCGAAAGTCAGAACGATGAACGTCAGCCAAAATATCTTTCGTTCCACCGGCCACAAGTCTACAGCCACGTTTCTCAGCCAGCTGTGTTGATCGCTCCTTAGCAACAGATAACTCCATATATGGCAGCGCTTTACAGGTTGAGTCGACCGTTCTTATAATCGGGCTTGGCGACCAAGCGTCGAATCCCGGAGCATTCGGTTAACGTCGATATCACTATCGAGCTTTGGCCGATTGAACAGCTGATTCCGCGGGCAAATAATCCGCGCACGCACAGCCGGGCACAGGTCGCTGCCATCGCAGCTTCGATCCAGGAATTCGGCTGGACGAATCCGCTTCTGGTCGGCGCCGATGTCGACATCGTTGCTGGCCACGCCAGAGTTCTTGCGGCGCGCAAACTGGGCATGACGGAAGTCCCGGTCATTTTGCTCAAGCATTTATTGGAGGCGCAGCTGCGGGCACTCGTCATTGCTGACAAGACGCGGTTCCGGAACTGCCCGAGACACCGATCACGGTTCCCGGCGACCTGTGGGTGCTCGGCTCGCCCGGCACGGGTCGTTTCCAGATAGCTTCCGGAGTGCCGGTCGTTCGGGCGCTATCCACGAACCGCGAGGGACGCCGCATCCAAGTAGCCCTGACGCAGGGGACACATTGCGCGATTTCGGGTCGCCGAACGCACACCCAGACCACCCAAGCCCCCGATTCTTGGGCATGGCATACTTCTTCCATGGCTCGTGCAGCGCTTGTGCCCCTCTTTCTGGCAGCGACCCTCAGTCTTGCCCAGCAACCCGGCGACGACCGCGCTCACCTTCATCCCCTGGCAGCCCAGAACGCTAATTTAAAGACGGGGCCAGAAGTCGGCCACCGAATCCCCGCATTCGATCTGATCGACCAAAACGGCAAACACCAAACCCTGGCCTCGCTGCGGGGACCGAGGGGCCTCGTGCTCGCCTTCATCCGTTCCGCCGATTGGTGACCCTGGTGCAAGACTGAGGTGGTCGACCTCAACGCTAAAGCCGAAGAGTTCCACAAAAAAGGTCTGAACGTCGTGACCATCTCCTATGACAGTGTGGCGATCCTGAAAGATTTCTCCGCTCGCAAGTCCATCGCCATCCCCATGCTGTCCGACCCCGATTCGGCAGTCATCAAGACCTTTGGCATTCTCAACACCAACGTGGAAGCCAACTCGCCGGTGTACGGCATTCCGTTCCCCGGAACATATATTGTGGACGCGGCCGGCACCGTAAAATCGAAGTACTTCCACGACGATTACACCGAGCGTTTCTCCGCCGGCAGCATCCTTACCCGCGAGTTCGGCGAAAATGGCCAGCCAAAGACCGTCATTGATAACCCGCAGATCCGCTTGTCGTACGCCGCCAGCGATACCACCTTCGCCCCCGGCCATCGCATCACCCTGACCATCGACCTCGACTTCAAACCACGCATGCACGTCTACGCGCCCGGTGTGGAAGGTGGCTATATCCCTGTTAGCTGGAGGATGACCAATTCGCCCGCCTGGGCGGCCCTCGCGGCAGAATATCCGGCTTCGCACAAAGTGCATCTTCCGGCGATTAACGAAACCGTGCCGGTCTTCGACAGCCACATCCGCATCAAACGGGACATCATTATCGGGCAGGAGAAAGAAATTGCCTCCGCGCTGGCCCTTGATCGAACACTCAAGGTCTCGGGCACGTTTCGCTACCAGGCCTGCGATGACAAGGAGTGTTTCAACCCGAAGGATATTCCTCTTGAGTGGACCTTCAAAATCGGCGCGCTGGAAACCGAGCGCGTCCCCGCAGAATTGCGCAAGCGCCCGTAGACCGGCACGCTCACCTGGGCGAACGGCAAGCAGGTGTGGGAGCACTTCGATCTGACCACGAGACCGCGCGGATTTCGGGCCAATGGTGTAGCTGCGGTCACCGAAACCGCCCACCAGGGACGCCGGCCCCTGGCGGTAAACTCGTCTCGTGGATGTGTGTCAGCTGATCGCCGAGCGTAAAATCCTGGGAGCAATGGAGGAAGGTGTTTTCGATCACCTCGAGGGCGCGGGCAAGCCACTCGATCTCAGCGAGAACCCATTCGAGGACCCCGCGGAACGGATGGGCCATCGGTTGTTAAGGAACAACGGATTCTCACCAGCGTGGATCGAGGAGGCGAAGCAAATTGAGGAGGAATCTCGTCGTCTGCGCGCTCAGGGCGAGACCTCGAAAGGCGAGCTACTCGACCGTGTGGCTGCCCTGAACCGAAGAATAGTTTCATTCAATTTGAAAGCGCCGGGAAGCATCCTCCACAAGCGGCTGTTGTAACACGCAGGCTCTGAGAAGTTCGCCGAGGCCGAGAACTTAGTTGGAATCGGCAGCTCGCGGTACGCCCCGGGGCTGCGCAATCGAGCAACGCCGGGCCGGAAAACAGCTTCCGATATGTCGCCTTAACGCGGTCCCGCTCAGGTGGTCGCGAGGCGCCAACGTAGAAATCGGGTTCACCCCAAATCCGTGCATCGATTCGGCACATTGGAGTAGCCTGACCATGTAATGGTCCGTCTCCTGTTTGCCCTGGTTCTGCTCGTGCCGCTCTATGGGCAAACGCAGCCCGACCCAACCTTCGAAGTCGCCGATCTGAAACTCAACGTCTCCGGGCCCGGCGCCCCCGCCGTCCAGATCACCGGTGGCGGCGTAACTATCCGCAATGTCACGCTACGCGTCCTTATTGCCGCCGCTTGGGCCCTGCCGGTGGATGGTGTCAAAGGTCCGGACTGGCTCGATGACGTTCGCGTCGATCTCGTCGCGAAAGCCGCTTCTCCGCATACGCCGGAGTCGCAGCTCCGTGCGATGATGCGGCCTGTTCTTCGCGATGGCATGAAGATGGTGGCGCACGTCGAGCAGCGCGAGGAGTCGGCGTGGGCACTTAGTGCGCTGAACGGCCAGCCGAAGATGCAGGCGAGCGATCTGCCAGCAAAGACCGAAGACGCGCACTGCGGACCCGCCCCAAGCCCGACGAACGGCATCCGCATGGTCTGCACGCACGAGACGATGACTTCATTCGCGCGCATTTTGTCACAGATTGGCGGTTGGGACGCGTCGGGAAAGCGCGTCGTGGATCAGACCGGCCTGCAAGGCGCGTGGGATTTTTCGATCGAATGGACGCCGCCGACCTCTGCCGATCAGCCTGATAACGGAGGCCTTACGATCTTCGCCGCGCTCCGAGCGCAACTCGGATTAAAGCTGGAAAGCAAACGAGTACCAGTGCCAGTAGTCGTAGTCGACAGTATCGCGCGAACGCCCACAGACAACTAAGCAAGGCTTTTGTCCAGAAGACTGGCGCGGAAAGTACCCGGACACCGACGGGCTGAGTTGCGTTCGGGAGTGTTGGTGAAGTGCCTGGAACGAAAGGACAATAGCCTTCGATAATCAACATTAACGCTTGGCAGGAGAAAATTTCACGGCCGCACTCCTCGATCATGTGGCGGGTCAAGGCAAGCTCCCTGCTGGTCGCCGAGTGCCACCCCCGCGGCTGTCCAATGGATTCTTACTGGTCGGCCTGAGACGGACGAGGCCTAACGAAATGCCAACGAATCTCGCTCTACGGCCAGCGCTCTGGTCAACGCCTACCAGGCCTCTTCGGGGTCTGTTCGAGTTCCCGTGAGTTGCGCAGGGCAAGCGTGTATCCGATATCGCTCTTCAGCGTGTCGTACACGCCGAAATCGCAGCTGAATACGGTCCATGCTTTCGTCGTGTCCGACGCGTCCGGCGTCGACGTCCAATAGTATTGGAACGCAACGAAGTTGTTAAAGATGGCGGGCTGAAAGACGCTGCCATTCGGGTAAAGATACGTATGACTGAAAAAGTCGGCGTGATTGTTCTCCGCCCGGTCGGACAGGCTCTGCATCTCATTGCGCGTGGGTATTCGCCAGGCGCCGGCTCCTGACCCGTCGCTCAGGCCGCATTGGCCGCTGGCGAGGGCCGCGACCGCCGCGGATGCTCCTTGCCACGTCTGATGGATGCAATCAGCCTGCTTCAGCCACACCAGCCCGGTAACTGAGTCAGCTACTGTTCCATCTCCCTTGTCCACCCAGCGCGGAAAAGTCAGGGGTACACCGCTCTGAACGCTGCCATCATCCCCCGCAGCGAACGCGACGAACTGTCCCGTTGACTGCAGCCGGGTGGTGCCACTTCCTCCGCCTCTGACCGCCCAGACTGCGTTGTACGCTGCGGCCTTGTTGTTGGTGACCCCGTCATTGATGTACCGCCCGTCGGAAAACCGTATCGCCCAGGCGCTTGGTGTTCCCCCATCTCCGCCGAAATAGCTCGTGGATGACCAGTAAATTGAGTTCGAGACATTGCTGAACGCGATGCCGAGACCGATGCCGGGGTTTCGCGCGCCAGCATCAACGAGGCTCTCCAACTCATTCAGGTTTGGCAGCCTCCAGTCTCCCGCAGCGGAACCGTCCGACAAACCGCATGTTCCTCCGGCCAACCCATTCACCGCAGTAAGGGCGTCTGCCCATATTGCCGGCACGAGGCAGCCAGCGTCCTTCAACCAGATCAGTCCCGTCGTCGTATCCGTAATCGTTCCGTCGTGATTATCCAGAAACGGGGTGGGGAGCCCCCCCGGGCCGCGCAGAGAAACAGAATCCGCGGCTATACTCACCAGCGGATTACTCCCGTCATAGGCCATGAAATTTGCTCCGGCCAGCGGCGGACCCGGGATGCCGCGATTCTGCAGATTCGGTATCGCCTGGTAGTGGATCACCGTGAAGTAGATCGCGATATCGGTGACACCGTTGCCCGCGAAATCGCCCGTGTGATCGGCTCGCATCACACTGGCGCCCGCGCCCACCGAAGGATAGAAAGCGTACCCCGGCTTGATTGCCCATATGTGGTAGTCCATGGGAATTCCACTGGTACTCACTGCTGCGGGCAACTGGAGGACGTAGTTGCCGTATTGGTCAGTTGTCACAACCTGCGTAACCGTGTTCGTATTCGTGTTGTAGGCCGTTATGGCGACGCCTTCCAGCGGCTTTCCGTTAAAGGCGATGGTCCCCGTGATCGTGTTGTTCGGCCACGGGTTGGTTCCTGCAAAGCACAGCGCCGCGGACACGAATACGCAGAGCGGAGGCGAAAGGCTGGATCGATGGCTGGTCACGAAACTCTCTGCACGCAGTCAGGCATCCGTTGTCTTATCGGCCGAATGAAACAAATTTTCGCGCCTGAGGAAACTCAGTAAGTCAAGGGATCGCACTTGTCACATAATGCGCCGGCGGGCGATCCCAATCGACACAACATGTACCGGTGACCTGCCGGTCTGTAGGCATTGCTCTATTTGGTAACGATCGGCAGCATCGAGTAAACCTGAGCCCGATTCGATCTCGATCGAGCGGCCGACGGACGGGCCGGGAAACACCTTCCGATATTTCGAGATATCGCGCCGCTCCGTCTGTCGGTTCCGACTGCCTCGTTAAGCGCGAGGGAGCCAGACTGAGGACGCGTGTCAGCCGGACGCCGACATATGGATAAGCATGCGCTTCACATCCGAGTGTCGATTCGTAATACGGCGGCTAACGAAAGACACTCCCTGACACCGATCAGCGATACTGGCGCGCAATATTCAACTTGCGCATACGTGATTGCAATGTCGTTCGCTTCATGCCGAGGCGAGCGGCGGCCCCGTCCGGGCCCCCGACCTGACCCTTCGCATCTTCGAGTGCTCTGATGATGGCCTGCCGTTCGGTCGTCTGCGAAGCTTTCGAACCGCGGGGGCCCAGCACGCTTGAACCCGACGTTTGCCCCAGGTCCGGCATCGCAATCTGCAGGGTGTTCCCGTACGTCAAAATGACCGACCGTTCCAGCACGTTCTGCAGCTCACGAATGTTCCCTGGCCAGTCATAACGCGTGAGACCTTCCATCGCGGATGTCGGAATGTTGTCGATTGCCCGGCCCATCCGCTGGGCATGTTTCTGAACAAAGTAGCGCGTCAGCAGTGGGATGTCTTCGCGACGCTCACGCAGCGGCGCACGGTCAAAGGAAAGACGTGGAGCCTATAGTACAGGTCGGCGCGAAATTCATTCTCGTCCACCATCGCCTTCAGATCCCGGTTGGTGGCGGCCACGAAGCGCACATCGGTCCGGATCGTGCGGGTGCCACCCACCCTCTCGAATTCCTGGTCCTGAATGGCACGCAGCAGCTTCGGCTGGAGTTCGAGCGGCATCTCACCGATTTCATCCAGAAACAGCGTGCCCTTGTGGGCCAGCTCAAATCGCCCGACCTTCTGCGTGACCGCGCCCGTGAATGAGCCTTTTTCATGACCAAAGAGCTCACTTTCCAGAAGGCTGGCGGGAATGGCCGCGCAGTTCACCTTGACGAAGCTGCCCTTCCTGCGCGGACTCAGTTCGTGAACCGCCCGGGCGACGAGTTCTTTCCCGGTTCCGGTCTCCCCCAGAATGAGAACGGTCGAATCGGTTGGCGCAACGATCTGAACGCTCTTCAGAATGGACTGGAAAGCCAGTCCCTGCCCCACCATGTTCCCGATATTGTGATCCAGGCGGATCTCGTCTTCCAGATAGAGCTTTTCGGTAGCGAGCCGCTCTTTCATTTCCGCCAGTTCACCGTAAGCGAGCGAGTTTTCCACGGCAATTGCGATCTGATTTGCCACCTGCACGACGAATGCGACATCGTCGCCGGACCACGTATCGTCCGTCATCCGGCAAAGCGCCAGCGTGCCGAGGGTTCGATTCGGGGCGATCAACGGAACGGAGCAAATGGACCTGAATCCCAGCGCCACAAATTTTCCAAAGAGTGGCGACGGATAGCGCTCGATATCAGCAGCGCGCGCCACCACGGGCTTCCCTGTTGCGAGCACCTCGGCCGCCGGCATTCCCGAGGGATCAAAGGGCCCTCTTATCTCCTCGATGAACGGGAGACCAGTCGAATGCAGGGCATAGAGTTCCAGCCGGCCGCTCTCGGGATTCGATAAGGTCAGCATGGAGTAATCGTGCCGGATCAGCTTCGAGAGTTGCGCGCCTATAGCGGAAAACAGCTCGTCAGGCGCCAGCTTCGAAACCAGGGCATTCGTGATGTCGAAGAGCGTGCGCAGACGATCTCGTTCGCGCACCGCCGCTTGCCGGGCAAGAAAGCCCTCGACGGCTACCGCGAACTCGGTGGCCACACGCTCCAGGAACTCCATTTCGGCCGGGCCGGGCTCATACGGCGCCACCGAACTGAAACCGAAGGCGCCGAGCCGGTTCTCGCCGGCGGTGAGTGGAACGAGTATAAAAGTGCTCAGCCCGAACTCGACGCGCGCGCGGCTTACAAATTCCGGCCAGCGAGTTTCTGCGTCGAGATTGGAAAGGATCAGCGGCCGCTGGTTCAGCCAAACCCAACCGGCTGGATCCGCCTCAACCGGCATCCGCAGGCTTGCGATCACGGGATTGCCGGGCTCGCTGAGAATATGCCCCTGCATGGTGCCGCTTTCGGGGTGGTGCAATATCAGCCCAAGATGATCGAAGCGGACGATCCGGCGCAGAGATTCGCGAACGCCGGAGAGCAGGGCTTCGAGGTCAGTGCGCCCGGCGATCGATCGCGAAAGCGACAGAACCGCCTTGTAGATCTCGCCCGCGGATGCTCCCACAGTGCCGATCATATTAGATTCCGACTGGCTCACATGGGATCCGATGGGCACGGCAACACCCGGAACGCGGAGATTGCGATTCAGGCACTTACCCTGCGTTACGTGCCTGCTGTCGGCAAGTGCCGACGTCAAACGCCGAATCAGCAGGCCGAAGGGGATGTCAATTCCCCCTGGTTTTGCGGGAAATCAGCTCGCGTTGAATTTGGGTAACGACGTAAGAACTGTAGAGTCCGGCAGCGCTAAGTCCGACGCCCTGAGCTGCCAGTCGGGTTAGCAGCGAATGGCCCATTCCATCGATATGAGAAACATCCCGCAGGAACAGATGCACGTGTTTGTGCCGCTCCATTGCTTTTCGGATTGAGGTCTCGACCTCCTCAACATACTCGTCTGCGAGTTGTCCGTCGATCGCGATTGTGATGCCGCCCGAGTTGTCGGCGGTTTGAATCCGAATCATTTCAGAGTCACCTTCCCCCAGCCATCAATGCAGGCACCGCGCACACGCAAGCGTTGAAAGGACATACGTTACCCGTCGTCGGCCGTGCCGAAATTCGGCAACGCGATGGGCAGGTGCCATTTCCCTTTTCAAGCCCGCCTGGCATCGGATTTTCCATCGGCTTCGGCGCGACTTCGGCACATGCCCAAGGTGCCGAGGCGATTTCGGCGCGAGCGCCCGTAAGTCATTGACTCCATTTGACCGCTTCCTGGTGTCTGATCTGCAATCTCCCGGCGCGAGGAAACGCCATGCGACTAACTCTTTTAACAACGCTCTTGCTAACGGCTGCCTGCCTGGTAGTAGTGACGGGCTGCCAACGGACCGCTAACCCGGTTCGCGAGGAAACAGATCTGATTCCGATTCAGGTCCGCACCCCGGCGGTGGTGGAACGCGAGGACTCCGTCGCGGCCAGTGGCTCTGTCGAGGGATCGGAAACAGTTGACATAGCTTTCCAGGTCTCAGGCAAAGTGGCCCGGGTCCTGGTGGAAGAGGGGCAGCATGTCAGCCGGGGACAGTTGCTGGCGGAACTCGAGCCCACGGACTACCGCAACGCGCTGGACGCGGCAAATGCCCAGAAGCAAGCCGCGGAAGCCCTGGCGCAAAAAGCGGCCGCCGGACTGCGGAAACAGGAAGTGGAAGAGGCTCACATCGATTTCAATCGCTGGCAGGACGAGTACAAGCGCATGCAGTTCCTCGTCGAGCGGAAGAGCCTGCCCCCGAACGACTTTCAGAAGATTGAGGCGGCTTACAACGCTGCGCGGGAGCGTTACGAGATGGCCGTTGAGGGTACGCGGCTGGAAGATCGAAACGCCGCCATGGCTCAGGTGCTGGCTGCGAAGGCGCAAGCCAGTGAGGAATCGAAGCGGCTGGGCGATACCCGGCTGCTGGCGCCGATAACCGGCAACATATCGATGCGCCGGGTGGATCCCGGGCAGACGGTTGCCGCAGGCGCACCGGTGTTTTCAATAGTCAACCTCAATCCCGCGAAGGTGCGCGTGGGTGTTCCGGAAGCGGAGATCGGAAAAGTGATAAGGGGAGCCAGGGCGGAAGTTTCGCTGCCCTCCCTCGGGGGGCGGTGTTTCGAAGGTCAGGTCGAAATAATCGGAGTATCCGCGGAAGCGGCTTCGCGCACCTACGCAGTGAAGATCGTAGTGCCCAACCCTGGTCCTGTGCTGCTTGCCGGCATGGTGGCTGAAGCCCGGATCTTCGGCTCTGCGAAAGAACGGGTGCTGACAATTCCGGGCGAAGCGGTTGTTCGCGATCCGCAGGGTGCGACCAACGTGTTCGTGTATTACCCCGAGCGTGGGCGGGTGTACGCCAGACGCATCGAAGTCGGCCCGCCCGTTGGCGATGAAGTCGGGATTCGCTCCGGTCTGAACGGCGAAGAAAAGGTCGTGGTCGGCGGTCAGCAGAAGCTCCGCGAAGGAACCCAGGTCCAGATCGCGGGAGGTGCACGATGAATCCCGTGCGGCTCTCGCTTCGCTATCCCCAGGTGACCATAGCCCTCACTGTAATGCTGGTCGTCTGCGGCGTCTATGCTCTGCTCCGCATGCCGCGCAGAGAAGACCCGAAGATTCATGTGCGCACCGGAATTGTGGCGGCATTTTATCCCGGTGCATCCGCCGCCGAAGTGGAGAATCAGGTCACTCAGAAAGTCGAGCAGCGGCTCTTCAGGATGGAAGGAGTACGGCGCGGGAAGACCTACTCGACGAGCATGAACGGAGCTATGTTCGTCAATGTCGAGCTGGAAGACGGCCTCCAGGACACCGAGAAATTCTGGTCCAAACTGCGGCTCGACATGGCGGAATTAAGGGCGACGGATCTTCCCGGCGGCGTGACGGGCCCTGTGGTCAATTACGACTTCGGCGATACCGTGGCGGTTCTGATGGCGATTCACGGCGACCGTTACGACTACCGCGCGCTGAAAGACTATTCGGAGCGTATCGAGGCCTCTATCCGGCGGATTCGCTCTGTATCGAAGGTCAAGCGAATTGACGAGCAGAAGGAGGAGATCGAAGTAACCGGCTCACTCGACCGTCTCTCGCAATATTCCGTAACTCCAGATCAAGTGATGAGAGCGCTTCAGGGCCGCAACATGGTGCATGATGCCGGGTCTGTTCCGACAGAACACGGAAAACCCCCGATCGAAACCACTGGCGCGTTTCAGACCGAGGAACAGCTCCGGCATGTGATGGTCGACGTAACACGCACCGGACAACCGGTCTACGTGGGCGACCTTGCCCAGGTCCAGCGCATGTACAAGGACCCCACGCAATACGCGCGTTCCCGCGGCGAGCGCGACATCCTGCTTTCCGTCGAGATGCAGGAAGGCAACAACATAGTCGATTTCGGCAACGAGCTCCGCACTTCTCTGGATAGCCTGCGCCCGCTTCTTCCGCCCGACCTGAAGATCGACATGGTTGCGGATCAGCCCAAGGTGGTGGCTCAGCGCGTGAAGGACTTCATACGCGAGTTCGGCATCGCCATCGCCTCGGTGATTCTGGTCACCATCCTGCTTCTTCCCTTCCGCGTGGCTCTGGTTTCGGCGGTTGC
>Ga0182030_10024870_pt1 | contig 10959 bp, 11 predicted proteins | sample 812S3MmetaG_FD_121299 | JGI IMG/M metagenome (GOLD analysis project Ga0182030, IMG submission 121299) | Permafrost microbial communities from Stordalen Mire, Sweden - 812S3M metaG (Illumina Assembly) | ecosystem: Environmental > Terrestrial > Soil > Wetlands > Permafrost | place: Sweden... | reverse complement strand
CGAAATCCCCGGCCGACATCAGGAGTTCTGAGATTGGCGAACTTCTGAAATTACGCCATGCTATCGACATGTATCTTCGAATCCCAATGTTCGTTGGAGTGGAGCAGCTCTTCCCAAGTCACTTCGCGGCCGGTATACGCGGCGCGGCGTCCGAGCATCGCGGTCAACGCCGATTCCACACCTTGCGCCGCCTGATTGTGCAACTGTCCGCTCGAGATGCTGCCGATGAAGGCCTTCTGTTTCTCCGAATCCGCTTCCGCCAGGTTGTCGGAAAAGGAGCCGCTGGCCGAGAAGGATGCCGCGCCTTGCCGGTCGCTGCCGGCCCACGTCCACTTCTCTTCGCCTTCGATGCCTAATGGGCCGCTGTAGGGCGATTGCGCCGCGCCGCGGGTGCCGAAGAAGCGCTGGCTCACTTCGAACGGTCCCTTGCCGAATTGCGTGGAATTGAAGCTGACGTGCACGTTGCCGGGGTAGCGGAAGATGACGTCGAAATGCGAATAGCAGTCGTCACCGGGCGCGCCCCGGCCGTTCTGTCCACCGCGGCCGACGGCGCTCACGGGATGGTTCTTGAGAACCCAGTTACAAATGTCGATGGCGTGGATATTCTGCTCCACGATGATGTCGCCGGAGAGTACGCGATCCTGAATCCAGTTGCGCAGGCGGAGCACATCGCCGGTGGCGCCGGTCCAGCGGCGTTCGTCGGGCGCGGAGCAGTAGTAGTGCGCTTCCCCGGCGGCGATCTCGCCCAAGGCTCCGGCATGGATGCGGCGCACTAATTCGACAAACGGCGGCGCCGAGCGGATCTGAAAACCGACGTCGAGACTGGTACGGCCTTCGGCCTGCCTGGCGATTTCCAGAACGCGTTTGGCGCCCGCCACATCCACGGCAACGGGCTTCTCGAGGTAGACGTGCTTGCGCGCTTCCACCAGCGTCTTCAGATGCTCCGGATGAAAGTAGGCCGGGGTAGCGACGACCACGGCGTCGACTTCCTTCGATTCGGCCAGTTGCTGGCAGGCGTGCGGCCCCACCAGCGTTTGCGAGACGCCGGGATAGCCTTTAGCCTGCGCGGCCGTGTCTATCCGCTGTTTGGCCTTGTCGAGTTGGTCCGGGAACAGGTCGGCCAGCGCCGTCATCCGCGCGTCGGTATGCTGGATGATGTTGTTGGCGTGGGTGGTGCCGCGCCGGCCGCATCCCAGCAGGCCGACCCGCACCGCCGAATTGGCTTCGGTCCCGCGCACCAGGTGCGGTTTCAGAATCGTAAAAGCGCCCACGGCCGCGGCGGTCTTCAGGAACTCGCGGCGTTCGGAATTCTCGGCTTTCATGTGTCAGCCTTTCATTGCTCAACCAATCAGCTTTTCCAGATAGGCCTTGGCCGCCAGGATATCGGCGGTCTGTTTCTCGCCGGCGATCTCGCGTTCGATGGTGAGCGGATTCCGGTAACCGATCTGCTTCAACCTGGCGATGAGGACCGGAAAATTCACCTTGCCTTCGCCGATGGGAACCTCTTTGCCAAGTTCCTTCGGACCGGTGGGGTACAGGCCGTCTTTGGCGTGGACTCCCTGAATGTAGGGGCCCAGTATTTCGATGGCGTCCACCGGATTGGCCTTGCCGTAGAGAATGAGATTGGCGGCATCGAAATTCACTCCCAGGTTGTCCAGCCCGACGTCGCGAATCGCCCTTACCAGGGTAATGGGCGTCTCCTGACCGGTCTCGCAGCGAAATTTCTGGCCGTTCTGGCGGCAGTACGCGGCCACTGCGCGGATGGCTTCGACGGCTTCCTGGTACGCCGGGTCGTTCGGGTTCTCGGGAATGAATCCGCAGTGGCTCTGCACGGCGGGAATCCTGGCCTTCCCGGCGAAATCGGAAATTTCTTTCATGCGGGCGATGCGCTCGGCCCGGTATTGCCGCGGCACCAGGCCGATGGTCAGCGGCCCCTGATAAAAGTCGTAGACCTCGGGCCCGGGCCCGGTGGCGACGGCCGAGGTGGCTTCCACGCCGTACCGGTCGAGCGCGCGGCGAAGGTTGGCGGCGGCATCGTCGCCGGTGTCCCTTACGGAGACCTGGCAGGTGGGGAATCCCAGGTCGTGCACACGCTGGATGGCGGCATCGGGCTGCCTGGTGATGCCGAGGATGATGCCCAGCCGCATCTTGGCCTCGGGCGTTGGCTGTTGCGCACGCGCCTGGAACAGTCCGCCGGCCGCGGCGGCACACAACAGGGTGCGGCGGTTGTAAGTTTCCACTGGCGACGATTGTACTAAATCTCCGGTGCGGTGGCGTCTCGATGCCGGGGCCGGGGAAATGGGCTGAGCCAATCTTTGCAAGGACGGCAACACGTTCGAACTGAACCACCGCTCGCTGGCGAGCGTCTCGTAGGTGGGGCAGGCGGTGCTCGCCTGCCGCCCGCGCGGGACCAGGCCGATTGCTTCCGGGCAGGAGGTAAGGGGCAGGCGAGCACCGCCTGCCCCACCTGCGGCTCACCACAAATTCAGAACTCCTGATGTGGGCCCGGGATTTTGAGCCATGACGTGGCGCAGACACTCGTGTCTGGATAGCGCCGAGACTGGCCCAGGGGGCACCCCCGGCGCTCCGGGACGGTGGATGCCGCTCGCGAAGAGGTCGAGATGAGTCTCGACCCGGCAGGCAGGAGTGCCTGCGCCACGAAAACGGGCTCAGGAGTTCTGAAATTCCAAGACAGCGGGAGTTCGGAGATGGGGCCCAGCGCTGCCGACACGACTGCCTGCGCCAGGTCAGTCCTCGTCTACAATATAGATAATGTTCAGACCGGTGTTTACCTCCCTGTTGGCCGCGCTCCTTCTGGTTGCGGCCGGTGCGGCCCAAAGCGACAAGAAATCGGCCTTCAACAAAGCCGAACTGGAAACCTATGTCCGGCATCTATGGGTGATTCCGTCGACCATGGGGGTGACCATCGGCGACCCGACGCCGTCGGATGTGCCCGGCATGCAGGAAGTCCGCGTGAAAATCACGCAGGGGCAAGCCTCGCAGGAGGTGCCGCTGTACGTCACCAAAGACGGCGGCAAGATTCTGCAAGGCACCGCCTATGACGTCAATTTCAACCCCTTCAAGAAAGATCTGGACAAGCTGAAGACCACGTTCCAGCCCAGCCTGGGGACTCCCGGCGCCACCGTGGTGGTGGTGCTGTTCAGCGATTTTCAGTGCCCCTACTGCAAGGTGGAAGCCGAGATGCTGCGGAAGAGTCTGGTCTCGACCTACCCCACCCAGGTGCGCCTGTACTTCATCGATTTCCCGCTGGAACAGTTGCACCCATGGGCCAAGCCCGCGGCCATCGCAGGGCGTTGCGTCTTCCATCAGGACCCCGCGTCTTTCTGGGATTACTACGACTGGATCTATGGCCACCAGGAGACCATTACTGCCGATAACCTGAAGTCGATTGTGACCACCTGGTCCAAGGACCGCAAAGATATCGACACGCTGCAGTTGGGTGGGTGCATGGACCACAAGGAGACGGAGAAGGAAGTGGATGCCGAGGTGGCCAAAGGCAAGGACCTGGAGATCGGCGGCACTCCGACCCTTTTTGTGAACGGGCGCCGCATTCCGAATTCTGTGGAATGGACGTATTTGAAGAACACCATCGACAACGAGATCGAGTACCAGAAGGTCGCCAAGAACGCCGGCGAAGACTGCGGTTGCGAGTTGAAACTGGACGTGCCGGGCCTCCCAAAGCCGGGAGCATCGCCCATCAAGAAGCAGTAACGGGAGTGACATGACTGTCTGGAAACGTGGGCTGGGACCGCTGCTGTGCCTGGCGTCGTGGGCGTATGGCGCGGATGCGAAGGTCGATCCGAATCTGTACCTGAACGACGTGAAATACCTGGCGTCGCCGGAACTGAAGGGGCGTGCTACCGGCAGTCCGGAGCTGGAGACGGCGGCCCGGTACCTTGCGGGGAAATATCGCGAATTCGGATTGAAGCCCGCCGATGGCAAGAGCTATCTGCAGAGCTTCCCGGTGACCACCGAAGCGAAGCTCGGTCCGCGGAACCGCCTTAACTTTACCGATAACGGCCACGCCACGGCTCTCGCCAACGCGCGCGATTATACCCCGATCAGCTTTTCTTCCGCGGGTAAGTTCAGCGGGACGGTGGTCTTCGTGGGGTATGGGATTACCGCCCCGGAATACCATTATGACGACTATGCGGGGCTCGACGTGAAGGGTAAAGTGGTGCTGGTGATGCGCCATGAACCCCAGGAAAACGACGAGAAGAGCGTGTTCGCCGGCAAGGCGCTGACGTCGCATGCGCTGTTCACCAACAAGGCCGCTAACGCCAAGATGCACGGCGCGGTGGCGATGATCCTGATCGACGACCACGCCAACCATCCCTCGGAGCCTTCGGAACTGGTGAAGTTCGGCAGCACCGAAGGGCCGAAGGACGCCGGGTTGGAAGTCGTGCAAGTGAAAGAAGAGCGCGTGGACGGCTGGTTCAAGGACGCCGGCAAGAGCCTGGACAAGCTGGAAGCGCAGATCGACAAGGACCTGAAGCCGCAGTCCTTCGCCTTCCCGGACGCCATCCGCGTGGACGGGCAGGTGGATATCCAGCACGTGGTGAAGACGGTCCACAACGTATTGGCATATCAGCCCGGCACGACGGACGAATACGTGATCCTGGGCGCGCACTACGACCATCTGGGCATGGGCGGGCAGTATTCGCTGGCGCCATCGGTGACGGCCATCCATCCGGGAGCGGACGATAACGCCTCCGGCACGGCGGGCGTGATCGAACTGGCGCGGTGGTATTCCAAACAGCCGAAGCAGAAGCGCGGCATTTTGTTTTTGAACTTCTCGGGCGAGGAAATGGGACTGCTGGGTTCGGCCTGGTACGTGGCCCACCCGGAGCTGCCGCTGGATAAGGCGGTGGCCATGATCAATATGGATATGATCGGCCGCATCCGCGATGGCAAGGTCTACATCGGCGGGGCGGCGACGGGCAGCGGTCTGCGTGCGCTGCTGGAAAAAGTGGCGCCCAAGTATCCGCTGAAGATCGATTTTTCGGAAGGGCCGGAATCGGCATCGAGCGACCATACCTCGTTCATCACGGGGCAAGTGCCATCGCTATTTTTCTTTTCGGGATTGCACACCGACTACCACAAGCCGACCGATACCTGGGACAAGATCGACGCGCCGGACGCCGCGCAGTTGCTGGCGATGGTGGCGGAAGTGGCCGACGATTTGCGCGACGAGGCGGGCCGGCCGCAGTACGTGAAGGCCGCGCCGGCGGCGCACGGCGAAGGCGCGGTGGGGCCGGTGACCGGGTCGGCGGGCGGTGGATACGGGCCGTGGTTCGGCTCCATCCCGGATTTCGGCGAAGGCACGAAAGGCGTCAAGTTTGCCGACATCAGCGCGGGATCACCGGCGGCGAAGGCGGGGTTCAAAGCGGGCGATGTGATGGTGGAATTCGACGGCAAGAAGATCGACAATCTGTACGATTTCACGTATGCATTGCGGGCCAAGCAGCCCGGCGATAAGGTGCTGGTGAAAGTGATCCGCGACGGGAAGACGATCGAGGAAACGGTGCTGCTGGCGAGGCGGCCGTGAAGATTTATTAGCCGCCGATGAACGCAGATGAAAGCCGATTAAGCACGGTCTTTCAGAACTCCTGATGTCGCCCCGCAATTTCAGCCCGGCGGGGAAAATGGGCTGAGCCATTCCTTTCGATGGCGAGAGCTTCGCAGGTGGGGCAGGCGGTGCTCGCCTGCCCCACCTGCGCTGAATTTGGGCCCGCTGCTCGGATAGAATCGAGCGAAGGCGAGCACCGCCTGCCCCACCCGCGGGCTCATCCCAAATTTAGACTCATCTCGACCCTCTTCGTGAGCGGCATCCACCGTCCCAGAGCGCCGAGAAGAGTCTCGGCGCCGCAGACACGAGTGTCCGCGCCACGTCATGGCTCAGGTCAATTTCCCCAACTATCCGAAATCCCCGACCGACATCAGGAGTTCTGACGGTCTTTCCTCGCCGCGTTTCTTTTCAGGTTTGCTCCAGCAACTCGCGCACATTCTCCAAAAGCACCGATGGGAAGAACGGCTTCCGCAGGAAACGCACGTTCGGAAGCTTCGTCACGGCGGGCTCCCTGGCTTGTCCGGAGATCAACAGGACACGCGCCTCGGGCTGCAGTTTCAGCAGGCGCTCCGCCAACTTGCCCCCGTCCATTTCAGGCATCATGACGTCGGAGATCATTACCTGGATCGCTTGCCCCTCGAAAATGCGCAGGGCTTCGGACGGCCGGTTGGCCGCAAGCACGGTGACTCCCTGGGGCCGGAGCATTTTTTCCAGCAGGCCGAGGATCTGGCGGTCGTCATCCACGATGAGGACGGTTCGTTGCGGCGAGTCCATGCGAAGACTTGATTCTACGAGTGCGGATGAGCACCGCGCAAGGGCGGCGATTCTGCGACAATGCTGTCAAGATGCCTTGCCTTCTGCTATTTCTCGTTCTGGCTTTCCCGCGCATACTCCTGGCGTGGCTGTTCTTCACTTCGAACTACCTGCAGCACGCCTACCATAGTCTGCTGCTGCCCCTGTTGGGATTCTTCTTCTTGCCCCTCACCACCCTCACCTATGCCTGGATGATGAACTCGCATCGTCCGCTGGAGGGAACCAACCTGCTGATCCTGGTGATTGCCGCGGTTATTGACGTGAGCGGTCTGGGCGGCGGGGAGTGGCATCGCCGGAGCCGCTACTAGTTCCGGGCAGCCGGTCCACGTGGCGCAGGGCGGGGAAGAGCCACGTCCACGCGAGCACCACCAGAAGTGTGCCCACGCCGCCTAGAACTACCGCCGGCACCGTGCCGAACCATTCCGCGGTGATGCCCGATTCGAACTGGCCCACCTCATTGGATGCCCCGATGAAGACCATGTTCACGGAACTCACGCGGCCGCGCATGGCGTCCGGAGTGCCGAGCTGAATCACCGTGTGGCGGATGATGACGCTCACCATGTCGCAGGCGCCCAGCACCATCAGCGCCGCGAGCGACAACGCCAGATTGCGCGAGAGCCCGAACACAATGGTGCAGAGACCGAAGCCGAAGACGCACGCCAGCATGGTGGCGCCGGCCCGCCGGGTGAGCGGCCGGTAGGCCACCAGCACCGCCATGGCGATGGCGCCCGCTCCCGGCGCGGCGCGCAGAATTCCCAGCCCGGTGGCGCCGGCGTGGAGGATGTCCCTGGCATAGATGGGCAGCAGCGCCACGGCGCCGCCCAGGAGCACCGCGAACAGATCGAGCGAGATCGCGCCCAGGATCAGCTTCTCGCGCCAGATGAAGCGCAGCCCTTCCAGAATTACGCCGGGCGTCGCCGCGCCGCGCGGCCGCTGCGGCGCCTGCACGCGAATTCGCGAGATGAGCCACAAGCCGATGAGGTACGCAACCGCCGCGCTTCCGTACACCGGCAAGGGAGTTCCACTCAGGCCGTAGAGCAGACCGCCGGCCATGGGGCCCGTGATCAGCGCCGCCTGTAAGATGGACGACGACCAGGCCACCGCGTTGGGGAAATCGCCGGCCTTTACCAGTTGCGGCATAAAGGCTTGCCCGGTGGGCATATTGAACGCGCGGACGACGCCGTTCAGCAGCAGCACCCCATAGACGGACCATACGGAATGGAGACCGTGGACGGTGAGCGCCAGCAGCAACAGCGAGATCAGCGAAAAGGACGCGCAGCAGGTTTGCAGAATGCGCTGCCGTGGCAGGCGGTCGGCGACGTGGCCCGCTACCAGGAAGAGCAGGATTCCGGGCAGGAATTGCGACAGCCCCACCAGCCCCAGGTCGCGCGGGCGGTGGGTGAGGTTGTAGACCTGCCATCCAATGGCCACCGACTGCATTTCCGACGAGGCGGTAATGAGGAACCGCGCCATGGTGTAGTAGCGGAAACCGGGATATTGGAAGGCGGCTCTGGCCTGCGGCATGAGCGGCTAGACTTGGAACTGCGCGGCGTGGCCGGTGACCGTTTCATAGACCACGAAAGTGGACGGCACATCGGTGCGGGAGCCATCGGGAGCGAAGGTGGCGCCCATGATCGCGCCGGGATTGATGGCCAGAGTGGCGCCGATGCGCGCGATATCGAAGACGTGGTTGTGGCCGTAGCAGACCACGTCGAATTCGCCGGAGGCGGCGAGCGCGCGGGCGATGCCGTCGTAGTGATTCATGGCGAAGCGATGGCCGTCGAACTCGCCGCGAAAGAGCTCGCCGTGGAGGCGGATGTTTTCGTAATGGCGCGCGTTGGCGGCGATGCGGTAGAGGTCGCCATCGTTGTTGCCGAATACGATGTGGATGGGCCGGGCAAATCCGCGGCCCAATTGGTGGACCACGAAGGGCGAGCAGAGATCGCCGCAGCACAGCAGTACATCGGCATCGCGCACCGCGGCCAGCGCGGCGTCGAGTTTCCAGACGTTATCGTGGATGTCGGAGAGGATGGCGATTCTCATGAGTGGCGCAGTGTACCCTTAATGATAATCTTACTGCCCATGACTGCCTCGATTCAGCTAGCATCAAGAAAGTTGTAGTATTGTGTTATGGCCCAGTCTCACCGGGAAGCGTCGCGGCGGCTCTTTGAGATCGCCGAGCAGCAGCAGGGCTTCTTCACCGCGAAGCAGGCCAAGGCGGCCGGATTCGCCGAAAACACTCATCCGTACCACGTCAAGGCCGGGAACTGGATCCGGGAACTCCGTGGCATCTACCGGCTCGCTCTGTTTCCGTGGACGGATCGGCCCGAACTCGTACTTTGGGCACTCTGGTCCCGGAACCGGAACGAGGAAATCGAAGGGGTCTACAGCCACCATACGGTGCTCAGCTTTTACGACCTGTCGGATCTGAATCCAGCGAAACTGCACATGACGGTTCCGACGAGTTTCCGGCGGAACAGCGAGATTCCGGGCGTCCTCGTGCTTCATTACGCCGATCTGCCTGAGAGCGACGTGAAGACCGTGCAGGGCTTCAAGCTCACGCGACCTCTGCGGGCGATTCTCGATCTGATCGAGGCCGGCACCGTCGAGCGAAACTTCATCCGTCAGGCGGTCGCTCAAGCTGTCGGCAGAGGTCTGATTACGCGCCAACAAATTCGGGACAGGCCGATGAGCGAACTTGCGCGCAAGATCGTTGAGGAAGCGTTGCGGCGGGCAGCTTAATGCCGCCAAGGACGTACGCGACGGCGGAGGCATTCCGACGAGCTCTGGAAGAGCGCCTGAAGCGGGCGGCTCTGACCAATCGGGTCGACCCCAACCGCGTCCGGCGACAGGTGTCGTTCGATCGCCTGTTGGCAAGGCTGTTCCGGGAAGAAGCAGCGCCCTGGGTTTTGAAGGGCGGCTACGCGTTGGAGTTGCGCTTCAAGGCAGCTCGATCGACAGTGGACATCGACCTCACCGTGCAGCGAGTCGCGGCATCGGCCGGCGGCGACCAGAACCGGGTTGTCCAGGAGATGCTGCAGAGAGCGGCCGACGTGCCTCTCGGTGACTGGTTCGAGTTCGTAGTCGGGCCGCCTGCCATGGATTTGACCGCCCCGCCGTATGGCGGCGCCCGGTATCCTGTCGAAGCTCGAATGGACAAACGGATCTTTGCCCGATTCCATTTGGACGCAGGCATTGGTGACGTGGTCATGCAGCCCCTGGAAACCATTGTCTGCTGGGATTCGCTGGTATCGAATCGTCGCAGGTTCGCATGATCGCTCGCGAGCAGCAGTTCTCGGAAAAGATTCATGCCTACACGCTCCCGCGGAATGCAGCGAACAGCAGGGTGAAGGACTTGGTGGACCTGGCTCTTCTGATCGAGTGGGGCGGCCTGGATAAACAGAGGATTCTGGAGGCATTGCGTTTGACCTTTGAGAGAAGAGGGACGCACGATTTGCCCGCGAGCCTGGTTCCCCCGCCAGATGATTGGCAGATTCCGTTTCAGGCCCTGGCGGAGGAGTGCGGACTCCCCGCTGACGTCGCGGCCGTGTTTGCGGGCGTACAGGCGTTTGTAGAAGAAGTGCTGGCACAACGCACAAAGCGGTGAATGCGGTATGACCGGGAACGGTCCAGACTCTCTGCGTAAGCTTGCCGAACGGCAAGTCAATGGTCTAAGGGGCCGCGAAACAAAAAGCTGACCAAATGTCTCGAACGTGCGCAAGCGCTCCCTAACGCTCCCTTACGGTCGCGGCTCCGTCAAATGCGCATGCCGAGCCGCGCGCGGGAGCAAGCGGTTGGGTCTGAGTGCACAGGATATTTCTTCGTGGCTCCTAAGTCACACGCAGCCGCGCGGCGAATTTCTCGCGGAACTTCTTCACTTTAGGGGAGACCACGAAGGCGCAGTATGGCTGTTGCGGATTGTTGCGGAAATACTCCTGATGGTAATCCTCGGCGATATAGAACGTAGTGGCCGGCCGCAGTTCGGTCACAATGGGGCGCGACTCGCCGTCGTCGTTCAACTCGCGGATAATCTCTTCGGCCACGACCCGCTGGGTGTCACCGTGATAGAAGATCGCGCTGCGGTATTGCGGCCCGGAGTCGTTGCCCTGGCGGTCGAGCGAAGTGGGGTCGTGGACGGCGAAGAAAACTTCCAGGATGTCGCGGTAGGACGCGATGGCCGGGTCGAAGGTCACCTGCACAACCTCTACGTGGCCGGAACGCCCGGTACATACAGTATGATAGTCGGGGTTCGGTACGTGTCCGCCCATATAGCCCGACTCCACGGAAACGACACCCTGCATTTCGTCATAGACGGCTTCCAGGCACCAGAAGCAGCCGCCCCCAAGTGTTGCAGTCTCAGAAGTTGCCATTTACTCTAATTTACGCCATTTGCAGGGGGCTCTCCGGTTGGGGGGTGCTTAAACAGTTTCGGAGAGGCACGTCTCTGAACGACCGCTCCCTCGCGGTCGCGGCTCTGTAAACACTTACAAACATTGAGACGCCATTCTGAGCCGCGCGCGCCAGCAAGCGGTTCTTAACCAAAATCCCGAAACTGT
>Ga0182030_10024868_pt1 | contig 10959 bp, 9 predicted proteins | sample 812S3MmetaG_FD_121299 | JGI IMG/M metagenome (GOLD analysis project Ga0182030, IMG submission 121299) | Permafrost microbial communities from Stordalen Mire, Sweden - 812S3M metaG (Illumina Assembly) | ecosystem: Environmental > Terrestrial > Soil > Wetlands > Permafrost | place: Sweden... | reverse complement strand
TTGGCCTGCCCGCGTTTCATGGGCCAATGGCGGCTGCGGACTTCTACCTGGACGACGGCGTGCACCTGCCGAGTTTTAAGGCGGCGCTTGCAGGCGAGCTTTACAGCGTAGGCGCGGCTGAAGGGCTGCGCGTGTTGCAGCCCGGCAAAGCGGAAGGCATTCTCTACGGCGGCTGCCTCAGCATTCTGGTTGCGCTGCTGGGCACGGAGTGGGAACCGCAGACAGAGGACAAGCTGCTCTTTATTGAAGACGTCGGCGCAAAGCCCTACCAGGTGGATCGCATGTTGTGGCAGTTGCGCCACGCAGGCAAGCTGGATGGTGTGCGCGGCATCGTGTTTGGTGAGATGCTCGATTGCGTTTCACCGGGCGCAGCCCCGGAGTTGCTGGAGCGGGCAATCCTTAGCGCGCTCGCCGGCTTCGATGGACCCATCGCCTTCGGGCTGCGCAGTGGACACGTATCGCGCCAGAACGTGACGCTGACCTTCGGCGTGCAGGCCGAGTTGTTGGCCGCCTCGGAGGCGGAATTGCATCTGCTTGAAGCGGCGGTGAAGCGGTGACGACTTCACCCCGGCACATCCATCTCAGTGGAATTTGCGGTACGGCGATGGCGTCACTTGCCGGGCTACTAAAGTTGGAGGGGCACCGCATCACCGGCTCCGACAAGGCCGCTTATCCGCCCATGAGCGATTTGCTGCATGGCCTTGGGATTCCGGTGCTGGAGCCCTACGCGGAAGCGAATCTCGAACCAAAGCCGGATCTGGTCGTGATTGGCAATGCGCTTTCGCGCGGCAATCCTGAGGTAGAGCGAGTGCTCGACGAGCGCATCCCCTTTACCTCCATGGCCGCCCTGCTGCGGGAAGAGTTCCTTATCGGCCGCGAGTCGCTCGTCGTTGCCGGAACCCACGGCAAGACCACGACCACTAGCATGTTGGCGTGGATATATCAAACGGCCGCGGCAGAAACACCGGCTTTGGAGCCCTCGTTCCTGATCGGCGGAGTAGCAGAGAACTTTGGATCGAGCTTTCAGTTGCGGCCCACGCGCACTTTCATTGTGGAAGGCGACGAATACGATACGGCCTTCTTCGACAAGGGGCCGAAGTTTTTGCATTATTTTCCCGACGCGCTGATTCTCACTCATGTCGAGTTCGACCACGCGGACATCTACGCGGACCTCGACGCCGTCAAAACTGCATTCAAGCGCCTCGTGAACCTGATCCCGCGCCGCGGACTGATTGTAGCCTTCGACGGCAGCGAAAACGTGACAGCGTGCGTGTCTCATGCGCTCTGCCGTGTGGAACGCTACGGCTTCTCGGAGGCCGCTGACTGGCGACTCAAGAACATTCGGCACCAGAATGGCGAAACGCGTTGGGAGGTTTGGCATAGCGGCACGCTTTGGGCCGAACTCGAGATGTGCATGGCCGGCGAACACAATGCGTTGAACGCCACTGCGGCGGCGGCTTTGGCATTTGATCAGGGCGTAAAGAAGCAAGCCATTTTGGCCGCTCTCAAGTCTTTCAAGAGCGTCAAGCGGCGTCTCGAAGTGCGCGCGGAGATCGCAGGCATAACGGTCATTGAAGACTTCGCGCACCATCCTACCGCCATCCGTGAAACGCTCCGCGCCCTGCGGTCAGTCTATCCAGAGTCGCGGCTGTGGGCCGTGCTCGAGCCTCGCTCGAATACGCTGCGGCGCAAGGTGCTCGAGCCTGATCTGGTGGCAAGCCTGCGTCTTGCCGATCGCGTCGTACTCGCGGGCGTTTATCAGCAGCAACGCATTCCAGATGCAGAGCGACTTCATCCTGAAGATGTGGTTCGTGCCCTGAATGCCGGCGACGCCACTTCAGTGGCTGAGGGCCCAAAAGCCGAACTGCTTCCCGATGCCAATGCAATCGTTAGTGGAATTGCGCCGCGGCTCGAGACCGGCGACGTTGTGGCGATCCTCTCCAATGGCGGCTTCGACGGCATCTATGAGAAACTGCCAGCGCGGCTCAGGGAGCTTCATTCCTGAGCGCAAAGAAAGACGCGAATGCCATATTCTCTTTTATTCATCACCACAATGATCGTCACGGGCATTCCCACTGCGCTTCTGTTCATACCCTGGTGCTGGCTGACAGGTAATGTGCTGCCGCTCTATAAGAGCACGCGCTTCATGCTCTCCAGCAGTTGCCGCATGGCCGGTGTCCGTTTCAACACAACGGGTCTGGAGAACGTGCCCCGAGACCGCGCCTGCATCTTCATGTCAAACCACGTTTCGAACCTCGACCCGCCCGCGCTCGTCTCGCTCATTCCGGGGCGCACGTCGGCATTCATGAAGCGCTCCCTGATGGAACTGCCTGTACTGGGCACGGGCTTTCGGATGGGCGAGTTTATCGCCGTCGACCGCAGCGGCAACGCAACAGCCGCCAAGGAAAGCGTAGCCGCGGCCGAGCGCGTACTCGCCAAGGGCGTGCATATCACAACATTTGTTGAAGGCACGCGTTCGCCTGATGGACGCATGTTGCCCTTCAAGAAAGGCCCGTTCTTCCTGGCCCTTGGAGCCGGTGCGCCGTGCATCCCGGTCTCCATCCACGGCACCGAGAAGATCCTGCGCAAGGGCAGCCTGCGCATGCATCCCGGCATTGCGAATGTTGTTTTTCATCCGCCCATCGAGCCTGCCGATTTTGCCAATCGCGAAGAGCTCACGCAGGCGGTTCGCACAGCTATCGCTTCCGGACTGCCGGAATGGATGCGATCATAGAGATACTATCCCGTTTGGGACAACTTCTTGCATTGGCTTCGCCACGGTAAAACGGCACTCGGCACTTTTACGGAAGACCCATGATCGCTTCGCTTTTCGTTTTTGTCGTCATTCTCGTCTTGAGCATCCCCTCGGCGGTGATCTTCATTCCCCTTGCCGTGATTACCGGCAATGTGGGCCCACTCTACTCGGTCACTTGCTTTATCGTCCGCACCGGCTTCCGTGCTGCTGGCATCCGCGTATGCGTAGAAGGACGGGAGCACGTTCCCTCCGGCCAGGCGTGCATTTTCATGGCCAACCACGTGTCGAATCTCGATCCGCCGGGATTGATACCGCGCATTCCAGGGCGCACCGCCGGCTTCGCCAAACGCTCGATTTTCCATATTCCTATCTTCGGCTATTGCATGAAGCTGGGCGAGTTCATTCCCGTCGACCGCGCAGGCAACGCAACGACCGCACAGGAGATTGTCGCCGCCGCCAGGCGAATCCTGGAAAAGGGCATCCACATCACGACTTTCGTTGAAGGCACGCGTTCCAAGGACGGCCGGTTGCTCCCGTTCAAGAAAGGCACTTTCTACCTGGCGATGCAGACCGGCGCACCGTGCATCCCAGTATCGGTCTACGGGACAGAAGCACTGATGGCCAAAGGCAGCTTTGGCATCAAACCTGGAACAGCGCATTTTGTCTTCCACGCTCCAATCTACCCGCGAGATTTTGAGACGCGCGAGCAGTTGATGGCGGCAGTACGCGCCGCGATTGCCTCAGGCCTGCCGGAGTGGATGCGGGGCTAAAAAGTTTCGCTTGCTCTACGGCTGGATCAACGCGTTATAGCCGTCATTGAGCAGCTTCAAACGCCAGCGGTTGGCTTCGTTCCGATCGTTGAACGGCCCAATGCGCACATGGATAAGATTGTCGGCCGGTTCGCGCCGAGCACTGACCGCATAACCATGCTTGCGCAAGGCGTCGACCAGCACGTTCGCGTCCTCCTCATGGGAGACCGCGGCGATCTGAACCATGAAGGGAACGGCGGGTGGCGCAACCGGCTGAGCACTCGATGCTGAAGCCGTCTGGGGCACCGTCGCTGTGGAAGGCAGGGCAGGACGAACCTGCGGCTGGCTAGAAGGAGCCGACGACTGCGTTGCCGTGCTTAAAGCCGGTTGCCCAGCAATCGGCGCCATTGCTGGGGCAGCGAATTGCGGCTGGCCAGGAGCCCCCGGCTGCGAACCATCTCCCGGCGGCACGACATTCTGAACCGGCGGATCAACCGCTGCTGGCGCGATGGCGGACGGCTTGAACGGCGAACCGTTCACCTGCGCCGCGCCGTTCTCTGGAGACGTTTGCCCGCCCGGTGGCAGTTGCCCGGCCGCCGCAGTCTGCTGCCCGCCTCGATGCCCTATTGTGTATCCCAGGCCAAAGCAAAGTCCGCAGAGGAGCAACAGCCCCAAAACAATGAGCAGCACCGCACCCATACCCAGCGTGACCTCCGTGTCGCCACTGGCCTTGGGCTTCTCAAACTCCTTATCGTCGAAGACTCCCCTCATGCACCGTCCTGAGTTTTAGGGCTTTCCGGCATTCAACGTAGCCGAGGATCCAAGCTTGTTCAGCAGCGTCATCATCTCCAGAGGCAGCGGAAAGACGATGGTAGTGTTCTTTTCTACGCCGATGTCGGAGAGCGTTTGCAGGTAGCGCAATTGCAGGGTCATGGGCTGCGTAGCCATCAGTGCAGCCGCGTCAACCAGCTTCTGCGCAGCATTGAACTCGCCCTCGGCATGGATGATCTTCGACCGCTTTTCGCGCTCGGCCTCGGCCTGCTTGGCCATGGCGCGCAACATCGACTCGGGCAAGTCCACCTGCTTCACTTCCACTGAAACGACCTTGACGCCGAAGGGTTCGGTTCGCTGGTCGATGATGGTTTGGATCTTGAGGTTGAGCTTGTCGCGATGGCTCAGAAGCTCGTCCAGCTCCACTTCGCCCAGCACCGAGCGCAGTGTGGTCTGAGCAAACTGCGAGGTCTGGTAGACGTAATTGACGACCTTGATCGCAGCGTCGTTGGGATTGACTACGTAGAGCGTAACCACAGCGTTCACTTTGATCGTCACGTTGTCGCGCGTAATCACGTCCTGCGGAGGAACTTCCAATACTTCCTGGCGCAAGGAGATGCGCACTATCTGGTCCAGTGGCCTGAATACAAGAATGATGCCGGGGCCCTTGGGGGTTCCCAGAACGCGGCCCAGGCGAAAGATGACGCCGCGCTCGTATTCGCGAAGAATCTTGATGGAGTTAAGTAAATAAAGAACAACGATGGCGATCAGAATCAGCGTTGGTATGGGCAAATCGGAGATTGACATTTTTACATCCTCACTCAGGACGGATTGTACTCCGTTCCTGAAACTCCATTGCGGTTTACGATGTGGATTCCGGCGTCAGAGAGCCTGAATCCGGGGCAACGCGGAGCAGCATCTCCTCATGGCTTACAACCCGAAGGTTTGCGCCCTTGGGAACTGGGGCGCCTGCCACAGCACGCCAAATCTCTCCCTCCACCAGTACGTGTCCCTCGAGATCGAGCGGCTCTATGGCGATCGCCTTGCAGCCCACCATGGCATCAGCGCCAGTCAGGGATTTGCGGCGTCGAGCACGCACCGCAAGCCGTACCAGAAACACCGTGATCCCGCCGAACCCCGCACTGACCGCAAGAGCCACCCAGGGCGTAATGCCCATCTCCGGCACCGGCGCGGCCACCAGGGTGAGCGTTCCAAAGGTCAGGCAGAGGATGCCGGCAATCGCCAGCACTCCGTGGCCACCGAACTTCGCTTCAAGCAGCAGCAGAATCAACGCCGCCACCAGCAGTAGGACGGCGGTATATCGAATGGGCAGCAGGTTGAGCGCAAAAATCGCCAGCAGCACCATCAGGGTGCCCAGAGCGCCAGGAACAATGGTTCCGGGCGAGTTGAATTCGAGGTAAATGAGCAGCGCGCCGCCTACCAGGAATAACAGCGCTATGTTGGGATCAACGAGCCAACCCAGCAGTTCGTCGCGCATGGATGGCTTGAACTCTGCGATCCGCGCCCCGGCCAGATGCAGCGTCAGTTTGTTCCCGTCCAGGCGTGTAATCTGGCGGCCATCGAGCGCGGCCAGCAGTTCGGTATCGTTGTTCGCAATCAGGTCGATGAGGTGCTGGTTTAGTGCTTCCTCGGCGGTGTAGGAGTGGGAGGAGTGCACGGCCTCCTGCGCGGCGTCGGCGTTGCGGTTACGCCGCGTCACGTAAGAACGCAAAAAGGCCTCGGCGTCGTTCTCTATCTTCTGGCTCATGGTGGCGTCGGGCTGGCCGCCAAACTCGAGCACCGGGTGCGCCGCTCCTGCGTTCGTGCCGGGAGCCATGGCGGCCACGTCAGCCGCTTCCAGAAGGAAAAATCCCGCCGAGCCGGCACGGGCTCCGGCCGGCGCCACATAAACGATGATTGGAACCCGCGAACCTAGAATCCCTCCGGCCATGGTCCGGGTGGCCTCAAGCATGCCGCCGGGCGTGTCCAGTTCAACAAGCAGCGCCTGAGAGCCGTCAGTGTTGGCGAGGGAAATGGCCCGGATGAGCTCGGCTTGGGTGACGGGCTGGATGGTGTCTTTAAGGACGAACCTATCGACAATTGGCTGAACCGGCGCTTGCTGCGCAAGAGCTGAAAATCCCATCCCCGCTACCGCAACCAAACCCGTAACCCAACCGCGGATTGCTGCAGACCGCTCTAGTCCGTAAAGCATGGCTTGCTCCTCCAGGGCCCGGCCATGAGCCCTGCTTTCAATGGCCGGCCTTGGCCTGAACCTGTCGCGCCAATTCCAGAGCTGCCTGGCTGGCGGGCTCCAGTTTCAAAGCGGCGGTGGCATCATTGCCGGCCTCACTCAAGTTGTTGGACGCAAGATCAAGCCGGCCCAGCACAAGGTACGCTGCAGCGCTCGGTCTCAGTTCCAGCGCTTGGTGAGCCTCCATCCGGGCGCCATTGGCGTCACCCGAGCGCTCTCGCACCTGAGCCAGCCCGGCATGGGCTTCGGCGCAATTGCCGTCGGCAGCCACTGCCGATTGATAAAGCCTCTCTGCTTCGAGTAGCAAACCCCGGTTCAGAAAGCCACTTGCCTGCAATGAAAGATTCTGCGCCTGCTCCAGAGGAGGAAGCGCAGCCAATCGTGCGGCGTCCACTTGGTCCAGCATCTGCGCTGCCTGACTAAAGGCAGCGGCATCAAAGCTGCGCACGATGCGCTCCAGCGGGTCTGGAGCCGGGTCGGCATCGGGGCCAGCGCCGGGTGTCGCAGGAGTTGGCGCCACCGGTTTGGCGGCTGGCTGTTTCCACGCCGACTGCAACGCGAGCGCCTCGGCATCGCCCGGCCGCAGCTTCAGGCACTGGGCCAACTCATTCAGCGCCCCGGGGACCTGCTCATGCCGTTTCAGGCTGACCGCCAGATTGAAGTGGTAGTCGGCGGAATTGGGATCGTCGGCCGCTGCCTGCATGAACAGGTCGGTGCCGTCGTGGCCCTGTCGGCTCACAGCGATCCCTTCGTTGTTCACGACCTCGGCCAACGGCAAAATTCGCGCCACGCCGGCAAACGCCTTTTCGGCCTTCGCGTAATCGCCGGAGAACAGCAGGGACAAGCCGCCGTAGTAGCCGGCCTCAAGTCCGTCTGGAGAACTCTTATCCACCTTGGCAAAAGCTGGGGCTGCCTGGTCGTACTGCTGGCTGCTATATTCTTCCCGGCCCAGCGCCATCCATGCGGGACTCAAATCGGGACTCAGCACCACGGCCTGCTGCAGGTGCCGCAGCCGCTCCGCCTGGTCGGGCTCGGTTATACCCCGGATGTACTGCTCAAACGCGGTCAGGTGCAACCCTTTTCCCGCGGCGATAAACGTCTCCTCGGCCACACTGATTCGAGGATCGAGTTGCCGAGTCAGTTTCCACGCCAGCGAATCGAAGACGTCGATCATGTCACGCATCTCACCGCGCGCGCTCACCGGTTCACTCATGCTCAGGTGGGGCACGTCTACTAGCCGGGCCTCTGCCACAATGCCGGTCCCGTCGGTAATATAGCTGCCCACCACAATCGAATCCGCATCCAGCGTTTGCGCTAGCTTCAGCGAACTTGCGCGCGTGGGTTGGAACCCTTGCGGCAGTCCCAGGTGGTCAAGTGCATACATCCGGTCGGCGCGGTTCAGCGGGTCAAATCCGACTGAACGAAAGCGGCTGCTCAGCAGTTCCGCCGCTGCTTCGCGAATCCATTCCAGGCTGGGCTGGCCGGTCCGGTTATCGAAGGGCAACACTAGAAGAATGCGTCCCTTATCAGCAGCGGAAGGGGTCGCCGCGGCGTCGCCGGCCGCCTGAGCGCGTGTGCAAACCGCAGTGAGAAAAGCGAATGAGACCAAGATCCCCATACCGGCTGCGAAGCGCCGCATATCGCTGAAACGCAATGAAAAGAAGTTAGGCACGACAGCCTGATTATAGGCGTTGCGGCTCGGATGCGGTCGCATCCCGGCTAAGGCGCAACCCGGTCGTCCACGTCAATAGTCAACAGGCTCGTAGGGCTCAAGCCGCGCCTCAACCTGCCGGTCGAAGCGGATCAGCGCAATCCACATGCCGCCGTCCTCGCGCTTCCACACCATTGTGCCGTGTAGTTCGGCGGCGATCAGCTCTGGCGGCATATCGTGGTGCAGCCCGAAGTACCGCTCATCCAGCGCTTCGCTCTTCTCCCCAAGGCTGAAGAGCGATGCCGGCGGATCGTATTTGGTGGAGAAAACCAGGGCCGCGGAGTATTTTTCCGGTTCCTGCGCGGCTATTCCAATCTGCGCGGGAGTAAAGTCCTCAATCCGCGCCACATCCCACGGCTGCTTCACGTAGCCTAGTTCGGGCCGGGTCAACTCGTCTGTCATTGGCCAGGCGGAAAGCACCGTGGCGCCGGGATAACGTCGCTCAAGCTGCGCGATGCCGGCCAGGTGAAGACGCACCACGTGCGCGTACGCCAGGTTGTCTTCCGGCGCAAAGCCGTAGGGCGGATTGACGAACAGACCCACCAGAAACGCCGCCGCTGAGAATGCGGCGACCAGGTGCCAATAAGGAATCCGCCGATAAAACGCCGTTACGGCCACCAAAAGTACCAGTGGATACATCGGCAGCAAGTAGCGTGTGAGCAGCGCGCCGCCCAGCACGCTGAACAGCACTGCGTTGACCAGCAGCAATAGAAAGATGCGGCGCATTGCCGGGGTGCCGATGCTCGCGCGTTCGCCGCCCGCGGCGTTGAGTCGCGGCTCAAGCAGGAGGGCGGCAATCGTCATCAGCACCGGCACAAACATGTTCATGTGCAAGGTGAGGTGCAGAATGCGATGGCCGAACGCCGCCAGAAACCGCACTGGCGAAAGATTCGCCTGTGCGTTGTAGCGTAGAAACTCAGGATTGCCAAACAGGAACCCGGTCTTGGCGTAGTGCCATGCGTACCACGCGATCAGCGGCAGAACGCAACTGAAGAGCCACGCAGTCTCTTTGAGCAGGCGCCGTCGGACCGCAGGATTGGCACAAGCCTGCTGCGTGCGAAATGCCTCCACCAGACAGACCACGGCCAGAGTGAGCGGAATTGCGATGGCCGTCTCTTTCGAAAGAGCTGCGGCCGAAAACCAAAGCGCGGCAGCCCAGGGCTTGCGATCGCTTACAGGGAGCGCGAACACCAGCCCCCAAAGCGTGCAGGCTGCGGCAAAAATGTCCGCATGAGCCAGCGAACTCTGCGCAAACCAGATTGGATAGAGCCCCGTGAGAAGCACGGTCCAAAATGCGACAGAAACCACGCCAACCAGCCGCATGGCCAGCCGCCATACTGCCAGCAGCCCCAGTGCCGCAACCAGCAGCACCGCTTCGCGCGTAACCTCGGGCAGGAAACCTGAAACCTTCCACCACAGCGCGAGATAAATGCTCGGCAGCGGAGGATGCGCGTTGGTCAGCGTGGTAATGGGAATCAGCGAGCCTGTGCGGAAGAAGTCCCACGCTGCGGGAATGTAGTAGCCCGCCTCATCCCAGTAGTAAGGAACCCCCAGCAACGTGAAGTGACTCGCATAAAGTGCCGCGAAGATGACCGGAAAGATCATCCAAAGCGGCAGCGGCGCATCCAGCCGTGGCTCGAAGAGTTTCTTGAAGCGCAAAGAATCGATCCTCGTCTTTTCCCTAGTTGACCGGTCCCTGCGGGAAGTTGTGGCTCTGCGGCTCCAGGTTCAGCGTGCCGAAGGCCTGTTCGTACTGGGCAATGTTCTGACCCAGTACGTTCCAAAGCGCCTTGGCCTGCTGCGGGCTCAAGAAGATGGCCTGGTGGTTGCGGATGGTGACCTCTTCAGGGGTTTCGCTTGCGGCCAGGCCGAAAACGAGCTGGAAATCCCACACGCTGACGCGCACCTGCACGCTGTTGGCGTAGGACTCGCGGTAATCGGGAGACTGGACAAGATTCATCTGTGGTTGTTGCGCGGTTGGACTCATGGTTTCTCCAGATTACGCTGACAGGGGCAGAACGGACGAGTGCCACTTTCACTTTGCATGGCGAAGATCGCCAGCCAGCGGGCAACCCTCGCATCGGGCTGTTCGCCCGCAATGTGCCTTACCAACAGCCACTGTCAAAGCATGAAACTCGTTGAATAGCCGTGCTTGTTCAACCGCTGGATCGGAGGCGAACCCCTGCCGGGTCAATTCAGCCAGCGCTTCATAGCTCCTGGACCCCGATGGCAGCGTAATCAGTCCATGCCTCTCGACGATGCGGCGCAGGTACTCGTCCGCCACTGGAACTGCGTGGCCTAGCGCGTAGAGCAGAATGGCGTCCGCAGTCTCCGGCCCCACGCCGGGCAAACCCAGCAGGCGGGGCCGCAGTGCCGCAGTCGGTGCTGCCGCAAGGGCATCGAGCGATCCGCCAAACTCCTCGTCGAGCATGGCAATAAACGCCTTTAGGGCCGGCGCCTTCCGCGTGTGAAAACCTGAAGGCTGAATGCACAGCCGCAGTTCCTCGAGTGCCAGCGCGCGAAGCCCATCCACCGTGAGCGCCCCCGCCGCGCGCAGATTCAAAAGCGAGCGCTCAACCGCCTTCCATGCCGTGTTTTGCGTCAGGTAGGCGCCAAGAATCACTTCAAATGGCGTCTCCGCCGGCCACCAGTTTTGCGGTCCGTAGGCCTTGGCAAGCAAGTCATGCATGCGGCGCAGGCGTCTGGCAGCACTCAAATTTCG
>Ga0182030_10024867_pt1 | contig 10960 bp, 9 predicted proteins | sample 812S3MmetaG_FD_121299 | JGI IMG/M metagenome (GOLD analysis project Ga0182030, IMG submission 121299) | Permafrost microbial communities from Stordalen Mire, Sweden - 812S3M metaG (Illumina Assembly) | ecosystem: Environmental > Terrestrial > Soil > Wetlands > Permafrost | place: Sweden... | reverse complement strand
TAACGGTGCACAACTTGTCCGACAATGCCGATATCCGAAGAGGACGTCATGTCGTCTATGATCTCCACACCCACTTGGTCTTTGTGACGAAATACCGCCGGGAAGCCCCTGTCGACACTCGCCGAATACGTCAAATCCCAGCGGGAACCACCCTTCGGGCCCTCTCGCTTACCTCCCCGGCCTCAACGCTGGGGTTTCTCGCGAGGAACCTGATGAAATTATAAATCTCCCAATGGTCGGTGTCGGTCGGTGCAGGATCGTCGGTGACATAGGGCGGCCCCGCGATGCCCGCATTCGCCCATCCAGTGATGAGCGCAACGCACACTGCGGATAAATGCCGCTGATTGAGCTTTTTCTGGATCACTGCGGCGATGTCTTACCTGATAAGCCTGGAACGCCGCCAGTGCGGGTTGTTCTATCCGGCGGCTCCCGCCGTCATTGGAGGGGTTTGAAGGCAAGCTGCAGGCAGCCGAATATCCGCCGGAATGCGCCGCTCAGCGGCTTATAGGTTCCACGAGGTTTGGAACAACGCGCTGTCGCTAATTCCGAAGGGACTTCTTGGACGATTGCTTGCGCCTAAGAGCGAAGCCGAAGCCCAAAAGACCACCGCCCAGCAGCGACAGCGATGCCGGTTCGGGCGCGCTCCCTGACGAGGCGGTGTTGTAGCCGATGGCCTGCATCATCTGATACTCGGGCGATGCCGTCGTATAGGCGGGCAACAGCCCGGGGCAACTGAAAGCTGACTGAATATTGTCGCAGGTACTGAAATCCGCGAAGTCGCCATTGCTGTTTTGGCTGAAGCCGACGATGTCAGTGACGCCGCCGTTAACGGAGAAATAGGACGATGCACTGCCGCTCGTCGTAAAGCTAGGCGTACCGGGCGCCGAATAGCGATAGAGGTCGAGGACACCTACGCTGTTTTGAAAATACGTGTCGCCGACCGCAATTTCATTCAGAACCGACCCTTGCCCACCGCCGCCCAGGATTTCGTCGAGTTCATGCTCAACTGTGCTGACAGCGCTGTATTCGCCGGCCACCGCGGTATTGCCGTAATTGAAGGCGTAACTCGAACTCAGAGTTATGAGCCCGTCATTCGTCCCATTGCAGGACGATAAATAGTTCCCGGCGCTGTCAAAGCATGGCGTTGCCCCAAAAACCCCCAGCGCGACACGCGCATCGGCGGAAGTCAAAATGACCGAACCGCCCGAACCAGGCATGTTGCTTGACGACAGATTGGCAACTGCGGTGGCGAGTGTGGTGTTGGTTGGATTCGCCGCTGAATCAGCGGCAAGCAGCGAGGTGTAATCCGAATAGCTGAGTGCGTAATCGACCGTGTCGCTCGTTCCGAGAAACGTTCCAGCGGACTGTCCAAAGACGATGCCGACTGTCCCGGGATTGCTGTAGAGCGATTCGAAATTGGCAATTGCCGTATCGATCGCCCCCTCTACCTGGTTGTTGTCGACCAGCCCTGTAACCGACGCCCCACCAGTGATTGAATTCTCGAAAGTCGGAATAATGGTTACCGCGTAGGCCGGGAAAGCCGATGCGACAAAGGCTCCGCACATCATCCCAAAAGCAGTTTGACCGACCGATGAACGGAATCGACGCATGTTCAAATATCTACTCAAATTATCGTTACTTCCCGACCGCTATGTCCATGCAAGGGATGCAAAAATTAAACCAACTTTATAACTTAAACGTTATCGGGCAATTAGGAGTTTCCGTCCCACATCGCGCGTCGAAACTGTAAAAATTCCCGACACTTGGATGGCGGATGCTCTCGGGTAGTTTTGGCCGAAGCTTTCGATTTTCTCCCTCTGATTCGACACGGGCTGCCAACCGCAATGTCACAGCACTGAGCCGGCAACTTCCGCGATCGGCATTAGCTCGACGGCGAATATCCATTTCCCTTTCGCGATTTACGCGCACGGGCTACAAGTCCACGGCAATGCGCGCGATCATTTCACCCCGATCTTCTGACCTAATTCGCGAATACTTCGCCTGGTGGGCGCGGCAGATGGGCGAACTGCTGCCCGGGGGGCTGAGCGCGCCCGAAAGCGGAGCAATGGATGCTCTGGTCCTGGAGATAGACGAAGGCGGCGCTTCCTTATCGGCATCGCTGCGCCGCGGCGAGCGCCTCGCGCCGCTTGGCCGCTTTCCTACGGATTCGGCGGGCATCACCGCGGCACGCAACGCCGCCGCACTCGGCGGACGATCGATACCCGTCTGGCTGCGCTTGCCGGCGGTTCGCGTGCTGGAAAAGAAACTGAGTTTTCCGCTGGTCGCTGAGCGGGCTCTCCGCCAGGCATTATCCTATGAAATGGATCGCGAAACGCCCTTCACCGTTGACGAGGTCTGGTGGAATTGGCGGGTCGATGAACGCGACAGGGCACGTGGCCAGATCCATCTCACCCTATTCCTGCTACCCAAATCCGTAGCACAGCCGTACGTCGCAGCATTGGCGCAGGGCGGCCTTCATGCAACTGCAATCGACGCTACGACGGCTGCAGGAGAATCGCGGCAGATCATGCTGGGAGAAGATACGGCGAGACCCCAAGCATTGACGGCACAGGCGCGTCCCTTGGCAATCGCCTGCGCTGTGCTCGCATTGGTCGCGGTGGTTGTGCCGTTCGCCAGGCAGTCTCTGGCGCTGGGCTGGGTGGAGGATCGCATCGCCCTATTGCAGCCTCAGGTGGAGGCGGTGCAGGCGCTGCGCCGCCGTGTCGAAAATGTTGCCGGGGCGGGCGCAGCATCGGCGATGGAGCAGGCGGGAACGGCCGACGCGCTGAAGGTATTGGCCAAGACGACGCAAATATTGCCCGACGACACACATTTGACCGACTTCACCTTGCATCGGCGCAAGCTGGGTATCAGCGGCCAATCCGCCGGTGCGGCCAAGTTGATCGGGTTGCTGGCCGCAGACCCGTTCTTCCAGGACCCCGCCTTCGCCGCAGCAGTAACGCGGGTGCAGGGCTCCAAGCTGGACGCTTTCTCCATCAACGCCGAGGTGCGGCCGTGACGGCGGACGCACAGATATCTGCAAGCCTGCCTGATGGGCGGCGCGGGCAAATGCTCGCGCTGGGCATTACGCTGGCCGTGGTACTTGCCGTCTGGATCGGGCTGGTCGGACCGCTCACGTCGCTCTACGCCGGACGCTCCGAAAGGCTCTCGCAACGCCAAACGCTCGCTCGCCACATGGAGCAACTCGCTGCCACCCGGCCGGCGCTCGAGGCGCGCGCAGCCGAACTCGGCCGACAATCCCCAAGCGCGGTTACAGCGAACGGCAATATTCTCAGCGGCAGCAGCACCCCGGTGGCCACCGCGGCCCTGCAAAGCCTGGTGCAGGACATTGCGACTAACGCCGGTGCCAGCCTTTCCAGCGTCGAGAGCTTGCCGGGTGAAACGGTTGCGGGCTATCGCCGCGTCGGGGTCAAGCTGTCGCTCTCTGCTTCCTGGCCGGTTCTGATCCGCTTCCTGCAGTCTCTGGAACAGTCGAACACACCAATGGCGGTCGACGATCTGCAAATACGCAGTTCAGCCTCCTCTTCCGCCGCCGATCAGCAACCGCTCGACGCCGGTCTCAGCATCTATGCACCTGCCGGACCGGCGATCGCCGAGCCCACCTCGGATAGCGCCAAATGAGCCGCGCGGCGATGACTCTGGCGACGCTGGCGGTCGTGCTGACCGGACTCGTGATGACCGAACTCATCATCCCGGTCGGCAACAATGGTGACGAACCCGCCGGACTCAAAACGCCGCAGATCAATTCGCAGGTTGCTTCAGCCTCCAATAGCGCCACCGGACTGGTTGCCGCGATCCTGGCAAGGCCCCTGTTCCGGAGCGACCGCAAGCCCGCGCCGGGCGATACCCGGGGCATGACCTCGGGAGCGCCGGCCGACCTGCCGCGACTGACCGGCATTTTGATGACCGACAACGAACGCAGAGCGATTTTTCAGCCGGCAGGGAAGGAACGTCCCATCGTTGTCGTGGAAGGGGAAACTGTGGGAAACTGGCGGGTGGATCAAATTGCAGTCGATGCAGTGATCCTTTCCGGGCCGGGCGGCACCCGGCGTATCGAACCGAGATTTTCGGGCGCAGCACCCACAGGCGCGCCCCAGCAAACGACACCGCCCGTCGCGGGTTTCGGAAACCCCGGCGGACAACAGAACGGCGGCCAGGATCGGCTGCAGGGGAAACATTGATGCGCCGCGTTCTTCTGCTCTCAACCTTAATTCTCGCCTTTTCCGGCTGCAAACAGCCGGACCGCACACTCGAGCCGCTGCCGTTGACCGCGAGCAATATTGCAGGAGTCGCCAGTCCGCGGGTCAATGGCGTCGTCGCGTCCGACCGCAGCGCCTCACCAGGACCGGAAATTGCCGAAGGGCGCAGTACGACCGCAAAGATGACCGGTACGGTGCAGCAGACCAAGGGCGGCGACGTCATGCTGAACTTCGTCGATACCGATATTCGCGAAGTGGTCCGCCAGGTCCTGGGCGACATACTGCAGGTCAATTACGCGATCGACCCCTCGATCCGGGGCACGGCGACGATGGAGACACAGCAGCCGGTGCCCAAGGCGGAACTGCTGACCACGCTGGAAACGCTCCTGAATCAGAACGGCGCCACGCTGATTCAAAGCGGCGGGCTCTATCGCGTAGTACCAAGCGCCGTTGCGCTGTCGGAACCCTCGATGGCCGGAGACGTCACGTTCGGCAGTCAGGTTGAAGAGCTGCAATATACTTCCGCCAGCGATCTGGCGCGCGTCCTGGCGCCGTTCGTCGGCAATGGAGCGCGGCTGGTCGCCGACCCGACCCGCAATGCCCTTCTGGTCAGCGGTGAACCCGCGGCCCGGGCGACCATCATTAACCTGGTCCATGCCTTCGACATCGACGTGATGGCGAACCAATCCTATGCCCTGTTCCCGGTGACATCGGGCGACCCGGGCAAGGTCGCGACCGAGTTGCAGAAGGTCTTCCAAACCGACGGCAACGGTGCGTTGGCAAATGTCGTCCGGGTGATCCCGATGGAACGGGTCAACGCCGTGTTGGTCGTTTCGGCCCAGCGCAAATATATCGACGACGCCCGTCGACTGTTCCAGTTGGTGGACCGGTCGCGACGCCTCACCGCCCGGTCTTGGCATGTCTATTACGTACAGAACGGCCAAAGCGGCGATCTGGCTAATCTGCTGCAGCGCGCCTTCAACCCGCGCGCGGGCGGACAGGACAACAATGAGAACAACAACTCAACTGCGCCCGGCCGCGAGCAGACAGTGGTTAGCGGCTCGCAGAACCAGGGCGCCAGCGGCGGAAACGGTTTCAACAACGGGGCGCAGTCTGGGAACAGCCTGCCGGGAACCACCGGCAGCGGCTCGGGGGCGGGTAATTCAACCGGCATGAACGGAGCGGTCGGCAATTCCGGCCTGCCCGGCCAGTCGGGCGGGGCCGGCAGCAACGAAGACCTGCCCGAGCCGACGGCGGATACCGATTCCCTGTCATCGACGGACCAAGGCAACAGTTCGCCCAACTCCATCCGCATCATCGCCAACAAAAAGAACAACGCGATCCTCTATTTCGCCACCGCCGAGGAGGCGGGCACGATCGAGGGCATGCTGCACAAGATCGACATTGTGCCGCTGCAGGTGCGCATAGACGCGACCATCGCCGAGGTCGACCTGAACGATAATCTGCAGTACGGCACGCAATTCTATTTCCAGAACGGCGGGATCACCGGGCTGTTATCCCAGGCCGCTACAGCACCCTCCGCACCGGCAGCACCGGCAGGTACTCTTCCCGGCTTCATCCTGTCCAAAAGCACCGGCGCCGTACATGCCACAATCTCGGCGCTGCAAAACGTGACCAATGTGCGGGTGCTGTCCTCACCACAACTGCTGGTACTCGACAATCAAATGGCGCGCCTACAAGTGGGCGACAACGTGCCCTATCTGACCCAAACGGCGCAAAGTACCCTGACCAGCACGTCCGACGTGATCAGTTCGGTCAGCTATCAGGAAACCGGCGTCATTCTTCAGGTCGTGCCACAGGTCAATAGCGGCGGCCTGGTTACGCTAGATATCTCGCAGGAGGTCAGCGACGTCTCGACGACAAGCACTTCCAGCATCGATTCCCCAACCTTTTCCGAACGCAAGGTGCGCTCCCATGTCGTGGTTCAGGATGGCCAAACGGTCGGCATCGCCGGCCTGATTCGGGACAATGTCAGCCGCGGCAATTCTGGAATTCCCTATCTCAAGGACATTCCGGTCGTGGGTTCTCTGTTCGGCACGCAAACCAATACACGCGCGCGTACTGAGCTTTTGATTTTGATTACGCCACATGTCCTGCAGGACCAGCAAAGCGCCCGCGCCTTGACCGAAGATTTGCGCGAAGAACTGAAAAGTGCCGGGCTTGTGCCGCAGGAACTTCGGAATCTACCGCCCGGCGGCAGCGACAACCCGAACGCCCGGCTCAGCAGATGAGGTCGCGCGGTTTCGCGCTGATTATCGTCTTATGGACCCTGGTCCTGCTGTCGTTGGTGATGACGCATATTGTAGTGACCGGCCGCACCGAGGCTCGGATCGCCGCCAATCTGACGGCAAACGCCGATGCCGAAGCGCAGGCCGACGGGGCGGTGATGGAAACGGTCTTCAGGCTGATCGATGCATCAGAGTCCCACTGGAACGTCGGCGACCATGCTCTGAACCTGAAGCGCGCCAAGGCGCAAATTTCGGTGTTGCAAGAGAACGGCAAGGTAAACCCCAATGCCGCCTCGGTAGAGCTGATGGCGGCTTTGCTGGTAAGCTGTGGAGCGGAGCCGGCGCAAGCCGGATCGCTGGCGGCAGCGATCAGCGATTGGCGGAGCCCCGGTGAACAGCCGGGCCCGGGCGGAGCCAAGTTGAGGCAATATCGGGCCGCGGGAATGGACCATGCGCCGCCGAACGCGCCGTTCGAAAGCCTGGACGAACTTCAGCGCGTCATCGGGATGACGCCCGAACTATTCCAACGGCTGAAACCGCATTTGTCGCTCTACCAGACTGGATATCCCGACCTGGCCTCAGCCGACCCTGTCGTGGCCGAGGCGGTTCGGTCGCTGCCGCTGCGGCCGCAGACTCAAACAGGCGCCCAACACCCGCAGACCGTGTCGATCATGGTGGAGGTTGCGACCGACAGCGGTGGGCGTTTTCTGCGTCATGCAGTCGTCCGCATCGAGCCCCCGGCAAACCAGAGCTATTCTATTTTGTCCTGGGACACTGAGGCGTCGGCAGAGTAGTCACTATTGGTTGCAGATCTGCCCGCCGGCATCGCCGGCAGCGGCAGTCTGGACATTCGGTCCCGGCGAGCACAGGTCGAAATCGTGGTTCGTCCGGCTGGACGGGCTGCTGTAGAGATAGGGATGATCCCATGGATCTACCGGTACCTTACCGCTTTTTATATAGGGACCGGCCCAGCCCGGCGCATCGGCCGGTCTGACAACCAGTGCCTGAAGACCCTGGTCGCTGGACGGATAGCTCCCTACATCGAGTTTATAAATATCGAGAATCCCGGCCAACCTCTCGACGGATTGTGCTGCGATCTTCTGTTTGGACGATCCTAGCTGCCGCAAAGCGGCGGGCGCCACCATATAGACCAGCATCCCCAGGATCGCGATGACGACCAAGAGTTCAATCAGGGTAAAGCCCCGTTCCCCCGACCGGCGCGGCGAGCCGGCAAAATCGAATGGGCCGGCAATACATTTATCTCCTAGTCGTCGCTTCGGCATCACCAACGCCCCCCGCTGCGGTCGCCGCGCCAAAAGATGATGGTGACAATCGAAACCACCACCACCACGTGCCAGATCGATAGATAAGGAAGATGTGATCCCATGCCTTGAATATGGCATGGCCGATGCCTTGGCCCAAGAGGACATCAAGCCCCTAAATTTCTAACTGAGGCGCTACAAAAGCGCCTATAAATCTCGCATGCTCCAGGTGTATATATGGCGCGCATTTCCCCACGAAATGAGGGAAGGCAATAAAATCAAAGAACCAAGCCGTGACCTTGCAATCGGCCTGTTCAAAACCCGGAGGAAACCCGTCAATGCTCGTCTCTCGCGCCGGATTCATTCGCGGCCTGATCGCCACGACCGCCTTGCCGCTAACCGCCCGCGCCGCGCCCGGCCAGATCGATAGCGCCGGCGCATTTCATGCGGAGGGCATCACCGGCAATACAATGCCCTGGAGCGCGGCCCCTGAGGTCGGCGGTCAGTCACCGTTGCGTTTCGCCGTGATCGGCGACAATACCGGACTTGCTCGACCCGGCGTATTCGACCAGGCGATGCGGCAGGTAAGCTGGCTGCAACCAGACTTCATCCTATCGGTCGGCGACCTGATAGAGGGCTATACCGACGACAGGGCGATGATCGCTGCCCAGTGGGACGCCGTCGAAAAATCGATAGGCAAGGCCGGCGTTCCCTTTATTCACACGCCCGGCAACCACGACATGAACAACGCCGAGACTGCCGCAGCTTGGGCCCAGCGGCGCGGACCCGGCTATTACGCCTTCCGCTATAAGGGTGCGCTGTTCGTGATCCTCAATACCGAGGACCCCTACACGCCGATGGCGGATAAGGAAGCCAAGCAGATGTATTCAATGGTCGATCTGATGGCCAAGGACCCCGACAAGGCTGACCGCATCATCGTAGACTATATGAATCAGGCCAAGGAAAAAGGTGCGAATATGACCCGCACCAGCGGCTATGCCGATGCCGACAAGGTGAATATCAGCGACAAGCAACTGGCCTTCGTGCGCGACACGCTGGCCCGCCATCCCAACCCGACTTGGACCTTCGTCGTGCTGCACAAGCCGGCCTGGAAGATGGCAAGCCCGGCTTTCGCCAGAATTCAGGCGATGCTGGGCCAGCGCAATTACACCGTGTTCGCCGGCCATACCCATTACTTCACGCACGAGGTCCTGGACGGCCACGATCTGATCAATATGGGGACAACCGGCGGCATCAGGCAGCAGGACGGCCCGGGTACGATGGATCACACGATGCTGGTAACGATGAGCCAGCAAGGACCGTCATATGCCAATACACGGTTCAGCGGTCTGATGGACGTGGCCGGTCAGACCGGCCAGCTTCACCTCTATTAGGCCGCGAGCCAAAGGTCGGACAGGCCCGCCTCGATATCGGCTGGACTGTCGAGGCGGCATAGACGCGCTTTTGCAGCGCGTCTGGTGTCGGCTGAACTCGGCCAGGGCGCCCGCTCGATATACCAGCCAAGATGCTTGCGGAAGATTTTAAGTCCCAGGCTATCGCCGTAAAAGTTCAGGCTGTCCCGAAAATGGTCGAGTACGATGCCCAGCCGTTGGGTGGGATCGGGCCCATCATTCGCTGCGTCGCCTGCCAACAAGGATTGAATTCCGGCTGCCGCCCAGGGCCGGCCATAGGCGCCGCGCCCGATCATCACGGCGTCGGCCTTGGACAGGCGGATGGCTTCGCGGGCCGATGCGATATCCAAAATATCGCCGTTGACGATCACCGGCAGGGAAGTGGTCGCCTTGACCGCTGCGACCGCGGACCAATCGGACTTTCCGGTATAGAATTGCTGGCGCGTGCGGCCGTGGACTGTAACCGCTTTGATGCCGGCCCGCTCGGCGCGCCAGGCAAGCTCCGGTGCATTTTTCGAAGCCTCGTCCCAGCCCAGCCGCATCTTGAGCGTAACCGGACGGCTGGTTGCTTCAACCGCAGCTTTGAGCAGCGTTTCGGCGTGATCCAGGTCGCGCATAAGGGCAGAACCCGATGCACAGCCGGTCACTTCCTTGGCTGGGCAGCCCATGTTGAGGTCGATGATGTCGGCGCCTGCCGCTTCGGCCAACCGCGCGCCCTCGGCGATCCAGCGCGCACTATGTCCGACGAGTTGCACGACCATGAGCGGCAACCCGTCGCCCACTGCGGCACGGCGCATGACGTCGGGGCGGCCGCGCGCCAGTTCAGCGCAGGCCACCATCTCGGTCGCGACATAGGCAGCGCCAAGCCGTGACGCCGCGCGGCGGAACGGCAGGTCAGTCACGCCGGTCATCGGGGCCAGCAGAACCGTACCCGGCACGGTGATGTCGCCAATGTGCAGCGATTGAGTCATAGCGTTGTTGTGGCGTTTTGCCGGTTAAAAAGCCAGGGACCCCGCCGGCGCTCAAGTTGCCCAGGCAACTTGAATTTCGGATTCGGGCTCCGCCATCGGAGCCAATACACGACCAGCAACCCCACGGATGACAAGGATGAAGACTGCAGACGCGGTAATCAGCCCGGCATGAAGCAGCCAGAATGCCGATCCCGACATCCTTTCCAGAAACCCCCCAAGCCAGCCGACCAGCATGTTCCCGGCGAAGAGATGAAGATAGAAAACCCCGAGCATCATGCTGCCCAACGATTTGGGTGCAGCGCGCGAGAAGAGAGCGAGACCGACAGGGAATATATTAGCGAAGCCGAGATCGTTGATGATCTCGAACGCCAAAGCCCAGCCGAGCCCGACCCTCTGACCGCTGGAAGCGACGATGGCCGATGCGGCGGCCAGCGTCAGCGGAGCCACAGCGGCGATCAATATGCCGATGACCAGCTTGGTGACTTCATCCGGTTCGGTCCAGCGCCTGCCCCACCAACGCCAGAACATGACCGAGATGGCGATCATCAACGCGCTGATGATCGAACCGAAGGACAATATCCAGGTGATCGGCATGGTCTTACCGAAGAAGACCAGCTGATAGTTCGCCTCACCCCATACGAGATAGGCATTGAAAATCTGCTGATTGGCGACAGAGGCAAGAGCCAATGCCGGGACCAGAGCAGCAAGCGCCAGGACAGTCCGCAGTTCCGCCACGGTCAACCGAGAGCGAACAGTCTTGTCTTTGCGGCGGACAATCGGCGGTTCGGGAGGCAGCCAGGCACGGCCGCTGAGATAAACGATCAGCCCGATCACCATGCCGACACC
>Ga0182030_10024866_pt1 | contig 10960 bp, 8 predicted proteins | sample 812S3MmetaG_FD_121299 | JGI IMG/M metagenome (GOLD analysis project Ga0182030, IMG submission 121299) | Permafrost microbial communities from Stordalen Mire, Sweden - 812S3M metaG (Illumina Assembly) | ecosystem: Environmental > Terrestrial > Soil > Wetlands > Permafrost | place: Sweden... | reverse complement strand
AGGAGGAGACGCGCTGGACCCTCGAGGGCATCCGCCGCATTTTGCAGCTCGAAGGCGCGGACTTGAGCGACGTGGTCAAGGTCACCGTCTATCTCGACGACGCCCGTAATTTCGGCCGTTACAACAAGATCTTTGCCGAATACTTCCCGGATGGCCGCGTGTCGCGAACCACGGTCGAGGCCCGCGCGGTGATCGAATGCAAGATCGAAATGGATGCGGTCGCCTACAAGCCGCGCAGTTGAATTCGTTGAACAAAGTCATGGGCCGCGGTGCAGGGAGAACACGATGTTGAAAGTTTTAGGTCGAGGCACGTCGGGTAATGTGCAGAAGGTGATCTGGCTCCTGGAGGAGTTGGGCCTTCCATATGAGCGCGAGGATTATGGGCGCCAGTTCAACAACACCCAGACCGAGGCGTACCTGAAGTTGAATCCCAACGGCAAGGTGCCGACGCTCGTGGACGGCGATGTCGTCGTGTGGGAGTCGAATACCATTCTGCGCTACCTTTGCTCGAAGTCGCCCGGCGGCGCGGCGCTGCATCCCGCGGACCCGGCGGCGCGCAGCCAGGTCGAACGTTGGATGGACTGGCAGCTCGCCTCGCTCAACGCCCCCTACCTCGGCGTTTTCCGGGAAGCGAAAAAGAAGGAAGAAGAGCGTGCGTCGAGCTTTGCCGCCGACTCGAAGGAGCTGACGGCGCAGCTCGAGATCCTGGAGAAGGGCACGGCGGGACGGCCGTGGTTGGCCGGTGAGCGTTTCTCCCTCGCCGACATCTGCTTGGGGCCCATCATCGATCGCACCCTGGCATTCCCGGTCACGCTGCCCGCGCTTCCCGGCCTCAAGGCCTGGCGCGAGAAGCTCGTGGCCCGCGAGGCCTACAAGCGCTCGAAAGGCTGAGCCGGCGTATGGTCGGTGGTTCCGGCATCGAGAACTCGGCCGTCGTCCAGAGCGCGGCCGTCGTCCAGAGCGCGGCTATCGTCGGTCTCGGCACCATGGGGCCCGGCATCGCCGCGACCCTGGCGCGCGCGGGCCTGAAGGTTTCCGCCTTCGATGCGGACCCCGTCAAACGCGCCAAGGCGCCGCAAGGATTTGCAGCGGCCGCCGCCGTGCTGGCCGCACTCGCGGTGCCCGATCGCGGCGCGCACGACATCGCGATGCACGACAGTCTCGGAGCCTGCGTTGCGGGCGCAGACCTCGTCATCGAGACGGTGCCGGAGGACCTCGATCTGAAGATCCGGGTGTTTCGCGAAATCGAGGCGCAGGTGGGCGAGGACGTCATTCTCGCCTCCGACACGTCCGGCATTCCGATCACTCACATCCAGGCAGGCACGCGCGTGCCCGGCCGCGTCATCGGCATGCATTGGTCGAACCCGCCGCACATCATTCCCATGATCGAGGTGATTTCGGGCGAGCACACCGTGCCCGCGGTCGCGAATGCGCTCATCGAGGTCATCCGGCGCTGCGGCCACTTGCCCATCACCATTCGCAAGGACGTGCCGGGATTCGTCGAGAATCGCGTGCTCTACGCGGTCATGCGCGAATGTCTCGATCTCGTCGAACAGGGCGTCATCGAGCCGCAGGATCTCGACGCCTGTGTTTCCTGGGGCATCGGCTACAAGCTCGCCGTGGTCGGGCCGATGGCGCTGCTCGACATGGCGGGCCTCGACATCTACGCCGCGGTCTCGAGCTATCTCAACAAGGAATTGTGCAATCGCACGGACACCGCGGGCTACGTTGCCGAGCGCATGGCGCAGGGCAAGCTTGGCATCAAGACCGGCGGCGGCATTTACGACTACACTCCGGAGAAGATCGCCGAACTCCAGAGCGCCAGGGCACGCAAATTGGTGGCCGTGCGCAAGGTATTGCAGCAATGACTCAGCGGAGAAGATCATCGGCACCTGCGGTCCTGCTGGCGGCCGGCTGGATGCTCGCCTGTTTCGCCAACGCGTCCGCCGCGGAACTCAAGGCGCTCGCAATCATGATGCCCGAGGAGCCGACCGATTACGGATGGAATCAGCAGGGCTTCAATGCGGCCAAGGCCGTGGCCGCAAAATATGGCCTGAAATTCATGCCCGCCACGGGCTTGGGCTATGGCGACGTGCATGCGGAGCTGCGCGAGCTGGCTGAAGACGGGGCGAGCCTCATCATCGCCCATGGCGCCGGCTACAACACCGCAGCGCCCGAGATCGGCGCCGAGATGCACGTACCGGTGGCCATCGTCGATCGTCCGAAGGACTCCAAACCCGGTGCCGTTGCCGATTACACCTTGTCTGGCCATCAGGGGGCGTACCTCGCCGGCGTGCTCGCCGCCAAGACCACCGAGACGCGAATCGTCGGCGTCGTGACCACGGGCGAGCCGCCCTCCTGGAACTCCCAGTCCGCGGCCTTCGCCCAGGGCGTGCACGCGACGGATCCCAAAATACGAATTATCTATGCGGTGATCGGGCCTGCCGCCTACTCCGACGCCGCCGGCGGGCGCCGGGTGACCGAGTCGGCGATCGGAGCGGGCGCCGACGTGATTTTCGGGCAGGGCGACGGCGCGAGCTTCGGCATGTTGCAGGCGGTCGAAACCAAGAAATCCACCGGCGGAGGCAAGGTCTGGTTCATCGATGTGATCGGCGACAAGACGCCGATCGACAAGGGAAATCTTCTCTCGTCCGTGGTCTGGAACCTCGTGCCCGTCTATTCGGCGATGGTCGAGGATCTCAAGGCAAACAAGTTCGGCACTCACCCGTATCGGCTGCAGCTCTCGGACGACTCCGTGCGGTTGCTGCACTCGACGCACATTCCCGACAAGACGTGGGCCGAGCTCGAGGCGGTGCGCAAGCAGATCATCGACGGCACGCTGAAGATCGAGCCGATCTTCGATGCCGTCCAGGTTCGCGCGCTGATGAGTTCCGTGGCGGCGCCGCCGAAGTAGCCGGCGGCCATGCAATCAGGTGAGACAGCGGATTCGCCGCGGTCCGGCCGGGTTGCCGTGGCGGCGTTGCGCGGCGTCACCAAGCGCTTCCCCGGCATCGTCGCGCTCGATGCCGTTTCCCTCGAGTTCCATCCCGGCGAGATCCACGTGTTGCTCGGCGAGAACGGTGCGGGCAAATCCACGCTGGTGAGCTTGCTCGCCGGCATGCAGCAGCCTGACGAAGGCGACATCCTCATCGACGGGGCTCCCGCCACGATCGACTCGCCCCGGCGCAGCATGGATCTCGGGATTGGCGCGGTGTTTCAGCGCGTGCTGTTGGTCCCAAGTCTCACCGTCATCGAAAACCTGATGCTGGGAGGCTCCTGGCTCAAGCCGTTGGCGCGCGCCGCGGCCCTGCGCCGCTTCGAGGAGCTGTCCTCGCTCCTGGGCACCCGCATCGATCCGCACGCGCCGGTCTCCGGACTGTCCCTCGGCGAGCAGCAGCAGGTGGAAATCACCCGTGCGCTGTGGCGTGACGAGAAGCTGCTGCTCCTCGATGAGCCGACTTCGATGCTCACGCCACAGGGCGTGGCCGATCTCGGCCGCATGATGCAGCGTCTGAAGGAGAAGGGCGTCGCACTGATCCTGATCACCCATAAGCTGCTCGAGGCTTACGATTTCGGCGACCGCATCTCGGTGCTGCGCCTCGGCCGCTTCGCAGGCGACATCGGTCCGCAGCAGCTGCAGGCGATGAGCGAGGCTGAAAGGACCGACACCGTGATCGGATTGATGTTCGGCACGGACGGCGCCCCCGCCGCTGGCGCCACCGCTGCCACCGCCGCTAGCGCCACCGCCACTCCCGCCGCCGCATCGGACCCCAGCCGCGAGGAGGAACTCGCGATCCTGCTCGGAAAAAAGCTCCGCCGCGCCAATACCGTGGATCGCAGCAAGCCGGCGACGCTGTCGGTGCATGCCCTGTCGACGGCGCCAGATTTTGCCGAGACGCCGCTCCACGCGGTGAGCTTCGACCTCTGGTCGGGTGAAGTGCTGGGAATCGCCGGCGTTGACGGCAACGGTCAGAAGCACCTCGCCGAAGTGCTCGCGGGCCAACGCCCGTCGTGGCAGGGCCGGATCGAGCTCGCCGGCTCCGACATCACGCGCGGCCGCGTCCCTGAGCGGCGGCAGCGCGGAGTCCGTTACGTCACCGATGACCGGCTCGGCGAGGGCACGGTCGGCACCTTCTCCGTGGCGACCAACCTGGTGCTCAAGGAGATCGGCAGCCCGCCCTACTGGCGCCGCGGCATCAGCGATTGGGAGCTCATCCACGAGAGCGCCCGCGAGCAGATTCGGCGCAACGACATCCGCACGCCGTCGGAACTCACGCCCGTCGGCAAGCTCTCGGGCGGCAACGTCCAGAAGGTGCTGCTCGCGCGCGAACTCGATGCCGAGGCCAACGTCGCGATTCTCAACAAGCCGACCTACGGTCTCGATCTGCATAATCAGCGCCTCGCTCTCGACCGGATCGTCGCGGCCGCCGGGCGCGGTGTCGCGTTGATCGTGATCTCGACCGACCTCGACGAGTTGCTCGAGGTCAGCGACCGCATCGGAGTGATGTTTCAGGGACGACTCGCAGGCATCGTCGACAATGACGACGGGGCGCTCGACAAGATCCGGCGCCTGATGGCGGGAGCGCAGGCATGACGACGACCCCAGGCGAAAGGGGGGCGGGACCCGCGGCGACGCTGCTGCGCGTGCTGATTCCGGTCGTTCTGGCGCTCGTCGCCGGCGGCCTCATTCTTTTGGCGCTGGGCAAGGATCCGCTCGGGTACTACGGCTATGTCTTGCAGAGGAGCCTTTTGCGCTGGGGCGGGGTTCAGGAGACCCTCACGCGGATGGCGCCGCTCCTGTTGATCGCCGCCGGTCTGATCGTCGCCTTTCGCGCGGGGCTGTGGAATCTGGGCGGCGATGGACAGTTCCTGCTGGCAGCCGTGGCCAGCGCCGCGCTTGCACCGGCGCTCGCCCCGTGGCTGCCGCGCGGTCCCAATCTCATCGTCTGCATGCTCGTAGGGAGCCTCGTCGGGGCGCTGTGGTCATTGATTCCCGCGGTGCTCAAGGCGCGCTACGGGGTCAACGAGATCATCACCACGCTGATGATGAGCTTCCTCGGTACCAGCCTCGCGAACGTGATGATCAAGCTCGTGCTGCGTGATCCCGATACCACCGTGCCGCAGACCCGCAGCCTTCCGGTCGACGAGCGCTTGCCGCGCCTGTTCGGCACCACCATCCATGGTGGACTTCTGCTCGCGGTCCTCGCCGTCATCCTGGTTCACCTGATGATGACTCGAACGGCCTTCGGCCTGAAATTGCAGGTTCTGGGCGCCAACCGAGCGGCGGCGATCCATGCGGGATTGCGCGTGGAGCGGCTGACCATCGGCGCCTTCGCTTTGAGCGCCGGGCTGATCGGCCTCGGCGGCGCGGTCGAGGTTTTGGGCGTCTGGGGCACGGTGCGCGCGGATTGGAATCCGGCACTGGGTCTGCTGGTCGTCCCGCTGGTATTCCTGGCGCGCTTCAACGGCTACGCCGTCATGGGCTTCACGCTGTTTTTTTCGGCGCTGATGGTGGGCGGGGAAAGCGCCGCGCGGCGGGTCGGCGTGCCCCAGCATTATGTGCTCGTGCTGGTGGCGCTATTGCTCCTGTTCCTGGCGCTGGTCGAATATCTGGATCAAACCCGTCGCAAACTCAAGGCCGCCTGAATCATGAATGCACTGTTCACCGAGCCGTTCTTGGTCTCCCTGCTGTTCGGTGCGGTGACCGCAGGTCTGCCGCTGCTGCTCGCCGGTCTCGGCGAGCAGATCTCGGAAAAAGCGGGAGTTCTAAATATCGGTCTCGAGGGCATGATGCTCATCGGCGCGTATACGGGATTCGTCGCGACGTATCACACGGGGTCTTTCTGGTTGGGATTCCTGGCGGGCGGTGCGGGCGGCATGGCCGCTGCGCTCATCGTGCTCTTCTTGTGCATACGCAAAGGACTCAATCAGATCGTCATCGGCATCGCCATCACCGTGGGCGCGCAGGGCCTCACCTCGCTCCTGCATTTCGTGCAGTTCAGCCGCTCATATCCGCGCCTGCCGGCGGCGCCGATTCTCGCCTTGCCGCTGCTGCGTGACATACCCGTTCTCGGCAAAGGACTGTTCAGCCACAACCCGCTGGTTTACTTGGGCGTGATCCTCGTGGCGGTGCTCGCGTGGCTGTTCCGCTCGACCTACCTCGGCCTCAGTCTGGAAGCCGCCGGGAACAAACCCGCCGCGCTCGACGCCGCCGGCGTCGATGTGGTGCGCACCCGCTCCGTGGCCGTGCTGTGTACGGGATTCCTTGCCGGACTCGGCGGTGCCTACATGGCGAACGTCGGTGCGGGTCTATTCGTGCCCTTCATCACCGGCGGCGCCGGGGTCATCGGTATCGTGCTCGCGATGCTCGCCCGCGGACGGCCGCTCTGGGTGCTGATCGGCGCCGCCCTGTTCGGCGCGAGTCTGGCCATGACCACGGCCCTGCAGGTCGCCGGCATCGACATCCCCACCGACGTGGTGCAGATGCTGCCCTTCGCAGTCGTGATGCTGGTGCTGGTGCTCTTCGCGCGCAATAGTATGTTGCCGCCGGCATTGGGCTCACCCTACGTGCGCGGCGAGCGCTGAACAACGACCACTCCTAAGGAGACCACCGATGCGCATCACGCCGGATCAAGAGCCGATTTTCACCCTGACGACCGGTCCCGTGGATGCCTACCCCCAAGTGCTGCAGGGGCTGTCGAGACCCGTGCTCTACGACTACGACCCCGCGTTTCTCGCCTTCTACGAACGCACGGTGGAGAAGCTGCGCACCGCGTTCCGTACCCCGCATGTGCCCGTGATCCTTCAAGGCGAGCCGGTGCTCGCGCTGGAGGCGGGGGCGGCCTCGCTGATCGCGCGGGACGATGTGGTGCTCAATCTCGTGTCCGGCGTTTACGGTGCCGGGTTCGGCTTCTGGGCCAAGCGCTATTGCGCCGAGCTCATCGAGATCCGCGTGCCGTATGACGAGGTCATCGACCCGGACCGTGTTGCCGCCCTGCTGAAGGCACGACCCGAGATCCGCGTCGTGTCCGTCTGCCACCACGACACACCCTCCGGGACCATCAACCCGGTGGCGGAGATCGGCCGGATCGTCGCGGCGCACGGCGCCTATCTCCTGGTCGATGCCGTTTCCTCGTTCGGCGGCATGGAGGTCGGCCCCGATAGCTGCCAGGCGGATCTGTTCGTCACCGGGCCGAATAAATGCCTGGGTTGCCCACCCGGGCTGTCGCTCGTCGGCGTGACGCCGCGTGCCTGGGATAAGATGAAAAGCAATCCGCACGCACCGCGCGATTCCATGCTGAGCATCCTCGATTGGGAGCATGCCTGGCGCCGCGACCGGCCATTTCCCTTCACGCCGTCGGTCTCTGAAATCAACGGTCTGGATGCGGCGCTCGATCTGTATCTCAAGGAGGGGCCCGAACATGTTTGGGCCCGACATGCGCTCACCGCCGCGGCCTGCCGTGCCGGCATTCTCGCTATGGGCCTGTCTCTCTGGCCTAAAGAGGAGCGCACCGCCTCGCCGACCACGACCGCCGTGCGCATCCCGGCCGGCATCGAGGACGCCGCGCTCCGAGCGGCCGCGCGCGCACGCTACGGGGTGGTGTTCTCGTCCGGACGGGGCGAGACGCTCGGCAAGCTCGTCCGCATCGGCCACATGGGACCGACCGCGAGACCTCTGTACGCGGTGGTGGCCCTGACCGCGCTCGGCGGCGCGATCCGCGCGTTGGGACACCCGCTCGACGTGGCCTCCGGGATGGCGGCGGCGCTCGCGGCCATCGACCGGGGCGTCGATTGACCTGGCGCTTGGTTCCGGAGAGACTCAGGTCGACCCAGCAATTCTGGAACCAATTACTGATATGGTTCGGGCTGCGCCGCATCGGCCATGCCGCTCCACCATCGAGGTACTCATGAACGCGGGATCTTGGAAAGCAGCTTTTTGGGCCGTGGTGTTGTCGTGGGGAGTGCCAGCGGGAGCGTGGGCAGCTGATCCGGCGTCCGACGTGCCGTCAGCCAGCGATCTCTTGCTGCTCCACGGACATATCTACACCGGCGCGAAAAATGCACCTTGGGCCGAGGCCTTGTCCGTGACGGGCTCGCGCATCGATGCGGTCGGAGCCGATGCCGAACTCCTCGCACGGCGCGGACCCTCGACGCGCGTGATCGACCTCCACGGGCGCACCGTGATTCCCGGCATCGTGGACGGGCATATTCACGTCTGGCTCGGAGCGATCGCACTGCACGGATTCAATTTGTCGACGCCCGAGGCGAGCATCACGCCGTCGAAGCCCAAGCTCCTGATCGCACGGATCCGCGAATATGCCGCGAGCCACCCGGCGGAGAATTTGATCTTCGGCCGCGTGGACTTCAGCCCGTCGCCGCCGTTCGCACCGACCTCCGCGCTGCTCGACCAGGCCGTCCCCGACCGGCCCATCATTGTTCACAACATCTCCGAGCACGCCATGTGGCTCAACTCCAAGGCGTTGGCGCTCGTGGGCATCACCGACGCGCCGCTCGCGGATCCGGTGGAGGAGCGAAACGTGGTCCGGGACGCGAGCGGTCACGCCACGGGCGTTCTGATCGAGGCGGCCATGGAAGCGGTGGAGCGATACGTGAGGGCGACGCTCTCCATGGAGGAGCAGCTCGCCATGATTCAGGTGGCCACGCGGGAGGTGAACCGCTACGGGGTCACCAGCGTCGTCAACGCGACCGGCGATCTGGCCGAGATCAAGCTGTACGCCGCGCTGCGCGATCGCGGTGCGTTGACCGTGCGCACGCGCACCGCTTTCGGCGCAATCTCCACGCCGCACCGGCTCACGCCGCAGTTTCTCGCCGATCTCGAGGAAGCTCGAACGACCTATCACGACGAGTGGGTGTCGGCGAATCTGGTGAAATTCTTCGCGGACGGCTTCACCGGGCTCCTGGCTCCTCTGGTCTACAGGCCAGACCAATTCAAGACGCTGGTCGCGGAGTTGGATCGTCGCGGCTATCAACTCATGACGCATGCCACCCGGTTCGACACCGTCCACATGGTGCTCGATGCCTACGAGGCGGCGGAGCGCACCAACGGCCCGCGCGACCGGCGGCTGCGGATCGAGCACAGCTCCTCGGTGCGCGAGTCCGATTTCCCGCGCTACGCGGCACTCTCGGTGATCAACGTCACCTCGCCCGGCTTTTGCTGCGGCGACTCCGGCACGAACGCCGATCCCAAGGATCCCACCCCGAGCGATCAGTGGCAGACGTTCCTCAAGGACGGGGTGGTGCTCGGTTTCTCGAGCGACTGGCCGTGCTCCTGGCCGCCGAATCCCTTCGTCAGCATGCAGGCGGCGATCACTCGTGAAATCTGGCATTCCGACGACACGGCCGACATCATCGATCTGCCGATGGATGGCGCCGCACTCGCGGGCGCGCGTCCCACCGGCAAGTTCTATACGCCCGAGCAGCGCATCAGCGTGCGCCAGGCGGTGGACGCGTACACGCAGGGCTCCGCGTACGCGGAGTTCGCGGAAAGCCGCGTCGGCACCCTGGAGGTCGGAAAATTCGCCGATCTCGCCGTGCTGTCGCAGGACATCTTCAGCCTGCCGGCGAAGAGCGTCGGCAAGACTCGCGTGCTTTTGACCCTGGTGGGCGGCAAGGTCGTCTACGGCGAACCACCGAATGGCGCGCCGCCTCAAATCTCGAACCAATAGCCAGAGAACGAAACCAGAAATGATATTGTCATGACGTTTGCTTAGTGCCACTATTGAACCAACGGGAGAACTTGGTTCGCTAAGAATTCGATGACGTGTGACGATTGTTGCAGTCAGCTCAAAAGGGGATGTTTCAATGCGCCGGACCGGGAAGCAGACAGTGTCGTGTATCTTGGGTGGAGTCGTGCTCGCGCCCCTGGTGGGAATAGCGGCCCCCACTGACTCCTCGGACGAACTCGATAGCATCATCGTCGTCGGACAGAAAGAGAACCAGGGCATTCAGCGGGCGCCCGAGGCGATCACCGCCCTGCCGACGGAAGTTTTGAAACAGAATGTGGTGAGGAGCGCGGAGGACTTGGACGGCCTGGTGCCGAGCCTGGTCATCGGCGAGAGCGACGGCTACAACTTCGACCTCTCCATTCGCGGAATCGGGCTGAACTCCCCCCAGGACGATGGCTCCCCGGCGTCGGTCTCCGTACATCAGAACGGCATATTCATGCCGAACCCGCTTGCCCTGAGCTTGAGCTTTTTGGACGTCGACCATATCGAGGTGTTGCGTGGACCGCAGGGTACTGTCTTCGGACAGAACGCGGTCGGCGGCACCCTCAACATCATCACCGTTCAACCGACTTTCGATGCGGTCAAGGGATACTCCGACGTCGAGCTCGGTTCCTTCGATCTGACGCACCTGCGCACGGCGGTCAATCTGCCGCTCTCGAGCACGTTCGCGATCCGCTTGGCCGGCGATTTCATCAAGCAGGACGGCTATGTGTCGGCGACCCAGGTGCCCGGCGACTACCACCTCAACGACACGCACAACTATCACGTGCGCATGACGGCATTGTTCCAGCCGATCGAGAATTTCTCGGTCGTCGGCAGCCTCGAGTATGCGAAGGTCGTCCAGCATGAGCCCGAGAGCAAGAACATCCTGGATCCGAACACGAACCCTTACGACGAGACCAGCGATTGGCCGGGTGTCTACGACATCGATCAGACCATCGCCACCCTCACCGCGACCTATGATTTCTCCGCAATGACCTTCAAGTCACTGTCGAGCGTGCAGTACATGAATCAAGGCGGCTCGAACTCGGAAAGCGGACTTACCGTGCCGATCGCGACCAACCTCTACGGCGGCGAGAACGACCAGTTCGTGCTGCATCAGAACTATGCGGTGACGCAGGAATTCGACTTGAGCTCGAAACCCGGCGGACCGCTCGATTGGGTGGCGGGTGTCTTTTATCTCGATAGCCGCACCACCGACGGCTACGACCAGT
>Ga0182030_10024865_pt1 | contig 10961 bp, 15 predicted proteins | sample 812S3MmetaG_FD_121299 | JGI IMG/M metagenome (GOLD analysis project Ga0182030, IMG submission 121299) | Permafrost microbial communities from Stordalen Mire, Sweden - 812S3M metaG (Illumina Assembly) | ecosystem: Environmental > Terrestrial > Soil > Wetlands > Permafrost | place: Sweden... | reverse complement strand
TAAGTTATGGGAAAATCAGGTAGTCCCGATGCGGTGAGGTGCGAGAGCGGTTGAATCGGGCGGTCTCGAAAACCGTTGAACCTTCACGGGTTCCGTGGGTTCGAATCCCACCCTCACCGCCATATTATCTCGTTTGTTTCCCATTAGTTAACGGCCTCTCGTTTTTCGTGTACCTCTGGCGTCCCCTTCGTTGGCGCGAGAACCAGCGTGTCCTTCCCCCACGTTCGCATGACATCGGCTTCCAGTTGCTCCTGCCGTGCCAGCACCCAGGGGGAGTAATGCTTCTCCGTAATCTTGACCGAACTGTGACCCAGCAGCACCGAGACCCGTTCGAGGGGCACCCCGGCCAGCAGCAATTCCACCGCGAACGTATCGCGGAACCGGTGCGCGTGTCCGCGCTGCACCCCGGCAAGCCGGAACAGGCTGGCGAGATACCGCATGTAGTCGCGCGCCGCGCCGTCCTTCTCCGAAGTGCCGGACCAGAAATAGTAATGTTCATTGTTGCGTTCGACGGCATCGAGCGCGGTGATGACGAATTCGGGCAGGGGGCAATAAACCGGCGTGCCGGTCTTCGCTGTGTAGAGAAACAGTTTGTTCCCCGTGACGCGATCACGCGAAAGGCCAACCGCGTCACCGATCCGCAGACCGCTATAACGCAGCAGCAGGACCAGCGCCCGGAGACGCCTGCCGTTCCACTGGCGCACGCGACCGTAGGAATCGGGGTACTGATCGCAGGCCGCAAGGATATTCGTTACCTCCTCCTGGCTGAACGGCATCGTGGGGGTAGGCTTCACTTTTGGATTCTTGATCTTTGTGGCCGGGTTATCTGCAACCCACTTCGACTCGACGGCGAAGCGATAGAACGCCCGCAGCCGTTCCAGGAGAGATCGAGTAAATGACACAACCGCAAGCATCTGTTAACACAACTATGTTCCTTAAGAATTTTCGGAAGGCAAGTGTGACGCTCGCTACGCTGCTCTTGGGCGGAGTCTCGACTGCCGCAGCAATGGACATTTGTTGGGCCGGGTATGACCCGCCGCGAGATATGTTCTGTAAGACATCTGCTCACGTCCAGAGCGGCGCCGGTTCGGCAAATAGCGCGTGGCAAACAGTCGCAAACGATCCGCACCCCGGCTACAAACTCGTGACGGCTGCATTTTGGTTACAGGGGCCCCATCCTTGTCAGGGCACGGAATCGAGCCTGAAAGTCGGCGGAAAGGCGGTCGGGTCAGGCCGCTGGGCGGAGTGCGTCGAGGACAAACGCGACACCGAAAAGGCTTTCAGATCTGGAATATTAGCAGCGCTCCGCGTGTTCACGTAGTGCGGTCAGATCTGTGAAAGGGGCATCGAGTTTGAAACATGCCCAGATCATCCCATTCGCGTGTATGACCCACAAGGCCGGAGCGACCGGCCTGGGTGCGGGTGATTAAAGCCGGAGCGCAGCATAAACGTTCGGCTTCGTAAGGCGCGGATTTCCGTGCGAGTTCATTATGCACCCGCCGGGAGTGGATTTGCCGTGTCAGTGTATAAATCCGATAGCTCCGCTGGGGCTCGGCGTCGGCGAGAGTGCCAGCCCCGAGATATGACTGCCAGTTAGCTACACAACCCACAACGGGAACCACTGAATGACAGAAGGCTTCACCGGCATCATCGATCAACTGGAACGGCAGAAAGCAGCCATCGAACGGGCGCTCACAGCGCTGGGGGAGATTGGGGGAGCTGCTGCACCGATCAAGGCAACGACGGCCACACCGACCACGGCGGGAACACCGGGCCGAAAGAAACGCAGCCCTGCCGTCAGGAAGCGAATGCGGGAAGCTTCGCCCATGGCAAGCGGGCCGCATGGTACATGCAGTACCAAGGTGTCGGGGTGGGGCCGATTATTTGTCTCATTTCGGATAGCCTTGGGTTATGCACTGGTGGATACTTCTCATCATCATTCCCTGCGGGCTGGCGGTCGCGTTCTGGGCGGCTGAAATCCTGCTCGTACGGGGCTGGCACAACTTTGAATAGTCGGCACCGCACGGATGCCCCCTGAACCGCGTGCTCCGCTGCAAGGGGCGGCGATTGGCGCGTAGTTTTCCGGAGGAAACTCGGGCGCGGTCCTTCCGACACCGCGCCCTGAGAGGAGGAGCGGAACTGGGAGAACTCAGATCCAGCTCTTCTTCTTAGCGCATCGTCTGGACATAGCGAAATTCCAGCCTGTTTCTGCTGCCGTACTGCGGGCCCGCCGCACTCGGATTGGATATGAGTACTGATAGCGAAGAAATCCGCATTACGCCGGTGGGCCGTCAAACGGGGGCGGCGGCGGTGAAGAAGACGGGGCGAAAACAGCGCGTGGGGAAGAAAGCGGCCTGAGCGGGGTTGCCCGGAGGGTCACGGGTTGAACCCAGGGTTCCGCGCCTAAGTGATCGTGGCGTTTGCTTGTGCCCGGCCCTGTCGGCGCTGAATAGATCCGCCAGCGAGACATAGAGGGCGTCGCCAGTTTCACTTGTAGCTTTTCGGCGATGCGCTGCAAAAAGCTTGGTCACAATCGACGCGACTGGCCTTATACTACGGGATGTCGGGAGGCCAAGACGCGAAATCCCGATCAAAACGTATACTGAGGAGACAATAGTGCCCCCATCGCTATCGCGCGTTCTGCTCCTGGTCTTCGCCTTCACACTCACTGCAACCGCTGTTTCGGCAGGGCCCATCGTCTACACGATGACGGCAACCGCGACCGGCACTCTGGGGACGACAGCATTCACCGGCGCGGCCATCACCGTGACCTCAGTTGCCGATACCAGCGGAGCGTTCGTCGCCAGCGGTACCACTCCCGACCTGAACTGGGAGAATATCGCGTCCAGCTCCACCATCACCATTGCTGGAATTGGCACGGAGACGTTTACCGACCAAACTTTCTGGGTGGACCCCAATGGCGCTGGCGACATAATCTTCGGCGATGTCGACGGGGGCGCATTCTTCGGCGGAATCCTCGGGCTGACGCAACTTTTCGTGGGCTTGCAAACCTACAATCTGCAATCCGCCTTCGGCCCGGTATCGTCCCCCTTCGACTTCGAGACCGGTGCGTTCAACGCCTTCCAGAACATCAATACCAGCGGAGGCCTCCTGAGTCTGGTGGCAACCAACGACACGTTTACCGCCACCACCCCGGAGCCCGCGTCTTTCTTGTTAGGGGGGGTGGGGTTGGTGGGCTTGCTGGCCCTCCGCCGCGCCTGTCAATGACCAACTGGGTCAACAAAATTTGTTCAATTTCCGGGTCCGGCGTTAGATGATTTCCCATGCCGCCGGGGCTGGATCTGCTTGCGGGTCCGTTTGCGGGGCGGTTGCCGGTGTACGTGTTCACTGGTTGAACCGGGCTTCCACCGCGTCAGTGATCCCGGCGCTTCCTGCGCCCAGGGGGCCACAACACCTTGGCACGGCTGCCAACGACCGCGAAAGATAGAGTACGAGGACCTCATCGCTTAATATTGTCGACCCAATCGTATCCAGGCACCTCCAGACCTTTACCAGGTCCGTGATTAGTGGAGCGAAACGACACTGCCGTGTCTACAAGCGCGCCACTAAAGCGTACGCGTTCCTTGATTTGGCGATAACTTACTTGGCCCACGTGCAGGTAGTACGATTCGTCCATGTCTGGGCCGAATCGGGCGGAACGGAGGAAAGCACTTCAGGAGGCGTATAGGCTGGCGCATACGGACCACATACCGCGTCCGCCATCGACACCAGGCGTCCCATCTCTACTGGCTCAGAGTGTTGTGCAAATCGACTCTCCCGTTTACCCTATGTTTAGCGTTGAGAGACCCCAAACGGGAATGGGGGCAGTGCGGCCCGTAAGATCAGCGGGCTTCCCTCGATTTCCATTTACTCTCCCGGGTTCTCCAGTTTCACGGAAATCGGCGGCATCCCGACAATCTGATAGGTGCCAGAAGCAATTCCGATCCCCGCGCTCTTCAACCCGTTCAGAATTTCCCGGCTGAGTTTGTCTTTCAACTGGCGAATGTCATGGTCGCGCGTAATGAAGCGGACAGAAAGCTCCACCCAATTGTCCGTCAACCGAACGAAAACCTGCGGCTCAAACTGGCTGCGGAGCACAAAATACCGGCGTTCCAGTTCCTTCAGCGCCTCATCCCCGATCTCGGCGAAGCGCAGGGTGTGTTTGCGAACGGCGTCGAGGATGATCGTTTCGGCCCGCGCCATATCCGCCTCGTACGTGATCGGTATCAACATCTCCTCCCATATAAAAGGAAACTCGCGGGTATAGTTGTAAACCGGCGTTTCAAAGATTTTGTCATTAGTGAGAGTGACCATGCGTCCGGTATATTGGCGGGCTCGTACCCACATCGCGGGATCGGCATTCTGCACCGCGGGAGGTTGTCCCATCTCCATGATCGTTGTCTGAATAAATCCCAGTTCGATCACATCCCCCCGCACGCCGCCCATCACGATCCTGTCTCCCACGTTGAATGTCTTGCCTCGCAGGATCACAAGATAGGCGGCCAGCGAAGTAATCACCCGTTGTAAGGCAAACGCGAGGCCGGCCGTTACCAGACCGAAAGCCGTAGCCAGCCTCGCCGGATCGTCAAACCAAATCGAGCAGAGGCCGACCAGCAGGAACGCGGCGCTGAATACATGCACCCCCTGCCGGGCCCAGAACGCAACACGCTGTGAACGCTGTTTGAGAATCACGCTTACCAGCGCGCCGAGTCCCCAGGCCACAAACCAGACCAGTGCAATGAAGGCAATCGTGAACAGGAATTTCCGGCCGTTCTCCCCGTTGACGCCCACCAGCTTGACGCCGAACAGTTGAACCGCGCCGTTCGGTCCCGTCAGTTGAACAATTCGACGCATGTTCTTCGGTCCTACCTAAAGCAGTAAACACAAATCAGTCCGAAACAAGCAATGCCAAACGTTAAAAAAGCAACATAATCTCCCGGGTGTCCGCTATGTATGCGATGCAGCAAAGCCGCTGGTCTCGCCCCGATGTTCGAAAGCTCTCGCAACCGGGGACTGAAGAGATGCGCGCCCGCCAGCGCCAAAGCCCCAATAGCGGTGAACAAGCCGGTGGATGTGCGCGGCGGGATCCGCGCGGGCGCGCGTGGAGCGGCGAGCGGCTCTCCCTCGAGCACCCGGGCCGCATAGCCATTCGTATTCTCGAAATTCCCAGCGGCCGTAATCGCAGCGCTTCGAAGTGCCGGGATAAGACCCAGCAGCAGACCGGCGGAGACCAACACAGCGGACGGCAGAAACATGGAGGCAGGTGTGCGCTGATGGCCACGCTGCGTTTCCGGCTTCTCCTCGTGCTTTGGGGCACTCCCCCGGTCCCCCCTCGAACCCCATCCGAAGAAGATCCGGCCTCCCGCCCGTAGTGCGGCGGCGGAAGTCACGACGGCCGCAAACATTGCAATCCATCGCACCCAGGCCAAAGCGGTCCCGTGGGCCGCGGCATCCATCAAGCCGTCCCCCGCCGCCAGACCTGAGAACGGAGGCCCGGCCAGTCCTGCTGCCCCCGCCATCCAGACAACGGCGGTCCATCGCTCCCGACGCCCTTTATCCCCCAGATCGTTTTCATTGACGCTTTCGAAGCGGTGCAACAGAATGCCCGCGACCAGGAACAGCCCGGCCTTTACCAGCCCGTGTCCCAGAACGTAAAGCGCCGAACCCGCCAGGCCTTCCGGGGTGAACAGACCGATGCCGATCGCCATAAGGCCCGCGTGGCTGATGGTGGAAAACGCCAGCAGACGTTTAATATTGCGCTGTAAGTAGCACATGACCGCACCGGCAAAAGCTGTAATCGCACCCACAGCAACAAACAGTCTGGACATCCCGGCCAGGTGCGGATGCATTGTGTTGGCGAAAACGGCCCACCAGATTCTCGCCAGCGCGAAAAGACCCATCTGAACCATCACCCCCGAGAACAGGATGCAGACCGGAGTAGGCGCGACAGCATGAGCATCCGCCAGCCAGAAATGGAACGGAACCACCGCAGCCTTCACCAGATAACCGCAGATCAGGAATCCAAACGCGGTCAGGACAAGAGAATCCACTGGTCCCTCGGCGAGCGCCCGACCCATCTGCGCCATATTCAAAGCCCCTGTCCGGGCATAAAGCAGCGCAATGCCGGTGAGGACGAAGTAAGCCGCAATTGTGTTGGTGACAGCGAAATTCAAAGCGCCCTGCAAACTGCCTGGATCATCCGTTTTGTAAGCGCATAACGCGAACGCCGCGGCGCTCATCAGTTCGAAGAAAACGAACATATTGAATAAATCGCCGGTCAGGCAAAATCCACACATCGCGGCGAGAAAGCTCATCAGCAACGCATGGAAATGGTTGCCGGCGGTATCGAAATATTCGGAGGAAAATACAAGCGCCGCCAGGGTCAGCAAGCTGGCCAGGGCTGCGAGCCCGGCTCCAATCGGCTCGATCGTGAATGAGATGCCCAAAGCCACGCCGTGCCGGGGACGCCAGTTGCCGAACCAGTAAACGATTGGTTGTGCCGCCGAAGCGCGCAAGAGAAGGGAGTTGACGATGAGCGTGGCCAGCGTTGCAGTTAGTGCGATCCATTGCGACACACGCTGCGAAATGGCTTTCGCCAGCGCCGCCAGGAGCGCCGCCGTTAAGAGCGGAATGATAACCGGACAAACCGGAAGCATCTTATCCCGAGACTTTACTGAGACGGTCCGGATTCAGTGTTCCGTGACCCTTGTGAATCTGGACTGCCAGTCCAAGCAGGATCGCGATAACCGTCACTTCGACCACAATGTCAGTCAGCATCAAAGCCTGCACGATCGGATCGACAGCCTGCGTGTTGGCCGGGATGTCGACGAAGACGGGCGCCACCCGCCCCACCCTGTAGCCGATCGCAAGCAGCAGAACATAGCTCGAAGATTGAATTACCCCGATACAGATCACCAGATGAATCAGGTTACGGCTGGTGATGACGCCCCAGAGCCCTGCAAGGAACAGCCAGGCCGCAACGGCATAAGGCAAGTGATTCACTGTTCCTTCTCTTCCACCAGTTCCTCCAGGTAGGCCAACACCGCCAACGCCACCCCCCCGCAAACTTCAAGGCCGACGCCGAGATCGATCAGCGCCACGATGCCTCCGGAAGTGATACTGCCGCTTTTTCCCAGTGGCAGGAAATTCTGCAGAAACAAACCTCCCGCTCCTGCGCAGGCCGCCCCGATCAGGATGTATGCGGCAGCGCCGAGCGCTTCCCCGACCTCCACCAGGCGTTGAGGTACCGCGCGCCGGAACTGGTTGTATTCGGCGCAGAGATAAAGCAGCAGAAGCGCGGTCGCGAGAATCACTCCACCCTGGAATCCCCCGCCGGGCGAAACTTGCCCATGGGTCACGATGTAGATGCCGAACAAAAACGTCGGTGCCACCAGCAGCATAGCCATCACCCTCACGGCATCGCTCACCGGAGGCACGATGCGCCCGTCGATTCTATCTTCGTGGTCTCCTGCCGGTTCTTCGTTCTGACGCCGCATCAGCAGCAGAACACCCACCACAGACGCGAAGAGAATGAACTCTTCACCGAGGGTATCGAAGCCGCGAACATTAAAGTTCACAGCCGAGACAGCATCGGTTATGTGGAGTTCCGGCACGGTCAACGCATTCACCATGTCACCGTATTCGCTGTGAACGCGGCCCGCTGGCTCAAGCTGGCTATAAGCAAGGAAGAAAGAGACCGCCAGCGCGGCTGCCGAGACAAGAAAAAAGATTCTGCGGAATCCTCTCGTCAAGTCCTGGGCCCCTGTTTTCTCACCCGCGCGAGAGCCAGCAGAATCATCAGCGGTAGTGCAATCGCTCCCACCACGATTTGGGAGAGCGCGACATCGGGCGCCTGAAAAATCAGGAACATGATACCGAGCAGCAACCCATAGAAACTCACGACGATGGCTTGAGACGCAGGGTCGCGAGTGAGCACCACGGCAGTAGCCGCCACGGCCACAAACACAAGAATGCCGTTCTGCAGCATGTACTCGCTCATTCCAGTCCCCTCACGCGTCGAAAATTCTCATCGGCTCGCGGGGTTAGCTGCTGTTTCCGTCGAATACGGGCGGCGCGGGCAGTCGCATGCGAGAGCACTGGGCTCGAAAAGAAAAGCAGCAGAGCAATCAGAATGGCTTTCGCGCCGGCCTGCGACAAGCCCTCTTGCACGACTACCGCCGCCGGTATCGCAATCGCTCCGATCACCGACCCCGGAGCCAGATAATGAATCTGTTCATAAACATCGTCACTCAGAACAAGGCCCATGGAGGTCAGGGCAAATCCCGCAATGCCAAGTCCCAGCAAGACGGCAACTGCAATGTCACGACCCGTCATAGCCAGCGCTCAAGAAACCGTGCAAACACTAAGCCTGCTCCGAATGAAAGCAGAGCCAGGGTCAAAGACAAGTCCACAAACGGGACTCGCCGGTCGGCCTCGGCGAGGCACAGCAGCACGATTGCGCAAATGGAACTGGCGCCTTCAAGCGCGACCAGACGGCTGACGATATCCCCCCGGACGCAGCGAACAAACGGTCCCACAAGACAAATAAGCAGGGCGATGGCGGTCCAGTTCCACATCGTTCACTCCTCAAGGTTCCGGGTCAGCGTTGGTAACGTTGTTGAGGTGAGTTGGTGAATCAGCAGGTTCGACTGGTCGACGTCGATAACGAGTGAATTCGGAGCCGTACTCAGGAACAGAACCGCCAGAGCGCGCTGTGCAGCTCCGCGGCAATTGGTGCCTGTGTGGAAACTCCCGAGCAGAAACTCACTCTGAACCGGGCGCCGCAAAACGTGCCCGACTAGATTCCGTAACAAATACCCCATGTCCCCGACAATCATTCCCGGAAGCCGCCGTGCTTGAGCGAGCCAGCGCAGCCGTGGTTCGAAGCACAACGGAACCGCTCTCAGGCCTGCATGCAGCACCAGGACCGACAGTGCCGCGCCGGCCGCGCCAGCCAGCAACTCGCTCATTGGCAATTGAAAGACGAAGAGCAGCCACATCAACGTCAGCACGGACCACTGAAGTATCATGCCGGTTGAAGTTTGCACATTCGCGACCATTGACCCTGATCGGACACGAGTTGACTCGCAACTATGCGGACCAACACACCTACCGGTACCAGTCCTGATCGTGGTGGTACCGATACCCATTCTGCTGGTAATCGGGGTCGGACCACGTCGCCACGTGCAACGGCTGGTTAAGCCGAAAATTCAGGATTGAGCCGTCGGGAACACGAACATGTTCACCTCTTGGTTCGACCTGTTCGCCATTTGCTCCGGCGATGGCCCCGAGAATTGAGCCAACCACGCCATTACCGCGATCATAGTCGGTTTGCGGCATGGTGTACTGAGGACCGGTTGTATCGAGAACGTATCGTTGGCCGTTGACAGTGATTGATTCCAGATCGATCGTGTATTGGCCAGGCCCGATCTGTCGTACGTTAAACTCGGCAGGCGATCCACGCGGGATGACAAGATCTCCATCGCGGCCCGTAACATCCTGCGCGACGTGAGCGGGATAGATACGGCCCCGATCCCAATGCGCCACGTCAATCGTTTGATCGGGGCGTATCTGGAGGTTCACGCCTTGAGGAATAAACGCCGCGGTCGCAGGAAAATAGCAACACGCCAAAATTGCGGGAATGATCACAAATGACCTGGACATTATTTCGTACCTCTGTTAAGACCGGGGCAATTTGCGTTCCATCTGATGCACACTGAGCGAGGCATACTCGCCGCTTGGGCGGCTCTCTTGGTTACCGGATGAACCGGGACGCGTACAACTCCGACCGGCGCGGGGGTACGATAAGCTCTGGGATTCTCCGCTGCGAGTAACGTTACTTACATCCGCCAGTTGATCGCGAATGTGAGGCGGTTCTCGTGCTTCACAAGGTCGGGCACGAAGGTGCCAGGCGTCCCCTGCCATCCATCCGGCGATGTGGTCCCGCCGGGACCCGCAAAGTACGGAACATCCGAATGGCGGCTGATGAATTCAAAGCGGAACGCCAGAAAATCCGTGGGCATGACGTCGAAGGTCGAAGTCACATCCCACAGCTTCAGACTGTACTGATCGCCGGTGGTCAGGAACCCTTCCGGCGTCGGAGGCAGGGCCAGATAGCGACCCGGATTGGTCACCGCCTCGGCGCGCACCGTCCATGCCAGGTGGTCGCGATCGAACCAGATGCGGTTGGCCAGGGACGATCCCAGCATATACTCCTTGCGGCCCGGGAACGGGTTTACTCCGCCCCATTGCGCTCCGTAGTGGCTATTCAGGCTGAAGGCCATTTTCGAAATCAACACCGACTGGGGAAGGTTATAGTAGCGCAGCAGAACGCTGTCGTCGTGGTGGAAACGTTTCCGGCCCGGCTGGTCTTTGGTATCGGTGCCATAGTAAAAATTGGCTACGAACCCAAGATATTCGCGGGGCCGCCAGTAGTTCGACAAGCCCCCGGAACTGTTCTTGTTCCACTTGCCATAACTCTGCCACCCATTCATCACCCAGGGCTCAATCTTGATCTTGTTAGTCGGAAAGAGCTGAACCCGCGCGCCGGAGAAATAGAAAGGCGTCATGTCGGAGAGAAAAGAACGGTTGTAATTCCAGTTCTCCGCCAGCAGGTAACTCTCAAGGCCGATGTAAGAGTAGAAGTAGCCGGCCTCAACGTTGATCCCATCCAGTTTGTCGAAGTGGTAACCCGCCACGGCCTCGCCAATGTACTTGTTGTTGGCGATGGACAGGTTGCGGCCCCGATTCACAGTCTGGTCCAGATCCTGAGTCACGGCGATTTGATTCCCGGCCTGAAGGGTAATCTTGCCGATCACGTTCTTATAGTTCGTGTCAAGGCCGATGGTCGCGTTGTTGATTTGCCATTCGGTGTCGCGACCCACCGCCCCGCTCCCGACAATCGTGTCGTCTTTCGGATGATTGAAAGAGTAGCCGTAGTAAGTATCGAGATAAAGGTTGAC
>Ga0182030_10024863_pt1 | contig 10961 bp, 8 predicted proteins | sample 812S3MmetaG_FD_121299 | JGI IMG/M metagenome (GOLD analysis project Ga0182030, IMG submission 121299) | Permafrost microbial communities from Stordalen Mire, Sweden - 812S3M metaG (Illumina Assembly) | ecosystem: Environmental > Terrestrial > Soil > Wetlands > Permafrost | place: Sweden... | reverse complement strand
CGAATTCCACCGAAGAGCCAATACAGTATGGCCCGGAACCCATAACAACAACGGCCTTACGACCCAGCGAATCAACATCGTTGGTTGTCCCATGGTAGGTCGTATAAAGATAATTGGTGCTGGCGTCGAATTCACCCGCCAGCGTATCAATTTGCTTGATAACCGGCCGGATTCCCAACCGCAGCCGCAATTGGCGAATCGACTCCTCGCGGCGCTTCACTAAATTACCAATCACCCGGTCGGCAAATCCATAGCGTTTGGCCTCCAGCAAGAGTTCCTTATTCAAAGTTTGGGTTTTAAGCTTGGTCTCCAACCGCTGAATATCATCAATATGCTCCAAGAACCAATTATCAATATTGGACAACTCGTGGATGGTTGCTACGCTATCGCCCCTCCGGAAGGCCTCGTAAATGGCAAATATTCGCCGATCGGTAGCTTGCTTAATCTCGGCCTGCGGATCCTTGAACTTATAGGGGTGTGAGCCTAAGCCATGGGCGTTAATATTGAGCATTCGTACGGCTTTCTGCAATGCTTCCGGGAACGATCGACCTAGCGCCATGACTTCGCCAACACTTTTCATCTCCGAGCCGATGGTATGGTCGCTGGACTTGAGTTTGGCCAAGTCCCAGCGCGGCATCTTCACAGCTATATAATCAAGCGCCGGTTCATAAAAGGCCGATGTCGTACCAGTCACGCTGTTGGTCAGCTCGTGCAAGCGCTTGCCGAGCATCAGGTTGGTGGCCACAAAAGCTAACGGGTAACCAGTAGCCTTGGAGGCCAGCGCACTAGACCGCGATAGACGAGCATTGACTTCGATGACTCGGTAATCGCCGTTAGCTGGATTCAGAGCATACTGTATGTTGCATTCGCCGATAATTTCCAAATGGTTAATGGTACGAATGGCGACCTCCCGCAAAGAGTGATACTCCTGGTTGGTCAAAGTCTGTGATGGCGCCACGACGATGCTCTCGCCGGTATGTATACCCATCGGGTCAAGGTTTTCCATGTTACAAACAGTGATGGTATTGCCGTCTTGGTCGCGTACCACTTCATACTCAATTTCTTTCCACCCCAGCAGGAATTCTTCAATTAATACCTGGGGAGCGGCCTGCAAGGCCTGGGCAACCATGCTTTGCAACTGCTGATCGTTATTGACACGGCCTGAGCCTAAACCGCCTAAGCTGTAGCCGGCGCGCAGCATGACTGGGTAGCCGATGGTTTTGGCAGCCTGCAGCGCCTCTTTAAGATTGTAGGCAGCGACGCTGCGGGCGGTCTTAGTACCGATTGCTTGCATGGCCTGCTTAAATAACTCACGGTCTTCGGTGATTTTGACGGATTTCACGGGCGTACCAAGCACCCGGATGCCCAACTTTTTAAGTATGCCTTTATCGTGCAGCTCTAAGCCCAGATTTAAGGCTGTCTGGCCGCCAAAGCTGAGCAGCACCACGTCCGGTCTTTCGGCCTCTAGGATTTTGGTAACAGTATCAAAGTTAAGCGGCTGAAAATACACGCGGTCAGCCATGTCGCTGTCGGTTTGGACGGTGGCAATATTGGGGTTTATAAGTACTGTGTAAATACCTTCCTCTTGCAGGGCCTTGATAGCCTGCGACCCTGAATAGTCAAACTCCCCGGCTTGGCCGATTCTTAAGCCCCCAGAGCCAAGTATGACTGCTTTTTTAGGCCTAACGGTTTTCATAGCGATTGCTCGAACCTTTCAAATAACCATCTGGTATCGGTTGGGCCGGGACAGGCTTCCGGATGGAACTGCACCGAAAAAAACGGTTTGCTAAGGTGTTTTATACCTTCCACCGACTGATCATTAAGATTTCTGAATGACACCACCCAATCTTTAGGCAGCGAGTTTTCATCTATGGCATAGCCGTGATTTTGACTGGTAATGTAGCAGTGCTTGGTTGCCAGCTCCATGCACGGCTGATTATGGCCACGGTGCCCATAGAGCAGCTTGTAAGTCTTGGCGCCGGCGGCCAGCGCCATGATTTGATTGCCCAAGCAGATGCCAAAAATCGGTTTATTTTTGGTCAACGCTTTGCGGGTAATGGCAATGGCCGGCTGGTAGTCGGTTGGGTCGCCCGGACCATTTGACAGTACCACACCGTCATAAGGCAGCTTTGTGTAATCGTAATCGGCTGGCACGCGCTGAATCTGAATCGGCAGCGCCAGCAAAGACCTCAAAATGTTTTCTTTGGCACCACAGTCCACCAATATTACTTTCTTAGTATATTTTTTGTTATAAGTAACCGGTCGAAAGCCTGGAAACGCTGGCGGCGGTAGACGGAGTTTTTTGACGGGCACGACGGTCGGGCTAATGCAACCTATCATCGTGCCTTGACTGCGCAAGTGCTTGGTCAGCGCCCTGGTATCAACACTGGCCAGAATTGGGATTCGCTGCGAACTTAACCACTCCAGCAAAGAACTTTTGGAGCCGCTGTGACTGCCCTTCAAAGCAACTTCACTCACAATAATGCCGCTGACCTGGATTTTATCGGACTCTGCAGCCTCCAGTTGAACGCCGTAGTTACCAATCATCGGATAGGTAAAGACCAGTATCTGATTGGCATAAGACGGATCGGTCAAAGACTCAACGTAGCCGGTCATGCCAGTATTAAACACAACTTCACCTACGCTAGGGTCTTTTTGCCAGGCGGGCATCATGCCATCAAAGGTCTGGCCGTCGTTCAGGTAAAGCTTAGCCGGTTTATTTATTATAAGAAAATCGCCCCTTTCGGAGCGATTTCCGTTCTTCGTTGAACTATTCTTAGGCCACACTCTCTCAATCATCTGCCATAGAATGTAACAGATAAAAATCCGATGTGCAAGCTGTTTCTGGTCAGAGCTAAGTGATTTTCAGATAGTTGCCATTGCCCTATACTTGAAACTAATATGAGTAAAAGTATAACCTTGCCTGGCTTGATTGATCCGCATGTTCATTTGCGCGATCCCGGCCAAACCCACAAAGAGGATTTTTTGAGTGGCACATCGGCGGCTCTGGCCGGCGGATATACAGCCGTATTGGATATGCCGAATAATATCGAGCCAATCACCACCCTGGCGCGCTTGGAGGCCAAGATTGCCATTGCCCGCACCCAAGCTGTCAGCGATATTGGTTTCCACTTTGGCACCCTAGGCGACAACTTTGACGAGTTTCCGAAGGTAATTGATAAGGTCAAGGGTCTCAAAATTTACCTGAATGTCACCACCGGCAATTTTATTATTGACAAGACTAAACTACTGGCAATTTACCAGGCCTGGCCAAGCGATAAACCGATTTTGCTCCATGCCGAAGATGATGTTTCCGATCTGGTCTGGCGAACCCTCCAGGCCGCGCCCAAGGCCACCCATATTTGCCATGTCTCGAGCCAGGCTGAGCTGGAATTTGTCATCAAGGCCAAGGACGCCGGCCTGCCATTGACCTGCGGCGTGACGCCGCACCATCTGTTTTTGAGCGATAAAGACGCCGAGCGACTCGGGCCTTACGGGCATGTCAAACCTTTCCTGAAGCCTCAGCGCGACCAAGCTTTTTTATGGCAACATCTGGACTACATAGATGTAATTGAATCTGACCATGCCCCGCATACCAAGGCCGAAAAAGAGAGTGACAACCCGCCGTTTGGCCTGCCGGGGCTGGAAACCACCTTGCCGCTGATGCTGACAGCCGAAGCCGAGGGTAAGTTAACGCGCGCTCAACTCATCCAAAAATTACACACCAACCCAGCTCGTATTTTTGATGTAGCCATAGATGAATCCACGTCAATCACGGTCAGTATGGACGAATACGAAATTACTAACACCAATTTGCAAACCAAGGCCGGCTGGAGTCCGTTTGCCGGCAAACGGGTGGTTGGTGAGGTGACGGGCGTCACCCTGCGCTCTCAAGTGGTCTATCAGAACGGCCGAGTTCTAGCCGAACCCGGCAGCGGCCACATCTTAATAGGTGCCAAGATATGAAATATAAAATTGGCATTTTCGGATCAAGTGCCGGTGATGTGGCTATAGCCATGCCGAAAGCCATTGAGATTGGAAAGGCACTGGGTCAATATAAGAATTCAATCATTGTGATAAACGGAGCCTGTCCCGGCCTGCCCTATGCCGCAGCTAAACAGGCGGCCGATCAAGGGGTAGAAGTTTGGGGCTTTTCGTCGTCTCATAATGCCGAAGAACAGCAACGGGAATATCCGACTGACAATCTCAGAATTTACAAAAAACTTATCTATGTACCAGAGGATTTTGCATTTGCCAGTTACGACCGGGCCTGTAAAAAATACCGCAATGTCATTTCAACCGCCAACTGCGACGCTGGCATTATCATAGCTGGTCAATGGGGCACGCTGAACGAATTTACCAACCTTATCGACATGCAAAAAACGGTTGGCATACTAACCGACAGCGGCGGAATCGCCGACGAGCTCCCTGCTCTATCCCGAAAAATATCCAAAGCCGGTCAAGGCACGATCATTTTTGATGATGATCCCAAAACACTAGTCGCAAAACTTCTAAAAAACTTGACAAATATCACCTAATAATATATCATAAGTGCTACGTGTAACTAAAGAATTGCCCATATGACATCCAGGACTGCAGAAGGGTTAAGTCCTCAAGCACCCCCAGAAGAAGTAGCAAGGATTGCAGCTGCCTTAGCTGCATTAGCTGCTCAAGACGAGGGACGAGCGGAAACTATACGACGAATATGTGAGAACGGGGAGTTAATAGCTCCTTCAGGTTTTGTGTTTGCCATTTGTTCATCTGCTCAGGCTGACATTATGGGCTCTCGTATGGAAGATGGCGCATGGAAGGCCATGAGAATACCATTAGGTGTTGACGATCGCCTATATAATGGCTATGAATTTGTTGATGCGCCGGACATCCCAAAAAGACAGTCGGCTATTACTACTGTAGCCATTAGAACTGAAGCTGCAGGCAGCGAAACTCCCGATACGGTATATGCCTATAACGCGAGTGGCGAAGCTAGATACGATATTAGCGATTCAGCCTATGCGGTCGAGCTCTTACCAGAGCCTTCTCCAGGGCAAGTTTATGTTAGGCATGAGGAAACGGCCAACTGGCGGCTGTGGGTCTTTGGGTAGGACCTTAAAAATAAGTTGCCACCTACCACCACGATCTCGAAACTAGGCGGCTTAAGGTAGCAAGGAGTTTTTGATTTCCGCAGCCAAATTGGAGTTCCACATGGCGGCAGTGACCGATTGCACGACATCAGCCCCAGCTGCTCGGTAGGCCTTGAAATCGGCAGGAGTTGCTACGCCGCCCACGCCAATAATTTCAAAATTTAAGCCATGTTTTTTGCGCAAAGCGTCCAGGCGTTTGACCATATCAGTTCCGGCCCATTTAATGGCGCTACCGCATATGCCGCTAAGCAACCGACCTTCGCCTGGCAGGAATTGCCTGCCCTGTTCGTCGACCACCGGTGCCTGGATGGTATTTATGGCCGAAAAGGCCGATAAATAAGGTGTGGTGTCCAGGACAATTTTTTCTAGTAGCGCTTGCTGATCGGGGCCAAAGTAGCCGATTTTGGCTACCAGTGGCGTATTACCAATCTTGGCTTTGACTTTGCGAGCAATATCAATAACGGCGTCATAGGTGTAGCAAACAACCCCTTCATTAGCGACATTGGGGCAAGACAGGTTGATCTCGATGGCCGGTGCACCGGCCTTGGCAGCCAACCCGGCAGCGGTAGCAAAATCATCATAATAATCCTCTTGGCTAAAACCGGGCTGGATCGTGCCAACCACGCTGGCAATCAATAGCTGACCTTTGCCTTGGGCTGCCACAGCCTGCTTCATATCCTCTACCCAGAAAGCCGGCCCGCGCGAGGGGTTGCCAAAGGAATTAGTAACAGTCAATTTTTCAAGTGGTTGGTCTGAAGTAATGTGGCCGACAAGCGGTTTGGCGGCCTTGTCCATGGTTAAATCACCCTCCACGTCCACGTACACCACGTTGGGGAATTCATTAACCTTGAAAGACACGCTGCGCTGGGTTTTGTAATCAACTACGTCAAAGCCGCGCTCGAAGGCGCCACTGACGTGCTTGCTTGTCGGCAAAGACCCGGCGGCAATGCCAAAGGGCGAATATAATTTGTGATTCAGGAAAGTGTAGCTTGGCTCGCCCATGTTTTGGTAAGGCTTTGCCGGCGTTAGAAACGGCCCATTATCAAAATTGTCATCAAAAGTTTTAGCAGGATCAAAAAATGTCGCAGGCTGTTTAGGCATGATTACCTCTCACTACCTCCTAAGTGTACCACGTCGTTACTCCACCTTATTTTTATCCATATAATTGGTGTACCAGCTGTAGTTTTTGCCAAGGAATTTGGCAATCAGTTCAATTCCGAGCTCGGCGGTCTTGTTCTGCTCGTCCTGTAAGGGGTTGTATTCCACCACATCAATGCCGACAACATTGCAGTGAGTGCCGATGTATTCGGCGATGGTGGCAATTTCGCGGTAGGTCAATCCTTTGGCATTGGGCATGCCAGCCCCCGGTGCGTAGATGCGATCTATGACATCGAGGTCCAGGCTGACGTATATATGCGGTACTCGCGCTGCCAGTTCATCAATCATTTTCAAAAGTGGTGCCAGACTTTGGCTTAGCAAATCAAACAGCGTAAAAGTTTGTAACTTTTCACGTTTGATAAGCTCGAGCTCGGCTTGATCGAAGTCGCTGCCACCAATGTGCAGTAGGTTTTGCTTGGCGATTTTAACTGACTGACCGTGCAACTCCTTAAGCTGCGGCGCTCCGAAACCTATCAGCGAAGCCAGGTGCATGCCATGGACATTCCCGCTCAAAGTCGTTTCGTCGGTGTTCATGTCGCCATGAGCATCCAAATATATTAGACCGAGTTGACCGTCCAAAGCGACCGAAACGCCACTTACAGCTCCCAGGTTAATCGAGTGGTCCCCGCCGATGGCGACTAACCTTTGACCCTGGCGAATAGCAGCCTCCGATATATCGGCTACCTCTTGGTTCACGCGCAGGATTTCATCGAGGTAATGCATCCGCGGGTTGCCTGGCTGTAGTGATTTACGGTCGCGGCATTCGACATCACCCTTGTCAGTTACGTGGAAGCCAATGTGCTCGAGCTTAGCTACAATCTGTTGATGGCGAAAGGCCTGCGGACCAATATCGACGCCCAAGTTCTCGGCACCCAAATCCAGAGGTACGCCCACTAGTGTTATATCCGTTGAAGATAGACTAGACATATTAATAGCTATTGTAGCAGTTTCGCGCTCTCGCTGCTCAAGGCCATTTCCCAATTTGGATTATTAAGGCAGCCTGGGATACACTTGAACTTAACATGGAGTTTTTGGATAAATTGAACGCCGCAGTTGATAAAAACGATTCTTTGCTTTGTGTTGGACTCGATCCAAATATGGATATGCTGCCACCGCACCTGCATAGCGACGCAACACCTTTTTTGACCTTCAACAAGCAGATTATCGATGCTACGGCTGATTTAATTTGTGCATTCAAGCCCAACTCGGCTTTTTATGAAGCCCGCGGTGCTTCTGGGATTGAAGAATTAAAACAGACTTGCGATTACATCCGGCAGCACTGCCCCGAAGTGCCAATTATCCTGGATTATAAACGCGGCGACATTGGCAATACCAACGACCACTACACCAAGTTCGCCTTTGATTATTTACAAGTTGATGCCGTGACGGTTCAGCCCTATCAGGGTCGCGAAGCCGTCCAGCCTTTTCTGGACTGTAAAGACAAAGGTATCATCGTCCTATGCCGTACCTCCAACCCAGGAGCTGAAGAACTCCAGGATCTGATGGTCGGCGGTCGCAAACTCTACTTGGAAGTGGCCGAAAATGTCGTTAAAAGCTGGAACACTAACGGTAATTGCCTGCTGGTTGTCGGCGCCACCTACCCGGCCGAAATGGCTGAGATTCGCCAGCTGGTAGGTGATGACATGGTCTTTCTGGTACCGGGACTGGGGGCTCAAGGCGGCGACACTGAAGCCACTGTCCGAGCCGGTATCACCAAAGCCGGCCGCGGCCTAATCATCAGCTCGTCGCGTGATATTCTGTACGCCAGTAAGGGTGAAGACTGTGCCGAGGCCGCCCGCCAGCGAGCTACTGCCGCGCGAGATGAAATCAATACCTATAGAGGAGTTTAATAATGTCTACCCAAGTCCAAAAGACTGAGCTGGCGCTCGACCTTCATAAGATTGGAGCGTTAAAGTTTGGCGAATTTACCTTTAAGAGTGGCATTGTTAGTCCAATGTACCTTGATCTGCGGCTCTTTATTAGCTATCCCGTGGTGCTCAAAAAAGTCACAAAGTTGTATGCCGAGCAGCTCAATGGGCTGGAATACGACCGCCTGGCTGGCGTGGCTTATGCTGCCCTGCCGATCGCCGGAGCCGTTAGTCTGGAGCTAGATCGACCCTGGCTATTTTTGCGCAAAGAAGCATTGCAAAAAGCCTACGGCTTGGAAAAAAGCCTGGAGGGTGAATTCCAAAAAGGCGAAACTGTGGTGATGATTGAAGACCTGGTCACTAAAGCCACATCACTCTTGGAAGCTATTCCAGCTATCGAACAACACGGCTTAGTCATCAAAGATGCTGTGGTGCTGCTGGACTATGAAAAAGGCGGCCGTAAAGCACTGAAGGACAAAGGCTATAACCTGCATGCATTTATGACAGTTCGCGAGCTGGTTGACATAATTTACGCCGAAGGCAAAATCGACGCAGCCAAGCGCGCCCAGTGCCTCAAGTTCCTCGAAGCCTAAGCCTTATTCTGCTCTACCCAGTCTCGGGCGTTTTGAAATATTTTGGACCATGGCGAGTCGGTGCCCCAGTCAATTGGATGCCAAGATAGTTGACGAGTCAGAAAGGCACGCTCGGGGTGCGGCATGATGATGGTGGCACGGCCGTTAGGTGTGGTCAGCGCGGTGATGCCCTGCGGCGAGCCATTAGGGTTGGCTGGGTACTGCTCGGTTATTTTGCTGTAATTATCAACGTATTGGGCAACGACCAGCTGATCTTTTAGGGCTGTCTGCATCACCATCGAATCTTTGAATTGGGCGCGGCCTTCGCCGTGGGCTGTCGGGACTGGCAGGACTGAGCCAGCCATATCTCGGAATAAAATAGATGGCGACTCGTTAATTTGCGTCAGGATGACGCGGGCTTCAAACTGTTCGGAATTGTTGCGCAGAAAAGTCGGCCAGGTCTCGGCGCCGGGAATTAGTTCTTTGAGTGCGGCCAGCATTTGGCAGCCGTTGCAGACACCTAATGAAAAGGTATCCGATCGAGTAAAAAAGGTCTTAAAAATTGTGCGCAAGGAGCCATTAAAGAGGATAGATTTAGCCCAGCCCTCGCCGGCACCGAGTACATCACCGTAACTAAAACCGCCGCTAACTGCTAAGCCGGCAAAGCCATCCAGGTTCACTCGGCCAGCAATTATGTCATTCAAATGGACGTCGATGCTGCTAAAGCCAGCCCGCTCGAAGGCTGCCGCCATCTCGATCTGGCCATTGACGCCCTGTTCGCGGAAAATGGCGACCCTGGGCTTAGTTTTATGGGTCTTAGATGTCTGCTCGAAAGTTAGTTTGGGCGATAGTCCAGGGTCGTTATCATCTTGCAGCGCCTTGAATTCTTGCTCGGCGGCTTCTGGATTATCGCGGAGTTTTTGCAACTGGTAGCTGGTATCACTCCACCAACTCTCCAGCTGGCGGCGGCTGTTTTGATAAACGATCTGGCCATCGGCCTTAATGCGAATTTCCTGAACCTTAGTTGGTTGTCCTATGATATGGGCATGAGCACCAAAATCTTCAAGAACTGCTTTGGCGCCATCCGCTCTGACTTGAATAACTGCGCCCAACTCTTCGTTGAAGAGTTTTTCCAGTGTGCTGCCGCCGAGTTGAGCAAGATCCAGCTCCAGGCCACAGCGGCTGGCGAAGGCCATTTCCAGGGCGGTAGCTAGTAAGCCACCATCGGAGCGGTCGTGGTAGGCCAAAATCTTGGCTTGTTTTTTCAGTTTCAAGAGCTTATCAAAAAAGGCTTTGAGGACTATCGGGTCGGCATCCGGCGCTTCATTCCCCAGCTGATTATAAACTTGAGCTAGGGCTGAGCCGCCCAAGCGCGTTTTACCGCCGGACAGGTCGATCAAAATCAATAACGACTCTCCTGTTAAATCAAGTTGCGGTGTTAGGGTTTTTTCAGCCGTCAGCACTGGGGCGAAACCGGTCACAATCAGCGAAATCGGTGAAGTGACGCTTTTATCGGTCTTTCCTTCCTGCCAGGTGGTGCGCATACTCAGTGAATCCTTGCCCACAGGGATGGTTAAACCCAGAGCTGGGCAAAAATCTTCGCCGATGGTCTGTACGCTATCGAAAAGCCCTTGATCCTCACTGGCGTGGCCGGCGGCGGCCATCCAGTTGGCCGACAGTTTAATATCAGATAATTGCTGGACATCGGCGGCCGCCATATTGGTAATCACTTCACCGACTGCCAACCGAGCCGCCGCCGGCGCATCAATCAATGCCACCGGCGTGCGCTCACCCATGGTCATAGCTTCTCCGGCGTTAGAGTCGAAAGTTAGCGCCGTAACAGCTACATCGCTGACCGGCACCTGCCATGGTCCAACCATCTGGTCACGGACTGTCAGGCCGCCGACAGTGCGATCGCCGATGGTAATCAGGAATTTTTTGCTACCGACGGCCGGCAGCTTTAGCACTCGCTCGACAGCATCATCAAGCTTAACACCGGTAAGCTCAAGCTTAGCCAGCTCGTTCTTTCGGTGAGTAAAGCGGCGGGTCATTTTGGGCGGCTTGCCAAACAGCACGTCCAGCGGCAGATCAATTGGCTGGTTTTTGAATAAGTCATCTTGGACTACCAGTCGTTCGTCTGCGGTCACTGTCCCAACGACGGCGAATGGGCAGCGTTCCCGCTCGCAAATCTCGCGAAAGCGCTCCAAATCTTCCGGAGCGAT
>Ga0182030_10024862_pt1 | contig 10961 bp, 8 predicted proteins | sample 812S3MmetaG_FD_121299 | JGI IMG/M metagenome (GOLD analysis project Ga0182030, IMG submission 121299) | Permafrost microbial communities from Stordalen Mire, Sweden - 812S3M metaG (Illumina Assembly) | ecosystem: Environmental > Terrestrial > Soil > Wetlands > Permafrost | place: Sweden... | reverse complement strand
GTAAGGCTATCAACAAGATTAATGTTGGGGAAATTAAATACCACAGCGTTGCCAAAAAGCTGCGTCAGATTTTTGGCGCTGAATGCCGTAAGTTGAAAAGTTGAAGGGTTGAGGTTATTATCCAGTGTATCGGTTATCCTGATATTTTGTGCTGGCGCCGAACCGGTATTCTGAAAACGTATGGTGTAAGTAAGCCATTGTGCCGTATCAATATTTCCGGCGGGCGATACTTCTTTTTCATTAGGGTCAATCGCATCTACAATGGTAAAACAGAAATAACCGGTGTTGTTAGCCGGATTATAGTCGTTGGCTGTTGTTGTTGCACGAACGGTAAAGCAAACCTGTGTGCCGGGCGTTGCATTGGTATCAATAGTAAACAAGGTATTAAATGCATAATAATTATCTACTGCCCCAAAGTCGGCAATGTTCCAAATTATAGTATCGCCGCTAACTGTTGCAGGCATTAACGCGCCACCTGCAATGCCATGATATGTTATTTGGCCGGTATAAATAAGCGCTACCTGCCCGCCAGTACCGGCAGCACAATGGGCACCGTAAAACTGCGACATATCGCCTGCAACGGCCGATAGCGTAAAACTGGCCGCAGGACGGGGGATAACATAATTATTAATGACACTTTTTACGCCTACGTCCACACCTTCGGTTTTGCACGTTAAGGCAAAATTATTGCCGTACGATAATGAATCAGAAGTTGTAAGCATTGCAGTTAAGTAACCGTCATTAGGGCAACTAACAGTAAATGGTAAATCAGTAGTATCGGGTTGCAGGGTATAATTGGTATTACCAGCCCCGATAAACGAATATCCGCCCCCTTCGCTGCTAAACACCTGTTGTTGCATACCACCGCTGTTAAGCTGTATTTTTACATATCCCTGTCCCACGTCTGTGCTGTCAAAATTACAATTGCTGTTAGCATCATAAAATACATCGCCGCTTATGTTCCAGTAAACATTACAACCGCCCGGGTTAAAAATACCGCAAAGAGGGACCGAGTTTAAAGCCGGGGTGCTATACTCAACTATACCGTAATTTGGCAGGCATGTAACAGCAGTAGTATCAAAGCGCAGATATGTTATCTTTTTAAGTTCTGGCAGGCAGGTAAGGTTAATATTGCTATAACAGTAAAATTGATATAAGCTATCAGGTAGTACAGGTATAGTCGTAAGATTGTTAGTACTGCAATCTAAATCGCTTAACAAAGGCGGTAAAACTGGCAAAGCAGTAAGCTGGTTACGAAAGCACCAAAGCGATGTAAGCGTTGATGGCAAAGCAGGCAAGCTGGTAAGGTTGTTTTGATTACAATATAAAAGGATGAGGCCAGCCGGTAACGGGGGCAAAATATTTAATTGATTACCTTCACACTGTAAATAAAGTAAGCCTGCGGGGAGTGTGGGTAGTGCGCTGGTAAGCGGATTGGCGCTGCAAATTAAAGTAGTAAGGCTATCGGGCAGGGCGGGTATGCTGGTTAAGTTGTTAGCAGCACAATTTAAATTTATCAGGCTTGCAGGCAATGCCGGCATTACAGCAATTTGGTTAACCCAACACGATAAAACACTTAGGTGCGGTGGCAATGCTGGCAGCGCGGTAATGCTGCTCCATTCGCAATCTAAGTCGGTAAGGCTTGCAGGCAAAGCAGGCAAACTGGTTAATAATGGATTATAACCACAAGTAAGGGTAGTAAGTTGAGCAGGCAAAGCGGGCAGGCTGGTAAGGCTGCAATGGTCGCAGGTTAATGAAGATAGCCTGGCATTTAGCTGCGGCAGGCCACCGGTAAGGGTGTCTCCCGAACATCCCAGTATCTGGAGGCTATCGGGCAAAGCCGGCAAGCTTGTTATCGGGTTGGCACCACAACCAAGGCCAGCCATGCCGTTAGGCAGGGCAGGCAAGCTGGTCAACTGGTTCGCATCACAGCTTAATTGTAATAAGCCTGCAGGCAACAAAGGCAGGCTGTCTAAATTATTTATTTGGCAATTGATATACTGAAGCGTTGCAGGAAAAGCGGGAATGTAATACAGAGAGTCGTTGGAGCAATCAAGGGTAAAAAGACTTTTAAAGTACTGTATACCCGTTAAATCCCTGATGGGCACTCCATAGCAATTTAACGTGGTGGTGCTTAACACCGTGTTGCACGTTGTATCTAAATTATTGTTACTAATACACCCGGCAAAGCCATTGGCATTTAGCCAGTTTACAAAAGCAGTATCGGGTATGGTTACATACTGGGCTTTGGCTACGTTCATAAATAAAATGCAGCTTAAAAGCAGGATGCTCAGTTTGATGGTGGGGTTAATATATTTTCTCATAAAATTAATTTTCAGGTTATAATTCGTTGTCTACAGTATTTAACGATGCAAACATCTGCATATAAACCTTGCAAAAAAAGTACATTAATTAGCTTCGTTACGGTAAATAATTTATCCTATTACCCCATAAAGTCAAATAATATAACCATAGTGTTAAAAAATAATCCGGACATAAAATACAATTTATACGGCAAATAAAATTATCTTCCGAATATGAACGATAGCAAACTGTTTTTACTGCTGGAAACATTTAACCCCTACCAACTAAACAGGTTCAGTAAATTTCTGAATTCACCCTACCATAATGAAGATAATCAACTTATCAATTTATTTAATACGCTAGCCCCATATTTTAAAAATAAAGCCAAAGCAGAGGCTCCGTCGCAAAGCCACATATGGAAATCAATATTTGGTAAACAAACTTTTAAAGCGGTAAAATTTGCAAGGCTCTTTTCAGACCTGCTTAAAAAGGCCGAAGAATTTTTGGTAATAGATAACCTGAAACATAATGAGACCGTAAAACTGGAAAACCTTTTAAGCTATTATACCGATAAAAAACTGGGCCGCCATTACCCTGAAACTGCGCAGCTTGCCCGTAAAAAACTGGAAGCTATCCCCTACCGCGAAGGCGAATATTATTTACAGCTATTCCGCCTGGAAGCCCATCAAACCAATTTTATAGAGCTGCAAAATCAACGAACTACCGAAAAAAACCTGTTGCAAACCAGCGAAGCCCTCGATGCATTTTACCTGATTAATAAACTGAATTATCTGGCCGCTATTTTGCATTACAAAAAGTTTTTAAGCATGGAATGCGAGGTTAAACTTGCCACAGAGGTGCTTGAACATGTAAAGAACAATGATTACGGCCACATACCAGCCCTGCAGGTGCAATATAAGGTAGTGCAATCTTTGATTGAACCGGAACGGGAAGAGCACTTCATCGAATTAAAAGCATTACTGGCAAGTCATTATAAACTGTTTCCGCGGCAACAGGGCCGTAATTTATATGCCTTTGCCATTAATTATTGTATCAGAAAAGTAAACGGGGGCAACATGGCTTATGTTCCTGAATTGCTGGCTATTTACCGGCAATTGCTGGTTGCCGGTTTAATGTTTGATGATGAGAATATGCTTTCGCAATTCGACTATAAAAACATTGTTTCAGTAGCCCTGCGGGCCAGTGAAATAAGCTGGGCTGAGAAATTTATTAACGATTATAAAAACAGTATACCTAAAGCCAACAGGCAAAATGCCTTTACTTTTAACCTTGCCAAACTTTATTTTACCAAACGGAAATTCGACAAAGTACTGCCACTTTTACAGGATGTGGTTTACAACGATATTTTTTATCAGCTCGATTCGAAAACAACTTTAATGAAAACCTATTACGAGCTGGGTGAGTACATGCCCATGATGGCGCTTAAAGAAAGTTTCAGGATACTGCTGAGGCGCAAAAAACTGATAAGCGTCCAGAACCGGGTTAACTATACCAACTTTATGCGTTTTACAATGCAACTATATCGTATAGATGTAAAGGATACTAAAAAACTACATCAGCTTGGTAAATGCATTGCTTCTTCAACCAACGTAGCCGATAAAGGCTGGCTGCTGGAGAAATTGGAAGAATTGACGTAGCAATTACTATTTTCTGAACCCGCCTATGTATTGTACTAAATCGTTCAATTGCTCATCGGTCAGATCCTTATAACCCGGCATAGGGCTTTTGCCATTCCTGATAATGGCTTTTTGTTCGTCAATAGTTAAGGTGGTTATTGAAAGGTCTTTTGCACCACTCATGGCCAGTTTACCATCAGCACCATGGCAGCCAATGCAATGAGCGTTTTGGTAAACTATTTTACCGGCGTCTAAATTATCTTTGGCTGATGTGGTATCAACCTTTATATCACCGCGGTGCTTTTTATCTGCCTCTGCCAACCCATAAGCAGCCAATATAAGTACCACAGAAAGTACTGCCAGCGCCTTGTTACCCTTTTTAAACCCAATTACAGCCAAAGGTATTGCGGCAAAAACGCAGATTATTTTAACTATCATTAATGTGGTAATCTCGGTATAAATTAAAAGGTAAATACCCGTTACCAGGAACCCTACGCTAACCAGCATTTCAATAATGCGGGTTGATTTTGTATAAGAAGCCAGCTGGTCCTTTTTGCCGGCAAGCAGCAATACCAGTTTTACCAGGTATTGCAACAGAAAAAGAGAAACCAGTATCCGGTGGGCGAGAACTATATTATGCATGATTTGATTTTTTTATTTACGCCAAAAATAAGCCTTGAATGGTAGCTTCCAAATGTTAGCGTGTTTTTTGTGCTAACATTCCCGGTTATAGGTATTCAATAGCCACTTTCAGGTCGGCGAACTTTTTTACCATGGCGGTTACTCCACAGTATTTCTCCTGCGATAGGTTAACTGCCTTTTCCATTTTCTCCCTATCCTCAGCATGCGCCAACTTTACAAGGTAAGTAAGGTCTACCGTGTGGTATGTAGTAGGGTGCTCTTCAGTTAACCCGCCACTAACCCGGATGCTAAAGTCAGAAAACTCAACCCGCATTTTTTTCAGCAATTCAACTACATCAATGGCAGTGCAGCCTGCCAGCGATGTAAGGATTAAAGCCTTGGGCCTTACGCCGGTTGTAGTAGTTTCATCGGGGTTAGCATCGATACGGATTGTTTTACCATTTTGAAAGGCATCGAATCTGAGCTCGTCAATCCATTTAAGTTCCGAGTGGTGTGTTACCATTGTATTAGTCTTTAGTTTTCTCTAAATCAAAATACCCCAAATCGTTTCGTATATGCAGGTCGTCTGGTTTTTTTAAAGTAATGGTAGCCCGGTGCCAGTTGGGAGTACCATTCAGCTGCACCTTTTCAGAACCGCCTGTTGAAATAAAAAAGGGCATGGTAAAATATTTAGCATCGGCATGCCATCTGTAAGTTAAGACGAAAGTATCTCCTTCCGCTTTTTTAAGGTTATACTGCAAAACCGGTATAGCAGCCTGGCGCAGGTACTCGTCAAATACCGCCGTAAGATTCAAACCTGTTTTTTGGTTAAAATAGCTTACCACATCACTATACCCTATGTTTTTAAACTTAAAGGTAGTATCGCACATGCCTTTGATAATGGACCACCATTTAGGATCATCGTTTACAATAAAACGCAGGGTGTTCAAAAACAGGCTGCCTTTGCTATACATATCGCCATCCCCTTCTTCATTAACCCCATACTTGCCTACAATAGTATTCTTATTGCCGATAGATGATTTTTTGGCGTTGATATATTTCAATGCCGTGTCAGGTCCGTACATACAATCAACATATAAGGACTCGGTATAAGTAGCAAAGCTTTCGTGTATCCACATATCGGCTAAATCGTAACAGCTAACAGAATTACCCCACCATTCATGGGCACTTTCGTGGATGATGATATAATCAAAAGTAAGCCCTATGCGCGAGTAATCGCGGCCATCGTAGCCGGTTTTATACTTGTTACCATAAGCAATAGCGCCCTGGTGTTCCATACCCAGGTAAGGAGTTTCAACCAATGCATAACCGTCATTCCAGAAAGGATATTTGCCTAAATACTTTTCGTAGCATTTTAGCATGGGTTTAACCTGCTTAAATTGTTCTTCAGCCTTAATAATGTTATAAGGCATTACGTAATAATCCAGCGCCAGGCTATCGCCGTCATCTGCCACGTATACGTCACTCAGGTGCTCGTACTCGCCCACATTCAGGGTTACATTGTAGTTGTTTATGGGATAACTTACCTTCCAATAAAAAGTAGTGGTATTGTCTGCATTGGTTACTTCTTTTTCTTCATTGCCATTCGAAATGCATTTCAGGCCATTGGGCACCGTGCAGATAATGCGCATGCTGTCGGGCTCATCGCCCAGGTAATCTTTATTGGGCCACCACAAGCTGGCTCCCATGCCCTCGCACGAAACCCCCAGCCAAAACACCCCGTTATTATCCTTGGTCCAGGTAAATCCGCCATCCCATGGCGGGCGTTTTGCAATAGTAGGTTTGCCGTTATAATAAACTGTCATTTCGCCTGTAGTGCCTTTTTTCAAAGTATCAGGCATATCCACAAACACGGCATTGAACTGACGCCGGTATTTTAGCCTCTGCCCATCAGAAATGATAGAATCAATATTCATGTTAGCGTACAAATCAATCTGCAGGGTAGAAAAATCATTCACCACCTTAAACACAATTCTGTTGCTGCCACTCAGGCTTTGGCGTCCCGTATCCAGCCTTACGTTCAGTTCATAGAACGTAACATCAAAGCAGGTCCTTTCGGGCCTTAATGAGCCTCTCAGGGTATCCGCCAGGGTGTATTTGTCCTGATGCTCTAACAGCGACTGGGCGTTTGCCAGTTTTATAAAAAACGAAAAGAATAAAACCAGCCTGAACATTTTTTGCTGCATATTGTCTAAATAACAGAGTTTGTGAACCGAAATTCAAATATTTTAGCGACTTAATCGTGATTAATTAAGAAAACGGATTTACGATGAGGCGATAGGCGACAAAACAAGTCGCAAATCAAATATCGCATCTTTTCAGCTCAAAAACCTTTACAGACAAACCTATACCTGAACACTTGAACACCTTAACACCTTAACACTTAAAAACTATAAATGTTACCATCATTCCTGTTTTTTGCCGTTATATTCAGTATTTACGGAACCGTTGAATTTTATGGATGGCAGGCAGTTAAAACTGCTATTAACCCCGGCAGTATATCTACTGCCAAATGGATTTACTGGACTATAACTACCATATTGCTGGTGTTGTTGCTATCCTATCGCCCTTTTTTATATAAAGTTCTGCCAAAAAGCCTTTTGGCTTACTTTGCTACGTTTTTTGTTATTGTGCTGCTGGCAAAAATTGTAGTCATGCTGTTTTTATTACCTGAGGATTTGGTGCGGCTGGCAAGATTTGCAATTGCTAAATTGTCAACTACACCTGCAACAGCGGCTGGTATTACGCGCAATCAGTTTTTAAGCAGGCTGGCAATAGTAGTAGCCGCAGTGCCTGCAGGGTCTCTGGTATATGGCGTAATAGCTAATGCCTATAATTATACTTTTCGTAAAGTTTCTATCAGGTTCCCAAATCTTCCTGAGGCATTTGATGGATATAAAATCATTCAGCTATCTGATATTCACTCCGGTAGTTTTAACCGCACGGAGCCTTTGATAGAGGCCGTAAATAAGATAAACGCGCTAAATGCCGACCTGATACTTTTTACCGGCGACCTGGTAAATAACACCTCAGACGAGATGGGGCCCTACATGCACGTTTTTGATAAACTACAGGCTAAACATGGAGTTATTTCAACCACCGGAAACCACGATTACGGCGACTATGTGCAATGGGATACACCAGAGGCAAAGATTGCCAACTTTGAAAAGTTCAAAAACATACACAAGCAGTTAGGGTGGAACTTATTGATGAATCAAAACGTAATCCTTGACCGCGATGGACAAAAAATTGCCATTATCGGCATTGAGAACTGGGGCAAGGGTGCCCATTGGACTAAATATGGCAAGCTGGATAAAGCTTATAAAGGCACAGAAGATATCCCTTTTAAATTATTAATGAGCCACGACCCATCACATTGGGATGCACAGGTGAGGCCTCATTATCCTGACATTGACCTTACACTTGCAGGGCACACGCACGGCTTTCAGTTTGGCATAGAAACGAAGTGGCTAAAATGGAGCCCCTCGGAATATGTGTACAAACAATGGGCCGGCCTTTACCAGGAAGGCAAACAGTTTATTTACGTAAACCGTGGCTTTGGCTTTTTAGGCTATCCGGGAAGAGTAGGAATTTTACCGGAAGTAACAGAGATTACTTTGCGGAGGGGGTAATTAATCAATGTCATTGACTTAGTAGCGCTATTATGCAAGATGACCACATGCGACCCCGGATGGGGTCGAAGCTTTATAGTAATATACCGTCTATAAATATACGACCCCATCCGGGGTCGCGCTTGGGCGCAGGTAAGATGACCTTACTTTTTGTTAAGTCAATGACATTGGGTAATTAATATTACCTGAATTTAATTTACCTTCTGGATTCAAACATCTCAAAGCCCTGCAGCGGGGCTTCGGCTACAGATACATAGCTTACTTCTGCCCTATCGGGGCCATGGTGGCACCACTGTATAAACTTTACCAGCACTTCTTCATCGCCCTCAGCTTCGATATAAACAGTTCCATCGGTGAGGTTAAGCACAAAGCCTTTAACCCCTAGCAAGTCGGCCATTTGTTTGGTACTGGCGCGATAGAAAACACCTTGTACTCTTCCGCTAACTATTATGTTGTAGTGCCGTTTCATTACAATTTTTTTATTTACTGCAACCAGGATGAAGGCGTTTAGCAGTTCCCTATTGCAACAACGGCATTTGTTAGTTAATAAACTGTTTCAATTTACCAGCCAGGTCATTTTCATCTATCAATCCCATGTTTCGCCAAACCTCCTTACCACTTTTATAAAGTATCAGTAATGGAATACCGTTTATGTTCATAGCAGTTGCTATCCTGGGGTTCTTGTCAACATCAATTTCAAACAGTTCAAGTTTGGCACTATTCTTTTTAGCCAGTTTGGTAACTATGGGTTTAAGTTGTTTGCATGGCCCGCACCAAACAGCGTTAAAATCCACCAACACCAGTTTATCGGGGTTCTTAATATGTGCCAGGTAATCATCCATACTAAGCCCTGCTTGCGGGGCTTCGCCGTTAGCCGTTGTAACAGGCTTGTTGGCACCCATCCATCCGGTAATACCGGCGCTAAGGTTATTGACGTTTTCAAAGCCCTCTGTAACCGCCAGTTCTGAAGCCTTTTTACTGCGCCCGCCGGCAAGACAATAAAAGTATACCGGTTTGCTTTTGTCCAGGCTGTTTATCTGTTCCTTAAAATTATCGCTGTTGATATTCATATTAACGGCACCGGCAATATGTTTCTCTTTATACTCATCAGGGGTTCGCACATCAATCAGTTGTGCCCCTTTCACAGCGATGCCTTGTTGAAACTCACCGGCATTCAGGTTTTTGACGTTTGAAGCCTGAGTATTGCAGGAAGTAAATGCCAGCGTAATTAAAAAAGTAGCAATAAAAGATTTCAGTTTCATCATAGCGATTGTGTTATTTGGTTTCGGCCACCAGATTGGTTTTTGGAATATCAGTTTTTGAAATAGCGCCATAGCCGCCGGCCACTTCAACCAGCTTTTCAAATCCTCTTGACTTCAAAATTGATGTGGTAATCATGGACCTGTACCCACCGGCGCAATGAACATAATGTGTTTCATCGCGGTTGAGGTCACCGGTCCAGTCGTTAATAAAATCGAGGGGCTTGTTTTCAGCATTTACCACATGTTCAGTTGAATATTCATTGGGCCTCCGTACATCCAGCACTTTCAAATTGTTACCGGTATAACGACTGGCAAATTCGGCGGCAGAGATGGAGTTTATAGTATCAGGTTCTTTACCCGCCTTCTTCCAACCGGCAATACCTTCATCTAAGTAACCAACAGTATTATCATATCCAACCCTGGCCAGGCGCATAATGGTTTCTTCTTCTTTTCCTTCATCGCAAACAACTATAATGGGCTGTTTCAGGTCAGTAATCAACGCTCCAACCCAAGGGGCAAACTGGCCATTAATACCAATATTGATACTACCGGGAATAAAGCCCTGACCAAAAACCTGGGGGTCGCGGGTATCCAGAACAAGTGCCTGGGTTTCTTCAACAATTACCTCCAGTTCCGCCGGGCTCAGTTTTTTGAGTCCATGCGAATAGACCTCATCTAAACTAACAGCCCCTTGCTTATTCATCATGGCGTTCTTAGAGAAATATTGAGGGGGCGGCAAAAGCCCTTCCGTAATTTCCTTAACAAACTGCTCTTTACTTTTTGCCTGTAAAGCATAATTAACCTGCTTTTGATGGCCCAGGGTATCAACGGTTTCTTTGCTCATGTTCTTGCCACAGGCAGAGCCGGCGCCATGGCCCGGGTAAACAATCACATCATCAGGCAGTGTCATTATTTTTGTCTGAAGGCTTTCATACAACAAACCTGCCAGGTCTTCCTGGGTAACGTTTGATTTAATGGCCAAATCAGGACGGCCTACATCGCCAATAAACAAGGTATCGCCGCTGAATATACAATGCGGTTTGCCCTGCTCATCTAACAACAAATAAGTAGTAGACTCCGGCGTATGGCCTGGGGTATGCAGGGCTTTGATGGTGATATTGCCCACTTTAAATGCTTCTCCGTCTTTGGCCTCATAACAGTTAAAAGTGCAATTTGCACCAGGGCCGTAAATTATCCGGCCGCCGGTTTTTGCTGATAAATCCAGGTGGCCTGAAACAAAATCGGCATGGAAATGGGTTTCGAAAATATATTTAACCCGGGCATTGTCCTTCCCGGCCCTCTGGATATATGGAGCAGTTTCGCGAAGCGGGTCAATGATGGCAGCCTCGCCCTCCGACTCGATATAATAAGCTGCCATAGCCAGGCAGCCCGTATAGATTTGCTCTATTTTCATAACCCTGCAACAATTTAATTGCTGTAAAGTTGAGCATTTTTATCAATCTATAAAAACAGCCGCCCCTTCC
>Ga0182030_10024861_pt1 | contig 10963 bp, 13 predicted proteins | sample 812S3MmetaG_FD_121299 | JGI IMG/M metagenome (GOLD analysis project Ga0182030, IMG submission 121299) | Permafrost microbial communities from Stordalen Mire, Sweden - 812S3M metaG (Illumina Assembly) | ecosystem: Environmental > Terrestrial > Soil > Wetlands > Permafrost | place: Sweden... | reverse complement strand
CCATTTTGATACCGGTCGTAAACATACTGTTTTACCCAGTTATTGCCGGGGTTACAGGTAGCCAGTATAACAGGTTTGGGCCTTGGGTTGCACTCCCACCGCCCGGCGCGGCTAAATGCCATATCCAGTGAGTCTTTGCTACATTCGTTTATCTCTTCAAACAAAAAGCCGTTTACTTCAAGCCCCCGCATCCATTGCAGTTCTTTATCGTGGTCGTAGTTTTCGCTCTTAAACAATATCACCGAGCCATTGGGATGGGTATATTGATATGGTTTTTCCTGTATGCGGCCCGAAGGATTTAGTTTACGAAAACTGGGTATGGTGGTAGTGCGTATCTTCTCCAAATCCTCCCGCACCACGCACCATCTCGATTTAGGAAACAGCCTGCACATAATCAACAGCGCCGTAAGGCCCCAGAAGGTTTTACCGCCGCCCATGGCGCCGCCGAATAAAATGAAGTTATACTTTTCACTGGCGATGGCAGCCATAGCCTCAGTTTGTTTGGGGGTAAAGTGCAGCATATTAATTCGGCAATTTGATGATTCGGTAATTTGATAATGGAACGGGCTGTTTGCATTTGCCCTGGTATCCCTTTAAGGGGATGACATAACTGTTCGGAAGATGTTTTTTGCTCTTCGTTTTTCAAGCGAAGCGTCGAAAAACGAAGAATGTCCCCCGCTGGCGGGGGGTAGGGGGTGGTGAGTATTTATAATTATCGAACACACCAACTACGAAAACCGAATCTTCCGAATAGCTATGAGGGGACGGAAGGGGACGGATTTTGTATTTTTAATTATTCCTAATCCCAAAAAATCAATACCATGAAAAACTCTGTTCTTCAGTCAGGCATTATCTTATTTGCTTTTGTAGCATTAACATTTTTAGTAAGCTATACCCGGCCTGAGGGTGGCAATGGCAGCGAGGCTAAGCAGTATACAGTTATTTCGGGGAATATGAATGCTAAAGGAGGCAAAGACAAATTTGAAGCTGATATAAACCAAAAGCTTGCAGAGGGGTGGCGTCTGCAGGGCGGTATATGTGTCGAAAATTTATATAGCTATCACCAGGCTATCGCGAAATAAACTACCTGTGAATAATGTAACATAATTTAATAATGGTGTAACAGGTATGTGAGTTAAGCTACGCACTTTTGTTCTATCGGATTTAGGAAAAACGCAATCCAATTTTGTTGCTTTCGTCAATTCCTTCAGCCGAAAATTTAAATTAACACAGTGCAAAATTATTAACTACTTAAAAACTAAAAACCATGAACCTGTTCTACGACCCATCCCTTATCGCCCTTAGCCAACTAATTGACAACGCCGATAAATCATTGCCTGCACACAACATCGTTGTTGATTACGACGGTGAAGTAATTATTGACCCGGAAAAGAAATTTGCCGGCGTCAACATCAGCCGTTTTAAATTCTGCACCCAAATTACTGATGCAGTTAACAGTGATACCACAAGCTTAATGGATTTGTTTGACACCTTGCGCACTGCATATAATGGTACCAACCAGTATATCCAGATGAATGGGAAGTTGAAAAATGTAGCATAGTAAAAGCGGAACAGTACGGATCCTGCTTTACAGCTATCTCTTTTCATCATTTCCATATCAAAATAATGAGCGAAGCATAGTGTAACTATTTCCCAACACTGAAATAATACCGCCCGTTATTTTTAATTAATACAACCGTATCCGAATCACCGGGCTTATGTATAAAATCTCCTGTAACTGCATTTTCATAAAAATCAAAATTGCTATTGGAAGATAAAGGGGTTAACGTGCATTTGAATAATTGATTCGCCTGCTGGCGCACACTGAAATAATTTGCTCCACTCCTGGTCGCAATGTAATTTAAGCATCCGTCAATCTCAGTGGCGTAAAGGGCTTCTGCACTCAGTGGCATAGCAGAAAGGCCGGATATATTCCGGTTGGCTGCCAGCATCATCAGGCATACCAACGTTATAAATGTAACAGCTACAACCGCCCTGTCAGCCTTTTTAAATAAGGCCCGAATTTGAGCTGAATTCATGGCTGCAAAGATAGTGAAAATCGCTTAATAATCCGTTTTTTTGCCCATGTGATTATTCGGCACCTCCCCTCCTTCCAACCATTAAAAAGGCCAGGGCATTTTGTATTATCATGCATTTCATCATCAAATCTGCATTCCATCCTGATTCAGACATAGAGCTGTTTGCCTTTTTATATATTTACTTCAAACAAAACCTCTATGCGCAAATTCTTAACGCTCATTGTTATCCTGTTTGCTGGTATTGCAATCAGCTATGCCCAAAAATTCCCCGACCTGGCCCCTACTCCACCTATGGGCTGGAACAGCTGGAACTTTTACAACTGCAACATCAACGAGGAAAAAGTAAAGCGCATGGTCGATGCCATGGCATCCAATGGTATGAAAGAATCCGGCTACCAATACATTGTTATTGACGACTGCTGGCAGATATCGCGCGATAAAGACGGCTACATTATTGCCGACCCTAAAAAGTTCCCATCCGGTATTAAAGCACTGGCAGATTATGTACACAGCAAAGGTTTGAAATTCGGCATCTATTCGTGCGGCGGAAAACTTACTTGTCAAAAAAGGCCCGGTGGTGCCGGTTATGAAGCCAAAGATGCACAGCGCTATGCTGAGTGGGGTATTGATTATTTAAAATACGACTGGTGTAACAGCGATGGCATGGCCAGCCAGGTACAATACAGCACCATGCGCGATGCACTGCATAAAGCCGGCCGCCCGATTGTATTCAGTCTGTGCGAATGGGGCAGCACCAAACCCTGGCTATGGGCCGATACCGTTGGCCAGCTTTGGAGGGCCACCGGTGATATACAGGACCGGTTCGGGATTGGCCACGGCGTTATGAAAATATTTGACGAGATGACCAAAATACGCCAATACAACAAGCCCAACGCCTTTAACGACCCCGATATGCTTGAAGTGGGCAACATGGGCCTTACTGAAACTGAATCGCGCACGCACTTTACCCTTTGGTGCATGATGGCCGCCCCCCTTATTGCCGGCAATAACCTCGCCACTATGAAGCCTGATATACTTTCAATACTCACCAACAAAAACGCCATTGCAGTAGACCAGGATAAGCTGGGCCTTGCCTGCTTTTTATGGAACAAAACCGGCGATGTTGAAACCTGGATAAAACCACTGGCCGATGGCAGCTATGCTGTCTGCTTTTTAAACCGCAGTAACAACGCAGCCACCATTAACTTTAACTGGCAACAGTTAGCTACCGATCCTGATTTCCATAAAGTTTATAACATCAATGGCAGCTACCACCTATTCGATATCTGGGGCGGCAAAGAACTTGGCACTACCCAAAAACCCATCACCGCCACCCTCAAAAAACACGATGTGCTTTTCGTAACGCTAAAAAAACAATAAGCCTGTCCTTCTTAGAAGTTGCTTTAAATTACATTAATAATACATTTCAAACGCAGGAACCAAAACTAATTCGTGCCACAAAGGCACAAAGACACTAAGTTACTTTTTAAAAATTGCGGCTACATACAGTGCGTTTAACCCAAAAGTCAAAAAACCTAAAGCATTTTCTTTGTGTTCTTAGTGTCTTAGCTGTTAAATATTTGTTTTTATAATTTTAGAAAGCTTCTAAGGTAAACCCGGCAACAGAGTCCGCTTGTTATAAAACGGGGTAAATTGTAGAGTTGCCCCACCTTACAAATAACTCAACCACCATTTTTCTTTGTGGTTCATTTTGTAGTTATCAAATCTTTTACACAGCGGATACATGGCAAGGACAACCGTTATCCATACAACATATACCACCCATAACCTGAAACCAAATCCTTTTAACGCAGGCATTTCGGTAACCCAGTTTTGAAGTATCATGGCGCGCCAGCCAAACCCGGTTAGCTGCGCGGCAATAAGCGCCAATAAGTGTATCAGGTAAATATGAATGATGTAAAAGAAAAACGGCACCCGGCCAAATGTGCTAAAGAAGTTTACCACGGGCCCTTTCAGCTTTTCGCTGTTGGCCAGGAAAATGAGTGCCGGGCCGAGGGTCATAAGCAGGTACAGCCACGATGGAGGATATTTACCCGGGTTCAAAAACGACATCAGCGTGCGCGACGCTGTGTTAAGGTGCTCAAAAGGATGCGGGTCGCCGTAGATATTAATATACCTGAGCATAATAAACAGCGCTACAGCCGCTGCGCCGGTAGTATACAGTATGCCGGTACGTTTTGAAGCATCAACCGAAGGATTATATAACCCACCAAACCAATAACCCAGCGCCATCACCGCTACCCAGGGTATAAGCGGATAACCAACCATAAGCGTAAACCCATGCCCCAGTGGAAAGATGCCATATTCATGCAACACCGACCAAAGGATGCTACCTGGAAAATGCACCCCATCCAACAGGTCATGCCCTGCAATTATAATAATGCTGAAAATAAGAATTGCTGTGCGTGGCAAATAAACCAGCGCAGCTAAAACCATCATGCTGACACCTAAACTCCAGATGGTAAGCAGGGCCGGGCTGCTGAAATGAATATCAAAAAACCACGAGAAGTTTACCACAGTAAGCTCAATAAAAGCAAGCCACAATCCACGTTTAAAAAGAAAGGCCGATAACTCTGTAACAGATTTACGGCGCCCCACCAAAAATGCTGATGTACCTGCCAGAAAGCTGAACGTGGGTGCGCAGTAATGAGTAATCCAGCGCGTTAAATAAATGGGCCAGGTGGTATGCAGTGGGTCGGTGGGGCTATAGATAAAGGCTGGCGCATGAAAAAAATCGCGCGTATGGTCCAGGGCCATAACAACCATAACCAGCCCTTTAAGAAGGTCAATAGAGTCTATTCTGCTTTTAGGAGGTGTAGACATATTAGTAAACCTACACTTTTTTTATGAATGTTATAAATGGCAGAAAATTTAATTTAGAAAAAGGGCGTTATCTGAATTCAGAGCTGCGCATTACCTGAAACTTCACAATTCGTATTAAAACCGAACGGGCATAAGTAATAGCCGCCGGCTTAAATCGTTGACCGCAATCATTTCTTTTTATGATGCCGCTCACTATAAAGCAATAACGCCGGGCGTAGTTTTACGCCCGATAAATTATTAATTAAATACTTAAATCAAGGTTATGTCCCTCTCACATGCATTGTTCGTAACAACATCTGCTTTCGCAGTTAAACAGATTACGGTAAAAAGCCCGGCCTTCAGCAACCTGGGAAAGATTCCGCAAAAGTATTGCAGGGATGGAGAGAATATCAATCCTCCGCTTAACCTGGGCAAAATTCCGGTTGAAACAAAAAGCCTGGTATTAATTGTAGAAGACCCCAATGCACCGGTTGATACCTGGGTACATTGGCTGGTTTGGGATATTGAGCCCACCGGCTTTATAAAAGAAGGCACTATACCGGGTGTAGAAGGATTGAACGCATTTCAGAGGCACCATTACCACGGCCCCGGTTCTACCGAGTATACCCGCTGTTATTCGTTTAAAGTGTATGCCCTTGATACCGTCCTGCGCCTGCATTATTGCTCAAGTAAATACGATGTTATGAAGGCCATAAAAGACCATGTAATTGGCTATGGGGAGTTAACAGGTGCCTATAGCAATGGCAAGGTGATAAAAATGCCCGCTACCCCGGTGCCGGAAATATATTATTGAGAAAAGGGGATTAGGGAGTTCGGCAATATGATAATGTGCTAAACCCAATATCACAAATTCACTATAGTATCAGGTGCTGATTTTTAATGGATTACAAAGAAAAAGAACTATTCAATGAAACCCTTATTCCTTAATATCTTCTCATATTCAGTTTGGCTCATAGGGCATTTAGCCAAATCTATGAATTCATTTTTACTGAGCAATGTTTGCTTCGACATGCACGATATTAAATAGTCATTTAACTCCTTTTCTCCATGGCTAATTTTGGTTCTTGCCCTCGTAAGTTTACCATTATACCAAAACTCAATCCAGTTATGGTCAACGCTTTTGGACTTCGCAACAGCAAATCCTTTGCTTTTAAGGTTTTTAAGAGTCTGTTTGGCGTCTAGTGTAGCCATTTCTATTTACTAACTTTTTTTACGAACAAGTTCAATAACTTTTTTATACTTATCACGTCCTTCGTCAGTTTTTTATCGGGTAATTCGTTGTATCTATTATATATATAGTCGAACTCCACTGCAAAAGATTTTTCCGCTTCATCTAAAGTTTGCCCGCTACCAAAAATGCCCAACATGTCATTTTCGATTTGCGTCATGCCGTCTACCAGATCTACAGAGCAATGAATACTATAATTTAGTTCATAAACAGTTCCACCAGAAACAATAGTATCAGTGGAATAATCTGCACCCACACGTTGATCAAAAAGTTCGACTAATTTCTTTTGATAAATGACGCCCCCCTTTTTTTTATCTCGGGTAACAAGCACTTTACCCATTTGGTAATTCTTTTCCTTTTCAGAAGAAACATTACTTTGCTTTACTTCCGTAATCATCAAATCTCTTACGCTTTTTTTGAATTTTTTGATTCGAAATTGTGATTTATGGTTTTGATCCAGAATCTCAACAGGAGCATTTTTGAAACTCTCCACAAAGGAGTAGACAGCCCCTACAATTGCGTTTCTTCTGACTGGTTCACGGTAGTCTTCTCTCAACTTCAAATAATCACCAGAGTTTGCATATGACATTATATGGTTAAACTTCTCATGAACTTTTTGCCTTTGCACGGCAATGGCACCAATTGAGGCTTGATTTATGTTTTCGGTAAAAACAAAAGAGGGTGTTGCGCTCCCACCAGTAAACTTCGCCAGTTCAATCTTAAAATTGCCGGCATCAATCGGCTCATCAGATGGAATATCGTTAAGAGCCAATTGTTGAATTAAATTCTGCAAATTAACAGCAATATCCACGAGCATATCAACGGGAATAGTATGCCTTTTTGTTAGTTCCCCTTCAATATGAAGTATGAATTCATCTTTACCCGTTGCCACAGAATTTTGAAATTTATGTTTCAAATGTAAATTATTTTTCTGTTTACGAAAAATTCATAGTCCCGGTTACCATCTTTTGTGCAAAGGAAATATTAATCAGGATGTGAGCGTACTTTCTGCAATGCCGTTAAGTATTTTAAGAATTGCGATTAGATAATATTTACATAGCTTCTGCAATCCGCATTAAAATCACAGCGGTATCAACTTTCCTCCCCATTCAATCACATTCCCTTGCACCGCATCATCAACCTTTCCTCCTGCCAGTCCTTTGTCGCCGTATTTTTTCGGCGATAACTTGCCGGCTTTCCATTTACGCGCATCAATTCGCAGGCGGGCGCGGGCTATATCTGTGGCGCTTTCCTTTGCATCACCGGTTTCATCCGCTATTTCAATAATTTCATCGCTCAGTAAATCTGCCTGGGCTTCGCGGGCACATAAGTAGCTTTCAAGAAATTCTTTCTTATCCGGATCACGAAGCCAGCTAAGGACGGTGGTAAGGTGGGGCAGTCCTTTTCCTCGACAAAGTTTAACCAATCCGGTGTTTCCGGTGGCTATTTTATCGCAAATAAGTTGCCCTAGTTGGGAAGTGTATTGGGTAGGTCGGCCTTTGTGCATAATGCCGTTACAAAAATACTAATTTTATTGGCTTTTTACTAATTTAATTAGTATTTTTAGGCCATTAAAATATTAACCCAGGGATGCAAAGAACCCGCAACCGGTAATAAACCCGAACACTTGTATACCTGCACACCTGAACACCCTCACTCCCAACATATACTATGGATCACGAAAGCATGCCTGTAATGGCATTCGACTCTGCCACGGGGCAATTGGTAGCCACCTTTGCCAGCATTTCTATTGCCAGCCGAAAGTTATTTATACGCAGCACAGCTTCAATCTGCGGGCATTTAAATAAAGGCGGTTTTAAAAAAGGCGTCAGAAGTTATAAAGATGGCCGCCGGTATTTGTTTGCCAAAGTGAAATAATTGCATCTCCGGGTAATTACCTGAACACATGAAAAGACAAGCTAAAACACACATGGCTCATGTGAATATAAACAGATATGACGAGTGTCATAATTTTTAGTCTGAAACAACCCATATATTTGCATTGTATTTATTGCCAGATCGGGGGGTATGACAATAAATTTTTAAGCCCGGGCGAAAGTCGGGGCTTTTTTTTGTCCTTCAAAATAATTTGCCCGCACCCAATAAATATTAAACAACACAACCATTTATAAAACCAACCTTTAGGCGAAGCCCGTTTTTAACAAGTTTTCAACAAACATTCCACACCCGTTTTCAGCATGATGAGGGTCATAATTCCTGGTTCAAAACACACACTACATTTGCATTACATTTATTGTCAGATCGGGGGGTATGACAATAAATTTTTAAGCTCAGGCGAAAGCCGGGGCTTTTTTTTTGCTTTTATTACAGATAAAACCCCCGGCTACGCATCTCTTAAACCGGCTATATCAATTTTAGTCATTTTCATTAATGCCTGCACAGACCTTTTTGCTTTTTCCGGGCCAGGGCTTTGCAGCAATTCATCTATGTTGTCAGGTACAACTTGCCAGCTAAGGCCAAATTTATCTTTAAGCCAACCGCATTGCCCCTTTCCTCCGCCCTCTGATAATTGCGCCCAATAAAAATCAATTTCAGCCTGTGTATCGCAGTTAATAACAAACGCTATGGCTTCAGTAAATTTAAAATGCGGGCCTCCGTTCAGCGCAACAAACTGCTGTCCCTCCAACTCAAAAGTTGCAGTCATTACTGAACCGTCCTTCCCGGGCCCCGCTGCGGTATAACGTGTTACCGTGCCAATGTTGGAGTTTTTAAACAGAGAGGTGTAAAATTGAATTGCTTCTCCGGCATTATCATTAAACCAAAGAAAAGGAGTTATCTTTTTTGCCGGTAACTTTGTACTCATAAATGTAGATTTGTAACAATAAAGTATAGCCGCTTTTGTACTGCAAATATAAAGCCGCAATATGATTATCCTTGTAACATAAAACCGTAACTAAAAGCAAACATTATGGCAAGCAATTTTGAACGGATGATACAACTGGCAGGCGAGGTATTTGCTGCACATAACGACCCCACCCAGTTAGATGTTGATGAGGAAGTAATGGAAAAACTGGAGCGCCTGCACCCCGCAACATTATCAGATTATGATGAAGGCGCCGGCCCGGTAGTTTGGATATTACTGATACCCACTACCATTAGCCTGATGAACCAATTTATAAGAGGTGAAATTTCAGAAACAGAGCTGTTGAACAATACACCCGTAAACATAAAATACGAGGCCATATACTTATGCTCAGCACTTGTGCTGCCCGAATATCGCCACAAAGGCCTTGCCACCAAAGTAGGCCTTGATGCCATACACCAGATAAGGGCCAACAACCCTATTGAATACCTGTTTACATGGAGCTTTAGCAAGGAAGGCGCTTCATTAGCCCAACTGGCCGCCAAAACCGAAGGCCTTAAATTGCTTGAACGGCCCGCAAGAATTAAAGAATAAATGATTCCTACAACCGGCATCTAATTCTAAGAAGCTGTTTTTAAATTAAATCCAAATGCAAATTTAACACAAAGAGCACAAAGGAAAATGCCAATACCATGGCCACAAAGAATATATTTCTGGTGTTCTTTGTATTGAACTTTGGGTGCTTTGTGTTAACATGTATTTATTTTATTTAATTCTAAACAGCTTCTAAGAAATTACTCCGAAATAATATGCACCTCAGTGCGGCGGTTCTTTTGCCTTCCTTCAGCTGTGCTGTTATCCGCCTCAGGTTGTGTATCGCCATAGCCTTTGGCAGTTACGCGGTTGGCAGCAATGCCCTTCTTAATTAAATATTGCTTTACTGCATTAGCCCGGTCTTCCGATAGTTTCTGGTTGGCATCTGCCGCGCCCACGTTATCGGTATGCCCGGCAATTTCAATCACCAGCGTTTTTTTCAGGCCCATATATTCAGCCAACTGGTCCAGCTCTTTGTTCGACTCCAAACGCAAAGTAGATTTCCCTGAATCAAAAAAAACATTGTTCAAAGTAAACTTGCGCGGTGGCGTTGCAGTAATGGTATACTCAAAAGTAAAAGGGCTTGCAGCCGAAGGAAACTCCATCATCAAATCGCTGTATACCTCGTTAAATATACGGTAGCTAACCCCGTACTTCTGCGCCGGTGGTATAAGCATATTGAATTTCCCAGCCCCATCTGTAGTGCCGTTATACATCTTCCCATCTTTCTTACTGGTAAAAGTTACAAGCTGCCCGGTCTGCGGCTTATTTTTATCATCCACCACAATAACTTGCAGCAGCGCCTGCGATAAAGTAGCTTTAAGCGGCGCTTGCAGTGCACATAGCTGTAGTGCCGTATTTATTATAACCAATACCAATAGCTTTTTCATCCTTCATTTTTTAGGTGTGTATACTAATGCATGTAAAATACACGCGGAGGAATTAAGTAACAGAAACGGGCAAAAATAGTTTTGAAATATAATATAGGGCGTGCCCCTCAGAGGTCTCGGGTCAGGCTATCCGTTACAAAACTACGTTCGCAAAGCCTCGGGAAGTTTATCCCGCAGTTTTGTGCGGGAGGCTTTCCACTTCTATCCTTCACGCAGAACAGCCTTTCCTGTCGTAGTGAGCGCAGCCTTGTCATGGTGAGCGCAGCCGAACCACGAACTATCGCGTTGGCCTGCAAGGGGTTGTTACACTTTTCAGGCAACAAAAACATGCAATATTTAATAATCAACAAATTAAGGGGTTACACTTTCAAAAAAAGTCTAAAAAGGTGGTTACCAATGTCATTAACTTAGGGAAATTAACCACTAAGGCACTAAGAACACTTAGAGGCTATTAAAAATTAAAATAAAATGCAATTTAACACAAAGAACACAAAGGAAAATGCCAATACAAAGGCCACAAAAGAGTATATTTTTGGTGCTCTTT
>Ga0182030_10024859_pt1 | contig 10963 bp, 8 predicted proteins | sample 812S3MmetaG_FD_121299 | JGI IMG/M metagenome (GOLD analysis project Ga0182030, IMG submission 121299) | Permafrost microbial communities from Stordalen Mire, Sweden - 812S3M metaG (Illumina Assembly) | ecosystem: Environmental > Terrestrial > Soil > Wetlands > Permafrost | place: Sweden... | reverse complement strand
GGGTTCGAATTCCTGGGCTGCGCGTGTGCCTTTGACGCCGGAGTATTGCACCGTCAGGAGCAGGGAAGCGGTGACGTTCTGCTGCACCGACATATACCAGTTCTGCGTGTATCCCACCCGGTAATTCGGGTCGACCGCAAAGGTGTTGGTAGTAACATTGGGCGAAGCGACGAAACCGTTTGCCAGGGTTAGCGGATTGACGGCGCTGTTGGCCACGTTGAGGCTTTTCGAAAGCGGCGATTGCTGCGTCATCAGAGCGGCAATATTCGAGTAAACCGAAGTGTTGTAGTAGACGCCATACCCGCCGCGCACCACCATGGAAGAGCCGAAAATCGGCCTCCAGGCGAACGACAGGCGCGGCGATACCTGGTGCTTATCGGGATTGATCAGCGAATCCGGATACCGCATACCGGTGAGCGAGCCGGCCGGATCGTTGGCCACCACCGGCGCCGAAGAAGTGAACCCCGGGGCGATGTCCAGGTTCACCAGCCGTCCGTATTTCTCGGTAATCGGCGAGCCGTAATCCCAGCGCACGCCCCAATTCAAGGTAAGCGCCGAACTGACACGCCAATCGTCGTTTATAAAGACGTCGTACAAGTTGCTTCGCAGGTACTTATCGGCGTTGCCCCAAGCCAGGCTGCTGGTGTCCGGAATACCATACAGGAAGTCGGCAAAATCGAAACCCGTCGCCTGGCCGTTGAAGCCGAAAGTGCCGCGCCCGTTCGATTGCCCCACGGTGCTTAAGTCCTGAACCTTAAAATCGCCTCCAAACTGGAAATTATGCGGCCGACGGATATAAGTGACGATGGCGCTGGCCGCCGTCGTCTGATTGCGGACGAAATTCTCCCGCCCGTCCGTGAGGCCATAGATGCCGCTGCCGGTGAAGCTGAGGCTCGGCGGACCCCAGTCCAACGGACTCTGGTCGTTTCCCGTGATACCGGCCAGGCCCGAAACGTTGCTGGTATTGGCGAAGAAAGGCGTGGTGAGAACCTGCGAGCGGGTGTAATCGAGGGAAAACCGGCCGAAAAACGTGCGCGCGAAATTGCGCGTGTAGGTTACGTCACCGCGGTAATTGTTAGTCTGGGTGTTATCCTCGAACGACGTAACGTCATTGTTCTGATTGTGGTTGTCCTGGTAGGCGAAGACGGTTTGCAGGCTGCTCTTGTTGTTGACGGTCTTGTTGACGCGCGCCATGAACTGATCGGAGGTCGACCGGGTTACCAGCGGAACCTGATAGTTATACGCCACGCCGGCCGCGCTGAATTGCGGCAGCGGATAGAACTTCAGCAGGTATTTCGCCTGCGCGCTGATGGCGCTCGCCGGAATGATGCCGTTGGGCACCGGCAGCAAAGTCGTCGGGTCCAGCAGATTCACCGGGCCGCCTGCGCCGTTGGTCACTTGCGAGAAGTCTCCCGTCCGTTCCGCCGCCGTCGGCATGGTGTACGGCGTGCTCGAAGCGTTCCGCAGACGGCTGGTCTGAAACTGGACTACGAAATTCCCCGACCAGCGAAACACGTGCGGCACCCACAGCGGGCCTTGCACCAAACCGCCCACCGTGAAGTGGTTGTAAGGCGAGCGGGGTGTATCCTGTCCGGTGGTGGAGTAACTGCGCGCGTCCAGCACGTCGTTCTCGAAACTCCGGAAATCGATCCCCCCGCTGAATAGCGAGCGTGGACCTCGCCGCCCGTTGCCGATGGCGCGCCGCTCGATTCCGTTGCTGGTGCTGCCATTCACCACGAAGGCATCCGATGCGCCTTGCATGGTGTCCGCGGAGGCAGCGATGCTGGGAGGGCCGGCCGAAGCGGCCCCCGTGGGGGCCTCACTGGAGGCATTCACGTCGGTGCGCTGGAAGCCGGCTGGCGGCGTGGTGGGCGCGGCGGCCGCCCCCTTCTTCCCCTTGGCCGCCTTGCCGGGCTTGACGCTGGCGGTCGGGGCCGCTGCCGGCTGTTCCGCCGCCGGGGCGGGCGTGCCCGGAGTTGCGGCGGAGGGCGTGGTGGTCCCCAGGTTCGCCGCGGGAGCCGGCGCCGGCCGAGCCGCTGCCGTCTGCAGACCCGGCTTGATCTCGTCCATCGTCTCCAGCTTCAGTTGCCACTCCGCGCCGGGCGCGTCCGGGGCGACTCCTATGTCCTTGGTGACGGTGGAGAAGCACAGCATCTCCACCTGCATGTTCCAGACACCGTCTTCCAGGTCGGGAAAGCTATAGCCGCCGTTGTCGTCGGTAATGGCGACTAGTTTCTTCTCGCCCTTAGTAGCCGTCACCGTGGCGCCGGGCACCGGTACGGTCCCGAACTTGACCACTCCATGCTGCTCCGACGCTGCCAGGCAAGAGACTGCCAGGCAGACAATGGCGCAGATCCGCAGATAGCCAGCGCTCGCCTTCAATTCCATCGGTAGTCTTGCTCCTTTACGGCAATCCCGTTCTTGTAGGGTAAGTTGGCGCGCACTTGGAACCAACGGTTACGGTTGCCTGACCGCTGCCTCACGGTCGCGCCTCGGTGAGCGGTCTCTTGCCGAATCGCGCTCTCTTGCCGAGCCGCGACCGTAAGGGAGCGGGTGCGTGACCTTTCGAAATCCAGCACTTAGTTCTCCGTCGGGACTTTCTCGGCGCGATCGACCACCAGGATCTCCGCCGGGTTCTTCTTAGCCTCGAGTTTCAACCCGTAATTCGTCTGTAGGGCCTGGGCCAGCGTAAGGCCGGGATCGCTGGCCGCGTTCCCGTCGCCGCCGCCTCTTCCCTCGGGCGGCGCACCCGCCCCGGCACGCGCCACGGCCATACCCATCGACAACCCGCCGCCCATCAGTTCGTTTTCATCCGGCGTCCAGGATAAGTCGATGGCGTAGGCGCCCGTAAGTCCGGTGAGATCGACTACCGGACGGTCGAGCAAATTGGACAGCAAGTCGCACAGCCGCGCCAAGGTGGGGCTCCCGGTGAGCCTTCGATTGGTCGGCCCCACCATGATGCGCATCGCTCCGGCCGGCATCTGTCCGCGGCCCAAGGAACCGCCGCTGCCGGGAGGAGGAGGCGGAAGCGGCGCGGCCCCCGGTGGCACGGCCGGCGGAGCGGGCGGCGCCGCCGGATCCACTTCCTGCAGCTTGGGTCCGCCTTTGGCCACCGCCAGCGTATAGACCTCCATGGGCTTGGTTTCGCGATGCAGGGTCAGCTTGAAGCGCTCCGCCAGCAGCCTCTGCATCATCAATCCGACTCGTTCCTTGTTGGAGCCTTTGGGAATGGTGGCCACGATGTCGTAGCGCTCCGCATCCAGCCATTGCGGTCCTTCCACCTGGTAGTCCTTGACGCCGTAGGCGCGCGCCACTAACGCCTGCAAGGTGACGCCGTTGTAGGTGATGCGGCCGGGATCGGTGGAATCCGGGCCGCCGCCTAACCGGAACTTCATTATCCCCGCCGGCAAGGGCGCGGACACCTTCACCGACGCCACTTCGAAAGCCGGCGCCGCCGCATCGGTCTGGCCGAATGCCGCAACGGCAGTCAGGATCAGGCTCAGGCCTGCCACCGCTCGTATCATCAGTTCTCCACCGGCGTTCTATCGGCGTGGTCGATAATCAGAATCTCCGCCGCGCTCTTGCGGGTCTCGAGTTTGAGCCCCAGTTTCTCCTGCAAGGCCTGCGCCAGGGTAAGCGCCGGCTCGGCAGCGCCGCGCGGCGCATCGCCGCCCCGGCCGCCAGGGCCACCCGGAGGCGCTCCCGTCATGGCGGCCATCTCCGCCATTCTGGCGTTGCCGGGGTCCATGTCATCCGGCATCCACGTGATATCTACGTCATAGGTAGCTTTAAGTTCCGTCTCGTCTAGCACGGGACGTTCCAATCGGCGGGTGAGCAGATCGGTGAACTGCGCCATGGTCATGTAGCCCGCCATACGGCTGCCGTTGGGACCGATCGTCATTTGAACTCCAGGTCCGCTGCCCATGCGCCGCGGTCCGCCTCCACGGCCGTCGGGCGGCCCCGGCGGCGGGCCAACCGGAGTCGCCGGCACTTCCACTTCCTTCAACTTCGAACCGCCTTTGCCCACCACCAGGGCGAATACCGGCATTTGCCTGGTTTCGCGATGAAACACCAGCTTGAAACGCTCCGCCAGCAGGGTCTGCATCATCCGCGCGGCCTGGTCTTTGGTGGTTCCGGGCGGCATTTTGGCGATCAGGTCGTACCCCGTGCTGTCGATCCAGTCGGGGCCTTCCACCTGATATTCTTTGAGGTTATACGCCATCTCCACCAGCAGCTTCAGGGTGACGTTATTGAACGTATAGGCCCCCGGGTCGCTGCTGCCGGGGCCCCCGGCCATCCGCCGCATGACCCTCCCTTCGGTATTCTCCGTGGCGGTGGGTTTCAGCGACGCAACGTCAAAAGATAACGGGGCTTCGGGAGTCTGCGCGCATGCTGCCCAGGAGGCGAAAACCAGCAGGCTCGTTCCCACTATTCGCATCATTTTCCATCTCCTTTTCTCACAGTGGCGTCGCCTTTTCACACTCGGGCCGTGGCAACCGAAGTGCCGCACCGCCTCCGTGTTTGACGAGATTGCCACCAAAAGGGTTGGAATTCTCCCAAGTCGGTCTCATCCAGTCCTCACGCACAGTACCCCGCCGTCGAACCACGTTTTACATATAGACGCCGATTCCCGCCGAAACTTGCAGACAAAATCGCACAAATCTACGAGTTTTTTAGTTTTCGCTGCTGGATAAACGCCGGCGGGCTGGCATTTGTGACAACGAGGTCAATTCCGGCTGGGAAAAGTGCTCGGGACCTCCCGCCTGGTTCGCGCCTAGTTCTCTACCGGGACCTTCTCCGCATGGTCCACGATCAGCACTTCCGCGGGGACCTTCTTCTCCTCGATCTTGATCCCCAATTGTTGGTTGACCGCCTGAATCACCATGTTGATGGCGTCGTCGATGCCGGTAGGCTGGCTCATGGCGAAGCTGGAAGCGTCCAGGGTAAAGTCCCAGGCGCCTTTCAGCCCGGTCTGGTCCACCACCACGCCCTGCAGCGGAGACGACGCTAATTCCGCAAGTTCCGACAGCGTCACGTGGGTGAAGTGGGCCACCATCCGGTTATTGTTGTTATCGGGGAGCACCTGCATTTCACCCTCGCCCTGGGATTGCGTCATCTTGTGCCCGCCCTTGGCCACGGTCACCACGTAGGCCGGCATTTCCTTGGTCTCTTTATGGAAGGCCAGCTTGAATCGCTGCGCCAGCAGCGTCTGCGTCATCGCCCGCAGTTGGTCCGTGGTTACCGGTCCGGCCGCCTTGGCAACGATGTCATAGCGGTTCGCATCGATCCAGCCCGGTCCGGTGACCTGAATGGCTTGCAGGTGATAGGCCCACTGCACCACCGATTTGAAGCGGACGTTCATCATGGTCACGCCGCCCGGCGAAGTGGTGATCTGGTCCGGTCTCATGCCGCGTTCGCCGCGCTCCATGCCCTCGGTGGCCGCGCTCGCCTTCACCGACGCTACGTCGAATGCCGGCGGGCCTTCAGGGGACTGGCCGAATGCCGCGCAGACGCCTAAAAACCAAAGACTTGCCGCTAAACCCACACGCATATCCCGCTTCGCCTCCATAAAGTGTAGACGCCCGCTCGCCGCGGTTGTTGCAAGCCCGCTCCGAATAGTTCTGAGAGATGCCGGCGCGGAGCGGCACATAACTATGTGCGTATTCATGCCGGCTCCGGGCTTGTCGCCGTCCTGGCGGCCGTGGCCGCGCTATCGGCGGCCTGGGCGCAGAGTACCGTAGATGCTTTCGTCGCCAAGATCCCGGGCGCGAACATGGCTTCGCCGGTCACGCTGGCGGCCGGCACTGCCGCGGGAACTCCCGGCCGGACGGTCGAAATCCCCTTCAGCCTGGCGTCCACGGGGACGGCCGCGCCCGCCACATTTCAGATCGACGTCACCTTCGACCCGGCGCAACTGACGTTTGTTTCGGCACGCGCGGGAGCGGCGCTGACAGCCGCCGGCACGGGCCTGTCGGCCAGCGTGATATCGAGCGGCGATGTGCGCCTTGCGACCACCGGCGCCAGCCAGAAAGCGATCGCTGGCGGCCCGGTGGCATACGCGGCGTTTACCGTCACGTCGCAGTTCCGTGCCGGCACGCCGGTCACGCTGGCGAACTGCATGTCGGCCAGCACGCTGGGAAGCCCATTGTCCACGGGATGCCTGGCGGGAAGCATTACCATGTTCACCTGCGACGTCAATGGAGATGGGAGCGTCAACGTGGCCGATGTGCAGTCGCTGATCGACCAGGCGTTGGGCGCGCTGCCGCCGGTCAACGACCTGAACCACGACTTCGTGGTGAATGTGGCCGACATCCAGAAGGCCATCGATGCGGCGCTAGGATTGGGCTGCCCGTATTGATTACGCCGGACAGCCCAGGCTGAGCACGGCGTCGATCACTTTCTGAACGTCCACCACATTGACCACCCCATCGGAGTTCAAGTCGTCGACCGGCGAACTGATTCCGAGCGCCTGGTTGATGAGAAGCTGCACATCGGTCACCGTGAGGCTTCCATCGCCACTGACGTCACAGGCCACGGACGTCGTGCCGGCTTGGGTGATGACGAAAGACTTACCGCCGAGGCTCAGCGTTCCCGTTCGCGATGGGGCCCCCGGATTAGCTTCCACGGAGTAGGTGACAGCGCCGCTGCCGGCGCCGGAACCGCCCGCGGTGACGGTGAGCCACGCGGAATCGCTCGCCGCGATCCAGGAGCAGTAGTTGGTGACGGTGATCCCGACGGCGCCACTGCCCGCGCTGGCGGGCGCCACAGCCCCTGCGCCCGATAGCGTAAAGCTGCATGCCGATGTGGACCCGGCGTAAGCCGGAAAAAGATCGCCCTGCGGCCAGCTTCCGATCCCTTGCGCCACCTGCAGGATCTGGCTGTCGGCGTCCGCCAGAATATCGGGCGATGGGCTGCCTGCCTGCCGCGTGTTGAACAAAACCGCGTAGGTGACATCTCCCGCGATCTGATAGCCGGTATCGAGATGCACGATGGTGCTGGTTCCGGGTAAGCTTCCTTCAAACAGCCAGCCCCAGCCTTCGCCTACAGGCGGCACGTAACTGACGAATCCGGAAGGCGGGAATTGTAGAATGCCGGGCGACAACTGGCCGTTGATGTTGTCGGCATAGCGCAGCAGATCCATGGTGGAGGCGATCCATCCGCCATTGGCCAGCATGAGCTCCGTAGAGAAGCCCCCGTAGGGCTCGGGCACCAGCGCGCCCAGCGGCGGGAAGGCCGAACCCACCAGCGGGGCGCCCGGATAGTCGTAATACTTCACTTCGTCGGGCAGGCGCCCGGATAGCAGGGACGCTCCCGGCTGCATGCGATAGATCCCCGCCGGCTTGAGGATGTAGTCGCGGACGAAATCGGCGTCAGATTCGCCGCTGGCGCGTTGGATCACCGCGCCGAGGACGATGTAGCCGAAATTCGAGTAGGAATACGTGGTGCCCGGGTCGTACTGGAGGGGTTGTCCCATCATGTAGCGGATGAGCAGGTCGGGGGTAGCGGGCGGCGTGGCGCCGAAGGCTTCGGCCGCCGTGTCCAGGTACACGAAAGGTGGGTCGCCGGCAGTATCCCGGTCCCAGCCGCCGGTGTGTTCCAGCAGGTTCTGCACGGTGATGTCGTAGATGCGCGGATCGACTGTCGCGCCGGCCGGCGGTGTCAGATCGCTGAGCACGCTGAACGCCGTGGTGCTTAACATCAGCTTGCCCTGCTCGATCAGCTTCAGAGTGGCGGCGGCGGTGAACGGTTTGGAGTTGCTGGCGAGGCGGAACAGCGAATCGGGCTGGGCCGGCTGCAAATCCTCGGTGTCCGCGAAGCCGTAACCGTGCGCAAATACCAGGCGGCCTTCGTCGGTGATCGCCAGCGCCGCCCCCGGAATCGACCAGTTCGACATCAGGTTGAGGACGGCGGTATCGAACGCCTCGAGACCCGGCGCCGGAGGACCGCTGACCAGGACCTGCGCGCTGAGGCTGGCGGCGGCCAGCAGTAGGGTGAGCAACCGCACAGCCGGCTTGCAAAGTGTACCCATTTCGCTCTGGCCAGTATACCCCGTGACGCCAGTCCCGGCATCACGGTAGGGCTACGGAGTACAGGGCTGCCTGCGAAACCGTGAAACCCAGCACAGATTTGGCGCTGAGACTCCGAGTTTCTGGAATTTGGGTGGTCAGGCTCGGCCGTCGGCGCGCCGCCTGGCACTCGCCGCGCTGGCAGATTTCCCGAAAATGCTCGTAGGAGTAAATGCCGGAGTTGTGGCCGTCGCTCCGTTGATGCGGATGGCGTAATTGCCCACCGGTTCCACGGCCGGCATTTTCAGCGCCGGCTGGAACATCGGAAACGGGTTGCTGCTTTGGTCCTGGGGCCTCGCGGGAACAGGCAGCCCTCACCCCTTGTCCGCTACTCATGCTCCCGCCAGGTTGCTCTGCCCGCCGATCGGCATATCCGATGGGCCTTCAGCGTGCACGGGCGCTTCGCCGATTGTGACCCGAAACGGTATGCCAGTGGCCCACCGGCTTCGGCCTACGGCCTCGGGTGCTTGGGCTCATATAGGCCAATCTCGCCTCCGCCCGGCAGCCGGATCCTGGTGATTGAGCCCCAACGCTCTTTCACCGCTTTCGCGCACGCCACGCCTTTGGCGCGCAGCCCGGCCATCTCAGCCTTCAGGTCGTCGCACATCAGGTAGAGCTCATGCCGGTTGTTTGCTTCGGCGGGATGGAAAGCCGCCTCCGCCGGCGGAAGGGCGAAGATCAGCCATCCGTGACCGGCGTCCACCGGCGGGAATCCGAGAACGTCGCGAAAGAAGGCACGGTCCGCCTCCGCGTCCGTGCTGTAGACAATCACATGTGCGCCGTCGATCATGAAAGTCCGCTCCCTTTCACGAATTATAAACGACGTGTCTACAGGCTTCGTCCTCTGCGCCAGTGGTCTTCGAACAACCCTTTCATGGCCTCGCCCATGCCCTCATGATGGAACACCACGGCCGTCCAGGTGGGACGGGTGATCACCGGGTCGAGCAGCGCGATCAGGCCATGCTGCCCGTCGAATAGCGCCATTTTCATGGGCAAGGACTCGGCCAGGCGGACTTCCACGCCCGCCGCCACGTACTCGGTCAGACGCTGGCGGTGCTCGTCGTCCAATGACCCGGCTTCCAACAGAAGGCGGCAGGCCACACCGTTGGCTCCGGCCTGTTTGACCAGCTTTTCGTCGAGCGGATCCACAGCGTACGGCGGGCGCGAAAACTCCAGGTATTCCCAGCGCACTTCGGCCAGCATGCGGCGGTACTCCGCGGCGGTCTGCGCGGGTTCGGAGACAATCCGCAGGAAATCGAGCGTGCCGCGGCCGCCCTGGCCTTCCGAGTACAGCGACTTCAAGTCTTCGATGAGCGCCCCGCCGGCGCGTCCGTTATCGGTCAGCTCCTGTTCCAGAATCTGCCGCTTGCGCCCCAGATAGCCTGGAATCGCCAAGCTCGGCTCGACCGCCGAAAACAGCTTGGTTTTTTCCTGCACCACCTGCGCAAACCCCTTCTCCACGAGGCTGTCCAGGACTTCGTAGATCTTCTGCCGCGGCACGTGCGCGCGCGCCGCCAGTTCCAGCGCTTTGAACTTGTGATGGCCTAGAAGGACGAGGTAAGACCGCGATTCGTAAGCATTGAGCCCCAGTTGTTGCAGCCGCCGCCAGAACCGTTGAAAGTCCACCTCGGCCAATTCTTCGCTCATAATCTCTTCACCTTAGCAAAGCCGCAGTACAAAAGTACGGATCAATCCGGAATCGGTTTCGAACCGGGCGGAACGAGCGCCGGAGGCCGCTGAAACCAGTGGGGATAACCGAAGGCAACAGGTTTCCACCGGAAGGAATCGGAATCCCAGATTTGACTTGGTACTATTAGAACCTTACAATTAACCCAAGCGGAAAAGTATGTCTGATAATAATACCGCCACTGGCGGGCCCCAGCACGGTGTGGGCATATCCACGGGGTCGAAGATCCGAATAGTTGTAGCGGACGACCACCCGATCTTTCGGGACGGTCTGTGCAGGCTGCTCGCGTTGGAGGAAGACTTTGAGGTAGTCGCGCAAGCTCAGGACGGCCGGCAAGTACTGGATGTGCTGCAGCAGTACGCGCCGGATATCCTGCTGCTGGACCTCAAGATGCCTGGTTTGGACGGTCTGGCAACCTTGCAGCGCCTGCAAGCCGTGAAAAATAAGACGCGGGTCATTGTGTTGACGGCGTCCGACGACAAGAACGAGTTCGTCCAGGCGATGAAGCTGGGCACCTCTGGAATCGTGCTCAAGCAGACGGCTACGGAACTGCTCATCAAGAGCATCCGCAAGGTCCACGCCGGCGAAATCTGGCTGGATTCGCACACCACGGCAGCGGTAATCCGGCAATTTGTGGCGGCCGACGAAGCTCCGCAGCCGACGGCGTCGCAGTCGCCTACCCGCGAACGCGAGCGTTCGCCTCTCAGCCAGCGCGAACGGGAGATTGTGGCGCTGGTGGCACAAGGATTCAAGAACAAGGAAATGGCGGAGAAGATGTTCATCAGCGAGCAGACGGTGAAAAACCACTTGCACAACATCTTCGACAAGTTGGGCGTTTCCGACCGGCTGGAACTGGCGCTCTACGCCATCCATAACAACCTGCACACGGGACGCTAACTGGTTTCTGTCGCGAAACTCAAGTCAAAGGACAAAGACCGCTTGCTGACGGGGTGCCCTCCGGGCCCGGCTCGGTAACGCTGCGTTGATTCCATGAGACTAGCAACTGATCCCGGCCCAGAGGGCACCCCGTTAGGGAGCGGTTCGGAGCGGTTGATTCCACAAAAAGCGGCGTTTCCGCGACCGAAACTAACCTGCATTTCTCATCGGACCTTGCGTTTTGCTTTGTGGCGCAGGCTCTTCAGCCTGCCGCGTCGGCTCTCAAGCCGGCGCATGGAGCGGGAGCCGCTACCACAGCATGTCTCGGCACGAG
>Ga0182030_10024856_pt1 | contig 10964 bp, 12 predicted proteins | sample 812S3MmetaG_FD_121299 | JGI IMG/M metagenome (GOLD analysis project Ga0182030, IMG submission 121299) | Permafrost microbial communities from Stordalen Mire, Sweden - 812S3M metaG (Illumina Assembly) | ecosystem: Environmental > Terrestrial > Soil > Wetlands > Permafrost | place: Sweden... | reverse complement strand
TTCGCCGGCTGGAAGAACTCGTTCTTCGGCGATCTGCATGCGCACGGTAAGGACGCAGTGGGATTTTACACGGAGCAGAAGGTCATCATGAGTCGGTGGTTCTGAGGCTAGGCCGCCACGACGTATTCTGCGATAGTCTGCGGTTCCGGAATCGGGTCGCCATCTTCCCGCATGCCTGCGAGGTGCATGCTGATGGCCCCACGCATGAGTTCGCTGGTCTCGGCGACTGTCGCGCCAGCCGCGACGCACCCCGGAAGATCGGGGACGTAGGCGCTGTACCCCGTGCTGGTCTGTTCAAACAAAACTAAGTATTTCATGGCAACCCCGCTTGTTTCAGGATACTACTCTTTGTCTTGGGCGCGAGTTCCGTGGCGGCATGCCCCGCGATTGTAACGGGCCCTTTCTTGACGGGGTGCTTGTACTGCCGATGGCTGCCCTTCTGAGACAACATTCGCCAGCCGTCCGCCTCTACCAATTTGATCGCCTCACGTACCTTCATAAAGTCCGCAGATGCGTTACAGTGCGGCGACGGCAAATTCAATCTCGCCTTTATCGCGGTAATCAGCCCACAGCCGATGCCGTATGCGGCCTATAATAGTTTCAGAGTCCACCCTCGGAATCTTTATGGAAACGCTGGCCGACCAACTCGCCCGGCAGACGCGACAGGCCGACCTGTACCGGCCCCTCGATCGCAATCGCGTGGAGTGCTTCGCCTGCGGCCATCGCTGCCCCATCACCCCTGGATTCGCCGGCGTCTGCAAAGTCCGTTTCAATCGCGACGGCAAATTGTATGCGCCCTTCGGGTACGTCAGCTCGGCATTCTGCGACCCCATCGAGAAGAAGCCCTTCTTCCACGCCCTCCCAGGCACGCGCGCACTGAGCTTCGGAATGCTCGGCTGCGATCTGCATTGCGGCTATTGCCAAAACTGGGTCACATCCCAGGCGCTACGCGACTTCCGTTCGACCCTGGACTTCCAAGCCACCTCGCCTGAGGAACTGGTCAGGCTGGCCATCAAACAGGGCGCTACCGCCATGGTGAGCACGTACAACGAGCCGCTGATCACCGCGGAATGGGCGGTCGCCGTGTTCCGCGCAGCGCGCCAGGCAGGCCTCGCCACTGGGTTCGTTTCCAACGGAAACGCCACCCCGGAAGTGCTGGAATACATCCGGCCGTGGACGGACCTGTACAAGGTCGACCTGAAGAGCTTCGACGCCGCACACTACCGTGAACTGGGCGGACGCATCGCGCCCATTCTCGACTCCATCGCGCGCATTCACCAAATGGGCTTCTGGCTCGAAGTGGTGACGTTGGTGGTCCCCGGCTTCAACGATTCCTACAGCGGCCTGCGCGACATGGCGGAATTTCTAGCCGGCATCTCGCGCGACATCCCGTGGCACGTCACGGCCTTCCACCAAGACTACAAAATGCAGGGTCCCGAAAACACGCCCACCGCCACACTGATTCGCGCCGCCGCGATCGGCCGTGCGGCCGGCCTGCGATATGTTTACGCCGGCAATTTGCCGGGCGAGACTGAGGGACTCGAAGACACGCACTGCCCTTCGTGCAACGCGACGGTGATCGCGCGGCGCGGGTTCCGCGTACTCCGAAATCGCATAGCGGCGGGAGGCAAGTGCCCAGACTGCGGCGCCTCCATCCCCGGCGTGTGGGGCGCTCTACCGCGCCATCGCGAGGAGAACGCCGGCCTGGTGCACATCCGCTGCGGCTGAAAGGCCTCTCATGTTGGCCACTCACAAATCACCCTTCAGCGGCGCGTGGTACCCGGATGACCGCGCGCAGTTGGAGGCTCTGCTCGCTGAACGTTTCCAGGAATCCGAAAGGCGCACTGGCGAGTTTCTTCTCGCTGGCGCACTGGGATACGTTGTGCCGCACGCCGGCCCGGCATACTCGGGCACCGTTGCCGCGGCTGTATATCGCTCCCTCGCGGAACAGCGGCCGGAACGCATCGTACTGCTGGCGTTTCCCCATCACGGCGGTCTGCGCGGAGTGGCCGTGCCCGATACCGAATATATCGCCACGCCGCTCGGCGACGCGGCAATCGAGAGTGCTTACGGCGGCTTCCCGCGCGTACCGGAATCGCAGGTCTGCGATCACTCCTTCGAGATTCAACTGCCGTTTCTACAGAAGGCGGCTGCCGGATCGCGGCTGACCGCGCTTTACGTGGGCCGCATGGATCCGGACGCTCGGCGTGAAGCGGCCGGCAAACTGGCCGAAGCATGGCGGCCGGGAACGGTCTTTGTGGCGTCGTCCGATTTCACCCATTACGGGCGCAGTTTCGGGAACGTGCCATTCCCCCCCGACCGCGACGTCGCCGCGCACCTGCGCGAATTGGATTTCGACTGCATCGACGCGGCCGGCAGCCTGGACTCCGCGCTCTTCCTGGAGACCATCAGCGAGCGTAATGCCAACGTATGCGGCACCGGCCCCATCGCGCTCCTGCTGGACGTGCTGCGCGCACTCGGCGCCGATTCCATTTACCAATCGACTCTCGATTACCAGACGTCCGGTGAGATCGGGGGCGACTATCACCACTCGGTGAGTTACGCGGCCCTGGGATATTTCCCACGTTCGTCCTTCGACCTCGATGAGGCCGATCGCTCGGCGCTGCTGGACGCCGCCGAAGGGACGCTCCGCTGTCTGCGCGAGACCGGCGAGCGGCATCCCATAGTCGCAACGGGATCGGCGGCACTCCTCGCAGCCCGCGGAGCTTTCGTGACGCTTCACCAAGACGAGGAACTGCTGGGCTGCATCGGAAGTCGCGGTGGGCGGCCGTTGCGGGAGGAAATCGGCGAGCTCACGCTGTCCGCGGCGTTGGACGATCCGCGCTTTCGCCCGGCGGCCGGCCGGCAGGGCCCCATCGACATCGAGCTTTCCATTCTCACACCATTCCGCCGCATTCGCGACACTGCCGAATTCCAGGTCGGCCGGCACGGAGCGACGCTCCGTTTGGGGAGAAGTTCCGGGCTTTTGCTGCCGCAGGTGGCGGTGGAACACGAATGGTCCGCCGAGGATTTCTGGCGCGCGTTGGCACGCAAGAGTATGTTAGGTCCGCGAGCCTGGTGCGATCCACGCGCGCGCCTGGACATCTTTGAGGGGCAAATATTCGGCCGGCGTCACGCCGCATAGGCGGGGTGCGCGAATGGTCGAAAACCTGTCGTGGGAGACTCTGTGTGGCAGCCAATCCTGGCTGCAGGCGGCCTTTCAGGCCGCCCTGGAGATGTATGCCATTCACGACGTGCAGTCGACCGCGAAGTGGGGCTGGCTTCAGCCTTCAGAGGGCTTCAGCCCGACTTTCTTCGGCTTCGGCTTCGCCTACACCGGTGGGCGGTGCTGAAGGCGCGAGAAATTCCTCGCGTATCGGAAACGGCGGCCTAAAGGCCGCCTGCAGGCAAGATTGCCTGCCACACGCGAGGCTTCATCCCCTCCCCCCATAGCCGTCCCCACGCGCACGGTGCGATTATGGAGGGTTGCCATGTTGCTGAACCCTTTATTCCGCCCGGTGCTCGATCCCGACTTCCAATCTGCTTCGCTGTGGAATCGCGCCTACCGCGCTCTGGTATCGCAGAGCGGTGGCGGCATCCCCCTGGCTATCGCACTGGAACGCGCCGATGGCGCCGCTTCCGTGTTTCGCACCGCCGTGCTCAACGATGACGGCGAGATCACCCAGCGCTACGTGGAGCGGCTGGTGAAGTTCCTGCTCTGGCAGAAAGGCGGCTGCCGCATCGTCGTGGGGGGCGCGCCAAAGCTTGTCCACTACCTGCGCGGCGTCTACTCGCCCACCGGCGCGCGCGCCTTCGACTACGACTTCATGGGCGAGCGCGTCTATGGACGGCCGCTGACTTTCGGGAACGCCCCGTTCGACGGCTTGGTGGAGCGCGAAACCGCCGCGCCCCTGGGCCGCCACCTGGATGGCTGCCGCATAGGCTTCGACCTGGGCGCGAGCGATCGCAAATGCGCCGCCGTGATCGACGGCAAAGTAGTCTTCAGCGAAGAGGTCGGCTGGCAACCTGCCGTGCAGACCGATCCGCAATATCATTTCGATGGCATCCACGATTCGCTGTGGCGCGCCGCCGCTCACTTGCCACGCGTCGACGCCATCGGCGGCAGTGCCGCGGGGGTTTACGTCAACAACGAAGTGCGCGTGGGATCGCTCTATCGTGGAGTGCCTCGCGAGCTGTTCGACCGCCGCGTGCGTCGGCTGTTCTTCGAACTGCAAGCCAAGTGGGGCGGCGTTCCTTTCGAGGTGGTCAACGACGGCGAAGTGACGGCACTGGCCGGCTCGATGGCGCTGCACGACAACGCCGTGCTGGGCATCGCCATGGGCAGCAGCCTGGCCGCGGGATACGTCACACCGCAAGGCAACATCACGCCGTGGCTGAATGAACTGGCCTTCGTTCCGGTCGACTACCGCGAGGGCGCGCCGGCCGACGAATGGTCGGGCGACCGCGGCGTCGGCGTGCAATACTTCTCGCAACAGGCTGTTGGACGCCTGCTCGCGCCCGCCGGAATCGGACTGCCGGTCGACATGCCGCTGCCCGTGAAACTCGAGCAGGTGCAGAGCCTGATGGCCGCCGGCGATGAGCGCGCGCGCAATATCTATCAGACCATCGGTGTCTATTTCGGTTACACCATCGCCACATACTCCGATTTCTACGACGTCCGCAATCTGCTGGTATTGGGCCGCGTGCTCACAGGCGAAGGTGGCGACCTGATTCTCTCGACAGCGAACGAAGTCTTGCGCGCCGAATTCCCGGAGATTGCCGAGCGCGTCCGCTATCACATTCCCGGCGAGCAGGAGAAGCGCCACGGCCAAGCCATCGCCGCCGCCAGTCTGCCCGCACTTCATACTCAAGAGGCATCCAAATGAGATTTCATCATCCAACCGCCGACTTTTTCGTACCCGACAATACCGCGCCCGACGAGGCGCTGGCGCGCACCACCCACATGTGCATCGCCGCGCACCAGGACGATATCGAGATCATGGCGTATCACGGCGCCTCCGAATGTTTCGGACATCACGGCCGCTGGTTCACTGGCGTGGTGGTGACCAATGGCGCGGGCAGTCCGCGGACAGGGATCTACGGCGAATACAGCGACGCGCAAATGCAGAAGATCCGCATCCTGGAACAGCGCAAGGCGGCATACGTCGGCGAGTACGGCTGCCAGATCCAGTTGGCCTTCACCAGCGGCGAAGTGAAAGACCCCAAGGAGCCCGCGGTGGTCGCCGACCTGGAGCGCATCCTGCTCGCCGGCGAACCCGAAGTCGTATACCTGCACAATCTCGCCGACAAGCACGATACCCACGTGAGCGTGGCGCTGCGAGCGCTGGCTGCCCTGCGCAAACTACCGGAAGAGAGCCGGCCGCGCAAAGTGTACGGCTGCGAAGTCTGGCGCGGCCTGGACTGGATGAACGATGAGGACAAGCAGATGCTGCCGGTGTCAGCGCGTTCCAACATCGCCGCATCGTTGGTGGGCGTATTCGATTCGCAGGTGACGGGCGGCAAGCGCTACGACCTGGCTACTGCCGGCCGCCGTCTGGCCAACGCCACCTACTACGCGTCCCACGGTACAGATGAGGAAAGTGCGATCAATTGGGGGATGGATCTGACGCCGCTGGTGGAAGACCCGTCGGTCGATATCGCCGCGTATGTGCTGGGCTTCGTCGATCGCTTTCGCGCGGATGTCGAGAAGCGCGTGAAGTCCTGGGCGGGGTAAGCGGGCATTCCAGTTGACTGCGTTTTCTCGGTTGGTTAGCCGGTCTCCGGTCTCCTACATCCGCGACACCAGTCCCGGCGTCCCACGCCCAACATTTCACACAGCGTTATGGCGTCCGCTACAAAGCGAGGACCGCTGCCCGCTGGATGGTTCACCATGCCGTACCGTTTGAAATCTGCCACATTGAACGTGAGGATGCTTTCCACCGCGTAGACAGCCATGGTAGCCACCAGACGCGTGCCTTGGACATTGTAGTCCCGGATAATATGTTTCCACGCCGGGTATATTGCCGGTACATCGGGCAGCAACGACATCGCACTCTCGACGCCCTCGATTTCGAGAATCGCTTCGCGTGGTGAAAGTCCAAGACCGTTCATCTCGATCGGGCGAGTGGCTACATTCCAGAACTCGGCGATATTCTGCGGGCAGAAAAAGACGGCGCCGTTCTCGCGTAAGAGCTTCGACACCGCCTGGACGCTCAATGAGGAGACCGGATGGTTCGGCTGTGAACTTCGAAGGAGGATATTCGTATCGATGAGGACGCGCATCAATGACCGCGGCCTTCGTACATCGCTTCACGACTGACCGCGTAGTCGGAGAGTGGCCGGGTGGTCCGGTGATTGGCTGACCACGCCTCGAAGGCGGCCGCCCGCTCCTCCGGCGACGTGGTGCGGAGCGGCGCTGGTCGTACCGCGCCTTCCACCATGACATGCAGGTACTGTTCCACCGTTATCCCGGCCGCCTGCGCTTGTGCCAACAGTTCAGCTTCAACGTCGGCTTTGAACGTGAGAGTGACGGTCATAACGGCCCCTGCTCTTTAGTGTACGCCTCGGTTCACTAACGCGGAGAGGCAGGTGGCCTTGCAGTCGCTCTGACTGTCGCAGGCGGCGAGGCGCGAGAGCAATCGGCTGAGTCGTTGGCATTTTGACCGTTCGGGCGCTTCCGGCAATGTGACGTGGGCTTCACGGGGACGAATTTGTCGCCCGTTTGAAGCTGTCCCGGTTCAGTCCCGAAGCTCGAATTTCCTTTTCAGGCTGTCTTTGTAGTCGTCCGCCACCCACTCCGGCGGATCTTCATCTAATCCCAGTAGCGCCGCAGCGGCCTCCGCCACTTAACCTTGATTATTTAGTCGTTGCTGAACCCGGACTGAAAGCATATGCGCACGGCAGCCCAATCGGAATCGGAAAGCCTTCCGATTGGCCGCACTTCCCGTTGCGGAAGCGTAACCGGAAACAACCTGAAGAAGGACGGCTGATGAAGTCCCGCTTGTTTCCAGTCACGCAGCTCGCAATCGGTCGGAGCCATCGGTCTTGGGGGCTGTGTTGTGATTAAGCCAACGACGACGTCAGGTCGATGACGACGATACAACTCTTGTCGACAGCACTACGGCAGGTCGCACTTTGGTAGTGTCAACGCCGGGAAATGCGCCAACTACGACGTCGCCCGGCTTCAACGGCCTTCACGCTCCTGATCCTCGAACCGTCTCACGGACGCAGCTGTAGCGTCGGCAAGATCCTCCTCAGACCAGGAATCGGACCACTCGACCACTCGTCCACGTCCCAGATCGCCAAGTTGCCGTGCCCAATCCAGAAGCTTCGTTGCCTCCTCCGGGGGCAGCGTCCGCACGACATTGATGTGCGATTCTTCGCTCGGATTGAGAATCACGTATCCATTATCGTACGTTCGGCGCCCCTGGTAGCTGCGTCGGCGCTGGCAGCGCCGGTCTGGCGGACCTTCCTCTGGGTAGCGGGCCGAGTAGCATCAGCACGGGATGGCAACACGTACGGGTCGGCAGGTCAAGTTACCATTAACCCCGTCTTTTGTCCACAACGCTGGGCGACGGCGGCACTCTGCTCGGCTGCGAGGGGCGTTACAATCGCGTTCCTGAATGACTGAGGCGCGCCGCAAGGTTTCCTACGCCACCCGATTCTTGCCGGTGATTGGCTACCCGGTTCTTATGGCTTGGTACCTCTGCCGCAATCCGCCTGACTTCATGTTTGTGCTGATCGCCGGAGTTTTGTTCTACGCCTTGTACGTGGTTCCGCTGACGCTCGTGCAAGGCAAGATTGAACCTACGGACCGAGGCGTCTCGGTCGAGCGGTGGAGCAAGTGGTCCATCGAATATTCGGACGTGGTGGCTTGCTACGGCCTCTTCCTGATTCCATTTCACATCGCGATCCTTGTCACTTGTCACAAGGCGACCATTTCCGCGGAGATTCGTTGTCACGGGCGACGAGATCGAAGGCCGTCCCCGATCCCTATTTCAAGCGCGGCAGGTTGGCAACCTCGGTTCTGGCAAAGAAGGCTTTACACGGCCAATAGTAGTTCACGATAGGGTCAGAGAGGTACGCGGCAGGCGGACCGCGCCGATCCAGTTCCGAAATCCCCGTATTTTGTCCATAACCGTTTCTCCATGTCATCGTCAAGCCCACAACACAACGCGGTACGATGGTCCCGAGCCGCAGTGCAATATGCTCTTATGCGATCACCCAGTACTGGAAAAGTGGTCCCCAGAGTTTTCTACATCGGGGCAGTGCAATCCCGTCTGGACGCAGCTTAAGAATAGACAGACAGTGTTGTGCAACTCACTTGAATGGGCCGAGTGGAGCACCAGTCCAGTCCAAGTGGAAATATGCGACTCATGCGGCACCGTCGGGTGCGCTTCCGGTGGTTACGTGCATGTCTCGGCATTCGGGAGCATGGTTCTCTGGACAGCTCCTGGAGTTGTACGAGGAATTGATTCAGACTTGGCCGGTTTTCCGGCTACCGCAATTGAAAAGTACGGATCGGTTGCGTTTCCTCTGGACACGTGGGAGTTGTTTCACACCGCTGCTAGTGAAGTGCCGCCCTTCGCGAAGATAGCTCCTGCTAACGGGAGTGCTCTCCGCAATGCCTGGGTAGTCGGGCAAACTCGTCCGAAATCAGTGGAAAGGCTCTTGCCGATGCTGCGAGCGTGCGTCATCGCGGGAGACACGCTGAACGCGACCAATGCGATAGGTTGGATCGAGCACTGGCTTTGCTGGTTTGAAGTGAGGGCGGAGGACGAAATCGGCGGCGCATTGAAAACTGCTGAAAGCGCTGGCGCGGTCATCGAAAAACTATACTTCGATGGACCTGGAACTGCTGATTGGCTGGCTCTTGCACGAATCGGCGATCGGTTTGTGCCCGCGCTAGACCCGGATCACATCTTCGTTCCCGCTCAATAAATCCAGAACACGCTGGAGGGTGGGTATCATCCGTGACCTTTGTTCCCGGTGCTCTTGGTCGAACTGTCGGGTGTGATTCGCGGCGTCGGCGCTGGCCTAACCCTGGCTTGCAATTCTGGCAGCCAGCGCAGTAACTGCATCTGAATACTGCGCGGGGTCAAACGTGAAGGGCCCAAATTGTGAATAGTCGCGACCGGGCCGGAATGGCTGCGAGAAGTTCTCCCAGGCGATCAGGTCGTGGGAGACCGTAACGTTGCACTTCAAAGGCCAGCAGCCAACCTCGCCGCAGTTACACCCGAGAACGAAAATCTCCGCAGTCTTTCCGAAATAGCGATCAACAGGGCCAAAATCGAAGAACTCGAACACGAGTCCGCCGTATCCGCCAGCGGGATCATAGCTACGTTGCGTCTCGAATGCGGTGACAAGATCGGTCAGCGGCTGGCCGTCAATTACCGGCACCACAGCGGACACCGTCCGCTCCGTGGCATCTAGAGGCTCGAACACGAATTGCAAGTTGTTGGTCGCCACTCATAACGACGGTAGCAGACTCTTTCCAGTTGGGGGACAAAAAGTGGGGCATATCGGTAACTGACTTTGCCCCTGCCCTGCCGCCACTTGGCCTTATCACGCGCAACCCGCGGAAGTGGCGTCCACCGACTCCGCGCGGATCGCGGAGAATAGTATCTCGCCCGAAGATCACTCCAGTGCGTCCCATTCACGTCAACTTGACGCAACTCACAAAGCGGAAACCACCCCGACGCCGCTATCGCCCCGACACCAGATACACCGCGACTTCCGCCAGCAAATTCGGCAGCGTCACCACCTTGCGATTACCCGCCAGAAAGAATCGCCGCTCCACCTGAATGCCCTCCTTCTCGACCAGATTCTCGAAGTCGCGCACCGTCAGGAAGTGAATATTCGGCGAGTCGTACCACGCATGGGGAAATAGCGGCGTACGCGGCGCGCCGCCGCTGGTCAGCATGGAGTATCGCACCTTCCAGTGGCCGAAATTCGGAAACGCCACGATGCCACGCCGTCCCACGCGCAGCATCTCGCGCAGCACTTGCAGGGGATGGCGCATCTCCTGCAACGTCTGGCTGAGGATCACGTAATCGAATGCCTGGTCAGGATAGTCGGCTAGCCCGGCGTCGATATCGCTCTGGAATACCGACACGCCCCGTGCGATGGCACACTGCACTTTAGCGCCCGAGATCTCCACGCCGCGGGCATCCACGCCCTTGGTCTGCGCCAGCCATTCGAGCAGTTCGCCTTCGCCGCATCCCAGGTCGAGCACCTTGGTATTCGGCTCCACGATCTCGCCGATGATGGCGTAATCGCTGCGCCCCAACAGTTCGCTGACGAATGCCTGCTTCTTGCCGACCGGTTTGCCGATTTGCGCGCTCATGCCAGTTTCTCGAACGTGCTGGCCAGGAATCCGCGCACCAGTCCGGACTGTTCGGCCACATCCACCAGGAACGAATCGTGCCCGTAGTTCGACTCCAGCTCGACATACGCCACGTCGCAATTGCGCGACCGCAGCGCGCGCACCAGTTCCTGCGACTGGTAGCTGGGGTAGAGCCAATCCGAGCTGAAGCTGATCACCAGGAAGCGCGCCTTCACGGCCTCCATCGCCCCGGCCAGCGATCGATTTCCGTTGGTGAGGTCGAAATAATCCATGGCCTTGGTGATGTAGAGGTAGGAATTGGCGTCGAACCGTCCGACGAATTGGCTGCCGCGGTAGCGTAGATAGCTTTCCACCTCGAAGTCGACTTCAAAATCGAACCCGAATGCGTCCTTGCCGCGCAGACGCCGGCCGAACTTCTCGCGCATGGAGTCGTCGCTCATGTAGGTGATGTGCCCCACCATGCGCGCCACCGCGAGGCCGCGGCCGGGTAGCTCTTTGCCGTAGTAGTTGCCGGCGTCCCAATTGGGGTCGGCCATGATGGCCTGCCGTCCCACTTCATTGAAGGCGATCTGCTGGGCGCTGTGGCGGGTGGTGGTGGCGATGGGGATGGCGGCCACCA
>Ga0182030_10024853_pt1 | contig 10965 bp, 8 predicted proteins | sample 812S3MmetaG_FD_121299 | JGI IMG/M metagenome (GOLD analysis project Ga0182030, IMG submission 121299) | Permafrost microbial communities from Stordalen Mire, Sweden - 812S3M metaG (Illumina Assembly) | ecosystem: Environmental > Terrestrial > Soil > Wetlands > Permafrost | place: Sweden... | reverse complement strand
GCGCCGACCAGAAAAACGGTTCGTCCCTGGAGCGATCCGAAGATCTTGCGCGCAAGATCGACCGCGACTGAAGCGATTGAGACAGAACTCGATCCAATCTCAGTCTCGGTACGAACTTTCTTCGCGGCGGCAAAAGCGCTCTGCAGCAGGTGTTCCAGTTGCCCGGCGACGGTGCCGGAAGCCCGCGCCACGGCGAAAGCTTCTTTCACTTGTCCCAGAATCTGCGGCTCGCCCACCACCATTGAGTCCAGGCTTGCGGCTACACGGAACAAGTGGCGGACAGCATCCCGGTCACGCTGCTGGTAGATGTGGGGTTGGAGCACCGCGGGATCAAGTCCAAAGTGACGGTGAAGGAAGCCTGTCAGATCTGCATCTGGCGATTCGACGGCAGCGAGCAGTTCAACGCGGTTGCAGGTGGAAACGATCATGCATTCGCTGACACCGGGCACGGCAGCAAGGGCTCGGGTCGTCTCCGGCAAATCTTCGCGGGAGATGGCAATCCGTTCGCGCAACTCGATCGGTGCGGTCTTGTAGTTGACACCGATTAGAGTGAGCGTCATTGGCCACCGTACCTGTGGACGTGACTAAAAAAATTCGTAGCCCAGACTGCGATCACGACGGCAAAGACTGCGCCCGAAAGGTAGGCAGCCTTGCGGCCCCGGAGACCTGAGGTGCGGCGGACTAAAAGCAGCAACACGTAGATTGCCCAGCTTGCAAACGCAGCAATAATCTTCGGATCCAAAAAGTACGAGGCCCCGAGGGGGGTCTCCTGAGCTAATACCGATCCGATGACCAGCCCCACCGTCATGCACGGGAAGCCGAACTCAAGCATGGCTTCTGAGATGCGTTCCAGAGTGTCGAGTGGAGGAAGCCAATCGAATGGCGCCCACCAGGAATCTTCTCCGGCCAGAAACTTGCTCGGTTTACTCTTCAGGCGGCGTTCCTGCACCAGGTAAAGGATCGAAGACAAAAGGCTGAAGGCGAGCGCGACATAAGCCAGCAACAGCGCCGCAATGTGTGCTACGAGCCAACTCGTGCGGACCCCTTGGGATGGGAAATGGTAGGTGTCCGGCCCCAGCGCGGGGACCAATACCAGAAAAAAAGTGACCGGCAAAGCGAACAATCCGAGCGAGATTGCATCGTAAAGCCACCAAACCAGGAAGAATAGGCCGGCAACGGCAAACCCCAACAGCGACTCAACCTCGCGGACGCCGACTGGCATCCAGCGATGGGCCTGCCCCAGCATCTCAACACAGGAAACAAAATGAAAGAAGATGGCGAGGCCGCCAAGATGGACGCACCAACTCCGCCAGCGGATTTGTCCATAGAGCGCGGCCGGCACCACGGCGACACTCGCCGCCGCATACAGAATCGCCGCAACTCTCAACCAAAGCAGATACATACCGAGGTTTACCTTAAAGGCGTAACTGCTCAGTATACTGTGATGCAAATCACCCGCCGGCTTGAGTTGACGCGAAGGAGTCCGCAAATGGGATGAATCGCCTGTTTCCGGCTAAAGGCCCTTTTTCAGGACTTCCAGACCGGCTTTTGAGACCTGCACGTCGTCTTCGGACTTGCCGCCGCTGAAGGCTACAACGATGTAGCCGGCTTTCCCTTTGAGGATGACGCCACCCTGCCAGCCGAATTCGCCGGTCATGGGTGGGCGTTTTGAGGTTCCGCTGTCCAGTAGGGTTTCGGCCATTTCCGCTGATTTGGCGTAGGCGATGCCGAGCAGGTTGTTGCCGTGTTCGCTGGCTTTGGGGTCGGTGAGGCGTCCGACGACTGCCATCTTTGAGGTCCAGCCCTGAATGGTTTCGCCCTCGGCATAGGAGACGACTGCGACGCCGGAGATATTCAGTTCGGCCGCCTTTTGTTTCATGACTGCGAGTGCTTGAGTCTCCAGGGCATCGAGCTTTTTGGGGCTGGCGGCGCGGAGGTCTGAGGTAGCGAGTGAGAAGGCGACTGTGATCAGGGTGGCGATTGCGGGCAGGCGGGTGTTCAAGATTCATCTCCAGGATTTGGGTGCTTTGACAGGCGGAGATGATGCTAACCGAGTTGGGGAGGAAAGACAAAAGTGCAGAGATGCGGCTGGACGGGGCTCACGGTTTCACAGGATCACAGGGGCTGTGTTTCTGTGTGTCTTGCCTTCGTAAATTATTTATTTGTAGCGATTTAGCTTGCTTCACAGTTTCACAGCCCGAAAAGGGGGCCCCCATTATTTCGCCATTCAGTTTGTCTAACCAACTTGTTTTCATATGCTTACTCTTTGCAGAACCGATGAAACCTAACCTTGGACGGTTCGGAAACTTACAGAATTGGACCTTAGAAAGTTCGGAAAGCTAATGGAGGCGAACCTTGATTGGTTCGGAAACCGAAGAAAGTTAACCATTGCAGAAGCGATTACGCGGAAGTCTTTGCCATTGAAGGGTTTGCGTTTGCACCCGCTGCGGCGGCGGCTCGTGCTTCGGCTTCGCGCGTCAATCGCGTGAACAAGGGCATATGCTCGAGGAGGTCGGCTACAAGGGCAGATACGGATGTGTCCCACTTGGCCGCGAAGACCCGCGCCCGGTGGTAAACGGCGTCGTCGACGGATACTGTGATGTTTTTCATAGGCTCACCTGTTTCCATTGTGCGCCGGGGCTAGGTAATTATCTGCAATTGCCTCCGGCGGGGCGAACTCGGTGTTCAGGACGATAAACAGGGGTTGAAACCCCAGGCTCAATTGGCGGCCTCAATTCGTGAGGCTGAAGCCTCACGCTCCCTCCAAAAGACAAAATGCCGGGCTACCGTTTGACCATCTCTTCACGTTAGTCTTAGAGCCAGCGTGATCAAGGACAACATGCAACCCGCGGCACCTGCGATCTTCCCCCTGGAAGAAGCGCTTCCGGAATCGACGCCGCCTAATCCCCCCGCAGAAAAAGCTCCGGCGGAGCTGACGCCGTTTATGCGGCAGTGGACCGCGGCCAAGCGCGAAAATCCCGATGCGCTGCTGTTTTTTCGCATGGGGGATTTCTACGAGCTTTTCTACGACGATGCGGTTACGGTGAGCCGGGAACTGCAATTGACGCTGACGGCGCGGGACCGGGAGCGGTCGCAGCCGATGTGCGGAGTTCCCTACCACGCAGTGGAACAGTACCTGACGCGTTTGCTGCGGAAGGGCTACCGGATTGCCATCTGCGACCAGATGGAGGACCCGAAGCTTACCAAGAAGATTGTGCGGCGGGAAGTGACGCGGGTGCTGACGCCGGGAACGGCGATGGATGCGGGACTGGGACAGGAGCAGAATAATTTTCTGGCGGCGCTGTATGAGACGGGCCTGTCGGAAGGCACCGAAAGGCAGGCCTCCGGGGCTGAAGCCCACGCTGATTCTGCTGGCATTATCCTGGGGTTAAAACCCCCGGCTCCCTCCGTCTCAAGGATGAGTGCCGGGGATAAATCCCCGGCCTACCGCAAAGCCCCGGCCGACAAGCTCACGGCTCACCAGCCGCAGGCCTACCAGTCGGCAACAACTTGCGCTGTTGCGCTGTTGGATGTTTCGACCGGGGAGTTCCGGACAGCGGAGTTCACCGGCGGCAACGCGCGGCAGTTGGCCGTGGACGCAATTTTGATGTCGGGGGCGAGCGAGTTATTGGTCGCGGCGAGCGCGGAGATTCCAGCGCTGCTGGAGCGGATTCCGGCGCGGACGCGGGTGGAGGACTGGGTTTGGACGCGGGATTTTGGGGTTCCGCTGCTGGAACGGCAACTGCGCGTGCGATCGCTGGAGGGGTTTGGGCTGGACCGGCACCCGGCAGCGGCGATTGCGGCGGGAGCGGTGCTGCACTATGTGCGGACGACGCAGAAAATCGAAGCTCTGCATATTGATTCGCTCAAGTTCCAGGAGCACTCAACCTGTCTCGAACTCGACCAGGTCACGGTGCGAAATCTTGAACTGGTTGAACCCTTGTTTGCGGGCCAGGACGCGCGAGCGACGCTGTTCCACACGCTGGATGCTTGCCAGACACCGATGGGGAAGCGGATGCTGCGGGCGACGATTGTGCGGCCGTTGTTTGAAGCTGCGGCGCTTGAGGGGCGCTACGAGGCGGTGGGTGAGGCGCTCGGGGACCTGATGCAGCGAGAGGAGATTCGGCGGGCGCTGAGCGGAATTCTCGATTTGGAGCGGCTGCTGGCTCGACTCAGCCTGGATTCGGCCGGACCGCGGGATGTGCGGGCGCTAGCTGCGAGCTTGAAACGGCTGCCTGGGTTGAAAGTTGCGCTTGGCGATATGAAGTCAGCGCAATGGCGAGAGCTGGTTGGCCGGCTGGATGCGCTTGAGGATGTGACGGCGCGGATACACGCGACGCTGGTGGAGGAGCCTCCGCTGACGCTGGTGGACGGGGGCGCGATTGCCGCTGGCGTGGATGCGGAACTGGACGAACTGCGAGCCATTTCGACGACGGGACGGCAGGCGATTGCGGCGATTGAGGAGAGGGAGCGGCAGCGGACGGGGATAGGGTCACTAAAGGTCAGGTTTAATACTGTCTTTGGGTACTATATTGAGATCACAAAATCGAACCTGGCAATGGCTCCGGCGGACTACGAACGCAAGCAAACGCTGGTGAATGCGGAACGGTTTACGACGCCGGAGTTGAAGGAATACGAGCGAAAGATTCTGACGGCGCACGACCGGTGCATTGAGATTGAGAAGCGGATCTTTGTTGCGCTTCGAACGGCGGTTCTGGAGGCTGCGGGGAGGATACGGCGCAGTTCGCAGGCCGTGGCCGAAGCGGACCTGCTGGCCAACTTTGCGCACTTGGCTTCGCTGCGGCGGTATGTGCGGCCAGTGATTGCGGAGGAGGCGGTGCTGGAGGCGGTGGCAGCGCGGCATCCGGTGATTGAGCAGTGGATGGAGGAGACGCGCGAGGGGCGCTTCATTGCCAATGACCTGTATTTGAATGCTGGTGGGGACGGGGCATCAGGTGACGGACCGAGCCTGCTGCTGATTACAGGGCCGAACATGGGGGGCAAAAGCACCTATCTTAGACAGGCCGCGATGCTGGTGCTGCTGGCGCAGATGGGCAGCTTTGTGCCTGCGGAGAGCCTGCGATTTGGGCTGGTGGACCGGATTTATACACGCATTGGCGCGAGCGACAATGTGGCGCGAGGGCGGTCGACCTTCATGGTGGAGATGACGGAGACGGCGACGATTCTGAATACGGCGACGGACAAGTCGCTGATTCTTCTGGATGAGATGGGGCGCGGTACGGCGACATTTGACGGACTGAGTCTGGCGTGGGCGACGGTGGAATACCTGCATGCGGAGACGCGGGCGCGGACGCTGTTTGCCACGCATTATCACGAGCTGACCATGCTGGCGGAACGACTACCCAGGGTGCGCAACTTGCGCGTGGGGGTGAAAGAGGCGGCGGGGGGGATTGTTTTTCTGCATACGATTGAGCCGGGAGCGGCCAGCAAGAGCTACGGAATTGAAGTGGCGAAACTCGCAGGGCTACCTTCCGTGGTGATTGAGCGGGCCAAGCGGGTGCTGAAACAGCATGAAAAGGCCGAGCGACAGAGTGTGCAGGTGGAGACAGAGGCGCCGATGCAGTTGACGATGTTTACGCCGCTTTCGCAGCGGATTGTGGATCGGATTGAGGGGACGGATGTGAATTCGTTGACGCCGCTGCAGGCGCTGAATTTGCTGGAGGAACTTCAGCAGGAATTGAAGAAGCAGGGATGAGGAAAAGAGTGGTGCGGCATGGAACGAAAAGGAAAATCTACCGATACGGAGTTGTCGGCAACGCCCTATGAGGACTTCAGGGGAACCGAGCTCTGGAGGGTCGTGGAGCAGACAATCAAGGATCTCGTGGAGAACGACGACCTTGTCGAAAAAACGCGGAGAGACTACATCGTCGGTTATATCTGCAAGAAGTTACAAGTAGTTGGAAACCTAGAGCCGGATCAGCGCAAAAGTTGAAGGAGCAAGGAATGATGACGAGTTTGCGGCGGGCGGCGGGGAGTTTGCTGGTGGTGGGGCTGACGGGGACGGAGCTTACGGGGCTCGAACGCGCCTGGCTGAAGGTGGTGCGGCCTTCCGGGATCATCCTGTTCAAGCGGAATATTGCGGATGCGCGGCAGACGCGGGCGCTGCTGGGTGAGGCGACTGGGTTGGGGGCGGAGAACGGGTTTCGGTGCGTGGATGTGGAGGGCGGGACGGTGAACCGGCTGCGGGATGCGCTGGCGGTGTTGCCTTCGGCGCAGGCGGTGGCGCGGGCTGGTCAGTTCCCGAGGGAGACTTCAGTCTCTAGTCATCCCCGGTCCCCAAGTGCGAAGGACCGGGGGCACCCATCAGTTAAACGAAGTCCTGGGTTGGTCCTTCCCACCCATTCGCAAAGAGAGCGAATGGATGGGGCACAGCTACCGCGGGAGGATGGGCAAGGCTCGAAATTGGCGCGGGAGCATGGGGAGTTGGTGGCGCGGGCGGTTCGGGCGTTCGGGTTCAATACGACGTTGGCGCCGGTGTTGGATTTGGGGCTGCCGGCATCGGCGGGGGTGATGGGGACGCGGGCTGCGGCGGAGACTGCGGCTGGGGTTGTTGCGTATGCGCGAGGGTTCCTGGCGGGGTTGGCTTCGCAGGGGGTGGTGGGTAGTGGGAAGCTTTTTCCGGGGCTGGGTGGGGGGACGCTGGATTCACATCTGGAGACGCCGGAGATTGGGCGGGGATGGGGCGAATTGTGGCGGGAGGATCTGGTGCCCTATCGAGAACTGCGCGATGAGTTGCCGATGGTGATGGTGAATCATGCCGCTTATCCCAAGACGCCGGGGAAGGCGCGGCCGGCGAGCGTGTCGCGGTACTGGATTGAGACGGTGTTGCGGAAGCGGATTGGATATCGCGGGATTGTTTTCTCCGACGATCTTGAGATGGGTGGGGTTCTGAAGCTTTTCCCAATTGAAGAGGCGGCGGTGGAGGCGGTGCGGGCGGGTACGGATTTGCTGGAGATTTGTCATAGTCCGGAGCTGATTTTGCGAGCTTACGAGGCGCTGATGGCGGAGGGGGAACGGTCGCGGGCGTTTCGCGGGATGCTGCTGAAGCGGGCGGCACGGATGGAGCGGCTGCGGGAGATGCTGTTTGCGGAGGGGGTGGGGGCGGCGACGCCTGCTCGGCAGTTTGAGGCGCTGCGGACGCGGATTTTGCGATTTGGCGAGACGGTGAAGGCGCTTGAGGAGACGCAGAAACCATGAGGGCGATGACGGTGGCCGGGGTGATGAGCGGGACTTCGGCCGATGGAATCGACGTGGCTGTGGTGCGGATTACGGCGGGCAGGCTGCGGCCGAAGCTGACGCTGCTGGCACATGAGGGGTTTGCGTTTCCTGCCGCCCTGCGACGCAACGTGCTGGCGGCGATGAATGCGGAGGCGACGTCGACTGCTGAGCTGGGGCGGCTGAACTGGCGGCTGGGGATGGCATATGCGGAGGCGCTGACGGCGACGGTGGAGCAGCACACGGTGAAGCTGGATTTGATTGGCTGCCATGGGCAAACGCTGTATCACCAGGCGCGGCCGGCGACTTACGCGGGACGGAAGTTTGCGTGCACGTGGCAGGCGGGGGAAGCGGCGTTGATTGCGGGCGCGCTGGGGGTTCCGGTGGTGTCGAATTTTCGACCGGCGGACATGGTTGCGGGCGGGCAGGGAGCGCCGCTGGTTTCACTGCTGGATTATGTGCTGTTTGCCGATGCGAAACGCGGCCGGGTGCTGCAGAACATTGGGGGAATCGCGAATCTTACGGCGATTCCGGCGGGGGCCGGACCGGAGCGGGTGGTGGCCTTCGATACGGGGCCGGGCAACATGGTTATGGATGCGCTGGCGCAGGAGCTGTTTGGGAAAGCGTTCGATCGGAACGGGGCGCTGGCGGCGGCGGGAACGGTGATTGTTCCGGTGCTGACGGCGGCGATGCGGAATCCTTATTTTGCGCTGAAGCCGCCTCGCACGACGGGGCGAGAGCAGTTTGGGTGTACGTATGCGGTGAAGCTTCTGGCGGCTTGCCGGCGGCATAGCGGGAATGCCGAGGATGCGCTGGCGACGGCGACAGCGTTGACGGCGCAAAGCATTGCCGAGAGCTACAGGCGGTTTGTGAAGGCGAGAATGAACGGCGGGGTGGACTACATTGTCTCCGGGGGCGGGGCGCGGAACCATACGTTGATGGCGATGTTGGCGCATAGCCTGGAGCCGATGGAGTGCGAACTGGCGGTGAGCGAGGAATTTGGGTTGCCTGCGGAGGCCAAGGAGGCTGCGGCGTTCGCACTGATGGCGTGGCAGACTTGGCATCGGCGGGCTGGGAATGTGCCGGCGGCGACGGGAGCGGGACGGGCGGCGATTCTGGGGCAGGTGACGTTTGCGTAGGGTGCTGGCACTGGCGGCGATGCTGGCGCTTGTGGGGTGCCAGGCGAGGCCGAGAGATCCGGGAACCGTGGTGTTTCTGATTGAGAGCAGTCCGGCGAATCTGGATCCGCGGATTGGATCGGACGCGCAGTCTCAGCGGATTGACGCGCTGCTGTTTGATGGGCTGGTGGCGCGGGATGCCCGCTTTCAATTTACGCCCGCGCTGGCGGAGCGCTGGGAGCAGCCGAATCCACTGACACTTGTGTTTCATCTGCGGAGCGGAGTGCGGTTCCACGACGGTCGGGCGCTGACGGCGCGGGATGTGGTTTGGACCATTCAGTCGATGCGGTCGGGCGTGGTGATTTCGCCGAAAGCGGCGTCGTACGCGTCGGTGGATACGATGGAGGCTCCTGACGACCTGACGGTCGTATTGCATTTGAAGCATCCGGATAATTTTTTGCTGACGAACTTGTCGACGGGGGCGATGGGGATTGTTCCCGAGGGGAGCGGAAAGGAGTTCTGGCAGCATCCGGTGGGGACGGGGCCGTTTCGATTTGTGAGCCAGCAGATTGACCAGGACGTGGTGGTAGAGCGCAATCCGGCGAGTTGGGCGGTGGTGCCGAAGCTGGAGCGGGTGCGATTTGCGGTGGTGCCGGATGCGATTACGCAGTCGCTGGAGCTGGAAAAGGGGTCGGGGGATGTGGCGGTCAATTCCCTTCCCATGGACTCGTTGGCGGTGCTGGCCGCGCGGCCCGATGTGCAGGTGGATGAAACGGGAGGGACGGAGATTCAGTACCTGGGGTTTAACTTGCGCGACCCGCTGTTGAAGGATGCACGGGTGCGGCAGGCGATTGCTTGCGCTATTGACCGGGGGCTGATTATCAAGACGCTGCTGGGAGGGCGGGCGCGAGCGGCAGTGAGCCTGCTGCCGGCGAGCCACTGGGCATGGAGCGGGGAGGTGCCGCAGTACGATTTTGATCCGGGGAGGGCGGAAACGCTGCTGGATGAGGCTGGGTATGGGAGGAAGGCGGGCGGAGTGCGGTTTCACCTGGCGATGAAGACGAGCACGCTGGAAGAGACGCGATTGCTGGCCGCGGTGCTGCAACAGCAATTGGGGAGGGTGGGAATTGCGCTGGACATTCGCAGCTATGAGACTGCCACCTTTCTTTCCGATGTGCGGCGCGGGGCTTTTCAGATGTACTCGCTGCGGTGGATTGGCGGAAATGAGCAGCCGGACATTTTCACGTTTGTGTTTGCGACAGCTAGTTTTTCGCCGAAGGGCGCCAATCGCAGCCACTATTCGAACGCCCGGCTGGATGCTTTGCTGGAGGACGCCGCCGAAAGTGTAGATACCGCCAAGCGGCATACGGACTACGTCGAGGCGCAGCAGATTCTGGCGCGGGATCTGCCGGCGATCAATCTTTGGTATCCGGATTCGATCGTGGTGCACAATCGGCGGTTGACGCAGGTGGTTCCGTCGCCGTCAGGAAGCTACACATTTCTGGAGACTGCGGAGCTGGCGAAGTGAGCGCGAAAAACGTTCATATTTTCTTCAGGTTCGAAGAATCGCAACTTAAAGAAACCTGAAGATTTACGAGACAACCCAAATTTCCCGACAACATGGAGCAGGATATGCTGCAGCCTTCAACCTTTTGGCGGACTGACTCGTCTACGCAATAGAGACAAGATTCCCCACGTGGGCCAGGAGCAGGTTTTGGTCTGCGGAGAAAAGACTTATGACGAGCAAGATGGAAGATCGAGTTCCCGGTTTGATGGCGCGAGTAGCGCTGGCCAAATTGGTTCTTTTGGGCGCCGTGGTGACTGCTGTCTGCTTCGGCGGCGTTTCGACCGCGGCGCAGACCGCATCCCGCTTTGTGGGCACCATCACGGCCATCAGCGGGAGTTCGCTGACGGTGAAGACCGACGCAGGAGAAGTTCACCAGGTGGACGTACCGTCCACCGCAGCGCTGAAGCGTATTGCTCCGGGCGAAAAGGACCTGAGCAAGGCGGATACGATCCAGTTCAGTGATTTGGAAACGGGCGACCGGGTGTTGGTGAAACTGGATCCGAACGCTCCGGCCGGAGCTGCGGAGGCTCTCCAGATCATCGCCGTGAAGGCAGCGGATGTGGCACTAAAACAGCAGAAGGACCGCGAAGACTGGCAGCGGAATGGCGTGGGCGGACTGGTGAAAAGCGTTGATGCGTCTTCCGGCGTCCTAGTGCTGACGAGCGGAGTGGGCGCAACGGCCAAGATGATCGCAATTCACACGACCAAGGTTACGATGCTGAAGCGTTATGCGCCAGCTTCGGTTCGTTTCGATGAGGCAACACCGGCGCCGATTGATGCGATACATGCCGGGGACCAGCTTCGGGCGCGCGGAACCAAGAATGCGGATGGGACGGAGATTGCCGCTGTCGAGGTGGTATCAGGCAGTTTCCGGAACATTTCGGGAACGATTACGTCCATGGATGCGGCCAGTTCGACCCTGGTGGTTAAGGACCTTGTCAGCAAGAAGCAGGTGACGGTTCACATTACCCCCGATGCGCAGATGCGCAAGCTGGCGGACAGAATGGCGCAGATGCTGGCGGTCAGGCTCAAGGGCGGGACAGG
>Ga0182030_10024852_pt1 | contig 10966 bp, 21 predicted proteins | sample 812S3MmetaG_FD_121299 | JGI IMG/M metagenome (GOLD analysis project Ga0182030, IMG submission 121299) | Permafrost microbial communities from Stordalen Mire, Sweden - 812S3M metaG (Illumina Assembly) | ecosystem: Environmental > Terrestrial > Soil > Wetlands > Permafrost | place: Sweden... | reverse complement strand
GCCGCCGACACCGACTAAGAAAAATAGCCCCGGATAAACACCGATAGACGCGGATAAAAAACAACTATGTTTTGCTCAGTCTTATCCGTGTTCATCCGTGGCCATTCATTGCTTCTTCAGATGCGGCGTATCCAACGGTAGGCTTCTTTGCGGTCGCCGGCGAACTCGAAGTCAATCAGGCGCTCGTGGCTGTAAACGGAATAGACCAGACGGTAATCACGGCCGAGGCGAACGGAGAAACGGTTTGCCCGCCCGTTAAGTTTCTTGCCCCGGTAAGGGTTCGATAACACATCGCGGACGGCCTAGACGGCCTTTTGCCGGATCTGAGCCCGGAGGGCGAGCAGGTCCTTTTCGAACGAACTGGCGTAACTACCGTTCCAGCTCATGCCCAAGCTGATCGAGAAGCTCCTGGAGCGGATGGCGCCGCTCTTTCAACCTGGCGTCACAGAGGGCGTTGATGGCTTGGTCTTCCGTTGCGATGGCGGTCTTGCGAGCCCGCCGGTAGACTTGGTCAACGCAGCAAGTGGCCTTGCGGCGAACAGACACCACGGTACCGGCGCGAGCTTTCATAACTAGCATGATCCTATCACAGGACCTGGCCACGGATAAACACGGATAAACGCGGATAAAAAACAACCAGGTTTTGCTCGGTCTTATCCCGTGTTCATCCGTGGCCATTCAGTGCCTTAGTCCCGTCTGGTCCGGTGATGGTGGTCGTCACAGGCCCAAGGCGCGGCGGAGGGCGGTGTCCACTTCAGCCATGCGGACCGAGGACAAGGCACCGGCTTCGGGAGTCACCAGCCGGGACGGGTCGAGAGACCGGACTTGAAAGCATAGAAACACCGTGTCCCGCGGCAACCCGGATTCGGCCGCCGTAACCCGAACATTCACCGGATAGTCGCGGGAGATGTTGCCGGCATCAGTGCCTACCACTACCGTGACCACCAGCGGGAGACGGTTGATAGCGTCGCTCGAAACGACCAGGACCGGCCGGCTCCCGGCTTGTTCCCGGCTCCGGACGGGATCGAGCGACGCATAGTGTATTTGGCCGCGCCTAATCATCCCCAAGGCGATCCATTTCGGTGGCAGCGAAGTCTCTGGCAATGGCAGCGCACTCCGCCTGGACTTGCGGGTCCTCGGCCATGGCGGCGACGGCATCATGGAACTCCTGCTGGCGGCGCCGGGCGATGTACTCCTGAAGAGAGACGATGACCAGCCGGTTCAGGTTAGTGCGGAGTTCGGCAGGGGCGACGGAGTTTAGCTCGCCGATTAAAGCAGCGGGCAAGGCTACGCTGCGGCGTACTGTCGAAGCTCGTGAATGACCCTTCATGTCACACTAATATTAACACCTTCTGTCACCCCTGCGCCCTGGTGTATCCGTGGCCATACTGTCCCCGCTGTCAGATGTCCTCTTTGTGCCGGGGCATTTTCTGACGTAGCCCCAAGGGAACGAAACCAACGGTTTCTTTCCCTTAGAATCCTTTTCCTCCCTTTTGGGACCGTACGTGGAATCAGTTTCTGTTTTTGATTCTGGACGATCATGAGGTCTCCTTTGTTGGGCGGCTGCGGTGTTGTGCTGGTCCGCGCTCTGATCGCCATCCTCTGCTGTAACGGGTCACGATATTCGGCGCCGCCATTCTCAAGTTCGCCGCGTCGTTCGGTCGAGGTCTTTCCCCTCTTATCGGGAGGGGTTGTTTTGGAACGGCCCGGAGTCAAGGGCGCGCCGGTGTTTGGCGCGGGGAAGCCGACCCTTGACGGCGAGGAGCGTTCCAAGAGAATCGAGTGAGGGGGGAAAGACCGTCGCAGAATTGCCGGGCTAGAATCTGACCCGATCGGCCAAAATATCGCGGTCCGTTACAAGTACCGCTGAGCGTGGCCGCCCATTGGTCGGCCAGCGAGACTGTGGTACAGCTCGATGTCGTTTGTGACCTTGATGCCGTGGCCGGCGCAATACTCGACAACAGCCGCTTCGAGCACGTGAGCGTCGCGAGTACAGAGGACATCCACTTTGCCTAGGACCGCCGTTTGCACAATTGGATCGTCATCTGGGTCGGCGGCTACAACCCGATCTGGCGTAGTGGTGAACACAACCTCGGCGATGTCGCCCACGCGGCTGACAAATCCCGTGACGGTTTCCTCGCTCAGTTGCCAACGCGCCTGCAACCGCGGATAGGCGAGCACCCGGGCAATTTCGCTGAGGATGTACGGTGAGCTTACCAGGACGTGGGACCCCGAGACGATCTCCTGCAAGAGCCTGCCCGCCAAGCCCTGCTCGTCCCCGGCAGCTCGGACCAGGATGTTCGTGTCCAGGACTACGCGCATCAGCTGCGCCGACGACGGACGTCGCTCATGGCCTCGTCGATCAGCGATTCGAACTCGTCGCCTGGGATCGCCCTAGCCCTCTCCGACATCTCCTTAATGCTTTCTGAAAGGCGTTCTGCCGCGATTCTGCGCGCCTCTCCTGAAGGCGCCGGGCGGGCCGCCAAGGCGGTCACACCTACCTGCTCTTCTTCTGCTAAACGGCGACCCAAGAGAGCCTCCAACGCGCGCCGGGCATCCTCCCCCAAATCTCGTACACTGTGGAACGCGATTTCTGCCATAACGACTCCTGCCTCATCCTACCATTTCAAAATACGCCACTCCGAGCATCCTCACCCGAACTTCAATAGCTCGGCCCTGGAAAGATGAAGCTCTCTGCCCATCAGTTGCAGTAGTCGATCATCCAGTTTCCTTTGCCCATGGCTGAGCCAGGTGTGAATACTTTCCCAATCAGCGGCCTACATCGCCCTCTTGACGCGCGTCGCCATTCCCGCGCGGCTTTAGTCCCCCGACAATCTGAAAGCCCACCTTGTGACCCGCCGGGCCGGAGGTGTGTCTACGCCCCAGATCCCATTGAGCCTTTGGAGCGGTCATTGAAGCTGATAATGCCAGGTGGTAGCCTTTTGAGGATGGTGTGGACGAATGTCCGCGCAAGCTAGATGGATTCCTGTGCTTCCTGCAATGTTGGCTCCCAGGGCGCGCCAGGATATCGGAACCTCGCTGCATAATCAGTCAAAGGAGTGACGTCTTCTATGGCTGGGGTGAGCGAGCCATCTATCCGTGTGCACACTTCGCCCAATTCCTCCAGATTGTGGGTTTTCCGAAAGGCTGAGTCGTGCCAAGTAAGGAGCGCTTTCATCGTCTTCTCGACTACTTGTTGACAGTGAAACCGAGCGTCCCTGACAAAGGGAGGAGGGCCGTCAGATCATGCTGCGCAATCGCCAAATCTTCCTCGGCGCGCAAAAGCCACTCCCTGGCATTCGAGACAAGGACTGGGTCAGGCGCCATACAGCAGTTTCCCTTCCCGAACGATGGTGGATGGAAATGACGCTTTCAGATGCAACTGGCTATTGAAATCGCCCTGCGGCCAAACCTGCACGTCCGCAGCCACCCCGGTTCCACGGAGAGCTCGGTATCCAGGACTCCCCCGCCGGAGATGCTGTGGGGCTACATCGGGGAGAATGACCATGATGTCGTAATCGCTATCTGGACCCGCATCGCCGCGCGCCGCCGAACCGAACAGGTAGATGCGCAGCGGGTGATAGACCTCTACCAGTCGCCGCACCACCTCGGGCAGCACCGGGTCGTCAGCAGAAGGCGGTCTGAAGCTCTCAATCTGGGTTTTCGACATGCCTACCAGTCCCAGTTTGCCACAGGCATTGGCCAAAAGGTCGGCCTTGTGTACTTCATCCCACCTTCCCGGGGATGAACAACGCCGGACTCCGCTTGGCCATGTCCACCACGTGCGCGTAGCGCGAGGTCATGCGCGGTTCGGCGTGGCCGAGGAATTCCTGCACGGCGCGCAGATCGCGGGTGTGCAGGTAGCCCAGAGTCGCGGCGGTGTGGCGCAGAGCGTGATTGGAGATCCCTGAGCGATTCAGCCCAGCCATCCGCAGGTACTTGTCGGTGTGAGTGCGGATGGTGCGGCGGCTCAGCCGGACCTCGCCGCCGTGGTAGCCGACGCTGGTGAACAACGGCGTGCCCAGCTTGTCGGGCGTGGCTTCGACGCGTACGCCCAAGTAACCAGCACGGCGAAATCGGCAAGGTCGCGGAACACGCCCGAGACGCTGATGCCGGTATCGGACGTACCCCACAGTGCCGCCGCCGCGCCATAGTCGTCGAGGCCCTGCAAACGCACCGTGCGATGCGGCTGTAGCTTAAGAACGGAATCCATTTGATGCCATGCGCCGGAGGTGCGGTGCAGCACTCAGACCTTGACTGTGTGCTCGCACAATGCGAACATGAGGATCGTGAACGTGATCAGCGCAATGACGATCAGGAAGTATGCTGGCAATCACGCGGATGCGTGTCCGGTCCGGAGACGATATGAAGCGTCGGTACTTCTGTGTGGGGTGGCGCCGCTCGGGGCCCGCGGGGTGATCGCCCAGAATGCGCGAGCCACGGCGGCGCAAGAATCCGAGAGCAGGCGGCGGGTCGAGAAGGCCACGACGGCCGCCATGGCGATGCAGCGCCGCGATTGGGAGCAGGGCATTTTCGCTCAGGCCATGCTCGAAGCGGACAACCGCAAGGCAGTTGCCTTGCTGACCAAGGCGGCCATCGTCCAGCGGGTGCGGGACGGGCGCCTGGCCGTGGTGGTGAGCGGGAGCCCGACAGATCCATCGATGGGCGGCGAAGCCTGCGCGCCGGCCGCCGAGTGGACCGGGGACCAGCAGATTCAACAGGCGGTGCAAGGTCTGCTCGACTGGATCCGCAACACGGCGCCGCGGGCCGCGGACGGCGCACTCTATCACTCCTTCGGAGGGCCCGAGATGTGGTCCGACGGGTTCAACTGCGCGCCGCCCTTCCTTGCCGCGATGGGCTTTTACGACGAGGCGCTGGCGCAAATCGAAGGCTATCGGAAGCGGCTTTGGAACCTGGAGGCAAAGCTTCTCTCGCACATCTGGGACGACGGGAAACAGCAGTTCAAGGACAAGCATTTCCGGGGAGGCGGCAACGGCTGGGCCGCAGCGGGTCTGGCCCGCGTGATCCGGCGACTGCCGCGTGAACGCCGGCCGGACCGTGAGCGCTTGGCAGCCTTCGCCAAGGACATCGTAGATGGCTGCCTGGCGCGCCAGCGCTCCGACGGACTGTTTCACAACGTGGTTGACCAGCCCCGGACACCTTCGTCGAGACGAACCTCGCTCAGATGCTCTCATTCGCAATCTATGAAGGGGGACATCGGGCGGCTGGCTTCCCGAAGCTTATCGAGCGAAAGCGGACCGGGTGCGAGACGCGGCCCGGACGAAGATGGACGCATCCGGCTTCGTGCAAGGCGTCTGTGGGGCGCCCGGTTTCGATCGTCCGGGAATTTCTTCGGAAGGCCAGTCGTTCTGCATCATGATGGAGGCGGCCGGCGCCAAGGCGGTGGCCCGAGGCTCACATCGGAACTCAAAAAGGAGAAGTGGTATGCCTGTTAGAAGACTATCCTCACTGGCTGTGGTTGCGGCCGGACTTGCGTTCATGGCTTTGTCTCCGGCGATCTTGGGCCAGAACACGCCCAAAGCGAAGCCATCCCGAGCGACGCCGCTGATGGGCCTGCTCGGGCGCTTCACGGCCGCCAACGTGCCAGCCATGGGCCCCACTGAGACGGAGGTACCTGCTCGCAAGTGGGACCAACCCATACCGCCGGGGCTCCCCGGCAACGGGCTGGCCGAGCACCCGATGCTTTACATCGGCGAGGGCTACAACAAGATCCTCCTCGTCAATAAAGGCAAGATCATTTGGACGTATTCCACCGGGACTGGCTGGGAATACGACGACGTGTGGATGCTCACGAACGGCAACATTCTCTTCAGCCGCATGCAGTACGCCGCCGAAATCACGCCCGGCAAACAGGTCGTGTGGCGTTACGACGCCCCGGAAGGAACCGAAATTCACACCTGCCAGCCGATCGGCCTGGATAAGGTCATGTTCGTCCTGAACGGGTTGCCGCCCAAGTTGCTGGTGGTCAACATCAAGACCAAGGCCGTCGAGGTGCAGCACGACTTGCCGGCTCCGAGCCTGACCGACCGCGGGAGCGTCCACGCGCAGTTCCGCCGGGCGCGCTACACGGCGCAGCGAACCTACCTGATTCCGTTCCTGGAGATGGGCCAGATTGTGGAGTACGACAAGGATTTCAAGGAGGTCTGGAAGTACCAGATTCAGAGCCCTTGGGCCGCCATCCGCCTCAAGAACGGCAACACGCTGATCACCGACGAGAGGGACATCCTTACGCGTGAAGTCAATCCCAAGGGGGAGACGGTGTGGGAACTCAGGCCGGGCGACCTGCCGGAGGCATACCGCTTCATCAACACGCAGAGCTGCACCCGGCTGGCGAACGGCAACACCATCATATGTTCGCGCGGCGATGACGGAAAGGGACCCCAACTTGTCGAGGTCACCCCGGACAAGAAGGTCGTCTGGGTCTTGCGCGACTGGGCGGACCTTGGCCCTGCGACCGCCGTGCAGATTCTAGACGACCCCGGCATCCCGGAAAACCCTGGGGGATCGCAACACTGAACAAGCGCTCAAAACGCGAGCGATAATGAGCCTCATCGTGAAACTTCGGACTCTGTTCCGCGCTCCTCTCGTGTATTCTCTCGCCCTCGTTGCCGGCCAGGTGAAAGGCCCTCCGGCCTCAACCACCGCTATTACGAAAATCCCGCATTTGCGAAAACAGGGACCGCCACTCAGACACTACACCGAGTGGGTACGCATGTGCAAAGCCGGCAAGAAATCCATCACGCCGATCGAGTTCGCCCACGGCCTCACGGAATTCGCCCTGCTCGGAACACTGGCCCTGCGCCGCTACGCGCTGCCCGTTGCGCCGCCCACCGGCGGCGGGCGCGCGACCCGGGAGGCGAAAGTCCTGGCGTGGGAATAGCGCGGACAGTCGCAATCTCTCGCTTGATGTTAATCGTTTTACGCTATACACTATAAACATGATTCGCTCGGTTCGAGACCCCGAGGCGGAAAAGCTCTTCCGCGACGAGTTCTCGAAGAAATACAAGGCTATCGAGCGCACGGCCCAACGTAAACTGACGATGCTCGATGAGGCGGAGAACCTCCTGGACTTGGCCCTCTTGCCCGGTACCCGGCTCGAAACACTCCCACGGGACCGGAAGGGGCAGCACAGTATTCGTATCAACGACCAATACCGCATCTGCTTCACCTGGGCAGATGGCAACGCCGACGATGTGGAAATCGCCGATTACCATTAAGGAGACCAGACCTGATGCCGAAACTCCTGACACCGATACACCCCGGAGAAATCATCCGGGAGGAGATTTTGATCCCGCTCGCCATGAGCGTCAACCAGCTCGCCAAGCACTTGGCGGTCGATGCCGCCCGGCTGAATGACATCGTGCGAGGCCGGCGGGGCATCACCGCCGACACGGCTCTCCGGCTAGGCCGCTATCTCGGGACGACGCCCGAATTCTGGCTGAAGCTTCAAGTACATTACGAGCTCCGCGTGGCCAGACAAGCCAAACAGAAAGAGATTGAACGCGCCGTGCGACCCCGTTCCGAGGCGGCCTGAACTTTGGCGTCTCATCGGGAAGCGAAGAAAGGGATCCAAGGGAAAGAAACCACGGTTTCGTTCCCTTGGGGGCAGCGATCCAGAATGCCCGGAAGAACTGGATTTCAGAAACGGAGCAGAGCGAGGAAGCCCCTATACGTGTATGATACGTATAGGAAAGTGTATGAAGCGGAAGCTTACCATAACCGTCAGTGAGGCCGTCTATGAAGGTCTTCACCGCACCATCGGTCGGCGCCGGATTAGCCAGTTCATTGAGAAACTCGCGCGCCCCCACGTCCTGCCGCAGGACACCGAAGCTGCCTACTGCGAAATGGCAGCCGACCACGCGCGCGAAAAAGAGGCGCTGGAGTGGTGCGAAGGCGTGGTTGGCGATGCCCTGACGGAACCCCGTGCTTCGAGGTGACGTGTGGTGGGTCGATTTCGGTCCCTCGCTTGGCGGTGAAATTCAGAAGACCCGTCCGGCCGTCATCGTGAGTAACGACGCGTCCAACCGCAACCTGAATCGCGTTCAGGTGGTTCCGATCACGAGCAATATCGCGCGAGTCTACCCGTGTGAGGCCGCAATCGATCTGAACGGCGAACCCCGAAAGGCAATGGCCGACCAGATCTCCACCATCAGCAAGCAGCGGCTCAAATCCAGGGTGGCAACACTGTCGCCCGATGACATCCGCGCCGTGGAACGAGCGATCCGCGTTCAACTCGGCCTGTCCCCACCCTAAGCCGGTTCCTCCGTTCCCCCAACCGAAAAAGGAAGCACGCGCCAGTGAACGATAGCATGCATCGAGAGCCGAACAATCGCACCCTGCTCCTGGCCCTTTGGGCCGTGCTGATCTGCTGCGTTGTCATCGGCTCCCTGGCGCCCGCCGCGTCTCCCCTCATGGTCGCGATCAACCGCCTCGACATCTGGGACAGACTGCAACATTTTGGTTGTTTACCTGACGGTGTCATTCCTGCCGGGTGATCGGATTCCGTGATCGGCGGCGTGGAATCGTAGTCGGCCTTTCGATGTTTGTCCTCGGAACTCTCCTCGAAGGCGGCCAACACTTCTCGCCCGGCCGCGCCGTGGAACTCGGAGACGTCATTGCCAACGGCGTCGGCGTCAGTTGCGGCACATTGCTGGGCCTGCCGTTCCGCGCGCTGATCGCCATCCCCTGAGCCGCGTCTAATTCCCTCCTGTGCGGCTGATCCCTGATCCAATCTGATTGCTTCATTTGTGACCCACCGGGCCGGAGGTGTGTTCGCATGTTTACCGACGCGATCACAGTCTCGTGCGCCCGTGCACGCCGTTATACACCCGCGCCTAACTAGTTCCCACTTTTACGCGCGCAACCTTTACCTTATCCCTCGTGGTGACCCACCGGGCCGGAGGTGTCTGGATTCTCTAGAAGCAGTTTCTCACCCACGTCCAGGAGTTGTTCCGCATGGGTGATGTGTTGCAGCGTCTCTTCTTCGGTTAGGTGTGAGGCGACTTGATAGTCGCCTGCGTTCCTTGCTTCCTGGGCATCCAGCAGATTGCGGTGATATTCCCCTGGTATTGTCCCAGGCTTGGCGAACTCCTTTCCAAAAGCCGATATGACAGCCGAGTGGCTAGAGAATGTCATGCCCTTCGCCAGCAGAAGGGCTTCCGCCACATAAAACATCGCATAGTAGGCTCGTGAAACAGCGCCGTCATAGTCGCCGTCAGTCAGTAGCAGCCGAGCCGATTGTACGGTGCGATGCGCTTTCCTGAGCAAACCACTCTGCGCGTCGGTCAAACCGGAACTCCCTCGCGACGAACGTTGAGCAGTAATGGAGTTCCATCCTGACTGTACTCTGCTTCGGAAACGTACACGCACGAAACCACCACGTCGTATTTCAGGCACAGCTCAGCCTTGAAGACCGAAAGCCGACGGATTTCCTCGTGAGGATTGACGAGTCCCCGCAGAACTAGCATCACGTCAATGTCCGAATCCGGTTTGGCTTCGTCCCGCGCCTGGGAGCCAAACAGTACGGCCCGAATAAGTCGAGAGCCGTAAATCTGCTCAAGACCGTCACGAAACTCCCGCAATATCTGTTCGAGCCGCGTAGCGCGCATGTCTCTAGAACCCTCTTCAGTTTGCCACAACTGGGTGGCAACTAAGCCCACGCCAGGATACGCATCACCCCACCTTGACCGGGATGAAGAGCGCCGGATTCCGCTTCGCCAGATCCACCACGTGCGCGTAGCGTGAGGTCATGCGCGGGTCGGCGTGCCCCAAACCTCCTGCACAGCGCGCAGATCGCCGGTATGCAGATAGCCCAATGTCGCGGCCGTGTGGCGCAGCGCGTGGTCGGAAACGCCCAGCCGCTTGAGCCCCGCCATGCGCAGACACTCAGAGGTGCGGAGCCGAATCCGGGCCCGATCCAAACGATGCGGGTGGTAGGCGGCGTTTGTGAACAGCGGAGTGCCCAGCTCATCGGGCTCGACCTTTCCGCGAATCGCCAGATATTGCCTGACGTTTCCGCCGGTGATCGGATTTCGGGATAAACGCCGAGGAATCGTGGCAGGCCTTTCGATGTTCGTCCTCGGAACTCTCCTCGATGTTAGCGCCGGTTTAAAAGAGCAGCGTTTTCGCCGGTTTTGACGCCGTAGGGAGAGCCGACCTCGACTCCGAGGCACCCAAACCCGGACCCGCGCGGCGATTTGAGCGGTGGCGCGGCACGTGGTCGGTGCCAGTAAAGCGTCGGCGTCTACTCGATAAGTAACCCTCCTGCGCCGTCAGCACGAGCACGATCAATGGAGTCTCGGATGTGCTTGGTGTCCGGCCGGGCCGATTCGATTACCAGGTTGAGTTCACCGGCGCTGTTGACGTTGCCCGCATCGCAGTACGCCTGATCAGGCGGGATGTGGTGGGCTTTGGTCAAGTCGTACAGACGATAAACGCGCTGGGTATCGCGGCCCTGCATCAAGAACACCGCGCACGTCCGAAAGCCCGTCCGCGAGAACTCGACCAGTTGGCGCAAGCACGATGGTAGCGCCGGCACCCCTGTGGCGCCAAGCTGAATTTAGAATCTTGTGTAGAGTGTATACCGCGTCCCCGCCACTGGGGCTCCTTTTCCCCGGCGTCAAAGCCGGTGGAGATGCTGCTCTTTTATTCCGGCGCCGACAATCAACTGGAGATCCTGATTCTTGAACTGGTGGGTCGCAAGGATCACGGTCATATGAGTTCACTCACGCTCATGCCGAATCGCTCTGCTTCGCTGGTAAGATAGTCGAACAGCACCGTCGGTATGCGGATGCTCACCTGCCGGGTTCGTTTTACCCTCTCGATCACTAGTGTCCGGCTGCAAGTGCCTTCGTTTCTGTTACTTGCAGCAAAGTTCTAACTCGCTCTGGGGGCTTACTAAGTTGAAACTCCGTAAAACCGGGCCTCTGAGTAAGTTGAGGCCACG
>Ga0182030_10024851_pt1 | contig 10966 bp, 11 predicted proteins | sample 812S3MmetaG_FD_121299 | JGI IMG/M metagenome (GOLD analysis project Ga0182030, IMG submission 121299) | Permafrost microbial communities from Stordalen Mire, Sweden - 812S3M metaG (Illumina Assembly) | ecosystem: Environmental > Terrestrial > Soil > Wetlands > Permafrost | place: Sweden... | reverse complement strand
GGCAGGTGTGGGACACTTATACGAGTAAGGAGGATTGGAAGTAAAACAGCCTTAATTTCGGGCGGTTTGTTTAATAGGCAGTATGTGTCGAGCCGGGAGTAATGAGCCGGAAATGGGCAGGAAAACGGGGGAAAGCTGGCAATATGAAAGGCTGTGAGAATTGAATAAATGAAGGGAAGGCCGGAGTAAATAATTTTATGCAAATCTGAGGGCTTTTAATCTGCCCCAATAATCACAATACGCGTTTTTCACACTTCTGGGATTAAAGTTAATAATTGATATTAGCCAATAGAATTAATTAATATGATTTTATGGGTTGAAATCACACAATTGATTTTAGCCAAAGTTAATAATTCATTTTAGCGGTTATAATTTCTACTTTGTAAAAAATATTTTTATTGAAATGGTTTTCGAATGGTCTGCTCATTCTTCTTCTATCCTTTTGGATGGCAACGGTTAGTTTTGCTCAGAAACCTGCTCCATTGGAGGGCCAGCCCCTGGTTGACTCTTTATTAAAAGTGCTCCCTGCACAAAAAGAAGATACCAATAAGGTGAAAATGCTTACAGACCTGGCTTTTATTCTCTGCCGGATCAACCCTGACCAGGGTGTTAAATATGCGCAGCAAGAGCTTGATCTTGCTATTAAGCTCGGATGGAAAAAAGGAATAGCAGCAGCCAATAGTGAATTAGGTGTTAATTATCAATCCAAAGCTGACTATGCAACTGCGTTGCAATATTTTCAAAAAGCTTTAGAAATTGATAAAGAAATAGGGAATAAAAAAGGAATTGCTGCTGTTACAGGCAATATCGGTAATGTGGCAAAATACCTCGGCGACTATCCGGGAGCATTAACCTGTCTTTTACAGGTTTTAAAAATGCATGAAGATCTGGGTGATAAAGGTGGAATAGCAACGGACAATGAAAACATAGGCAATATTTATGAGGAGCAGGCCGATTATCAAGACGCGCAGGCTTATTATCTTAAGGCCTTAAAGATGGATGAAGACCTAGGTGATAAAAACGGCATTGCAGGCGATCTCGGCAATCTCGGCAGTTTTTATGATGCGCAGGGTGATCTACCCGAGGCGTTGGTATGTTATTTCAAAGTTTTAAAACTCGAGGACGAAATAGGCGATAGAGTAGTCATAGCCTCAGTTATTGGCAATATAGGGAGTGTCTACGCAAAGGAGAAAGACAATATCACCGCCCTGTAGTATAAGCAGAGGGCTTTAAAAATGGATGAAGAAACGGAAGATGAGTACTTGATAGCAACCGATCTGTGCGACATAGGCAGAACTTATGTTTCATTAGTGGAAGATACGATAAAAAGCCACCAGGCTTCAAATGAGACGCTTGCCGAGCAATCCATACCGGCAAGTCGGGCTATACGGCTGCACCTGGCCATTGGTAACCTGGAAAGCGGCCTCGCACTTTGTAAAAAAATGCAGGACCTGGACATAAGGAAGGATTGCTACCAGGGTCTTGCAGATGCATATAGGTTAAACGGTGATTACAAAAAGGCGTTGGAGGCGACTGATAATTATATAGCCATCAAAGACTCTGTTTTTTCAAAAGCGAATAGCGAGGCAATCCTTAAACTGGGCATGAAAAATGAATATAGCCGCCAGCGCCTTGCTGACAGCTTAAAGGCTGCTGAAAAAGAAAAAATAACAATACTCGAGTTGCACCGGCAGCGTGGTTATACGCTGATGGGCATTGGAGGAATATTGCTACTGGCTGTTTTTTCTTTCTTTATCATAAAGGAAAAGGGCAAATCGGAAAAGGAAAGAAAGAAATCGGATGATCTGTTGCTCAATATACTGCCCGGCGAGGTGGCCAATGAGCTTAAAACCAATGGCGTCACCGTTGCAAAGCACTATGATAATGTTACGGTGCTCTTCACAGACTTTGTAAACTTCACGGAGGCGGGAGAAAGAATGAAACCGCAGGCTCTGATAGATGAGCTGCATACCTGCTTCAAAGCATTTGACGAGATTACAGCCAAGTACAATGTAGAGAAAATAAAAACGATTGGAGATGCCTACCTGGCTGTTGCCGGTCTTCCCAAAGCAGACACTGCACATGCCGAAAACATAGTAAGGGCAGCTGTGGAGATAAATGCTTATATGCAAAATAGGCTGGCAAAAATGGGCAACAGCACCTTTGAGATCCGCATTGGCATACACAGCGGCAACGTAGTAGCTGGCATAGTAGGCGTAAAGAAGTTTGCCTACGACATTTGGGGCGATACAGTAAACACCGCTGCCCGCATGCAACAAAACAGTGAACCAGGCCGGGTCAATATTTCACAAACTACGTATGAACTGGTAAAAGATAAATTCACCTGCAAATACAGAGGAGAGATAGCTGCTAAGAATAAAGGGATGCTGAAAATGTATTACGTTTAGCCTATTCCATTTCCCTCTTTCCAGATAAGAGGTAGATCACAGACATCCTGATTGCCACGCCATTTTCTACCTGGTCGAGGATGATGGATTGTTTGCTGTCCGCTACATCTGAGTTGAGCTCTACACCGCGGTTGATGGGCCCGGGATGCATGATGATGATGTCTTTTTTGAGGCTGTCGAGCATCTGGCGGTTTACTCCATAGTAGAGTGCATATTCGCGCAGGGTGGAGAAGAGGGGTTTATGCTGGCGCTCTAGCTGTATGCGCAGCACATTAGCTACATCGCACCACTCCAGTGCTTTCTTTACGTTGTACTCTACCCGCACCCCCAGCGATGCGATATGCTTTGGTATAAGGGTAGGGGGGCCGGAAACTGTAACTTCTGCACCCAGCTTAGCCATGCAGAATATATTGCTGAGGGCCACCCTGGAATGCATAATGTCACCTATGATAGTGACCCGCTTTCCTTTCAGGCTGCCCAGCTTTTCCCTCATGGAATAAGCGTCCAGTAACGCCTGGGTGGGATGTTCGTTAGTGCCATCGCCAGCATTGATAATGCCGGCATTAATATGGTTAGCGAGGAACCATGGCGCTCCGCTGGCCGAGTGGCGCATCACCACCATATCCACTTTCATGGCCAGTATATTATTAACTGTATCTATCAGCGTTTCCCCTTTGGATACGGAAGAGCCTGATGCGGAAAAATTGACTACGTCCGCGCCCAGTCGCTTTTCTGCAAGCTCAAAGGATAGTCGTGTACGTGTGGAATTCTCAAAAAATATATTGGCAACCGTTGTATCTCGTAGCGTAGGCACCTTTTTAATAGGCCGCTGCAGCACTTGCTTAAAGTTATCTGCCGTCTGAAATATCTGCTCAATATCCGATACGTTCAGCTCTTTGATTCCTAACAGATGTTTTACAGACAGCATATTTTTTTAAATCAAAAATTAAAAATCAAAAACTCAAACTCCACATTTTCAAATTCTTTACATTTTGTCCAGCAGCACTACTTCATCCTTACCATCTTTTTCTTTCCAATATACCTTTACCTTTTGGGTAAGAATAGTATCTACTGTTTGGCCCACATAGTCGGGCTGCACAGGCAGTTCCCGGCTGAAGCGCCGGTCTATCAAAACCAGGAGTTCCACCTTTTTTGGCCGGCCAAAATCAATCAGGGCGTCCATCGCAGAGCGTATCGTGCGGCCTGTATGGAGCACATCATCTATTAGTATCACGTTTTTGCCTTCTATGCTAAAGGGTATATCAGTATCAGATGGCACATGTATATCGCGTGTTTGCACATCGTCACGATAAAAGGTGATGTCCAGCCTGCCATAGTTTATTTTATTATTCCCGGTTATTTGTTTCACCATTTTCGTTATGCGGTCTGACAAAAAAATACCCCTGGGTTGTATGCCAATAATAGCCGAATCCTTAAAAGAAAGGTGATTTTCTACCAACTGGTGCGCTAACCGCTGTAGTGTTATATGTAGCTGATCATTATTGAGCAGGGTCTTCAAAGAAGTGTATTTGGAATCAAAAATAAACATTTTAAGAAAGATTAGCTAATTTGCTGACTGGCTAATTAGCTAATCAATTAATCAGCACGGATCATCAACTAATTTGCTAACCAGCTAATCAGAATGGATCACAAAAAATTTACCTTTTATGGTGTCCTGGTCTATATAGCCTATGGATTCTATATCCTTATGGGGCTTACATGGTTCATCATAAGTTTTTTAAGTTCCGGCCATTTCAATCTACAGGCGTTTATGCTCACCCTTATCTTCTCCGTGCAGGCATACTACAAAAATGTACTTACCAATCTCATTTTAGGTGTGCTTTCACTCGGCCTTTCTATTTTTATGCTACTGCAGGAGATAGAGGCTGCAGACCTTTTTGCAAGGGGTGCCATAGCCGATACCTTCACCAAAATCCTTATTGGCTTCGCGTTTTTAAGCATAATATTGTCCGTAATTCTTATTTTCAGTTATGCAAAATTTGGTATTAAGGACAAGTAACTTCTAAAATCGCTCCGCTCCTTTTCCAGTCGTATTTCCATCAATTAGCAGCTGGTAACGGCCTGGCTAAATTGGGCAATGTATCAGTTTGAAGATTTAGACTTTAACAGAATGTTCTTGCCAAAGTTCTATTAATTTAGGTTTAATAATTTAGTAGTCACGTAAAATGGAAATTAAACAATATACCAAAGGCCATCACAAAAGCTGCGTTGAGATTTACAAAAGCAATACTCCTCGTTACTTTACAGTAGATGAGTGGAAAGGGCTGGAAATATGGCTTAATGGCCAGGACGAAGGGCGAATTGCATATAAAAATACAGAGGCAGAATATTTCTACGTAATTGGGGAGAATGGCGCTGTGGTGGGCTGTGGTGGTTTTTACGTTGTTACAGGCGCGTTGATTGCTAATTTGGTTTGGGGTATGGTTCATAGCTCATTCCATAATCAGGGGCTTGGTAAAAAGCTTTTTGAATATAGGATCGGGCAGATTAAATTAAAATATCCGCAACATCATATAATACTTGATACTACTCAACATACCTATAAGTTTTTTGAAAAGCAGGGGTTTTCTATTATGCAGATCAGAAAAGATTTTTACGATGTGGGGCTTCACCGGTATGATATGATGTTCTAACGCCGTTAGATTGCAATTCTTTCCCGCTTATCAACTTCCAGACCAATATCATTTATCATTACCATTCATCAAACTCCCGCAAATCGCCTAACTTTATTCATGAAAATCTATAGTATGAGAATTCACAAAATGCTGTTGTTATGTTCATGCCTTATCGTCACCGGCCTTCTGCCATCCTGCAAGAAAAAAAGTAATGCCAGCTCGCCCGGCAACATTAAGTTAGCCCTGATCGATGTATCGCACCAGGGGGCCATAAAGCACTATCGTATTGTTTATGATGCATTCAATAATGTGGACTCTATGGTGATTATTGGCGGCGGCACTGATACCGGCAGCAATGGCTTTATGGTTTTTAACTACTTTGGTTCCTCTTTTTCGATCAGTGATCAAAGCAATAATTCATTTACGGTATATGCCAATACGAACGGGGTAATACTTGAAGTGCTGCTTGCTGATACCCTGTTCATGACTTATAGCGGAACTGAGCTAGCCCAACTTACTCAAAAAACCGTGTCTGCAGTATACCCCTTTTATACCACAGTTGGTACAAACTATGTATGGGCAAATGGGGACATTTTATCTACGAGCTTACTCACTACAACGGACAGTGTAGCTTATAGCAATTCAAAAAGTGGCCAGGTAGGGGATGGGTGGCGCATAGATGAATTCCTTTCTTACGGAAGGCCATTTATTGAGACTGCCCATTTGCCTACAGACTTTACCTCTTCAGGCACATGGATAGAACACTTCTTTTACCAGTTCGACAGCCAGGGCCGCATCAGCCAATTGCTAAAAGTATTAAACAACAATGGCGCAGTTTCAGACGATAACACTTATTATAATTACCAGTATTATGCAGGTTGATTGTTGTCGAAAAGTATTGTTTTGTTTTTCCTTTTTGCCATACGAGCAACGGGCATTTCTGTGCCATTGATAAACGTAAAATCCCCGGTTAGCACGGTGATCTTTTTCCTTGTTTTCGTTTTCTGAATTTTTATTTCAATGGTCAATCCTGCATCAGAATAGGTGTATGCAGCATTGATGCTGAGTGTATCACCGCTTAATACCGTCTCATGAAAGTACACGTGATAGCGGGATATATTGATAATGGAAAAATTTAGATGGCCGAACGTTTCTAAAATTGCCTTGTCATTTATGTTAGCAACCTGTTGCAACATAATGCAATTGCGCAGTATCCCCTGTTCGTCAGTATTCTGCCTATCTACTTTCAGATTGTCGGTCAAAAGACCGGTTATGTTATATGGTTTCATTTTTTTTAGATTTTTTGAATAAAGAAAAAGCCCTGCAACTTTTGATGTTGCAGGGCCTGAGCGTTATAAAACAGGATACCTCAACATCGTGCTTTGGAGCAGATGCAGCAGGCTACATGTTTGTTGTTATTTGTTATTTGATTTTTCATTTTTTCAACTTAATATTTCGTTCCGCTACGCTCTAAAATAAAAAATCCCCCAGCCGGGCTGAAGGACATCTATAAGTGCGGGCACACTCTCCTTCAGCAGAAAGACGATTTGTGACAACAGTTATGTTTCAGGTTATTCATGCTGCAAATGTCGGGAAAGGAATGGGAATTGCAAAAAAAGTTTTTTTAGATTTTCCATCCCGCACACTCTGCTTTAAAATGTGCTACGCCTTATTCTAAATACGCTCCCCCGAATCGTGTTCGGTGTGTTAAATTTCCAGTTTCTTTTCTCAGAGAATTTGTTGTACCACTAGTAGAAAGCTGGTGTTTTAAACGCCGAAGAGAGGGTACGGTAAGTATTTCATGGCATGGTTCTTAAATCTTACTCCTTGAATCTCCGGCCCAAAATTTCACAGAGATCTTGATTTCCAAAACATTTAAAATAGAAGGGTGCAGATAATTTCTTTTATGAATTATTTAAATTGCAAGGGATTATTTATATATTTATTGCACCAATTTTACTTTCCTTTCGAAAAGTAAATAACTCATGCTAAACGACATTACATATATACTACTTGATGCCGCGCGCATGGGTAACACGATTGAAGAAGCTAAGCAAAAGAATCCAACCTATGATTCTCTTTACCGGGGACGTAGTGAGGAGTCGCTGGCTGTAGTAGCCCCTTATCTTTTTTTATTCCGGCAAAAAACCGAATTTATTAACTGGTATATGGATAAAGGGTGGGGGGACGCGTGGGGCATACTCATCAAATCATCTTTTCCTTTAGAAGAGTTGCATAAACATTTTCGTAAGTTTTTGATAGTAGGCACTGAAGATAACCAGCAGCTTTACTTTAGGTTCTATGATCCGCGCGTGCTGCGAATATTTCTTCCCACTTGTGACACCGCTCAGCTCCGTGAGTTCTTTGGGCCTATTGAGTATTTCATTATGGAGGATGAAGACACGGCGTTCGCTATTAAATGCTGGCTGCAAAATGGTATTTTACATTCCCAAAAAATAAAGGTTGCTGACCTTATCAGCGGGCATATACCAAGTCCTGTGGTTGCAGCGCCTAATATTGAACCTCAAAAGACAGCAATGCCGGAAGAACAGTTTTACGGCAGGAAGCCTATGAGTACCGAGCAAAAACCAATTGATAATTCGGTATCCAATGAGCCTCCGCCTGTAAAAAAACCGGCAAAGCCAAAGTGGGATATGTTTGACTAATTTACTCGATAACTGGTAATTTCTCCAGTATTTCCACGTCAGCGAATGGGAGCTTTAAGCTGGGGTCTTTTTTATCAACGGGCATACAATTCTTAATAGTCCAGGTTGTGCTCCACTCAATATTGCTTCTGCTCACGCCTTTTTCAACGGTGATGTCTCCGCTGGGGCAATCATCTTTCCAGGTGCCATATACTACATACCCATTATCAAAATCAAGCTCTCCGGCTCCCTGGCGTATACCATCCACAAAGGTTCCTTTGAACGATTTCCTTCCACCACTCCAGGTAAATGTGCCATAACCTGAAAATTTGGCGTCAAGGAAATTCCCTACATATTGGTTGCCATTATTGTATGTCCGTTGGCCCTGATTATCTAATTTATCGCCCCTGAATATGCCTGAATCAACGTAGTTGAGGTGTGTTGATTTGCCAAGACCGTCCATCCGTCCATCCTTAAAATTGCCTTCCTCTATAATATTAGCGCCTGGTAAGATCTGCTTCCCCTGTCCATTAAGTTGTCCATCGGTAAAATTCCCTATTTCCTTATTCCCTGTAGTGGATACTTTTTCTCCAAACCCAATGATATCCTGCTGGTCTTTTAGTTTACCTTTTAGTATAGTGCCGTCATGCTTGTACAGTGTACCTGTGTCATAGCTTGCTGTAAGATGAACACCGACAAACTGGTCCACGCCCTTGCTTTTTGCATATTTTGAACGGATGACGTCAATGATATCTGTGGCGCTGTCTGTCTGCACCCAGGGCCTGTTTGTAAGGCTGGAAAGGGAATCTATTCCCTCAGGGTTCGTAGTTTTATTCTGGAGTACTAAGAATTCTTCCGGCAGATTTGATACTACTCTGGGTATATTATTCATCAGGGAAGTGGGTTTGTAGGCAACGAGCCTGTCGAATACATTTTTTGCAGAATCTTCAGTATTGAGGTTGTCGTATGGCTTTACTGCGTATATGGCCTCTGGATATTTCATTACAGCAGCCAGCAGGTCATGGAAAGTGGAGGCCATTTCAAAAAACTCTATTCTCGCGTGAGTGGCCTTTTCAAAGGGTATAGTGGGATACAGGTCAATAATGGTGCCCAACTGGTCCCAGGACAAGGAGGTATATAGCTGTTGGTAAACGGGATCGAAATACAAACTATGAGGATAGCGAATCAGGAAGTCTTTGGCAAAAGGATATGTTCTTATTACCTGCGCATACTTGATCTGGATACTGTCGCCGGCCTGCGCGTCATTATATTTATCAAGGGCGTTCTTAAAATCACTTTCCGTTTTAAACCTGCCTACATATTCCACCTTGGAAGCGTAGGTGCCCGGGCGGTCGGGATATAGGCCGATCAAGGTATCCAGCTCGTTAGTAGTCAGCATTGGGTTAGCGTTAAAAATAGCTGTGTCAGTATACAGGCTGTTTGGGAATAATGATGCAAATATTCTCAAGTCGCGCAGGTCACGAGGTTTAAATTGTGTTTCCATTTTTTTTGGCAACACTATCATTGAATTATCCGTATACATATCCGGATAATCTATAAAAAGGTAATCCTTTTTCTTTCTCTTATCATATGTTACCAACCAATCCCGGTAGTCTTTTGAAGTATTAACGTATATTGGTTTATGGCTGTGCGTCAGGAATAAACGTGTAACGAGATACCCTACGGCTGCACCACCCACAGCGCAGGCAGCATTAGCGCCGCCGTTAGTAGTAGTAGTTGTAACGCCATTGTTGTTAGTGCTTGTGTTGAATATAGCTTGACCTGCAAAATAACCACCGGCAGCTCCCGCTCCGGTAAATACTACATTTATTATGGCACCGGACGTTTTTACTTTTTTCTTATAGTACGGCCTTGTTATGCGCTCATAGCCGGTGCCGGCTGGGTCAATATCTTCTACTGAAGTAGCAAAAGGCCTTTTGACCGTACATCCCGAAAAGGCAAAGTTTAAAAATACCAGGACAAGCAAACATCTAACTTTGTTCATTTACAGAAATTTTAATCTAAAGATTAATAATGCCGTTTTATATAAAACATCAATTATGATGTTACATGAGTATATGCAACAAAGCTATAAAAGTATTTTTTATTTCATAGCGAAGTCATGTGATTAGTCAAATTTAGATCACTACTTAGAGAGCCAGGGCCAAAAATGGAAGCACAAACCTGTCATTACACATATATGCTTTACTGTGTGCTACAAAGTACTTTGGAAACAAAGCAATTTTCAATTGTGATGACCAGATGCTGACATTAAGAAGCCTTTTTAGGCTTGCCCCCAAAAAGATAACCAACTGTAACGCCAATGGCAGATGTTGTAGCTGTACTGCCTGAATTAGGATTAAGGTTCGCAAAGCCCATCTGATAGCGGGCACGTATTAAAAGCCCCATGGCAAATTGGTAGCCCACATTTACGTCTGCTCCAAAATCTAATGGTTTAGTATCATTGGTCTTATCCCCTATAGTTATAGTACTGGTCGTACTTCCAGATTTAGTAGTACCGCTGATATTATAGGCTACATAAGGACCTAAGCCAAAGAATATGCGGCTCTTACCTGGTTTGCTTAATTTATACAATACGTTAATGGGCAATTGAATAGTATTTAAGTTAATAGAGTATGATGGGTTATAAGTGCCTTTGGAAACAGTACACCCATTCATAAGGTAAAATAGGCCCGGCTGTAAGTAAAAGTTTTTACTAAGGCCGAAGTCAACAACTGCACCTGCTGCAAGGCCGAATTTAAATGAAGTGGTTAAAGAGGTCATTGCCATATTAGCCATATTGAGACCAATTTCCGGACCGAAAGCAATGCCCCTTTTGGGGTCTGCTTCTTCTTTGTGATCAGCAGGGGCTGAGCCAATAGTATATATTATCGGATTACTCTGCGCGCGGGCGCCAGTTGCAATTACAACTAATACAGACAACGCTATGATGGCTTTTTTCATTATATTAATTTTTGTCTCACAAAATTATAAATAAACTTTACAAAAAAGAATAGAGGGATAATTCCCAATTTATAAATTTTAAGTATTGTGAGTGCAATATCAGTTTTTTAAAACGTTTGGGGCTGTTGCTACGGGTAGGAAATTTTTATGGGGCTTTACTACTGGTTTTCATATTATAAATTTCGATTTAATTTACACCATAAAAAGGGTTAGTTTCGAGTAGTCATCACTACTGTCCAACCTTTAACGAGGCAATTTAGCTGAAATCCTTACTGGTATTGCATTTGATGGATGTCTTTTTATTTTTCGATTT
>Ga0182030_10024849_pt1 | contig 10967 bp, 11 predicted proteins | sample 812S3MmetaG_FD_121299 | JGI IMG/M metagenome (GOLD analysis project Ga0182030, IMG submission 121299) | Permafrost microbial communities from Stordalen Mire, Sweden - 812S3M metaG (Illumina Assembly) | ecosystem: Environmental > Terrestrial > Soil > Wetlands > Permafrost | place: Sweden... | reverse complement strand
CAAGGTCCTCCAGGACCAAATAGATCCTAAAAATTACCTGGATTATATCGCAGAGCGTCCTATTGACTGGTCATATTTAAAATATCCTTATTACAAGCCGTATGGTTATGGCAAAGGGTTTTACCGGGTTGGCCCCCTGGCACGTTTTAATGTGGCCACGTCGATCAAAACACCTAAAGCCCAGAAAGAATTTTTGAATTTTAAGTCAATTAACGGCGGAAAGCCGGTGCACGGCACTTTTTATTATCACTACACGCGGTTAATTGAGATGCTTTACTCCATCGAAGAGGCGGAACGAATCCTGAAAGACCCCCAGGTGACTTCTGAGGATATCCAGACCAAAGGTAGCCACAATTATAATGAGGGCATCGGTTCTTCCGAAGCCCCTCGAGGGACCTTGTTCCATCACTACACGACGGATAACAGCGGCAAATTGACCCGTGTTAACCTATTAATTGCCACAGGCCAGAATAATCCTGCCATGAACCGGTCAGTTTTGGAAGTGGCCAAGCAATATGTGCAAGGTAAAAATGTCAAAGAAGGGGCGCTTAACCGGGTGGAAGCCGCTATCCGTTGTTATGATCCTTGCCTTTCGTGCTCAACGCATGCGATAGGCGCCATGCCTATGGTCATTGAGATCAAAGACCACACAGGCGAAATTGTACATGTCCTTAAACGGGGATAATTCTAAAGATATCCTGGTCATCGGTATCGGAAACCCTTTACGCTCTGATGATGGAGTGGGGCCATATGTCGCAGACTGTATTGAGGCCAAAGGGATCAAGGGCGTTAAGGTCTGGATCACTCAACAGTTGCTGCTGGAGAACTTAGAGCGGATGCTGGGGTTTAGCCGGGTCATTCTGGTGGACGCATCTGTTGACGGCCCGCCTTTAGATTTTCGCCCGATTGAAAAAAATACCGGACATGTTGTTTCATCATCACATCATTTATCTGCAGAGACCTTTGTCAGCATCGCCCGCAGTATCTACCATAAAGAAATGAATTTGCAGTTGTGTTCCATCAGAGGCAATTGTTTTGAAGTAGGGGATAAAATATCACCCCAAGTCCTTGCTTGCGCCAAAGAGGCGGTTGAGTTAATATGTCGTGAGGTGATCCATGCATGAAGGCCATTTTACCGAGCAAATAGTTGAGGCGATCATTGGGGAAATTAATAAATATCCCGGCCGCAGTGTTAAATCAGTAACGGTGAAGGTCGGGGAATCTTATCATTTAATGCCGGATTCTGTGATGATGCATTTTGAATTGATCACCAAGTCGACGGCCTTGAGAGGGGTCAAGCTTGACCTTTTGGAAGACCCCATGCAGGTTGTTTGCAATCAATGCGCTAAACAAGGGCCGGTTGAAGACCACCATCTTCTTTTATGTTCTTTTTGTCATTCCCGTCAAGTCAAAGTCGTCGCCGGTGATAAAGTCACCATCGAGCAAATAGTATTTAATCCATGATAAAAGCAAAAAAGTGTCTCATACGGGGTACTGTCCAAGGAGTCGGTTTTCGCCCCTGGGTATACCGTTTGGCGCTTCAATACCATCTTAAAGGTTTTGTCCGTAATACCTCACATGGGGCCACTATAGAAATTGAAGGTGAGGACAGGGACTTGCAGGATTTTGTTCGTTTGATCCGCTCTGAGCCACCGGCCCATTGTCATTTTACGAAATGTCATTTCACTAATATTGCTTGCCAAGGTTTCGATCAATTCCTGATCTTGCCCAGCCTTGATGAAAATCAGCATGATGCTCTGATCCTGCCGGATATCGCCAGTTGCCCTGATTGCATTAAAGAGACCTTTGACCGTAATGATCGCCGCTATTTATACCCGTTTACAAACTGCACGCATTGCGGGCCAAGGTATTCGATCATCAAATCATTGCCCTATGACCGTTGCAATACGTCCATGGATAAATTCAAGATGTGTAAAGCCTGTCAGAAAGAATACGATGATCCTTTGGACCGCCGTTTTCATGCCCAGCCTAATGCTTGTCCCTTATGCGGTCCGCAGATAACCTTGTGGGATGACCAAGGAAATGCTATCGCCTCTAGCCGGGAAAGTTTACCGGCGACGGTAGATATAATTAAACGGGGGGGCATTGTTGCTATCAAAGGATTGGGCGGGTTTTGTTTAATGGCAGATGCATTAAATGAGGATGCGGTTGGTTTATTGCGCATGAGAAAAGCAAGGCCGCATAAACCTTTAGCCTTGATGATGCCTTCCTTGGAAATGACAGATCAATATTGTCAACTTGAGCCTATTGAGGCAGAGCTTTTGAGTTCGTCTCAAGCGCCTATTGTTCTATTACGGAAAGCACCATTGTCCCAAACTCCCAAGATCGCCCGGCAAGCAGCGCCTGATAACCCTTATCTTGGTTGCATGTTGCCGTCGATGCCATTGCTGCATATCCTTTTAAGGATGCTAAACAGGCCGGTAGTCGCCACCAGCGGAAACTTAAGCGAAGAGCCGATCTGTATAGATAATGCGCAAGCCCTGAAGCGCTTAAAAGGCATTGCCGATTTTTTCTTGGTGCATGACCGGCCTATTGTGCGCCATGTGGATGATTCGATCGTACAAGCCGTTTGTAATAAAACATCAATACTTCGACGGGCAAGAGGTTATGCCCCCTTACCGTTTGATATTGGGAAAGATTGCGACGGTATATTGGCTACCGGTGCTCATCAAAAGAATACCGTGGCTTTAGGTTTGGGGAGCTCTGTGATCATGAGCCAGCATATCGGTACTTTAGATAACGAGGTCTCTTGCCAGGCCTTTGAAGGAACAATTTCCAGCTTAAAATCAATTTACGATGCACCCACGACCAAGGTGGCCTGTGATTCTCATCCCGACTACGCTTCTAACCGTTATGCTCACGCGTTTAAAAAAAATGTCCTGGAAGTCCAACATCACCACGCCCATGTGGCTTCATGTATGGCTGAGCATGGTCTATCCCAGGAAGTTTTGGGTGTTTGCTGGGATGGGACAGGATATGGTCCTGACGGTACAATTTGGGGAGGAGAATTTCTAGTCACCAATGGCCGCAAATTCAGCCGGATCGCGCATTTGAAATTATTTGCATTGCCCGGCGGTGAGTTAGCTGTCAGGGAACCCAAGCGTACGGCGTTGGGACTGTTATTTGGATTATGCAAGGGGAATTGGCAGGATTTTAAGGATTTACCTTCCGTTAAGGCCTTTAATCCTAAAGAATTGCTCATCATTCAACAGATGATCACCCAAAAGATCAATAGCCCGCTAACTTCGAGCATGGGGCGCTTGTTTGATGGTATTGCTTCTTTGACCGGTTTATGTCATCATATAAGTTACGAAGGTCAGGCAGCCATGGCCTTGGAATATCAGGTTATTGATAAATTTAAATTAGACCCCTATTATTATGAAATTATTCCCGAGGATTATAAGCTTAAGATCCAGTCCATTGATTGGTCCGGTATCGTCAGGGGAATTATTGATGATATCCGTGCGGGTGAAAATGTTGGGCTTATCTCAACAAGGTTTCATTTGACCTTGGTGGGAATGATCGTCGATATAGCGTATCAGGCCAATAAACCTGATGTTGTCTTAACCGGCGGGTGTTTTCAGAATAAATGGCTCGTAGAGAATGCGGTTAAGCGTTTAAAAGAGGAAGGGTTTAAACCCCATTGGCATTCCCAAGTGCCAACTAATGACGGTGGTATTTCGTTGGGACAAATGTTTGTGGCAGCAAAGCGGCGTAAATAATGTTGCACAACGGGATGGCTAAAAATGTGTTTAGCAATACCAGGAAAAATTGAAAGTATCACCGGTTCTGAGGGTGATTTTCTTAATATAAAAGGAAAAGTCAACTTCGGAGGCATCCTCAAGGAAGTTTCTTTAGCTTACGTGCCTGAAGCCAAGGTGGGGGATTATGTGATCGTGCATGTGGGCTTTGCCTTGAGCCTCGTTGACCAAGAGGAAGCTCTTAAAGTTTTTGATTATTTGAAACAAATGGGTGAGTTAGAGGAGTTGCATACCTAAATGAAATACTTAGACGAATACAGGGACCCCAAATTGGCGCAAGCATTGTCGCGTCAGATCCATAAGATCACGACTAAGCCTTGGGTGATCATGGAGGTTTGCGGGGGACAGACGCATGCTATCGTCAAATTTGGTATCGATACGCTTCTTCCTAAAAAAATTGAACTGGTGCATGGACCGGGTTGTCCGGTGTGCGTGACGCCTTTGGAGATGATCGACCGTGCTTTGGTTATTGCTGCCCAAAAGGATGTTATTTTTTGTTCTTTTGGGGACATGTTGCGGGTGCCCGGTTCAGAGACCGACCTGCTTGCCGTCAAAGCCCAAGGGGGTAACGTGCGGATCGTTTATTCACCTTTAGATGCCGTTAAAATTGCCCAAGATAATCCTGATAATGAAGTTGTTTTCTTTGCAGTAGGTTTTGAAACAACTGCCCCTGCCAATGCCATGGCGGTTTTTCAGGCCAAAGAACTTGGCCTTCAGAATTTTTCCTTGCTGGTGTCCCATGTTTTGGTGCCGCCGGCGATGGAGGCGATTTTGTCGTCGGGGTCTAATCGCGTACAGGGTTTTTTGGCCGCGGGCCATGTGTGCACCGTTATGGGCTATACAGAATATCCGCCCATCGCATTGAAATATAAAGTGCCCATTATCGTGACAGGATTTGAGCCATTGGACATCTTGCAGGGTATTGCCATGTGTGTGCAACAACTGGAAGATGGCCGTCACGAGGTGGAGAACCAATATGTCCGTTCTGTCAAAGAACAGGGTAACCCATATGCCCAGGAGTTGATTTCTAGGGTATTTTGTGTGATACCGCGCAAATGGCGGGGCATAGGTGAGATCCCTCAGAGCGGGTTATCACTCACTAATGAATATAGGGATTATGACGCTGAGATAAAATTTAAATTAGGTGATATTAAAACACAGGAAAGCTCTGAATGTATCAGCGGGCTGATTTTGCAAGGCATCAAAAAGCCCCATGAATGCCCAGCCTTTGGCGTTAAATGCACACCAGAGCATCCTTTGGGGGCCACCATGGTTTCTTCAGAAGGAGCCTGCTCAGCTTATTATACGTATAAGAGGGTAACTTGATGAATGCCATGTCCTGTCCTTTTCCCATCCAGCAATATCCTCACGTGCTTTTAGCGCACGGCGGCGGCGGCCGGCTGATGCAGCAGTTGATCGAAAAAATGTTTACCCATGCCTTTGGTCCCAAGCCGGCCACTGGTTTGCATGATTCCATAGTCTTGAATTTACCTTCCAATAAGATCGCTTTTACGACAGACTCCTTTGTGGTAAAGCCTTTATTTTTTCCGGGAGGAGATATCGGCGCCTTGGCAGTTAATGGTACTGTCAATGATTTGAGTATGTCAGGCGCCCGGCCTTTGTATTTAAGTTTAGGCTTTATCATTGAAGAGGGTTTAAGTATGGAAACCCTTTGGCGCGTGGTGCGGTCGATTAAAAAGGCTGCTGATGAGGCAGGTGTAACAATTGTTACAGGAGACACCAAGGTTGTTGACCGTGGCAAGGGAGATGGTATTTTCATTAACACTTCAGGGATTGGAATCATTGAACATGATTTATCCATTGTGCCTGCTCATATTCAATCAGGTGACGCCATTTTAATAAACGGTGATGTTGGCCGGCATGGTATAGCCATTATGGCTACCCGTGAGAACCTTTCTTTTGAAACCACCATTGAAAGCGATTGTGCCCCGTTAAATGATATTGTTTCCCGCCTGATTAAGGTCGGAATTGAGATACATTGCATGCGTGATCTGACGCGCGGGGGTTTGGCCAGCGCCCTTAACGAAATAGCCCAAGACGCCTCCAGGACCATCCAAATTGACGAAAAATTTGTGCCGGTCAAGGAACAGGTGGCTTCTGCCTGTGCCATCATGGGTTTTGACCCGCTATACGTGGCCAATGAAGGCCGTTTTATTGCTTTTGTCCCTGCCAGTCAGTCCTCTAAAGCATTAAAAATCTTGCAAAATCACCCTTTAGGTCAAGGGGCCTGTTGTATCGGAGAGGTTTTAGACGATACCAAACCTTTGGTGACCCTCAAAGGTATTATCGGCGCCAACCGCATCTTAGATATGATCAGTGGCGAACAACTTCCTAGAATTTGTTGAAACTATTTTTATAGTATTTTTTTGATTGCTTATGTAAAATGTGGATGGATTAACAGGCGACCGTAAAGGGTGTTCTATATACTCGGGGAGGATGATATGAGAAAAATTGAATTTGTATTCGCTGTGATGGCTTCATCTTTTTTATTAGCATCTTCTTGCTTTGCAGCTACAGCGACGGCTGTTCTTAAAGGAACTTTGCCGGATTCTAAAATTACAGGGAATGTGACATTAACGGAAGAAAAAGGCGGGTTGGCTGTTTTGGCCAAGGTATCTAATGTTCCTGCGGGTGCGCACGGCTTTCATATTCATGCGATCGGCGACTGCGGGGAGGCGGGCAAGGCCGCCGGCGGTCATTTTAATCCTGACAAGTCCCCTCATGGTCTATATCCCATGGACGGCCCCATGAAAGCCATGGCCGGAGATATGGGGAATATTGTTATAAGACCAGACGGTACTGGAGAATTTTCTGTGTTTATGCCAGGGCTTACTTTAAAAGGCGGCAAATATGCGGTTAACGGTTTGTCAGTCATCATACATGAAAGCAAAGATGACTTTAGCCAACCTGCTGGGAACGCCGGGGGACGGATCGCCTGTGGCATCATTGAAACTCAAACAAAATAGGTTACTATGTTAGAAATTGAAAATACTGCATTGGCGGTGATCGATATCCAGGGAAAGTTGGCGGGAATGGTGCACGATCATGCCAAAGTGCTGACACATATTGAGCATTTGATCAAAGCGGCTAAAGCGTTTTCTATTCCCATCCTATGGAGCGAACAGGCACCTGATAAAATTGGGGAGACCGTTGGATCGGTCAAAGAACTTTTGAGTCCCTTGGCCAGACCTATCCATAAACGAAGTTTTAGTTGCTTGGGATGTCCTGAATACGCCCAAGAGCTTAAAGCGGTCAATAAGCGCCGAATATTAGTGTTGGGCATAGAAACCCATGTGTGTGTCTATCAAACTGCCCGTGACCTGCACGAGCATGGCTACCAGGTGCATGTTATCGCTGATGCGGTATCGTCACGTCATGAATTTGACCATCATGCGAGCATTGCCCGCATGCGTCAAGAAGGTATTATCATCGCTACCACGGAAATGGCCATATGCGAATTGCTTAAAACGGCTGACCATCCTAAATTTAAAGAGGTCATTGTTCATATTAAAAAGTAGGGGCAATTCATCCTGCCTGCCGGCAGGGAATCGCCGGACATGAGGGTTACTCTGTCAAGAAATACTTAAAACTACTCTTTATGCCCAATGACTCCGTCTCAAAATGCGTTGAATTAATCCTTCAATCAAAAAACATCATTGTTTTGACCGGGGCCGGGATTTCCACCAATGCGGGTATTCCGGATTTTCGGGGGCCGCAGGGGCTTTATACCAGCCGTTTGTATGACCCTGAAAAGGTTTTTGATATTGCTTATTTTCTTAAGGACCCCAAACCTTTTTATGAATTTGCCTACGATTTTATGGTGCTGGAGTCCACCATTAAACCTACCTTTACCCATCAGGCTTTGGTCTTGCTCGAAGGAGCAGGGAAGCTCAAAGCGGTGATCACCCAAAATATTGATGGATTGCATCAAAAGGCGGGTTCCCAAAAAGTATGGGACATGCATGGGTCATTTTTGACCAGTCATTGCCTCAGATGCCGCAAGATGTATGATTATCAAGAGCTTAGATCAATGGTATTGCAGCACGTGATACCGCATTGTTCATGCCGTGGGATCATCAAGCCGGACATTGTATTTTTTGGTGAAGATGTCAGACATTACCATAAAGCACTGGAACTAGCCCAAAGTGCGGATTTGTTTTTTGTTATCGGCACATCCTGTGTGGTGTATCCTGCGGCCTCGTTGCCGCAATTTGTGCCGGGTAAAATAGTTGTTGTGAATCAGTCAAAAATAGATTTAAATATGCCTAATATTGCTTTGAAAGTAGAAAGCGATATTGATGTTTTCTTTAATCAATTAATGGATGCTTTATGAGCTTCATGTCATTGCGAGCGACCGTAGGGAGCGTGGCAATCTCTAAAAGAACAACTAAATTTATTAGAGATTGCTTCGGCCGGATTAACCGGCACTCACAGTTGTTCGTCGCTATGCTCCTCGCAATGACGCAACCTTACGCGGTTTGGGCAGACGCAGGGACAAATAATTTCCAGCTAACCTGCACGGCCTTTGAGGACAACGCTGTTATTCCTAAGAAATATACCTGTGATGGACAAGATGTTAATCCCCCTCTGGTGTTTAAAAGCATCCCTGCCAACGCGAAGAGCTTGGCTTTAACGGTTTCTGATCCTGATGCCCCCATGGGAACATGGTCTCATTGGGTGGTTTATAATATCCCGCCTAATACCTTGGAAATTAAGGAAGACACTAACCCCGGCAAAGAAGTTCTAAATGATTTTGGTAAGAATGCTTACGGCGGTCCTTGCCCACCGAGTGGGAAGACGCATCATTATATATTCCATGCCTATGCGCTTGATTGCCTATTAAATATTAAAGACGGACCAACTATCAATGATGTTGAAAAATCTCTTCAAGGTCATATCATCGCGCAATCCCTGTTAGTCGGCACCTATCAGAAATAAGCATTTTTTTGGTCATTTAAAATTTAACTTGGGTTTTTCATTTACTTTATTATAATGTCAGCATGATATTAGGTTCCTCGATTGCCAGGAAGCAAACGGTTGCAATAACCGGTTTTTTATTGATTTTTTTTATCATCACACATCTTGGCGGCAACTTGTTAATTTACGCCGGCCCTGCTGTTTTTAATTCTTATGCCCATAAATTGCACGGCTTGGGTCCTTTGTTACTGATACCGCGTACACTGCTTTTCTTTATTTTTCTGGTCCATATTTTTGTCATCCATATTTTAGTCATCCAAAATATCAAGGCCCGCGGGGGCTTTAAGCGTTATGCTATTGACCAGGCAGTGGGCAATCGCACCTTGGGAGAGAGGATCATCCTTTGGAGCGGGCTTTATATCCTGGTGTTTGTCATTTTTCATATTCTTGATTTTGCCATGGCAGACCAGAGTGGACCGCGTAGTCTTTTGTACGGTAAAAGTTATGGCCTTTACGGCATGGTATTTAATTCATTTCGAGACCCTGTGCATGGCTTTCTGTATATCGTTGCCATGTGCTTTTTAGGCTTGCATTTATCTCATGGGGTCCAGAGTTTCATACAGACATGCGGTTTTCGACCCAGATGGGCGCATGTGTTTCAAAAGTGCAGTAATTATTTTGCCTTGATCATGGCGGTCAGTTATAGTTCCATTCCTGTGTATATTTATTGGATGAGCCACTAATTATGTTAGATTCTAAAATACCATCCGGAGTGCTTAAGGATAAGTGGACCAGCCATAAATTCAATGACAAGCTGGTCAACCCTGCTAATCGCCGAAAATATAAGATCATTGTGGTGGGGACCGGTTTAGCCGGAGCATCAGCTGGGGCTTCCTTGGCGGAAATGGGTTATAATGTTGAGGTCTTTTGCTTTCAGGATTCTCCCCGCCGGGCGCATTCCATTGCCGCCCAAGGAGGGATCAATGCCGCTAAGAATTATCCTAACGACGGTGACAGTGTCCGCCGCCTGTTTTATGACACTATCAAAGGCGGGGACTTTCGTTCCCGTGAAGCCAATGTCTATCGGTTAGCTGAAGTTAGCAATAGTATCATTGACCAATGTGTGGCACAGGGCGTGCCTTTTGCCCGGGAATACAGCGGATATTTAGAGAACCGGTCTTTCGGCGGGGCTCAGGTGTCGCGTACTTTTTATGCCCGCGGCCAAACCGGCCAACAGCTTTTATTGGGCGCGTACCAGGCATTGATGAAGGAAGTCGGCAAAAAGACGGTCACCTTGCATCCCCGAACTGAAATGCTGGACCTGGTTGTGATCGACGGGGTGGCCCGCGGCATTGTCGTGCGTGATCTGATCACCGGAAAAATCGGATCTTATGCGGCTGATGCGGTGGTCCTGGCTACCGGCGGTTATGGCAATGTTTTTTATCTTTCCACGAATGCTAAAGGATGCAATGTCACGGCCACCTGGCGGGCACATAAAAAGGGGGCTTTTTTTGCCAACCCTTGCTATACACAGATCCATCCGACTTGTATCCCTGTCCATGGAGATTATCAATCCAAATTGACTTTAATGAGCGAATCTTTGCGCAATGACGGACGGGTGTGGGTGCCTAAGAAGGCAAAAGATCCCCGTCCAGCCCATGAAATCCCGGAAGTAGAGCGTGATTATTTTCTGGAACGCAAATACCCGGCTTTTGGCAATCTGGTGCCGCGTGATATTGCCTCACGTAATGCCAAAGAACAATGTGACGCCGGACGCGGGGTCGGGGAGACAGGTATGGCGGTATACCTGGATTTAAAAGACGCGATTGCCCGATTCGGAGAAAATGTGATCAAAGAGCGTTATGGTAATTTGTTCGATATGTATGCTAAGATCACCGGAACCGATCCTTACAAAACACCCATGATGATCTATCCGGCGGTGCATTATGCCATGGGCGGTTTGTGGGTGGATTATAATTTGATGAGCAATTTGCCCGGGCTTTTTGTTGTTGGGGAAGCGAACTTTTCAGACCATGGCGCTAACCGTTTAGGAGCTTCTGCCTTGATGCAGGGCTTGGCTGACGGGTATTTTATATTGCCTTATACGATTGCCAACTTTCTGGCCCAGGCCAAACCCAATGCCAATGAAATGATCAACAGGCCGGAATTTAAACAGGTCCAAGAAGAAGTTTCCGATAAGATCAAAAAGTTATTATCCATTAAAGGCAAAACCACGGTGGATGAATT
>Ga0182030_10024848_pt1 | contig 10967 bp, 10 predicted proteins | sample 812S3MmetaG_FD_121299 | JGI IMG/M metagenome (GOLD analysis project Ga0182030, IMG submission 121299) | Permafrost microbial communities from Stordalen Mire, Sweden - 812S3M metaG (Illumina Assembly) | ecosystem: Environmental > Terrestrial > Soil > Wetlands > Permafrost | place: Sweden... | reverse complement strand
CTAATGATCACAGCCGAGCGCAAGGAGCGCACTGGCGCGATGTTTGGATGGCAGAGCGCAACCTTAGGAGAGGTCGATGAAAACATTCATGGTGCTGTGTCTGATCGTTTGTATGATCGGCGGTTGCACAACATTGCATCCGATCGAGAATGCGCGGAGTGACCTATCCCAACACTTCAGCGATGGTGGCGTTCTGCATCCGGGAGATCGCGTGATCATTACGACAGTGGCGGGCGCCGGGCGTCATTTGCGCATTCGTTCGGTGCGCGATGGAGTGATTTTCGGGGATCACGACTCGGTACCATTTTCCGAGATTGCCTCTATCGACCGACGAGATTTCAGCGCAACGAAAACGACCATTTTGGTGGTCGTGATATTAGGCGTCGTGGGGGCGATTGCGGCCGCCGCCAATTCGGCCGAACATCCCAATGTCGGCCTGTGATTCAACGTCGTTGCATGGCAATTAAATGCGTCCCGGCGATTTAAAGGAGCTGGATAGACTCTGAGAATTGCCTCCCCGGAAGCGGTCCGCCAAGCGGTCGATTGTTGCCGAACATCTTACGTTTGTTGCTATTGCCAAGATCATCCGCGACCATGCTGGACGTTCACGTTCGCCAAAAACCCTTGCGGCACTTCGACCCATGCAGATCCTGATTCTCTTCTACGCCGTCGTATGCATCTTCGGCGCCGCTGTCGTCCGAGGCTACAGCGGATTCGGCTTCTCACTGCTCGCCGTAACATCACTCTCCCTCCTTCTGCCGCCGACCGAGATCGTGCCGTCGATCTTTATCATGGAGGTCGCGGCAAGCCTGCATCTCCTGCCGAGCGTTTGGCGTGATATCCATTGGCGAGCGCTTCTTTGGCTCGCCGTTGGCTCCCTTGTGGGTACTCCCTTTGGAGTCTATGCGCTCGCTCATGTACCAGCTGCTCCCATGACCCTGGCGCTGGCTGTCTTCGTGCTTATCGCGGCGATCCTCTTAGCCCGAGGCTACGCCCTAAACTCACTGCCCGGTGCCGCTGTCACCTTCGCCACAGGCATAGCATCAGGCCTTTTCAACGGCAGTTTTGGAATCGGCGGCCCACCGGTGATCCTATTCTTCTTCGGTTCCCCCGCCGGTGTGGCGGCGGGTCGAGCCTCGATGATCGCCTTCTTCTTGATGACCGACTTGACCGGACTCGCGTGGCAGGGTTGGAGCGGACTGCTCAGCGTGACGGCGCTCTGGCACGCCCTGCTCTTTCTGCCGGCGTTGATCGGCGGAATCTGGCTAGGTAATCGCGGCTTCATGAATGCGGACCCAGCGGACTTTCGACGCTGGGTCTTGCGCCTGTTGGTGGTACTGGCGGCGCTGGCCGGCGGAAGAGCATTGACCCAAATTCTGTGACGCCCGCAAGCAGCCGGAACCGCCGCGATGAAGGCAAATACCCTGCTACGGCAGCTGCGTGCGCTGGAAGATTCACGTCTGCTACTTCAGATATTTATCGAACCACGCCAGCGTGCGCTGCAAAGCATCCGCACTGTGCGCCGGGTCGCGCAGGCCATGTCCTTCGCCGGGATAGATCATGATCGAGGTCGGAACGTTCATCGCCTTCAGCGCGTGCCAGAACTCCTGCGTCTGCGGCGCGGGGCATTCGATGTCGTTTTCGCCCACGTACTCGAATGTCGGAGTCTTGACGTTGCGGATGAAATTGATCGCGGATGATTGTGCATAGACCGCCGGGTCGTCGTACACCGAGGCGCCGAAATAGGGCAGCATCCACGCATCGATGCCGTTTTCGCCGTAATACGACAGCCAGTTGCTCAGTCCGGCGGCCGCGACCGCCGCCTTGAACCGGTCTGTCTGGGTCACTGCCCACATGGTCATGAAGCCGCCATAGCTCATGCCGGTCAGTCCCAAGCGCGCGGTGTCGATGGGCGCCGCTTTCGCCGCGGCGTCGATGCCCGTCATGATGTCGCGCAAGTCGCCGTGGCCGAAGTCGCGCACATTCGCCAAGGTGAAGCGTTCGCCCTGGCCGTAGCTGCCACGGGGATTCGGCAGGAACAGCGCGTAGCCGCGTTCGAGCAACGCTGCTCCCAAGCCGCCGCCGCTGAAGTACGGCACGTCCGCCGCAGCTGGGCCGCCATGCACAATGGTGATGAGGGGCAACTGTCCGCTCGCGCGCTCGGGCAGCAGCAACCAGCCCTGGACATCGAAGCCATCGTTTTTCCACCAGATGCTCTGCACGCGAGCCGGCAGGCCCAAGCCGGCGTTGACCGCCGTCAGGTTCCGCCAGCGCCCCGCGGCACCCACCTCGATTTCCGGCGGCTGGGTAAAGGATTGATGTTCGGCGGCAACCACTGCCGACGGACAGGCCTGCGACACATAGTCGCCGCCGTTGCTCAGGGATTCCTCGCCGCTCCATTGGATGCGCGGCGCCGCGGGAGCTCGCCCTGAACCGAGATCCGCCAGCTGCACCTTGTCGCCGGCGAGCAATTGAGCGTGCAGCCGGCCATCGCAGCTCCACGCGATCGCCGTCGCCGAGGCGCGCATCGCCGGCGTCACATCGATGGCGGGGCCGCCGTCCAGCGGCAAAGTGAACACGTCGCCGCCGGTCGATCCGAAATCGCTCATGATCCCTGCGATGAAGGCGACGGTCGAACCGTCCCGCGACACCCGCGGGGTTGCGATCTGCTGACGTATGTCTCTCGGGCCATAAATCACCTTGGCCGCTCCATCCGCCGCGGCAAAGGCATACAGCTTGGCGCTCCACCAGTTGTCGTCTCCGTTACCGGGCGCGCCAGTCCCCACGAAACCCTTGGCACCCGGCCGCCAATCGTATTCATACACGTACAGTTCGGGCGGCGAGGCCCAATGCAGCGAGTTCCCGTCGAGAATCGCGATTCTCTGTTCCGGCGTCGCTTCGTCGAGGTCGCCCGCGATCGCCGTCCCCGCTTCGGTGGCGCCGACCTCTTTATTGGCGTTCTCCGTCGCCAGCATGGCCAGCCGGCCGTCCGACCCGTACTTGAGGTCGTCGATGGTGCCGCTGAAGTCGAGCAGCTTGGTCAATCCCGCGCCGTCGGCACTCACCGTATAGACCGAGCGCGCGTGGCTCCCCGGCGAACGTAAGCTGAAGCTCAAATGTTTTCCGTCCGGAGCCCAGGCTGCGGAGCCCGGCCAGCATTGCGCTACGGCGCCGCATGGCAGCGCGATCTTGGTCGCCGCGCCGTCGCGCACGCGGCGGATCACGAGTTCGCGGATCGGCGGATAGTATCCGCTCGGCGGGGAGTCGCCTTCGACCGAGGCCACGAACGCGCCGTCGGGGGAAATTTCCATTTGCAGGTATCGATGGACGAGCCTTCCCGCTGCCGGCGCGGACGAGGGCGTCGGCGACTCTCCTACTGCAGCAGTAGCAGTAGCAGTAGCAGCAGCACCTGCAGCCGCGGCACCTGCAGCCTCAGCGCCTGCAACAGCGGCACCGGCCATGCTCAATACCATGGTGCAGACAAACCCAGCCGACATTCTTGGTTTCATATTCATGGCGTCAAGTTGCCCTGTTGAATTTCAATACGAGGGTCGCGCATCCGAGCAATCCGACGCCTTCGATCCAGGCGAGCCAGCGGTTCATGTTTCCCGACATCCCGAACTTGGCGGAGGCGCGCAGCGCGCGGTGCGCGAGCCAACCGTAACTCAAGAGGATGCAAAATTCCGGCAGCATCGAGGTCGCGGCCAAAATCAGCATCTGCGGCACCACCGGCCTCGCCGGATCGATGAATTGCGGCAAGAGCGCCAGAAAGAACAACAGTGCCTTGGGGTTGGCAAGCTGCAAAGTGAGCGCACCCAAGTAGACGCGGCGGCGGTCGCCCTGCTCGGCGGGCAAGGTATCGCCCAAAGCGACGGCGTGGCTCGAACCCGCAGAACGCAGCGCCTTGATCCCGAGGTAAATCAAGTACGCGGCGCCCGTCCACTTGGCAATGGTGAAAAAGCGCGCGCTCGCGGCGATGAGGGCTCCCAAGCTGGTGGCCGACAATGTGAAGTAAATGGCATTGGCGCTGATGATCCCGGCCGCGGCCGGCAGCGACCGCCGCAGCGCACCGCGAACCCCCTGCGATACGACATAAAACACGGCAGGGCCGGGCGACAAGGAGAGAGCCGTTTCCATCACCAAAAAAAGCAGCCAGGTCTTGAACGTCATATCCGCCTTCCGAATGTCGGGGCCTCGAGTTTAGCAGCGCCGACCCCCTGTATGGGATCTGCAAAGTCCGCGGGCAGGTTGTGATAATTTACGGGCATGAGCAAACGAACACTCGCCTTTTTGTTCGCGGTGTGCTGCGGCACGGCCGCCTTCGGCGCCACCGTCGAGACCCATTCGGTCTCCGTCGAATCCCGCGTCGCCGCGCAAAATGCACTCTTCGAGGAGCGTTACCAATCCGACCTCGAGACCCATCCCGAGCGGGCGACGGCCTACGGAGACTATCGCTACAACGACCGCCTCGATGATTATTCCCTCGCGGGCGTCGACAGCCAGCATGCCCGCGATCTGAGCTTTCTCGCGCGCCTGGATGCCATACCCACCGAGGGCTTCTCCGAACAGGATCTGATGTCCCATGCGGTGCTGCACAGCACCCTGGAACAATTCCTGCGCAACTTCGAGTTCAAGGAATACGAAATGCCGGTGAGCCAGATGGACGGCCCGCATGTCCATCTGGCCGATTTGCCGCTCGCCGTTCCCTTCGATTCGGTGAAGCAGTACGAGGACTACATCGCCCGGCTTCACCAGATCCCGCGCGTGTTCGCGCAGACCGAGGAAATACTGCGTGCCGGCATGAAGGACGGACTCATGCCCGTGCGCTTTCTGCTGGAGAAAATCCCCGCGCAATGCCAAGGAGTCGTGGCGGCGGACCCCTTCCTGCTGCCGCTGCGAAAATTCCCCGTGAGTTTTTCCGATCAAGACCGGCAGCGGCTGAGCAAGGCGATCAACGAGACGGTCGTCAACGAAATTCTGCCCGCGTATCGCGCCTTCAGCCTTTTCATCTCCACCGAATACGCGCCGCATGGCCGCGTCATTCTCAGCGTGACTTCCCTGCCGGGCGGCAAGCCGCGCTACCTGAATGAGATCCGCAGCCGCACCACCGTGAGCACGCTGTCGCCGGATCAGATCCACGAGATCGGTCTGCGCGAAATCGACCGCATCCAGGCCGACATGCTGTCAATCGCGCGCAAGCAGGGCTTTTCCGATCTGGCCGCGTTCCGGGAATCGCTCAAGACCAATCCAAAGTACATCCCGTCCTCGTCCGAACAGATCGTCGATGACTTCCGCAAATACATCGCACAGATGCAGCCCAAACTGCCCGAGCTGTTCGGCTTCATCCCGGGCTCGCCGGTCACGGTGGAAGCCATTCCCGATTTCCAAGCCGCGATGGCGACCCACTATCAAACCGGCACGCCGGACGGGAAGCGTCCGGGCCGCATCGTCGTTGCCACGTCCAACTTCGCGCAAAGATCGCTGATCGATGATGAGGCCACCGCCTACCATGAGGGCATCCCCGGGCATCACATGCAGCTCTCCGTCGCGCAGCAGCTCCTCGGCCTGCCGAAGTTCCGCCAGCACACCCAGAACTCCGGCTACATAGAAGGATGGGCGCTGTATTCCGAACAGCTGGGGAAGGAAGTCGGCTTCTATCAAGACCCCGTCAGCGATTACGGCCGGCTGTCCAGTGAACTGTTCCGCGCCGTGCGGCTGGTGGTCGATACCGGAATACATTCCATGGGATGGACGCGGGAACAAGTGGTCGCCTTCTTCCGCCAGTCGGGCGCCGTCGATGAGCCTACCATCCAGTCGGAGACGGATCGCTACATTGCATGGCCGGCTCAGGCGCTTTCGTACAAATTGGGGCAGCTCAAGTTTCGCGAACTGCGCGACCGTGCGCAGAAGCAGCTCGGTCCGAAATTCGATATCCGGCGCTTCCACGACGAAATGCTGAACGGCGGCGTGCTGCCGCTCGACTTGTTGGATCGGCGCACGACGAGTTGGATTCGATCCCAAACATGAAAGGCCGCAAGCCCGTCACCCTGCACCGGCTTCGCGAAATGCACGCGGCCGGCGACAAAATCGCGATGCTCACCTGTTATGACGCCGCCTTTGCGCGTTTGATGGACGAGGCCGGCGTCGATTCGCTGCTCGTGGGGGACTCGCTCGGCATGGTGCTGCAGGGGCGGCCAACCACTCTCGCCGTAACCCTGAAGGAGATGGCCTATCACACGGCCAGCGTGGCCAGAGGCAACCGCACCGCTTGGATCATTGCCGACATGCCCTTCGGCAGCTATCAGGAATCGGCCGAAACGGCGATGCGCAACGCCGTGACCCTCATGCAGCATGGCGCGCAAATGGTTAAAATCGAGGGCGGCGGCTGGACGGTGCCCATCGTGCGCTTTCTGGTCGAGCGCGGCGTGCCGGTGTGCGCGCACTTGGGATTCACTCCTCAGTCGGTGCACGCGCTGGGCGGCTATCGGGTTCAAGGACGCGACGAAGCCGCGGCCGTGGCGCTGCGGCGCAACGCTGAAGAATTGGCGGCGGCAGGTGCGGCCATGCTGGTCTTGGAAATGGTTCCGTCGGCTCTGGCGCGCGACCTGACCGCCGCGCTGTCCATTCCGACCATCGGCATCGGCGCCGGTGTCGGCTGCAGCGGCCAGGTTCTGGTGATGCACGATATGCTGGGATTGACCGGCGGCGAACCGCTGCGCTTCGTGCGGAATTTTCTCGACGGCAGCGCAAGCGTCGGCCTTGCGGTGCAGACGTATGTGGCCGACGTCAAAGGCGGGCGATTTCCGGTCGATGCGATTCACGGTTTCTGACGCAAAATCAGCGTGCAAATAATCCGCACCATCGCCGAATTGCGGGCAGCCCTCGGCCGCCGGAGCGGGATCGTCCTGGTGCCGACCATGGGAAACCTGCACGACGGCCACTTGTCCCTGGTGAATACCGCGCGGCAGCGCGGCAGCATCGTGGTGACCAGCATCTTCGTCAATCGTCTGCAGTTCGCGCCGCACGAAGATTTCGACCAATATCCGCGCACCTTCGAGCGCGACTGCGAGCTTCTGGCGGGCAGCGGCTGCGACATCGTCTTTGCGCCGGCCGACGGCGAAGTGTATCCGCAGCCCCAGGGTTATACGGTGAATCCGCCGCGCGAGCTGGCGGACATTCTGGAGGGCGCGGTGCGCCCGGGCTTCTTCAGCGGCGTGTGCACGGTGGTGCTGAAGCTGTTCAACATGGTCCAGCCGGCCGCGGCGGTGTTTGGGAAAAAGGACTACCAGCAACTTCGGGTGATCCAAAACATGGTGCGGCAACTGGCGGTGCCGATCGACATCATCGCTGCGGAAACGGTACGCGACTCGCAGGGTCTTGCACTGTCCTCCCGCAACGGCTACCTCGACGACTCGCAGCGGATCGAAGCGGCGCAGCTGAATGCGCAGCTCCGTCGGCTGGCAGCCGCGGTCAAATCCGGCCGCCGCGATTGGAGCCACCTCGAGCAAGAAGCGATGCAATCGCTCGCGGCACGCGGCTGGCAACCCGACTATGTGGCGATACGCCTGCGCGAGAATCTGCTCGGGATCGCACCGGACGATGCACTCGCCGGCAAGCCGGTGGTGGCGCTGGCCGCAGCCCGGCTCGGCCGCACCCGGCTCATCGACAATATCGAGATCTGATCGGCTACGCCTTGACGATGCTGACGCTCTCCGACTCCGGGTCGAACATGATCCGTGCTTCGCCGCGCTTGAGTTGGCGGATGACATGCGCCACCTTCTCCTCGAGGGAAAACTCCTTCTCTCCGTAGTCCGTGCCCTCGCGCAGCACATACGACTCCACCACGGCATGCAGCAGTTCAGGCGCCAATTCCGTGTACGGAACCACGATTGATTCCTGAGGCTCGGGGGCGCGAGGTTCGTCGCTCACCTAAGGACCCATCCTGCGCGCCAGCCACGTGTCCAGGTGCCCGGCGAATGCATTGCGGTTCGCCTGCGTGAGCGGCGGCGGGCCGCCGCCCACATTGCCGCTGGAGCGCATGGTGTCCAGAAAATCGCGCATGGCAAGAATCCCGCGAATGGTATCGGGCGAATAGCGCTCCCCGCGGGGATTGAGCGCCTCTCCGCCCTTGGCGATCACCTCCGCGGCGAGCGGAATGTCGGCCGTGACGACCAGGTCTCCCGGAATGACGCGCTTGACGATCTCCCCGTCGGCCACGTCGAAGCCCGAGGAGACTCGAACGGCACGCAGGCTTGGGATGCGGGGAATCTGCAGCGGCTGATTCGCCACCAAGATCACGGCGACCCCGGTGCGCTCGGCGGCGCGGAATAGAATCTCCTTGATGACATTCGGACAGGCGTCCGCGTCCACCCAGATACTCGCCTCCGCCACGCTCACTCCTTAAGGTTCGAGTGCATGTGCGCTCGCCGCGCAATATACTATTGTTCGCGGAGCGGCCGGCGAACTCCCAAGGACTAAAGTTCAAATGAAGCAATGCTCCTTTCTCACCGCTGCAGTGATCACCCTCATATCGATCTGCGCGGCGGCCTGCAACGGCGGAGGCGGCCGCGGGATCCCGTCCGTGACCTACACCGTCGGCGGTTCGGTCGCGGGTCTGGGCAGCGGCCAGCAAGTGACCTTGTCGGACAATGGCAGCGACTCACTGACGGTGGGCAACGGCACCTTCACGTTCAAGACATCCATTGCTGCCCACGGCAGCTATGCGGTTGCCGTGACGACACCGCCAACCGGACAGACCTGCACAGTAACGAATGGATCGGGATCGATCGTCGCATCCAACGTCACCAATGTCAGCGTCAAGTGCTCCATCCAGTCGTACACCATCGGCGGAATGGTCTCCGGCCTTGCCGCCGGTACGCAGTTGGCGCTGAAGGACAACGGCGGCGACTCGCTGGTCGTGTCCGCCAACGGAGCGTTCACCTTCGCAACGCCCGTGGCCTTCGGCAGCGGCTATGCAGCGACGGTGGTCACCCAGCCCGCCGGACAGATCTGCACCGTCGCCAACGGCTCGGGTACCAGCGTGACGGCCAATGTGACCACGATCGCGGTCACCTGTGCCGCCCGGCCGCAATACGCCTACGTGGTGAACAACGGCTCGCGCACCGTATCGCAATACATCATTGGCGCCGGCGGTGCGCTGACGCCGATGAATCCGGCGACCGTCGCCACCGGCACCTCGCCGCAATCCATCACCGTCGATGCGATGGGCCGATACGCCTACGTGTCCAACCTCGGCGACAACACGGTGTCCCAGTACACCATCGGCGCCGGCGGCGCCCTCACCCCGGCGACGCCCGCCACCGTGGCGACCGGTGTCGGTCCCTGGGCCGTGGCCATCGACCCCACCGCGAGCTATGCCTATGTGCTCAACAGCGCCGATAGCACCATCTCGCAATACACCCTGGGCGCCGGCGGCGCGCTGACGCCGATGACTGCCGCAACCGTCGCCACCGGAGTCCAGCCCTGGGGCATCACCATCGACCCGTCCGGACGCTACGTTTACGTCGGGAACCACACGGACAACACCGTGTCGCAATATTCCCTCGGTGCCGGCGGCGCGCTCACTCCCTTGAACCCGCCGACCGTCACCGCCGGCGCCCGCCCGAGCGGTATTGCCGTCGATCCCACCAGTCTCTACGTCTACGTAGCGGATCTCGTGGACAATACCGTTTCTCAGTACTTGCTCGGAACCGGTGGAACCCTGACTCCGCAAACCGTGCCGACGGCCGTTGCCGGCTACCAGCCGGTCTATGTCGCGGTCCACCCCGACGGCCTGTACGTCTACGTGGCCAATTACGCGAACGGCTCCGCGGGCTCGATTTCGCAGTACCTGCTCGGATCAGGCGGCGCGCTGACCCCCATGACGATTTCATCCGTTGCGGCCGGCAAGGGCCCGGCATGGATCGCCGTCGACCGCACGGGACACTACGCGTACGTCGTGAATATCAAGGACAACACGATATCGCAGTTCGCCGTCGGCGCGGTCGGCGCACTGACGCCGCTGAGTACACCGACGGTCACGGCCGGAACCAGTCCTTACGTGATCGCGATCACCTACTAATATTCGATGTTCATGTCTGCTCGGGAGCCCGCGCCGAGCCGAGCAACGATCTGATCTTCTGTGCATCAGCGGGGGTCGCCGGATTGTAGACGACCATGCTGAGATCCGGCCGCCCATCGACCGCGAAGGCGGAATATTCGAAGGCCAGCGGGCCGAGCACGGCGTGCCGCATATGTTTGACGACTTCGCCATGGGCCCGAACATCGTTGTCCAACCACATGGCCTTGAACTCCGGACTGAGCCGGCAAAGCTCTTCGACCAGAGGTTCCACCTCCTCCGCCGCTCCCGCACGTGCCGCATCCACGCGGAACGCGCCGACCACGAATCGCGCCACGCTTTCCCAGTCGTACTGGGCGGCGCGCATCTTAGGGTCGAGGAAAACCAAGCGCAGAATATTGCGCTGCTCCCGCGGCAGTGCTCCGTAGTCGGTCAGCATCACGGTCGCCGCCCGGTTCCAGGCAACCACATTCCAGATGGCGGTTCTGATGAGAGCGGGACACGGCTCCAGTGCATCGAGCACGCGTTGCAGCCGCGGCGTGACGCCTTCGTCCTTCCGATAGCGCACATCAGGCTGGCGCCCGAGGCCGAGCAGGAAAAGATGTTCGCGCTCGACGTCCGTCAGCATCAAGGCGCGTGCGATCCGATCGAGCACGTCCGCCGACGGCGCGCCGCCGCGTCCCTGCTCCAGCCAGGTGTACCAAGTCGGACTTATGCTGGCGCGTTGCGCCACCTCCTCACGGCGCAGGCCGGGAGTTCGGCGGCGTTTCGCCGCAAAGCCGAACGCGGCCGGATCGAGCTTCGCGCGGCGGTCCCGAAGATAAACCCCGAGCAGAGTCTCAGAGCCGGTGTGTTGACCCATCCTGTTACCAATTATACTAGGATAATG
>Ga0182030_10024847_pt1 | contig 10968 bp, 6 predicted proteins | sample 812S3MmetaG_FD_121299 | JGI IMG/M metagenome (GOLD analysis project Ga0182030, IMG submission 121299) | Permafrost microbial communities from Stordalen Mire, Sweden - 812S3M metaG (Illumina Assembly) | ecosystem: Environmental > Terrestrial > Soil > Wetlands > Permafrost | place: Sweden... | reverse complement strand
CACATCAAAACCGACCTGAAAGCTGGCGGAGAAATGTTTCGTAAAACCTGCGAGGACCTGGATGGCCGGATCAATGGGGTGCAATTAAGACGGGACTGGCTGGCCTGGCTCGGACTGATTGCCATCGGCATGGTGATTGGTGTTACGATAGGTGTAGTGCTTGAAGCAAAACTTCACTGACCGGCGACTGAAAATTGTGTTCGATGCCGGGATGTTCGCGAAAAGCAAAAAACATGGAAGTCTGCTCATCCCTTCGCTACACTTCGCGCGCCTGACCTCGCAGGAACAAGGCTTCCACGACTTCGCTTCTCCCGCCGTTCCGCTAAATACTTCACGGCAGAACGCTCCGTTTTCTCCACGCCAACATCCCAACCGAAGCGTGCCGGAAAATCCATCAATTCTTGTAATTTTCACGCTCGCAATCGGGGTTGTGTTTGATATACATATAAAACTCGCCAAGAAAAATGCAGCGCGGATTTGGTCTTGGCGCTACGCCGAATTATCGAAGGCAGTCAATGACCAGGCATCTTGCATCAACATGTCGAAAAGGCGGTGATCCCGCCACGATAAAATCGTCGCCCTACGACTACCAACGTCGCCTTGCGTGTGGTGAACGCAATGACCGTCCCGAAGCCGAATGGTTGGCCAGCGGCACAGAATGCAATTCTCGACTCATCAACATTCCAATATGAACATATGAACACAACAAAAGAAACCAAACCGTTAGACCTCGATAGCCTCAAAAATGCTGTCACCGAGAATGCAGCAGCCTTTCGCTGCCGTCGCCGACTCCAGCCAGCAGGAGGTGCGGGTGACAAGGTGTTCCCGCCGACATTCGCGGGCGCTGTTTATGCCGTGGAGCAGCGGCGCGTGCCGGAGCGGCCCGACCCGGTGACGTGTGTCGTGCTCGACACGGTGCAGGCGCAGGCCAACCGCATGGAGCAGGCGTTGCAGGAGGCGCTGGATGGCGAGCGGCTGAAGATTCCAGTTCTCAAAGTGGACTTTTCAAAGTGGTCGCCGACGGGCAGCGAAGAAGAAGCAAAACGCTTTGTGGATGACGTAGGCATCATCACAAGCTTGCAAGTGCCGCACCGGCTCGCGGATGCCATTTTGCGCGACAGCGAGATTGAGGAGGAAGTGGGCGGGAAGAAGGTGAAATTGCCTTTCCGCAAAAGCAGCAAAGGCAAGGCACTGAACACTGTCAGCCAACTGAACGCTACGGCGCTCTACCAACTGTGCCCCACGGCGTTGATTTTCGGGATGTGGGACTCAACCGGGCCGAAAGGCGGTCTCGGAGCGAAGTTTGAGCGGGCGATGGTGTCGGAGGTGGTTGGCGTTGGGGCGACCGTAGGCGACCTTGTGCGCGGTGTTCGCCGCGACCCACTTGAAATTCGTGCTGCGGTAAAAGTGTTGATAGCCGCCGACAAAAACTGGTCGCTGGCAGCCCCGAATGCAAAAGAGACGGAGTCGCCGTCCGCAGTGAATCACAGCAGTGTTCCGTTTCCAAAGCAGCGAGACGAGAAAACCGACAAGAACCTCTACGCAGGGACAACCATCGAATACGCCGAACAACTCACCACACTCTCCCTCATTGCTCTTCGTCGGCTGCGTTTCCCAGCCACAGACAAGACTTCGCCCAAAATTGACGCCGCCGGCCGCACGGTTCTCGCTGCGCTTGGACTCTGCGCTGCCACGCTGGCTTTTGAGTCCGGGATGGGCCTGCGCTCGCGGTGTCTGCTTTGGCCGGAAGCGACGATGAGTTGGGAACTGCTCGAAAAACCGGGTGACACTCCAAAGAAGTTTTCACTCACTGGCGATGAGGCAGTTGCTCTGCTTGAAGCAGCCGTCGTGTCCGCTGCCTCCGCTGGATTGAATTGGGAGACAGTGCCCATCGAACTTTTCCCACAACAAAAGTTGGTGGACCTCGTCCGGCTCAGCCAACTCGAAGCCACAAAAGAAAAAACTCAGGACACAAAGTAACATGCTCGCCATCGGTATTCGCTATCTCCAAGACATCGCGGTCGGCTCGCACGGCGAGCACGGGCGAGTCGAGTGGCCACCGCATCCGGCCCGCGTATTCATGGCGATGGTGGCCGCGCATTACCAGACTGGCGCGGTCGCTGCGGAACGCGCGGCGCTGCGTTGGCTGGAAGAATTGCCCGATCCGCCGGAAATCCATGCACCCGACATGGAACCGTGTGGTGTGGTGACACAGTATGTGCCAGTGAACGACGACACTTCTCAATTCTACTTCAAACAGGGTAAGCCAACATTTTTTCAGGAGATTTCAGGAACCTCTTTTCGGCGAAACCGACAGGAACGCACCTTTGCCCGCGCATCGCTAGCGAGCGATACTGTGGTGCTTCACTGGCCGGACGCTGAACCGACGCCGGAAGCACGAGAGGCGTTGATGGTATTGTGCGGGAAGGTCACGCGCGTCGGGCACTCGACTTCACTCGTGCAGATGTGGCTCGCGGATGCGGTTCCCGCTGATCTTCAGCGATGGGTCGTGGATGAGAAGCGCAGCACGCATCTTCTCCGCGTTCCGAAAGCTGGAACCCTTGCGGAACTGGATCGCGCCTTCAACAGCGAGGGCGTCGCTCGATACGAAAGTCTGCTGCTTGCCATCGAAGATGCGCCAACGAAAAAGGATGTAACGACCGCAAAGAAGGAACTCACCATCGCCTTCCCTGCGGGTGAACCACCGCATCACCGCCCGCAGATTTCAACGTATGCCGGCTATGCGAAGGCCGATGAGATTTCCGAGACACCCTTGGTAGCAGGTAGCGAGTTCAGCCCGCACTTGGCTATCTTCACGCTCGAACGTGAGAATGGACCGTATCGCCAACTGGACCTCGCCTGCACTCTAGCTCTGACTGACCGCTGGCGTGAGGCGTTGGCCAGCCATGCAAACGATCTCAGCGCGGAAGCGCAAAACGTGCTCACCGGGCACTCACGGGGCGGCGCACCGTTGCAAACCGCGCACGCCGCATTTTTGCCGCTGGGATTTGTCGGCCATCCGCACGCGAATGGTCTTCTTTCGGGTGTAGCTCTCGCTTTGCCGGAAAGCGTGTCAGGTGAACTGCGTTCCGAAGTGTTCCGTGCTGCCGCGCGTGTGGCTGGCGAAGGGCTGAAGCTCGGGCGCCTCGGCGCGTGGAAGCTCAATCCCTCGACTACGGCACGACCGCTCGAAACGCTCCGCGCTGCGACCTGGACAGCTTATCCTGACGGAGCGACACATTGGAGCACAGTCACGCCCATCGCTTACGACCATCATCCAAAGGCCAAGGAAAAAGGCGAATACCTCGGCGAAGTCGCAGCGATGATTATCGCCGGCTGTAAGCGCATCGGGTTGCCACACCCGCGCGAAGTCATCGTGACGCCCGTCTCGTCCCACCTCGGCGCACCGCCGGCGCACGCCTTTCCCCGACTCCGGCGCAAGGACGGCAGCGAACGTCGCCACACGCACGCCATCCTCCTTTTCGATATAGCTGTGCGCGGTCCAGTCATTATCGGCGCGGGGCGGTATCGTGGCTACGGGCTTTGCCGTCCGATGGGGGTGGAATCATGAGCGCGTTTCCTTCGTTCGCAGATTTCTTCCGCGATTTGTGGGGGAAAGAAAAAAGCCCTTTTCCCTGGCAGGAAATGCTCGCCGAACGCGCCGCCGCTGGGCGCTGGCCCGATGCGATTGACCTGCCCACGGCGAGCGGAAAGACCGCGTGCCTCGACATCGCCGTGTTTGCACTCGCCGCGCAGTCGAACGACCCGAAGCGCAGGAGCGCACGGCGTATCTGGTTCGTCGTGGACCGTCGCATTGTGGTGGATGAAGCCTTCGAGCGGGCTGAGAAGATTGCGAAGGCTCTTGAAAATCCCACTTCCCCCGCCATTCGCGCTGTCGCCGAGCGACTGCTTGATTTGCGTGGATTGCCCCGGCGCGAACGCCCGCTGGCCGTGGGTCGCCTGCGGGGCGGCGTGCTGCGCGATGACCGCTGGGCGCGCATCCCGTCGCAGGCCGCCATCATTACCAGCACAGTGGACCAGCTTGGCTCGCACCTGCTCTTTCGCGGCTACGGCCACAGTGCGCTTGCCGCGCCGATTTTCGCGGGGCTAGCCGGAAACGACAGCCTCATCTTTCTTGATGAAGCGCACTGCGCGGTGCCATTCCTACAAACGCTGCGAGCAGTGCAGATGTTCCGCGCGCCGAAATGGTCGGAGGTCGCCAATCATACGCCGTTTCATGTCACCGTCCTTTCCGCGACTCCGCCCGGAGAAGACAGCGAGGAAAAGGTGGACGTGTTTCCTATTTCCGATGAGGAGCGGGCGAAAGCGTTGAACCATGAGGTGCTGCAAGCTCGCCTTACCGCATCGAAACGGGCAGTCTTGGAAAAGGCGAAGGACGAGGAAAAGCTGACAAGCAAGCTTGCCGAAGCCGCAGAGAGCCTCGCCCGCAGTGGAACGCTACGCGTCGGTGTCATCGTGAATCGCGTCGCCCGCGCCGCGCAAATCGCAGAAACACTCCGCAGCAAAGCCCGTGAGAAAATTCCTGACGGAGAGCCACCCGCTTTCGACGTGGAACTGCTCACGGGCCGCATCCGCTCCGTCGAGCGTGATACTCTCGTCGGCGAAAAACTGCACCCGCTGCTACATTCCTCGCCAAAGCAGAACCCATTTCGTCCGCTTATTCTCGTCAGCACGCAATGCCTCGAAGTCGGTGCTGATTTTAGCTTCGATGCGCTCGTCACCGAATGTGCCAGCATCGATGCGCTGCGGCAGCGGTTCGGTCGCCTCGCCCGACTCGGCAAGCCGGAGATTTCCCATGCGTTCATCTTAGTCGCGGAGTCTGCGCTCAAGGAAAGCGACCCCATCTACGGCGATGCGCTGCGGGCGACTTGGGAGTTCCTTTGGAACAAAGCCACTGCCCAACCCGCCGGCAAAGGTAAGGAGATGCGGACCGTCGATTTCGGTTTTGAAGCCCTGCGCGCGCTCATCCCGCTGCCGGAGGAGTTGCGCCCGCTGCTCGCTCCTTCACCGGACGCGCCGATTCTGCTTCCGGCGCATCTCGATTTGCTTTGCCAAACTTCGCCGCTTCCGCATCCCAACCCAGACATCGGTATTTTCCTCCACGGCAAAGGTCGCAGCGCCGCCGAAGTGCGCGTCGCCTTCCGCTGCGACCTCGACCCGGAACGCCCGCAAAACTGGACTGAAATCGTGAGCCTCTGCCGCCCGGTCGCGAGCGAGATGTTTTCAGTTCCGCTCCACCGCTTCCGCGCGTGGCTGCAAAACGATGACAGCGCTGACACGACCGGCGACGTGGAAGGCGAGAGCGAGAATTTGGACGCCAGCCATTCCAAGCGGGGACACCAGCCAAAGTTCCTCCTCTGCCGTGGGCGCGAAAAATCTGCGGTGTCCAGCAACCCCGCCGACGTCCACTCAAACAGCGTCATCATCCTTCCCGCACCACGCGATAAGGAAGGCATCGCCGCCGTGAGGAAACTCGGACAGGCATTGTGCGAACGAGGCTTCGGGCCTCAGCAGTTGGATGTGTGGGAACTCGCCATGCAAAACGCCGGAAAAATTCCCATGCTCCGCATCCACCGCCAATGTCTCGCGCCGTGGCTCGGTGTGAACGCCTGCCCGCCGCTGCGAACCTTGCTCGAACTGGTTGAAAGCGGTGAGTGGATGGCCGACGAACTGCGCGAGGCGCTCGCCGCCATCCACAAATGGAAGCCGGACGACGAATCCGCAAATCCACTACCCGAATGGCTGCTCAAACTCTTTGGCGAAATAGCCGACTTCCGCATAAGGGACATCGCCCAGCACCCCGGCGGGGGCATCCTTCTCTGCGCAAAACGGCAGAATGCGGCTGCGGATGAAACGGACTATTTCGCTGATGAGGACGACGCACCAAGCGAAGCGCCGGAAGAAGTTCCTTTGGCTGGACACTGCGCCCAAGTGGCGGCTATTGCAGAAAAGCTGGCCCGCGCGTGCGTCGGCGAACCCGTCGCACGGATCGCCCAAGCTGCCGGCCAGTGGCACGACACCGGCAAACTTGATCCACGTTTTCAGGACGTGCTTCGCGGTGGAGCGCCAGATAATGGCAGCGAACCGCTTGCAAAATCTCCTCGTAAAACCCGTTCGCGTGAACAGGCGAATATCATCCGTGAAGCCGCTGGTCTGCCCAATGACTTCCGGCATGAGATGTTGTCCACGCAATTGACTGAGCGGTTTTGCAATAAGCTATTTTCGCCCGAAGAATCTGAGCTGTTGCTACACCTCATCGCCAGCCACCACGGCCACGCCCGCCCTTTTGCGCCTGTGTGCGAAGATGACGCGCCACCCACAGTGAACGCGCAACTTGCCGACAGGACCTTCGACCTTTCCGCCGAGCAGCGCCGCTCACTTATTCCACCTTACCGTCTTGACTCCGGCGTGACCGACCGGTTCTGGGCGCTCATCCACCGTTACGGCTGGTGGGGCCTCGCCTACCACGAAGCCATCCTGCGCCTCGCCGACTGGTATGCGAGCGAACATCCCGATTCGGTTTCCAAAAAGCCTGCACAGCCATGAGCGAAACCACACCTCCATTCAACTTGACCGCCTTGGACGGTGCCAACCCGCTTGGGTTTCTCGCGACCCTTGGCACGCTCGCCGTGCTCTCGGAAACCGACCCGCTCATCAAACTCGGCTGGCATTCTGGAGCACACTGGACGCCTTTTCTTACCTCGCCCAATCCACTCGAAAAAGTTGAAGTCTTGCAGCGCCTCGCAACCCGGCTTCGCGGAAAACCAGTGGATGCCGAAAAGGAAAAACTGCGTGACGCAGCGCAAAAGCAGTTCGACGCGGCTAAGAAGAAACTCAAGAACGCCGTGGACCAATTCAAGAAACGCGGTCTGCGTGGCAAGGAACGCGATGCTGCGCGAGCAGATGACATTGTGCCTCACGAACTGGCGCGCAAAAACGCGCGTGATAAATTTCTCACCGCTTTGAAGTGTGCTGTCCCTTCCCCCGAACTCGCCATCGGCCAGCGCCCCGATTGCACTATCGAAGAATTCAGGCAGCACGCGCACTCGTTGCGCGGCGAATCGCAACTGAACAGACGGGCCACCGTGGATTTGCTGGCATCATTTGGCGCAGAAGTGAGTGGCGACTCCGGCGAGCGAATCGTCCCGACGCCGTTCTGCTTCATTACTGGCAGCGGGCATCAATGGTTCCTCGACACCGCACGCGAACTCATGGCTGTCACGACGGAATCAAAGCTAAACGAGGCTCTTTTCGAACCGTGGGCCTACACCGACAAGAAGCTGACCATGCGCTGGGATCCGCTTGATGACCGCCGTTATGCCCTCATGGACCGCGACCCAACCGCTACCGACAATAAGAGCACAACCGTGTGGATGGCGAACTTGCTCGCCTACGTCGCACTGGCCTATTTCCCCTGCGCGCCTGCTTCGCGCGGGTCAGCTACCGCCTGCTGGACGCGCGGCAAAGAATCGCCCGCCTTCCGCTGGCCCGTCTGGAAAAAACCACTAAGCGACAGTTCCGTTCGCTCCATCCTCACTCACCGTGCGTTTGCGGTGCCAGACTATGAATCCGACAGCAAGGAGCTTCGCGCTGATCTTCGTGCGCGTGGCGTTGAAACGGTTTTCTATGCGCGGCGAATTCAAGTCGGCAATCCACCTCTACACAAAATCAACTTTTGCTCCACCTGCGCAGTATGAATGATTGGCTTTCAGGAAAAACGTATTCCATCGCACGGCCTGAACACTTCGGTCTCGGGCTATTTCAGCCGATCACGAGTTCGGGAGCCGCGCATCAAGACGAAGGCGACTCCGCCGCTTCCATCCGCAACCGATCAAAATTATGAACGACCAAGACCCATCGGCTCCGTCCGAGAATCGTTTGAGTGAACCGGAATCGTCACTGACGCCGAGGGGAATTTCGCCCGGAACTTCCGGTGCGAGGACAGGAGGCAACCGCCAATCGCGCCAGCCCACGACCGAGCCAAAACAATTGAAGATTGTGGTGCGCATTGCACCAGCCGAAGCGCAGCCGAGCGAAGCGCCGAAGCCGGTCGCTGAAGTTACGGCTCCCCCCGTCTTGAATCCACCGCCGTCTCAAGATGCAAGTTTGCAGACACCCTCGGCGCCAGAAATCTCAGAGCGTAAATTACGCGCCGAGGCCGAACCGCAGCAGATTCCCGCGCGGATGTTGAACGAGTTCGTTTACTGTCAGCGGTTATTCTATTACGAATTCGTCGAGGGTGTTTTTGTCGAAAGCGTGGATACGGTGCGCGGCGGTGCCATACACCAGCGCGTTGATTCGGGCAGCGGCGCGTTGCCGAAAGCCAAGGGGAAGTCGAAGGCTGACAAGCCGAAAGAAGTGGAAGAAACAAAAACTGATACTGCTGCTGAGTCACCAAACAAAGAACCTGAAACGAAAAACGCCGAACCCGAAACCATTCATTCGCGCTCCGTGCAAATGGGTTCGGAGCGGCTGGGTGTCGTCGCAAAAATGGATTTGGTTGAAACAAAAGCAGAAAAGGGAGATTTATTTACTGCGTTGGAGGTCTGTCCGGTTGACTACAAGGCGGGTGCGCCCAAAGAGGGTGAGGAAGCCAACGAATTGTGGGACACGGACAAAATGCAGCTTGGGTTGCAGGCGTTGATTCTGCGTGACAACGGCTACAACTGTAACGAAGGCGTCATCTATTATCGCGCGACGAAGCAGCGCGTTCGCCTGCCCATAACTCCCGAACTTGAAAACTGGATTCTCCAAAACATTGCCGAAGCCAAGCGGATTGTTACCGGGCCAATTCCGGCACCGTTGATCCATTCGCCGAAGTGCGTGCGTTGTTCGCTCGCGCCAGTTTGTTTGCCGGACGAAACGCGGATGCTGGCACAAATTTCGATTGACGTAAGTGCGCGGGAGAAAACGGACGTGCCTGCAATCGAGCCGTCTGAAGATTCGAGACGACCAACGGGCGAGCCGCCGCGAAGATTGATTGCTGCGCGAGACGATACCCGTGCGCTTTATCTAAACACTCCGGGTTATCGTGTGGGATGTAAGGACGAGGTGTTGGTTGTCAAAGAAAAAGACCGCGTCATTGAGGAAGTGCGGATGCGGGATGTCTCGCACGTGGCCTTGTTCGGCAACATTCAAATCTCGACTCAAGCCATTCAATCGCTCTGCGAACAGGAAATTCCAGTCACCTATTTTTCGATGGGCGGCTGGTTTTATGGAATTACTCGCGGCCACTCATTGAAGAATGTGTTTCTGCGCATGGAACAATTCCGATTGGCACGCGACGAAATGATGTGCCTGTCGTTGGCGAGACAGTTTGTGCATGGCAAGATTCGCAATCATCGCACACTGCTGATGCGAAATCATTTGGAGCCGCCAGAGGCGATCATTGGAAAGCTCAAGCGGGCATCCGAGGATGCGCTGGTCGCAACTTCCATCGAAGAACTTCTTGGAATCGAGGGTGCGGCAGCGAGCCAGTATTTCCAGCAATTCAGCGGCATGGTCAAAGTTGAAGACGACCTGCCCGGCCTCGAAATGCCGAGCAAAGATAACAAACAGCTCTCATTCAATTTCAACTTTAGCAATCGCAACCGCCGTCCGCCAACCGATCCCGTCAACGCCATGCTCTCACTGGCATACAGCATGTTGTCCAAGGATTGCACACTGGCCGCACTGGCAGTGGGTTTCGATCCATACCTGGGATTTTACCATCAGCCACGTTTTGGACGACCGGCATTGGGTCTGGATTTGATGGAGGAGTTCAGGCCGCTCATCGCGGAGTCCACCGTGTTGAGTTGCATCAACAATCGCGTTGTCACAGAAAAGGATTTTGTGCGTGCCGGCCAAGCGGTGAATCTAACCGCACCGGGACGCAAACGCTTTTTCCAAACGTATGAGCAGCGCATGAGTTCGCTGATTACCCATCCATTGTTCGATTACAAAGTCAGTTATCGTCGGGCGCTTGAGTTGCAGGCGCGACTATTGGCAAAAACACTGACTGGTGAAATCGCTGAATACATTCCTTTGATGACGAGGTGACCTATGCGCACGACCTATTTAGTTTGCTACGATGTTGCGGATGCCAAACGGCTGCGGCGCGTATTCAAGACCTGTGGCAATTTTGGCGACCACCTGCAATTCTCGGTGTTCGAGTGCGACCTGAATCCGTCGGAAAAGGTTGAACTGGAAACAGAGTTGGGTGAAATTATCAATCACGACGAGGATCAGGTGATTTTTGTCGGGCTGGGGCCGTCGGAAGGGCGAGGCGACCGGGTGATTACTGCACTTGGATTGCCCTACACGAAACTGGATGCGCCGTGTTATGTGGTTTGAGACGTTGGTGATCTTTGACAATTAACCCGCGAGCGGCGAGGTGATGCGAAAACCCCCGCTGGCGCTCGCATGATGTAACAACCTTACAGTGAAAGAATAATGACGAGACCACGAGACAGTATGAACATAAGAGCAACGCAAACAGCACAGGCAGTCGCAATTGAAGTATTGCGGGCTTGCGCCAGAAGGAGTAACAGAGAGACTATTTCCGCGCCCGCGCGGGCGCGGCCCCGTTGAAGCCGAAAGCAGAAAAATTTGTCCCACAGTCACGGCGGCGGATTTCCGCGCCCGCGCGGGCGCGGCCCCGTTGAAGCTTTTGCGCGGGCGCCCGTGCGCGAGCGGGCACGGGCGGATTTCCGCGCCCGCGCGGGCGCGGCCCCGTTGAAGCCTCAAGTTAAAGGGCCGGCCGGAAAAAGCTCGCCTTGATTTCCGCGCCCGCGCGGGCGCGGCCCCGTTGAAGCCGCAGTGTAACAAAATATTGTTGCGCGTGTGTGCATGGTATTTCCGCGCCCGCGCGGGCGCGGCCCCGTTGAAGCACAAGCAGCAATCCGATTGCAATCACCCATCCCATGATTTCCGCGCCCGCGCGGGCGCGGCCCCGTTGAAGCACTCCGT
>Ga0182030_10024846_pt1 | contig 10968 bp, 11 predicted proteins | sample 812S3MmetaG_FD_121299 | JGI IMG/M metagenome (GOLD analysis project Ga0182030, IMG submission 121299) | Permafrost microbial communities from Stordalen Mire, Sweden - 812S3M metaG (Illumina Assembly) | ecosystem: Environmental > Terrestrial > Soil > Wetlands > Permafrost | place: Sweden... | reverse complement strand
TGGAAACAAAAGATACCCGACAGATTCTGACGAATACGCTATTCTCAGTAGAGCCGGGAATTTATCTGCCGGAGTTTGGCGTGCGCAGCGAAGTCGATGTCCTCGTCCACAACGGCCGGGCACAGGTGACCGGACGGCAGCAGGAAGAGTTAGTGATTTTCTAAATGGCCAAGGAAAAGACAACAACCAACGCGGCTGAGCCGCAAGCAGGAATGATGCAAGTGCTGGCACCGCTGGCGGGCTGGCTCATCCCCGGCCTCGGGCACTTCATCCAGAGGCGCTGGGTGCGCGGCGTACTGATCTTTTTCAGCGTCAGCTTGATGTTCTTCTGCGGCCTCGGCATGCAGGGCAAGGTGTACGCCTTCAACCTGGGGGATCTGCTCGATATGCTCGGCTTCGTCGGCGACTTCGGCAACGGGTTGCTCTACTTTGCCGCCCGCTCGATGGATTGGGGCCAGGGGGCCATCTTCCGCGCCACCGCCGATTACGGAACCAAGTTTCTGGTCTGCGCCGGCCTGCTCAACGTGATCGCCGCCATCGACGCTCACCACATCGCCATCGGGAAGAAACAATGACGCTCAACTTTTCTCACTTTACGGCGGCGCTCGTCTTCTCGCTGTGCGCTTCGGTCGTCTTCGGAATCACTCAACGCGACAATGTCCGGCAGATGATCCGCTACGGCCTGTACTGCTTTGCCTGGTTCATCGGCGGAGTCTTCGTCGCCAGCTGGGCCATGTGGCTGATCAAGCGCTAACCGCGTTTTCGCCTGCGGGAAGAGCCCTACGTTCGCACCGTGCTTCCGCGGCGATGAACGTTTCTCACATCTGCGGCTTCTTGTATCCCGAAGCTTGAAGCCTCGATCCTTGAAACCTGCTCCCAAGCAGCCTATTTCGGGTTTCACCTCCGAAACGTAAGCGCCTTTTTGAAACCTCCGCCCTGCCAGCCTCATCCATCACAGTGGAGGATTAACGCCAGATGGCATTCGAACTTCCTGCTCTCACTTACGCCTACGAGGCTCTCGAGCCCCATATCGACGCGCAGACCATGCACTTGCATCACGACAAGCACCACCAGGCCTACACGGATAATGCCAATGCCGCCATTGCCAAGGTTCCCGAACTGGCCGGCAAATCGGCGGAAGAGATCCTCGCCAACCTCGCTGCGGTGCCCGAGGCGGTACGCGGGGCCATCCGCAACAACGGTGGTGGATACCTCAACCACTCCATCTTCTGGACCATCATGGGACCCAAAGGCGGAGGCGCGCCCACCGGCCCCATCGCCGAGGCCATCACCAAGACGTTTGGCGACTTCGCCCAGTTCCAGGAGAAGTTCAACGACGCCGGCCTGAAGCAGTTCGGCAGCGGCTGGGCGTGGCTGGCCCTCGGTCCCGGCGGCCTGCAGGTGCTCTCCACCGCCAATCAGGACAGCCCCATCTCGCAGGGCCTCGCTCCCATAATGCTCAACGACGTCTGGGAACACGCCTATTACCTCAAGTATCAGAACCGGCGCGCCGAGTACCTGAAAGCCTGGTGGAATGTCGTCAACTGGGCCGAGGTCAACAAGCGCTACCAGGCTGCGCTGAAGAAGTAGCTTGCGTAAGAGATCAACCCAGCGGACGCCTCGAGGCGTCCGTTTCTTTTGGTCCAATAAACCCCGCCAGCAGTTTAGGAAGTCTTTACGAAGGATTTAGACGGCGTTTAGATCACCCCACATCCAAGTCAGTAGAGTAGGAGGCTGCTATCGCGGGCCGCGGATAGCAGTACGTGATGAGCCGGGCAGGAGCAAGCCCGGATCAAGAGACCCGAAGAGATGAACGATTTATCAGGGGCCGCACGCACCGGAAACAGCGTGAACGAAAGGATGTCGATATGACGAACAATGCAGTAAAGCAACTAACTCTTGTCGTGGCGGTTGTAGCGCTAGCATCAGCGTTCGCAATGGCGCAGTCGCAAGCTTCCGGAGAGGGAAGCCTGACGGGAACGGTAACATGCGAGGGACGAATCACCCATCGCTACACATGCCAGCGGAATCAGACGCAGCAAACCTGCACCCTGGCCTGCGTGCAGCAGGGCTCAAGGTTCGCGCTGCTGGTCGGCGACAAGTCCTATCTGATTGAAGGCGACAGCCGCGCGCTTGAGGCTTATGCCGGCGGAAAAGCAACTTTGACCGGGCTGGTGGCGGAGGACCGTGTGCAGGTGCAGATGGTTTCCAATGCGAAGCACAACATGCCAGGACAAAGCTACTCGCAGCCATCCAGCATGGGCGCGAACAGCTCGCAGCCGGATACAAAGTAAGAACATTCAGCCGCCAGCGCTGAATCCAGCTGGCTCCGCGATGAATGACAGGGCCGGTTACGCCGGTCCTGTCCGGCGTATCGACCGGCTTTCGATATTGCCGGCCACCCCCTCCCCGAATGTAATTTTTTTGTCATCATCGCCAGCCCGTAGAAAAGCTCTCCACCAGCGGCGGTACGATTGTGTTGGATAGGAATGGACGTGCAGGCGACAGACCAGAGCATCGGCGAAGAGATTGCCAATAGCGTCTCCCATGGCTTTGGCGCGATTCTGGCCATCGGCGGACTGGTCCTGCTGACCGTGCGCGCCGCCGGAGCAGGCGACGCACGCCATATCGTCTGTTGTGCCATGTTTGGCGTCTCCGCCATCGTGCTCTATCTCAGTTCCACGCTCTACCACGCGCTTAGCCACACCCGCGCCTACCGCGTCATGCTCTCGCTGGACCACGGCTCCATCTACCTGCTGATCGCCGGAACCTATACCCCGTTCACCCTGCTTGGCCTGCGCGGAGCCCTCGGCTGGACGCTCTTCGCAATCATCTGGAGCTGCGCCCTGGTCGGCGTGATCGTTAAGGCATTCTTCGCCGGCAGATGGAATGCGCTCTCTACCGCGATGTATCTGGCGATGGGATGGCTCTGCGTCTTCGCCATCAAGTCGATGTACCTGCTGCTCTCACATCCGGTCTTCGCCCTGATGCTTGCGGGCGGCTTTTGCTACTCGGCGGGGATTCCCTTCTTCGCCTCCAAGCGCAAGTACATGCACTTCGTCTGGCATCTCTGGGTGCTCGGCGGGACCGCTTGCCACTTTGCCGCCATCTGGATCATGATCCGCTGAGTACTATCTCAGGTTTCAAGTTCGACACCCGGTGAGCCTCTCCAGCGTGAGCTCTCCGGCTGCTGGGCAACTCGACCGCCAAGCGCGCATCAAAACTAGATGGGTTCTGTTGTGCGGGGAGTTTGTTCTGACCCGGCAATTCCAAGGTATGGTTCGCGCCGGTTTAGTCATTTTACGCAGCAGAAGTTCTGCAAGTCCGGGCCACTGTTTCAGTGCAGCAAGAGGGCATCTTCTTTTCCGCAGCGGGAGGATGGATAGCTCTGACGCATCTTTCAGGATGATCTCCGTCAGTACCTGCACCACCATAGTAGCAATCGTATGCGGTTCGGCCGCGACGGCAGTGAAGGAGGAATACGGGTGACAATGAAAACAAGTTCGCGCCAAGTGGATGGCATAACCATCCTTGATCTCAGCGGGCGCATCACGCTCGGCGAAGGCAGTATCGTGCTGCGCGAAGCGGTGAAGGAACTTTCCGCTCAAGGCCAAAAACAGATTCTCCTCAACCTTGGCAATGTCACCTACATCGATAGCTCTGGGATTGGCGAACTTGTCGGTGCGTTCACCAGCATTCGTAACGCCGGGGGCGACCTCAAGTTGCTGAATCTCACCAAGAAGGTTCATGATCTGCTGCAGATTACCAAGCTCTACACTGTCTTTGATGTTTGGGACGACGAGGCTTCGGCGATCAGCTCCTTTGTCCGCGTGGCCTGATCTGCTGAAACGCATTGTAAATGGCTTCCACGAAGGGCAGCTCGCAAGTTGCCTACTGACAGGTAGAATGTCTGCTCGCCGATTCCATTGCTTATCTGCCGATATAATCTTCTGTTACCGATACTAGACCAAGAAGAAAGGCCCGCGGACAATGCCGTGGGCCTTTGGTCAAATAATAAGCGAGTCCGCAAGGTTCAGGTTCTTTCCCGAGATGATCCTCATTCGCCGCAGGCTTTCCTTCAGTCTGGCGACGTTGAGTCAGGTTCTGATCACTGCGTTAGCGTGAAGCAACTTCACTGGTTGATTCTGGTGCCGTCCGTTTTTACCTTATAAATTACCCATGGCTTCACACGGTGGTCCGAGTTGTCCTTATAGAAGTCTCCCTGACGTTCAATCTGGTTTGTGGTGAAGTACAGGTAGCCGTCGTTAGCAAAGGAAAGCGTATCCGGCCACAGGATGCGGGGATCGTGAACCACCGTCTCCCGCTTGCCATCCGGGTTCCAGCGATGGATGGATTCATGCTCGCAGTCGCCGTAGTAAACCCTACCCTGTGCATCCGACTCCATGCCGTCTCCGAAGCCGCCCTTCTCTCCGAGATCTTCCACGGTTTTGGCGACGTCCTCTTCTGATTTGTTCGGATCGGCAAGAGCGTCAATACTTACGCGATAGAAATGCCGCCCACTTAGTGCGCAGTAGTAAAGCCATTTGTGATCCGCGCTGATTGCGATGCCGTCAGAGCCTACCGAGAGGTATTTCGGCTGTCCGGGAACGTATTGTTCGAAAATCTTTCCTTCCACCACGGTAATGAAGCCGGGTTGAGGATGAGTAGAAGGATGATTCTGCAGTCTTCTCCAGCCTTTTCCGGTTGCCAGATCTATGACGATGATGCCAAATGCGCCGGAATCAGTGATGAACGCCATGCCCTCTTTGCCGCGATTCAAGTCAAAACGAATGTCGTTAAGATAGGTACTGGGCCCCGCCACATCGGTGGGGAAAATGATCTTCTTGAAGATCTTGTTCGTTGCCAGGTCGACGCCGATCAATTTCGGGCCGCCGAAGGTGGTCGGAGCAAAGTGCATGCTTCCGGTATCGAGCATCCACAGGCGTTTGCCAGTAGTATCGACGACAACGCTCTGCACCGAGACCAGGTGCTCCTGCTGATTCTTCAGATCCAGGCGGTTAATTTCCGCGTTGGGATAGGCAACTTCCTTGCCGTTTACAATTTCACCGACTGTGAACTTCGGATCGTCACCCCACTGTGGGTAGTTGACGAAGATACGTCCGTCATTGGAGACGGAGATTCCGGTTGGCAATGCGCCGTTCAACGTGGCGACCACTTCCAACTTTCCGAATGTAGCGTCTTTTGCATAGTCCTGACTAACGCAGAAAGACGACAACCCGAGCAGAACAACCAGGGTAAAAATATATTTCATTTGTCTCTCCTCGACTGCGATGAATGGCCGTCCATTAAAGGGGACGACGCTTAACCTGATTAGTTACCGTTCCAAAAGCGGGGATCGAGGCGGGAGTTGTCGCCGGAGTATCCGGTTGCTGCTTCTGCCTAGCGCTGCAGCTTCCCTGCTTTCAAGGTATTATTCGCTCTTGTTACTCGCCAAGTGGCGGGTTGAAGTTCCAGTTACTATTCTTCCGCTCCGAGTCTTCGCCCAGGGTCGGGAATTGCAGGCTTCTTAGATAGGCGTAACTATCGAGTGCCTCCTTATGTCCGGTATTGATTATGTTATTGCCATGCACTACTTGCCCAGCTTGGTGAATTCGCAACTCGCGACTCCGGCTTAATGGATCAGCTTCCCGATGGTGCATGAGGCTAAAAAGCACAGAAGCGCGCAGGTTACAAAAGACGCGAAAGGATAGTTGTAATCCTTATATACATCAAGCACCCAGCCCGCAATGACCGGAAAGAAAAAGCTCATCAGCGAGCCCGACTGCATTTTGATTATGGCGAATTCGCTGCGGAGAGCGGGTATAACCACGCCGACGCTGGCACGATGCGCAAAGCAGATCGCGTAACTGAACCAAATGGTCCCCAACATAACGCAACGATAGTAAGTCGGGGGATTGGTTCGCTATCTTGTCAGCGTGTTTGACTTCTTCTGCCGCGCCCTGCGTCATAAGAATGGCCATTCCTTGCTACGGCCTAGCTTAAACCCTGCCCGGTGCCCACCCGCTATGAAACCGCAATCAGTCAAACCAAGCGAAGTACTGGTTAGTAGCATCTGGAATAACGGCGACCTTAGTGCCCGGCCCGTGTTTCTTTACGAGTGCATCCAGAACCTGATCCCATTTATTGAGATAGATAATTTTGTCGTGCTGCGGATACCATTCGCTGCCCCGGTGCGGGTATTCGTTATAAGAAATGAATTGGTTTACGGCGCTGGGAATCTTGCAGGCGGAATACTGTACGGCGTATGTCGTTTTACCGAACACACCCGCCAGGTAATGGGTAACTTGTCCTTCGGGCGCATTGGCGATATTGACGATGTCTCCTCCGCTTGGTGCCACAATAGGGATCGCGGCAGCCATGCCGATCATGCACTCGCTGACTTTTGCATAATTGTTGGCGATAACAATGTCTTTGTCCAGCACCGGGGTCGTCCGGTAGTGAGACTTGGCTTGCTTCGCGGCAGCGGCAAAGACCTCTTTCCATTCACCCGCACAGATCCACGCACTGTCTGCCCAGAGGTTGAGCAATGTGTTGATCATGAAATCTATTCCAGCTAGCCCGGCTGCCTCGTCAATGTCCTGCTTGAATACGTTGCCCTCGATAAAGCTCATCCCCGAGGTAGGCCGGGTCTTGGCTTCTATGTTTACGGGGTCCATATTGGCTTGGCCGCACTTGTGATGCCAGTTGATACTGTCAACGGAGGCCAGGCCGGGCATCAGCAATTTGCTGCCTCCGCCAAAACCTGCAATCGGATGAGGGACACAGGAGCCGATCAAAATCCGGAGATCGCACTTCATGTATTCTTCATTGACATAGATCCGGGTTTTGTAAGTATTGGTGGTTCCCACGTAAGTGCAGTTGCCGAAAGGATTGTGGTTGAAGACAGGAAAGCGGGAAACCACGTCTTCGCCCAACTTGCGGACAAAATCCGACCGGTTCATGACCCCGTGAAGCGCAAGAGCACAGATGAAGCGAATGTTGTCGTCAGGTATACCAGCCGCGGCCAACTCTTCAAGAACTGCAGCCACGATCTTGGCGGGACGAGTGCCGCGGGTCAGATCGTCGAAGACAATTGCCACTTGCTTTTTTCCGCGCGCCAACTCCCGCAGCGGTTTGGTCCCGAGGGGATTTCGAAGTGCCGCCCGGATAGCTTCCACATCCACCTCGGGACGATTGTAGCCATCCATGTAACACATCTCTACATCCCAATCGTCGGGCAACGGGAGTTCAAGGGTTCGTTGCCCGTACCAAGCTAATTGAGGAACGGAGATCTTCTTCATACTTCCTCCCTACACGAAACGCCCAGCGGCAACCTGGCTCGTTGCCGCTGGGTATAGCTAGAATGCTAGAGGGCGCAACCGACCTCCACTCCGTCTCTTATTGCATCCACGATGAGACCTGGATTGCTGGAGCTGCCGATGTTATAGCTCTCCGGAATCATGGTCTTCAGCTTGTCAAAGAGCTCGGTGTTGGCCGCGAAATCCTGGGTGGTGATGATGTTGTCGGCTTCGAGGGTCACGCTCTTGCCGTCCTTATCGGTGACGACAAGGCCTTTATCCGTGACTCGTTCGTATTTCACATCGGTGAGAATCTTGACGTGCTTCTTCTTGAGCCAGGGCCAGAGGTTCTCCAGATCATCTACCGTCATGCCCTCGCCAAGTTCAGACTTAGGTCCGTTGTGGACCATGGTGACGTTGCGGTGGCGCTTGACCAGGAACTCGGCGAGCTCGCAGCCGTGCAGTTTGCCGCCTACCACAACCACGTTCTTGCCTACTGGCATATACAGTTTGGTCAATTTCTGGATTTGCATTGGGCTGAATATCTTGGCAAAAAACTTGAGCTGTTGGTGCAACTTTGCAGCCGTGAGGACCTTGGGATCCGTGCCTCCGGGAATGTCGAACTTGGTGTAGGCAAGGCCCGCGGAGACGATGACGACATCCGGTTTTTCCTGGGCGATGACGTCGGGGGTCACTTCTGTCTTCAGATGAACCGATACGCCTTCCTTTTGGAGCTGAGTCTCCTGATAACGAACAAAGATGCCGAGGTCATCGGTCTCCAAATCCTTCACGATGGCCGCCGTCGGGATCAGTCCGCCAAGGCGTCCCGCCTTCTCGTAAAGCACAACGTCGTGCCCGCGCTTGGCGGCCACGCGAGCGGCTTCCATGCCTCCAGGTCCGCCGCCGACGACCAACACTTTCTTCCTGGTCTTCGCGGGAGTCAACATGTACTTGGGGTCGATTTCTCTACCCAGAACCGCATTCACACGGCATTCCAGACGCTTGTTTCGGTTGCGGCAGTCGAAGCAGTAGAGACAGCCATGGCACCAGCGGATATCTTCCAGGTGGCCAGACTTCAATTTGTTCGGAAGCTCGGGATCGGCGAGCAGGCGGCGAGTCATACCGACGAAATCTAGGCTGCCCTTGCGCAGGTATTCTTCACCCATATCGGGATCTATCCGGCAGGCTGTCCAAATGGGAATATTCTTGACTTTTTGCTTTACCGCCTCGACCAGGGGAACGGTCGCGCCCTTGCCCTGGCGGCTCCAGTCGAGTCCCTCGGGCAGGTCCCCCATGTCCTCGGGGTAAATGGGATAAAGGAGACGGTCGGGCTGAATCAATCCGCCGCGGTGGCCATAGCTATGGGCGCGGCAATTGATGCCGTCGGCAACCTGCGCCACGAGCGCGGCCATCTCGACGCCTTCGGCCATGGTGGTGGCGAGCGGATGGCGGAATTCGCAGATGTTCATCAGGCAGGTGACGGCAAAGCCCGGTCCGCAGCGACGCTTGGTTTCGGCAATGCAGTTGCGCAGGAAACGCGTTCTGTTTTCGAAATTCTGCGCGCCATACTCGTCTTCACGCTTGTTCCATACACGCGAAAGGAAGGTGTTGCCCTGATGGCATGTGCCGTGATTGATCTCAACGGCATCGAAGCCGGCCTTATAGACTCTTTCAGCCGCGCTCGCCCATATGTCAATCTGGCGCTCGACTTCGGAATGGGTGAGCGCACGGCACTCGGAGAAGTCGGGGCCGGGCAATTCCTCTTTTGTGAAGGCCGAGGAGACGGCGGTGTCGCGCTTGGGCAGCAGTCCAGTGGGATTCCACGCGCCGGCGTGCTGAAGCTGCAGAGAACAGGGGCAACCATGCTTGTGAATGGCTGCTGCCAGCCGGGCATAGGTGGGAATGAACTTGTCGTCATCGAAATGCAACTGGACGCCCGCGATCAGGGTGCCATCAGGAGCATAGTGAACGTGCTGAATCCCGAGCGGGTATTCGACACCGCAGGATTCGACGGTCAGAAAACCTACTCCGCCTCGCGCCAAACTTTCGTAGTAGGCGATCTGGCGGTCGCCAACGGTCTGGTCTTCGTCCATGAAAGACGTGCCGTTTGCGGTTTTGATTATGTGATTTCGAGTGGTAACCGGACCAATCCGCCCCGGTTCAAGCAATCTGGTAAATTGTTGCGACATCCTGCCTCCTATTGGCTTCTGCGCATACGAATATCAGAGATTCATTCACTCCGATTGCCGCTATTTCGCGGGTTGCGCTCGCTTGGTAAATACTTGCTCCACGATGGTCGCAAGCGGGACTTTCTCGAGCGCCAAGTAGTTATCCAAGGCTGCTAGATCGAGTCAAAGTGCCCTTCATTATTTTTCGTCCCACAAACATTACACTCAGACTATTCACGGCGCATAATACCGTTTTTAGTATGATGTAATGCCTACCGGGTATGTCCTTGGTGCAAGTTTCACAAAAAATATTGGGGTACAGTATTCATTGTATTGCTTCATTTATATCACTTCCATGATTGGTGTCAATGAATTTTCCCGACATTAGCTGCCGTGCATAGTTGTGTACGTGGGGTACAATGTACTTATATTGAGCGATGAAGGTCGATAGGAGGGTGGAATGTTTGAAGACGACTTTGGCTTAGTCATCAAGCCGTCTATCTCTATCCGCGAGCAAATTCATAAGCGGATCAGCGAACTTATATTTAGCGGACGCATCGGCCCCCGGGAGCGCATTGTAGAGGCCAAACTGGCCGAGCATCTCGGAGTTTCACGCACTCCGGTGAGAGAAGCACTGCATGTATTGGAGAAAGAAGGCGTCCTGGAGGCGATTCCCAGGGTCGGGTACCAAGTAAAGGAGATTCGTTGGGAGGAAGTCCTCGATATTTGTGAGATACGGAAAGTGAACGAGGCCCTGGCTGTCAAATGGGCCATTGCCAGAATCACCCCTGCAGAAGTGAATGCCATAGAGAAATGTCTGGCCGCATCCGAGGAGCGGATTCGGTCCGGAAATCTGGACCACTTTATTCATCACGATGCCGAGTTCCACCAGTTGATTGCGCGAAGCAGTCGAAGCAGTCGGTTGTTCGAGATTTGCCAGATCCTACACCGTAATATGTTCCTCTACCGTGTCCAAAGTCTTCGTGAACCCTCCGAGGCAATCAACGCTCTCAAAGGCCATCGCGTTATTTTCGAACGAATCAGAGATCGCGACGAGGCCGGTGCTGTAACCGCAATCAATGAACACTTGGATTTTGTGCAGACAAATGTCCGAGAATATACATCTGGCATGATTGGGGCAGCACGGCGCTGATCTGTCCACATTATTTTGCTTGCTTACGCGATGCCATATTCCAGCACCAATTCCCGGTCGAGCGCTGCAGAACGGTATTGAGTTTGATCGGCGTCCGGAACCTTGTGATGCCTCCGTCTGCTGCATGGCAATGAACACTGAATGGCAATCGGAGTCCGTCTGCTTGTACTTGGACTCCGATTGCGTATCGCAGGTATGGGTGTTGCGCCTGGTTTACAGGCAACTCTTACAGGCAATTCTCGATTGCCAGCGCCATTCCCATTCCGCCGCTGACGCAGAGCGTGGCCAGGCCGCGGTGCGCTTTTCGCTTCAGCATTTCGTGGAGCAGGGTCACCGTGATGCGGGTTCC
>Ga0182030_10024842_pt1 | contig 10969 bp, 9 predicted proteins | sample 812S3MmetaG_FD_121299 | JGI IMG/M metagenome (GOLD analysis project Ga0182030, IMG submission 121299) | Permafrost microbial communities from Stordalen Mire, Sweden - 812S3M metaG (Illumina Assembly) | ecosystem: Environmental > Terrestrial > Soil > Wetlands > Permafrost | place: Sweden... | reverse complement strand
CTGGTGAAGACGTCCAAAGACTTCGATGTCCGCAAGCAGGCGATGAATCGCTTGCAGAATGCGCATGACGCGCGGGCGGAGGCGTTCTTCGAGGAAGTGCTGAAGTAGTTGTTCACCACGGAGCATTTAGACTGGGGGGCCAGTCTGGTGGGGGAAGAAACAAAATGGAGGCCCGCGGCGGGCACGGCAAGCCCTTTGTTTCCAACAATCCTCCATTTTGTTTCTTAGGAGCCACGGAGACACGGAGAAAAACAAAAGCAAAAGCAAAACCCGAGAGCACGGAGATGGCGGAGGTCACGGAGGCGCCAGGCTGGCGCAATGTGGGCGTCAGCTCAGGAGCAGCCCCTACCGGGAAATCGTCATGGTTCGCGAAGATTCTCCCGAACCGAAGCCACTACGACGCTGACCCGTAAACCTTCGTCCTCCGTGGCCTCCGCCATCTCGGTGCTCTCGGGTTTTGCCTTTGACATTGTTTTCTCCGTGTCTCTGTGCCTCCGTGGTGGACAATTCCTAATTCGTATCCGGAGCCTTCGCCGACGCGTTTCCGTTCAGAAACCGGTCGAACCAGTAGCACTGCCAGTTCAAACTCTCCACCAGGTGCTTCGGCTCGCCCGTGCGCGTCAAATTATGATTCTCGCGCGGGAAAATCACCAACTCCGCGTTCACCCCGTAATGTTTCAACGCCCGGAACCACTGCTCGCCCTGCTCGATGGGCACGCGGTAATCGTTGTCCGAATGCAAAATCAAAATCGGAGTCTTCACGTTCTTGGCATATTTCAGCGGCGACGCGTTCCAGTACTGATCGAAATAGTCGAACAGGAACCCCTGGAAGTCATCTTCATGCCCGTAGGCCCCGTCGCGCGTGCCATCGTCGCTGATAAAGTTCGACACGCTCCGTAGCGTCACCGCCGCTTTGAAGCGCGTGGTGTGGCCGACCACCCAGTTCGTCATGAATCCGCCGTAGCTCCCGCCCGTCACGCCCATCCGCTCGGTATCGATCCACGGATACTGCTTGATCGCCGCATCCACCCCCGCCATCAGGTCCTGATAATCCATCCCGCCCCAATTGTTCACGATCCCGCGCTCGAATTTCTGGCCATACCCCGTCGATCCGCGCGGATTGCAGAAAAACACGGCCCACCCCTTCGCCGCGTAAACCTGAAATTCGTGATACCAGTCCACCCCGTACTGCCCCGCCGGACCGCCATGAATACTGACTACCAGCGGATACTTCTTGCCTTCCTGCCAGCCCAAAGGCGTCACGAAGAATCCGTCGATATCCCATCCGTCGGTGCTCTTATACCGCAGCCGTTCCACGCTCGCCGGCTGTAACTCCGCCCACAACGCCGCGTTCAGGTGAGTAAGTTGCCGCTCGCCCTTACCGGCCAGGTCCGACACATATAAGTCGTCGGGATGCTGGAAGTCATTCGCCAGGTAAGTCATGATCCCAGCCTCTCGATTGGTGTCGAACCCATGGAACCCGCGCTCGCCCGCCGTCACCGGCGCGAACTTCCCGGCCGCCAGGTCGACCCGGAACACCTGTGTCGTCCCGCGATACCCCGTCTCGAAGCGCGCTTCCCGTGCGCCCGGACCCCACGCCAGTGCGGTTGGAATCAGGTCCGTATCTTCGCACGCCAGGGTCGATTTACCCCCGCCCGCGGACGATGCAATATATAACTTCGGAAATTGCCGCCGCGCCGTCTGACCCGCGAAGAGAATCTGGCTTCCGTCGGGGGACCATCGCGGCATGGTATCGTCGAAATCGTGGTCCGAGATCTTAGTAAGTAGACCGCCATCGGCCGGAATCACCCATACGTCCTTGTTCTCGCCGGCGTCGTACTCTTTCCCCGTCCGGTCGGAAACAAACGCGATGCGCGTCGAATCGGGCGACCACTGGGGATCGGTATCGTTCCAATCCTCCCCTGAGGTGATCTGCTTCGCGTCGCCCTTCCCCGCGTCCACCACCCAAAGATGCGACCGCTTATCGTCATACCACCCGGTATCGTTGAACTTATAGGAGATGTGCGTGTAGTGCCGAACGTCGCTCTTCCGGTCCGACGCCTTCACGTTATCGCTCGGCCCCGACCGGCTCACAACCAGCAGCCGTTTCCCATCCGGCGACCATTGAAACGCGCCCGCGCCATTCTTCAAATGGGTGAGCACCTGCGCCTCCCCGCCCCCAAGCGTGAGAATCCAGATTTGCGCCCGCGGCGGATCGTCCCCCGTCGCCGTCGCCGCGCCCGTGCTACGCGTCGAAACAAACGCCAGCCGCGCGCCGTCGGGACTCCACCGCGGCGAGCTCGAGTTCACACCCTCCGCCGTCAGCCGCCGCGGCGCCAGCCGGCCGTCCACCGCCACCGCCCAAATCGACGAATCCCGCCGATTCTTCTGTTTGTCGACAGTGGTCAGCGTATAGACCACCTGCCTGCCATCGGGCGCGATATGGGCGTCCGAGATGTTCTCGAACGCGAAATAATCTTCGGCAGTGATGCCCCTCTGCGCCGCACTCGACGCAACGACACAAATCGCCGCGCAGCAAATCGTCTGCAATCGCATGAAAGGCAGTATATCGCGCGCCGCGCCCCCCGGCCTTACCCCCGCCAGCCGGTCTTTCGCGGCCACTCTTCGCATCCCGCGGCTTCGCGAGCAGCCCACGTTGCGCCAGCCGGGCCTCCGCGTTCTCCGCCACCTCAGCGCTCTCCCTGTTTCGACTTTGACTTTGTTCTCCTCAGCGTCTCCGCGTCTCTGCGGTGATCTGCACGCTGGGCGACAGCCCGTCTCTATTCGCTTCCCAACGCCCGCACCGGATCGATCCCCGCAGCCCTGAGCGCCGGAATGAAACCCGCAATCGCCGCCGCTGCCGCAAGCACGCCCGCGGCCACCAACAGGCTCACGGGGTCGTACGATTCCACCTGGTACAGCGTGTGCCTCAAGAAGCCCGCCCCAATCAGCACCACCGGAACGCCGGCAGCCAACCCGAGCGCCACCGGCATCAATGCGCCGCGCAGCACCAGCCTCACCACCCGCCCCCGGCCCGCGCCGAACGCCATCCGCAGCCCGATCTCGCGCGCCCTCTGCGACACCTGGTACGACGTCGCGCCGTAGAGCCCCACCGCGGCCACCGCCAGCGTGAGCAGTCCGAATAGCGCCGTGAGCCTCGCAATCAGCCGCTCCGCATTGAGATTGTCCGCCACTGCGAACTCCAACGAATGCAGGTCGATGACGGACAGGTTCGGATTCACGCCGGCCAAGTTGCGCCTCACCGTGCTCTCCAGGTCCCGCGGTGTCGCGCGAACGCTCAACACTATGGCGCCGAAATAATGCGACAGGTTCTCGATGCTGATCGATGTGGCATCCGTCAACGTATTCTGGAACTGCAGAATCGGCCGGAAGAACATAGCCGGCGCGGGCTTTCGCGGATCCGCGTACTTCGCGTCGGCCACCACCCCGACAATCTCGCAAGCCCCCGGATCCTCCTGGCCGTAGTTCCCGAAGCGCCGGCCGATCGGGTCCTCACCCGGGAAATATTTCTTTACGAAAGCCTGGTTCACCACGGCCACAGGAGGCGAGTCGCCGGCATCGTGATGCGTAAAGCCGCGACCCCGGATCACCGGCTGTCCCACGGCAGAGAAGAAGTCAGGGCTCACCCGGTCCATCAGCACTTCCTGCGTGTTCGGCCCCGGATCGGGACGTCCCGGAACGACAACCTGAAAGGTCCACGGTTGCCGGTCGAGCGGACTGTACAGCGCCACTCCCACGCGTTCCACCCACGGGATCGCGCCGAATCTCTGTTCGAGGGCCCCGAGCAGCGGCCCCAGTTGCTCCGGCCGGTATCCCGCCGCTTGCGGATCGAGATGGATCACGTACCGGTGGGCTGTTTGTATGCCGAAATCCTGCTGCTCCAGATTCAGCAAGCTCCTGGTCAGCATCCCCGCGCCCGCCAGCAGCGCCAGCGAAAGGGCCGTCTGCACCACGATCGACCACCGCTGCGCCGCCCCCGTCCGATCGCCGGCCAGTCTAGCCCCGCTGCGCAGCGCTTCCGCCGGATCGCCATGCGAAATAATCCACGCCGGCGCCATTCCGAACACCACGCCGGTCAGCAGCGAAAGCAAAAATGCGAACCCCAGAACCGCCGCCGATGGCGTAGTGTCAATCGCGGCATGCGGCGAACCGGGGTACGCCAGCGCCAGAATCAATCGCGTGCCGCCATACGCTACCGCCAATCCCGCCAGCCCGCCCATGGACCCCAGCAGCACGCTTTCCGTCAGCATCTGCCGGATCAATCGCCCCCGAGCCGCTCCCAGCGCGATCCGCATGGAAATCTCCGTCTTCCTCTTTGCCCCCCGCGCCAGCAGCAGATTGGCCACGTTGGCGCACGCCACCAGCAGCACGAACCCGGAGATGGCCAGCAGCAGATACAGTTCCCTTGAGGTATTCTGTTGCAGATCCTGAATGCCTCCACCCGCTGGCGTCAACACCACATGCAGCTTCGGCGCGATCCTCGCGATGCCATTGCGCGTATAGGCATCCTGAGCCAGCAGCCACTGCCGCAGATTCGCCGAGACCTTCTGCTGCACCGGTCCCACAGCTGTCCCGGACCGCACCCGCCCGATGGCATACAACCAGCACTCGTCCGCATGTTCCAGCGTGGAATTGGCGCCCAGGAGCAGCGGCTCGGCTGCCAGCGGAATCCAAAATGCCGGTGGATCCATGCTCACCCGGTCGCCGAAGAACCCCGCCGCGGCCACGCCCACGATCCTCACCGGCTGGCTCTGCAAATAAAACGTCGCGCCGATCACTGCGGGGTCGCCCGCATATTCCGTCTGCCACGCCCGATAGCTCATCACCGCCGCCGGCGCAGCGCCAGGCCTGTCGTCATCGTCGGTAAGCGTGCGCCCCGCGAACGCCCCCACCCCGAGCGTGCGGAAATAGTTGCCGGAGACAAACTCGCTCGGCTGCGTCACGGCGATGTCGATGCCGCGGCGCACGCCGATCGGGTTCGGCCCGATCTGCATCGCGGCCAGCTCGACGAACTCCGGCGTCGACTCGCGAAGATGCCGGTACAGCCGGTACGAAAACACGTCGAAATCGCCATTCTCGTTCTGCAATCCCGCCGTCAGGCTGCCTTCCTGTTTATCCCCTAGCCGGTACAGCGATTGCGGATCGCCCACCGGCAGCGACTTCATCAACACTGCGTGCACCAGCGTAAAAATCGCCGTGTTCGCGCCGATCCCCAACGCCATCGTCACCGCCACCGCGATGGCAAAGCCCGGCGCCTTGCGCAGTTGGCGCAGACCATACCTTACGTCGGCCCAAACCGATTCCACCGCTGGCCATTGCCACGCTTCCCGGCCCTGCTCCTCGATGAGCGTCACGTTGCCGAATTCCCTCCGCGCCCGCCGCATGGCTTCCTCCCGCGGCAGCCCGCTCTCCATGAGTTCTTCGGTTTTTTCCTCCAGGTGCTCCTGAATGGAAACCGAAAGATCGTCGTACCGCTGGCGGCGCGAAAACAGTTGTCGGACCCAACGCATGATTTCCTCCTAGTGCGCAGCAACTGCCAGTACCCGAGTGATTCCGGCGAGCATTTTCTCGAAGCTGGACACTTCCTGCTCCAAACGCCGCCGCCCGGCGGCCGTCAGCCGGTAAATCCGCGTCGGCCTTCCCTTGGCCGAAATCCCCGCTTTCGAGTCCAGCCATCCCTCTTTCAACATGCGCTGCAGAGCCGGGTACAGAGACCCTTCTTCGATCTGCAGCAGCTCGCCGGACACCTGCTGGATGTGTTTCACCAGCGCGTACCCATGCATCGGCTTCCAGCGAAGCGAATGCAGGATCATCATCTCCAGGGCGCCGGAGAATAGTTCACGATGTTCGGGGTTCCTTGCCATGCTGCCATGAAGTATATCAGAAATACCTATTTTTGAAATAGGTATTTTATGACATAAAATCTCGTCGATTACTATGGACCATCAAAGCACCGCTCGGTTGGAGAACATCGCCGGCTGAGCTTCATCGTCTACGGTCGCCCGCAGGCCAAGGCCGGGCGAAAGCCCGGCTGGGCAAGCTAAAGCTCACCCCACATCAGAAAGGCCGCCGATTTTGTGGGATAAGCTTCAGCTTGTCCAAGCGAGCGGAGCTCGCTCTGGCCCTTCGGGCCATGATAAACTCCCTCGCGGTGCTTGTGTCCACAATGTTGGACGCTCTTGCCATCTTTCTTCTGCGCGTGGCCCAGCTACAAATGACCTTGTGCAGCCTCAAAGGCGAATCCTGCCGTCTAAGCCAGATAAAGCCACTATCCGCGGCGTTTTGCTCGGTCACCCTCTTGCCGCCTGGAGTTAACAGGACTATTCGCAGTTCGGCCACACTGGAGGCTACCCCGACGAGATCTCCGGCTGAAGGCGATTCGGAGATTTGCAGACTCACCTGCCCGGCGCGCTTGTCGCCGCTCAAAACTACCGAGCCGTGTGGGTCCTCAACGTCTTTCAGTCTCTGCGCACGCACGCGGAGCAGAAAAACGCCGCCAATGACACCGCAGCCAGGAAGGTCGATCTCACGGCCAAAGTATAGGGCAGACGTGGCCCTCTGAGAATGCCCTCAATGGATATTTGGTTTGGTGCAAGAACGGCTTAATCGTAGCCGAAGGGCCGGAGAAGGCACCGCTTCAACTGCTCCAGGCGGGTGCATTCAGGGCACTCCGAAGAGCAGGTTGGCCCGGCGTGGTCTAACAGAAACTCCATCTGCTCCCACATCACCGCGACAGGCGATGCGGCCTCTTGGAAAAGGCCTCCACGCGGAGCCGAAGCGGCTTCAGCGCGGTTGTTGGACGGTAACGAAATGCTTTCCATAGCAGCGCTCCCACTACTCATATCGACTGTTGGCCGCGCATATTACACAGTATTCTCTGGAAAGCCCCCCTTTTGTCGTGCATCGGCGAGTGGAGAGTACAATGTCCAAGCAGGAAGGCACTGGATGTGAGAAAAGAATTCGCCAGCCGGCTGGCTTCGTCTAACGAATACTGGGAACGCCTTGCGGCACTGAAAAAGCAATATTCCGCGAGAGTACGTTAATTCCCGGTTGGGACGCGCTCAACATGGTCGACCACCAGCACTCCGACCGGCTCCTTGCGCGGCTCCAGCTTCAATCCGAGCGACTCCCGGATGGCGTGAAACAGGTCGGCTGTCGGAGCGGAGGCAGGGGCGGGATCTGGGTGTACGGCAGCATTCGGTCCGGACCGTTCGAAGGCCGGATCCGGCGCCCAAGCGAGGTCGATGTCGTATTTTCCATTGAGCCCGGTAAAGTCCAGCACCGGACCGTATCCCCTGCCTGAAAGATAGCGGGCAAGCGCCGCCATGGTCACAGACCCTTTGATCCCGCCTCCGCCAAACGTGAACCTCAGGAAACGTTGATTCGGCGCATTCGGGTCGGACTCCTTGAATTTTGGGCCGCCCTTATCGACCACCAGCGCATACACATTGCGAGGGCGATCCTCCATGTGGGCGGCGAGCTTGAACCTATCGGCCAGCAGCGCCTGAAGCATCGCCGGCATCCGATCTTTGCCCACTCCTTCGGGCATTTTGGCGATAAGGTCGAAGCATTCGTTATCTAACCAGGAGGGTCCCTCAATTTGGTCCATCTTCACCTGGAACGCCTCCGCCAGAACTGCTTTGAGTGGGAAACCCTTCAACGTGACCATACCGGGGTCGATAGAGTTCTCCATGCTGCACTCGGCGCGCTTCACCGACGCCACTTCGAATTTCGGCTGCTCGGTGGCGTTCTGGGCAGCGAATGCGGCGATTGCGAAGAGCCCAATGGAGATTCGCATTCTACTGCTCGAACCGAATCGTCGTGCTCGCCACCGCCGACGTGCTTCCCTGCGTCACCGTGGCATGGATCTCGTAAGTGCCGGCGCGAATGGCCTCCGCCGGGATGGTCATCAGGTATGGAATGCGGCCCCGCGAATCCGCCGGCGGTAGCTGCATGGGGGCCGTCTCCGAGGTCCTCCCGTCCTTTATGAAGTTGATCTCCACCACCGGCCTGTCGGCAATCGAGGCATCCGGGTAGACCGTGAAAAACAGCCGGAATCCGGGCTTGGAGACCGACTTGAAATCCGTGTCCATGGTTGGAGTCACGCTGCCGCCCTCAACTTGGAAAGGATCTTCGGGATCCAGGTCCTTGGTATCGGGCGTGAACCACCGGACGGGAATCAGAGCGGAGATGGCGACGCCCGCGCCGCCGGCGACCTCGAATTCGGTGTGCTGTGCGCCAATCTTCATGTTCGCCATATCCGCTACCGCGGAGTCGAGCGTATACTTGCCGGGCGCCAGAGTCAGGATGGTCTTATCCAGAAACTTGCCGGACTCGCGTTGCGCGGCAGTCACCTTCAGAGAACGGTCGTTGGTAATTTTCTGCACCAGGGTGCCCTTGGAGTCTTTGATGAGCGCCGCCAGCGTGCAGTGGATGTCCGTGGTGCCGGTACCGCCCGTCGCCTGCAGTGCGCCGAGAGGCACTTCCAGCAGAATCGCAATCGTGGACCCGTCCTTCTTCGGCCGCAGCATGATGGCGCTGGCGCGATACTGGACATCGTCGGAGAGCTTGCCGTCGGAGATAGTTTTCAGCAACGGCATCTCGAAAGGCGCGAGGCCGGAGGCCGCCGCCGCGGCCGCCAATGCGAAGTAGCCGGTGCGGGTGCGAATCGCCACATCCTTGCGGCTGGTAGCCACGCCGACCTTGCGGTAGCTGGCGTCATAATTCTCGATATTCGGATTGTAGGAAATCTCGTAATAAGAGTTGATCTCCTCGTTGACGCGGTGCAGCGGCACACGCAAGTCGTTGCTGTCGCCGATGAGGAAGCCGCCGGTGGATTCGGCCAGATCGCGCAGCGGCAGGTCCAGATTGGCGCGGCCGGCAACTTCGGCATTATCGGCGGCCATCACCTCCGCCGGCGCGGCGCCTCCATCCAGCCGCTGCGTAGTATTGGCGCTGGCGGCAGCGGCGGCGTTCAACTGCATCATGGCGGCATCGTTTTGCGCGCCCACCGTCACGCCTCGCGTATCCACGCTATAGAAGGTCACGTTATCGCGGTTGGCGGTGGCCACCAGATTGCGAAACATGGTGTCCAACTCGGGCGCCAGGTACATTCCGGTAGTAAAGTACATGATGCTCTTGCGGCCGGGCATTTCGCGCAGGCCGGCCACCAAAGCCTTGAGAGCATCGAGCGACATCCGGGCGCCGTTGGCTTGCGCCGACGCATCCATGCGCAGCATGTCCAGCATGACCTTGGCAAACCCGGCCGCGGTCGGGTCGGCCGGAGGCCCCGACGTGGGGTCGCCGGCGTCGGCGATATTGGTCGCCTGGCTGAGTATGTTCACATTCCGAATGAGTGCGCCTGTATTGTTGCTAGGCGAGATGCTCAGAATGTTCTGCAACTGCGCCACGATGGCATCCGACTCGGCCGTCAGCCGCGGCGCGCTCACCCCTTCGGTGGCGCGCTCGATAGCCTGGGCCAGCGCGGCACGATCTTTGGTGAAATGCTGCAAGACCAGCAGCCGGGTGTCGATGACCACCACCGAATAGAGAACGTTGACGCCCTGATCGCCCTTCACCAGGTCGAGGGCAGCGGTGCGGGCGAGCTTGCGTTGGTCGGGAGCGGCCAACGGCTCAAATGCCAGAGTCACCAAGCGAATCTGCCGCAACGGGTCGAGTGGCGTGGCGGCGCCGGTGGCACTGACGGCATCCGAGCCTCGCACCAGGCGAAAGCTGAGGATGGTTTGCTTCACCCCGTTGTCGGTGACGGAGATCTCCTCCGGCGTGAGATTTGTGATGGGCTTTCCCTTTTTGTCGCGCACCACCAGGTCGAGCAGGACCTCGTCCACGTTGGTTTTGGCCGTGGACTGCGGCGGCGGCCCAGTTTGTCCTGCCGTTTGACACGGCAATGGCATGCAAGCCAACAAGACCAAGGCGGCTTGCCGGTAAATCGGGAAGGTGTGATTTCGCATTCTAATCCCGTGCAGCTAGAGTATAGGATCTCTAACTATCGGAAACAATCGCCACTTCGAGCCATCCGGTATTAAGATGGCAGTAGAGGTGGAACCATGAAGGGACAAATCCCAACTATCATGGCGATGCTGGCAGCCGGTTTGGGCGCGCCCAAGACCTACGGCCAGCATGCGACCGCCGACCTGGACCGCATGCCCATCTTCGGTATGCCGGCCGACCCGAAGGCTACCCATAACACCTACCTGGGAATCGACGTCCGGGACACCGCCGACGGCGTCATAGTTACTCAAGTGGACACAGACAGTCCGGCGGCCAAAGCCGGATTCAAACCAGGCGACTTCGTGCTCGATTACAACGGTCAGGCCGTGGACGTCAAAGCGCAGCTTTCCCGCCTGCTGAGCGAAACACCCCCGGGCCGTCAAGTGAAGATCGGCGTGTTGCGTGGGCGCGCCAGTTTAACCTTGACCCCAACCGTGGAAGCCTTCGGACTCCCGCAAGTCATGCCTGCCCTGATGAAGAACGTACCGCCGGAGTATACCCCGGAAGCGCTGAAAGCCGGAATCCAGGGAACGGTAATGATCCAAGTGCTGATTGGCATCGATGGCCGCGCCTACCGCGCCCGGGTGGTGAAGGGATTGGGATACGGGCTCGATGCCAAGGCGCTGGATGCTCTCGCGCAATGGCGCTTTATCCCGGCAAAGAGAAACGGCGTTCCGGTTGTCTATCCGGCCACTGTAGAGATCAACTTTCGGCGTCCGCGGTAGCGTCTTACTTCAGATGGCAGTCGGCGCAATCAGGATGAGCCGACCCTACGTGCCGGCAAGGGATATCATTAGCCGCCGATGAGCGCCGATGAACGCTGATAAGAGAGTTCTTGTTCTATCGGCGTACATCTGCGTTCATCGGCGGCCAAAATTTCTTTTCTTCAGCCCCGTGACTGAGTTTCGATCGGAGTTTGTCGATGGAAGGCATGGGG
>Ga0182030_10024841_pt1 | contig 10970 bp, 12 predicted proteins | sample 812S3MmetaG_FD_121299 | JGI IMG/M metagenome (GOLD analysis project Ga0182030, IMG submission 121299) | Permafrost microbial communities from Stordalen Mire, Sweden - 812S3M metaG (Illumina Assembly) | ecosystem: Environmental > Terrestrial > Soil > Wetlands > Permafrost | place: Sweden... | reverse complement strand
ACGGCAAGCGAGGTAGGTGGCACGTTGACCTTCAACCTGACCGGCCTCGTTGTTCCTTCGAACAGCACGCAGTATGTGAACTTGGTGGCGGATACGAATTCGTACCCGTACGCGACCTCAGGCGGTACGCATGCGTACATCTTGAAGAGCTATAATTACACCAATGCCTCGATGTCGGTCGCGACGACCACCACATCCAACAATGCTGGCAACCTCTTTACGGTTTACCAGACGACGTTGGGCGTGGCCGGTGCTTCGTTCTCAAACCCGAACTCCGTCTCCGGAGTCGGTAACATCGTGGGTGAATTCAACTTCACGGCGGGCAGTGGCAACATGAACCCGATCGTTAAGACAATCACCTTGTCGACCGGCGGCTCGTTGATCTCGTCAAGCACATCGCAGACCCTTGGACTCTATGATTCCTCGGCTCCGTCGGTGCTCTTGGCTTCTTCGACGATGAGCGGGACGCAAACCTCCACATTCACTATGACTGGGAATAACTGGACGCTTCCGTACAGCTCTACGAGGACATTACTTGTGGAGACGCTTGCGACGCCGAACGGTTTGGTTGCGCAGACGAACAACGGTGGCAGTTACCAGGTGTTGCTTAAGGGCGTAACATGGAACGATGGCACGGGAGTGATCGTCACTTCGCTCAGCCCGGCTATCTCGATCCCGGTTGCAAGCCAGAACATCACCAACCTGTCCAACTAGTTGGTTTCCCTCCGGTCCGATCGCTTGTGACTTTCGGATCAGAGAAACAAAACAGCCCTTCGGGGCTGTTTTGTGTTTTGGTTTTTTTATATTTCTTTAATGTCGGAGGCGTATTATGGCAGGATGGAAAATAATTACGCCTTTATTGAATGAAAGATTCGTATTCAATGTTTTGCTATCGCCCGCAAATAAATGCTCTTATCTTTTATGGAAATCCGGTGTGAGGATTGTCTATCTTGACTCGCAAAGGAATAAATTAGAGATTTCTACCGATAGAGCGGTACCAATCGAAGAAGCGGAGACTCCCCAAATAGAAAAAGCCCCCGACAAGGACGAAACCTTGTAGGGCTCTTTTTCATGGTAATGGAACTATAATAGCCGATTCATTAATTTAGTCAAACTTCTTTTAATGATTTTTTAATATCTTTCTGGGCCATCCATCTTTTTTAATTTTCATTTAATCCCGCCCGTGTATCATGGCGGGATGGAAAATAATAATACAATCAGAAAGATCGGGCGTGGAGAGTTCGGAGATATTTATATAGGAATAAAAGGGCAGCCCGCAGTTGATTTCTTGCTTAAAAATAAAACGGGCGAAGTGAGAGATGCTCTTAGCCATCCGGAAGTAGGGAATAATATCGATCTTGTGTATGGAATATATGACGCCATCACCGAGGAAGGCTATGGGTTGGCGAAGTTGGAGAAAAAGCATCCTGAGTCATTACCGAACCTCGAAATGACACTTGCCCGTTCAAGGGTGGTGAGCCGATCCCGCAATAGGCTGCGCCTTCTCGATGACGGTGGCGGGAGTATTACCATTATACGATTGGATTGGGATGGAAAAGATAAAAAATGGCTTTTGACCCAATACATTCCCGCGAAGGAGTAAATACAACAAAAGCCCATATCGCTATGGGCCGCCAATGAGTTCTTCGCTTATGACGGGTTATCCTTTTGTAACGTCATATTGATTGTATCTCTTTTATCCCGCTCGTCAAACTTCTTTTAATGATTTTTTAATATTGCCGAACGCGCGGCTGTTTTGTGTTTTGGGCGATTTAATTCCATAATAGAACCATCGTCGAACGGTTCGTGCGCCACTTTATTCCGGCAATCGCCATGCGAAGATTTTTACAAAATAAACTCGTCACGAACAGCGTCATCATCAGCGTGGGAGCCCTGATCGCGGGCGTTTTCGGCTACCTTTTCCAATTTGTGATCTCGCGGAGCCTTACCGTTGCCGGGTACGGCGAGTTCCAAAGCTTGAACTCGCTGTTTCTCATCACGGGCGCCGTTTCTTCAACGCTCGTCTATCTCTTCTACAAATTTTTCCCCGTTTTTTGGAAAGCGCGCGATTATGCCGCTCACCACGCTTTTATCCGGTGGGCGATGGAGAAGATCAATAAGTGGATATTCGCCTACTTCGCGCTCTTTCTCTTGCTCACCCCGCTCTTCGTCCTGACGCTTCATCTGCACGGTTACTACGGGCTTCTCTTTATCGCCGTCGCCGCGATGGTGGGCCTCTACGGGACGATCTACAATTCGGCGCTCATCGGCTGGGAACACTTTCTCCCATCGGTCGCCGCGGGGATCATCGGCGCCGCCGGAAAGCTCGCCGCCGGATACGTCATCGTCTTATTCTTCCCCAGCGCGGATGCCGTAATGCTCTCGTTCGTCGTCGGAGCGGCCGTCGGGGTCGCCGCGTACATGTTCTTTCATAAGCGGTATTTTCCCGGCGACTCGGCCGCGCCACACGACGACTGGAAACAAAAATATTACGCAAAATTTAATTTCCAGCGGGAGCTGGGGCATGTCTTTGTCTTCGCACTTCTTATGACCCTGCTCGGCAACGTTGATATCTTTCTCGTGAAAAGCTTGACCTCCGCCACGATGACCGGATTTTACGGCGCGCTCCATACGCTGGGGACCGTCATCCTCACGCTGAACGTCGCGGTCATCAGCTCCGTCCTGCCGACCGTGTATGCCGCGGGACATGAAGGAAAAAGAGCGAGCACAAAAACGGTTCTCTTCGCCTACGGGGCCATCGCCGTGATCAGTGCCGGTGGCCTTCTCCTCTACGCCGCTTTCCCCGGCTTTATCGTAGGGATGCTGTTCGGCGCGAAATATCTCTCCGCCGCGCGCGATCTCTGGCTTTTCGCCCCACTCACCTTTTTCCTCTCCGTCCTCACGCTCGAAGCGAACTTTGCGTATGCGCGGCACGCCTATCGGGTTTCATGGGCGCTCCTCGCCACCATCGTGGTCGCGGCGGCGGGCGTCGGCCTTTTCCATGAAAGCATCCGCGCGATCGCGCTTGCGATCACCGTCGCGTTCGCATGCGGCTATGTTCTGGTGCTGTGCCTGAACCTGTGGTCCCGAAAGAAGCGATTCCTTGAAGCCCAGCCGCTCGCAATACCGTCGCAGTCGTAGGCCGATCGTTTTATGCGCGATTTTATGCGCGATTCTTGCGCGATTATTCATTGCGCGGTATAATGGCGGTATATGTTCGATCCGCGCTATAAACTGACCAATAAAATCGTGAGCATGCTTTCCGCGATTGCCGAGGCGCGAGTGGTCATTAGCCGCGCCAAATTGCTTCCAAGGCAGGAATTGCGCTTGCGAAGGCAGGCGCTGGTCAGAATGACGCATGCCTCGACGAAGATCGAGGGCAATGCCTTAAATATCCACCAGGTCGAGGCGCTTGCGGAACACAAGAAGATCGATGCGCCAGCGGGGGATATTTATGAGGTGGAGAACTATTTGAAGGCGTTACGCTATATAAGTAAAGTTGTTGAAGAAAAGCGTCCGATCACCGAAAGGGTCATTTTGCAAATTCACAAGCTGGTTACCCATAAGACGCTTCTTGAAGACCAATCGGGCCGTTATCGAACGGTTCCTATCTATGTCGTGCGTCGGCGATCAGGCATGCCGCAGGAGGTGATGTATGTCGGGCCGGATGCGAAGAAGGTCGTTCAGCTGGTGAAAGCTCTCGTGCGTTGGATCCAAGAAAGCGAGCATCGCGATATTCATCCGATCGTTGTCGCGGGAATCGTGCATCAGGAGATCGCGGCGATCCATCCGTTCGTGGATGGCAATGGCCGTACTGCGCGGGCACTTGCCACGCTTGTTCTCTATCAGCGAGGGTATGATTTTCGGCGCCTTTTCGCGCTAGAAGACTATTATAACGAAGATCGGCCACGCTATTATAAGGCGATCAATATCGGAAAGAATTATGAAGCGCGGCGCGTCGATTTTACGCCATGGCTGGAATATTTCGTTCATGGATTTAAAGAGGAGATCAATAGCGTGAAAGCGCAGGTCGTTTCGCTTTCAAAACGAAGGATCGGCGATGCCGTGGAGTCGCAGGTTTTTCTTACGAAAGAGCAGTTGAAGATCATCGACTTTCTCGAGCAGGTAGGAAAAATAACCGTCGGCGACGTCGTGGATATTCTTGAATGTCCAAAAAGGACGGCACAGTTGCAACTCCAGAGGCTAAAAAAATTGAACATAATTATCCAGATAGGCAACGGACCTTCGTCCGCGTATCTACTTACGCGATAACTCCTTGAAGCCCAGCCGCTCGTGGGTATATAATGCGGATCATGTACGTAGTGCGGAAGAAGCGGGGATAGTAGGAGGCAATGTAAATAAACCATAGGGGATCGGCAAATTTCACGATTTTGTCGCCATAATCGTGAAAAAGCATAAAAAATTGTCAGTTTTCACGGTTATGGTGCATATAATCGTGAATTATCTCATTATCGTCTATAAAGCGTCTAATTTTCCCCTAATCGTATCAAAATGATACGATATCTAATGCATACAAACCACTATCCTTGTTTTCTATCCCCCTTTAAAATGGGGAAAGGACAAACGGTAATTACATCAGCGGAAAGTCATTTTCCCTAAAAATAGGTTGATATTCAAGCGTAAAACAGAGGACCAAATTTTGAAAATCGCTGGAATTTGTCCGAAAAATATGGTAAAATTGAAGCATGAAACGAGCCAAAATGCTTCAAAAGAAGATGAAGTTCCGCCCATCGCTGTTTTGGGACGTTGACCCGAAGACCATCGACCCAAAGAAGCACGCATATTACATCATCGAGCGGATCCTTGATTTCGGCACCGACGAAGAGGTCCGGTGGATGGCGCGCACGTATCCTGCCGTATTTATCAAGAATGTCGCGAAGACATCGCGCGTCATTCATCCGAAGTCGAAGTCGTTGTGGTCTCTCGTATATGCGTAACGCGTGCCATATGGAATCCAAACTCACAAAAGAAAATCTTTTTTTGTCCACTCTTCCGCCGGTGACGCGGCGGGCATTCGGCGCAATTAAGGATTTTCCACTTCTGAAAACCGGCGGATGGTACCTTGCCGGAGGCACGGCGCTCGCGCTCCAAGCCGGACATCGCCAGTCGGTGGATCTGGATTTTTTCACGGCAAAGAAAAAATTCAGGGAGACCGCGCTTGAGCGGAATTTGCTTGCGTCCGGAGATTGGATGACGACTTTTCGCCAGGAAGGAACGGTGTACGGAAAATTCATGGGAGCCAAAGCGAGTTTTATCTCTTATCCGTTTTTCGTGCCCGCGCAGCCATTTATTTCTTGCGGCACCATGCGCATTTTGCAAGCATCGGATATCGCGGTCATGAAGATCATCGCGATGAGCCAGCGCGGGCGCAAACGCGATTTCGTGGATTTGTATTGGTACTGTAAAAATCGCGAGCCGCTTGAGGACGTCATCGCCCGGGTTCCCGTGCAATATCCCGGCCAGCAGCACAATATTCCGCATTTCATCAAGAGCCTGACCTATTTTGACGATGCCGACCGCGATCCGATGCCGAAGATCTTTTTCAAAGCGGAATGGAACGGCATCAAGCGGTTCTTTCGGAAGGAAGCCGTGGCGATAACGAAGCAGCTATTGCTGTAAGATAACAGGGTATATAATGCCAATCATGGAAGACCACAAGCAACTTATTTCGGTCGTTATCCCGTGCTGTAACGAAGAAGCCAACGTGCCGCGCCTGCACCAGGCGCTCGTGGGCGTCTTCGCGCCGCTTGCACCCCGGACGGGAGCCTTGATGTGGACCTCACGCTCTACTTCAAGCCCCAGTCATATTTCTCCGTCGGCCTGATCGTTTCCGGCGCTACGCTGCTTGCGTGCCTTGGATATTTGGGGTGGGAGGTGGCTGCGCGGCAGCGACGAAGGCGAACGCTAGCGCGGAAGCAGGCGGAGAAGACTGGGTAAGGCGAGCTTGTCACAAAGCGTGACAAGCTGAAACGGGTTCGATGCAAAAACGCTGTGCGGCGGGTAACTTTGCAATAATTAAAAAATCATTAAAAGATATTTGCATTGTTTTCTGTTGGGACTATCATTGGTGTAATGAAACAAAAAGAGGCAGATAATCAAATTGTTATTTATCAAGCGAAGTCAGGCGCGCTTGAGTTACGGGCTGATGCTGATAATGGAACTATTTGGGCAACTCAAGCGGAAATGGGCAAGGTTTTTAACGTTAATGCCCAAGCCATAACGAAGCATCTTAAAAATATTTACACAGAAGGTGAGCTTTCTCGAAAGGGAACTTGTTCCAAAGTGGAACAAGTTCAAACCGAGGGGAATAGGACGGTCCGTCGTGAGGTTGAGGTTTATAATCTTGACGCCATAATTGCAGTGGGTTACCGAATTAACTCTGTTATTGGTACGAAGTTTCGCCAATGGGCCACAAAAACTCTTCGCCAATATATAGTCGAAGGGTATGCGATCAATAGGACCCGGGTTGCGCGGAATTACGGACAGTTTATGGAAGCGGTGAAGGCTGTAAAGCAGTTGTTGCCCGCCGGTGCCGCAATCGATACGCAGAGCGTGCTTGAGCTCGTAAATGCGTTCGCGGACACGTGGCTTTCGCTTGATGCATACGATAAGAGCCGGCTCGTCACAAAGGGCGTGACGAAAAAGCGCGTGGCGCTCACAGCCGAGAAGCTTAAGAAAAATATCGCGGATTTCAAGGCGGCGCTCATGGAGCGTGGCGAGGCGACCGAACATTTTGCGATGGAGCGGCAAGCGGGAAGCATCGAGGGGATTGTGGGCAACGTGATGCAATCGTTTGGCGGGAAAGAGGTATATGGCACTGCGGAAGAAAAAGCGGCGCATCTCCTGTATTTCATGGTCAAAGATCATCCGTCCGTGGACGGCAACAAACGGAGCGGCGCTTACGCGTTCGTGTGGTTCTTAAAGCAGGCCGGCATCTTGGACGTGACACGCCTGACCCCACCCGCGCTTACCGCGCTCACGCTGCTCGTGGCGGAAAGCAATCCGAAGGACAAAGAAAAAATGATTCAGCTTGTGTTGACACTTCTTGCGAAGGGGATGGCGTAATCCGCGACCGAGAATACTATAAAAGTAGCGTTTATACATCGTATATTATAAAGTGATAGGCATGTATAGGAGGCTGACAAAGAGCATTCTCTTATTTCTCGCGCGGTTCTCGCCCGTGCTTTTTATCGTCGGCCCGGCGTTTTTTGCCAAGGGCTATCTTTTCTTTACGGACTTCGTGTGGGGGCCGCACTCCGCGGCGATCTCCGGCTGGGCGACCTCGGCGTTTTTGGCGAGTGTGGCGATCAAGGCGCTGTCGTTCGTCCTTTCGGTTGATGTGATAGAAAAATTGTATATCGCGGTGTGCCTCGGGCTCGTGCTATGGGGCGGCAGGAAGATCGCCGGGCTGTTCTTGAAAAACCAGTGGCTTGTTTTTATTGCGAGCTTGTTTGCGCTGTTCAATCCGTTCGTATACGACCGCGCGATGTATGGCCAGTTTGGGATCGTCGCCGCGTTCGGGCTGATGCTCGTGGGTGCAGGATTCTTACTGGAGTATTTGCTCGAGCATCTGGAAAAGAAACAGTGGCGGCAGATCGTGTTCGCCGGCCTCGCGTTTGCTTTTTCGATCCAGTGCTCGCAGCACTTTATATTTTTCATCGCGGCGTTTTATATTTTTGTTTTTCTGCCGGGGCTTTTTATCGGAAAGCGGGAAACAGTGGAAGACGGTGGCAACGACAAAGTCGGTGCCAAGGCAAAAATAATTGCCGCTCTCAAAATTTCCGCCATCCTCCTCGTCATCGCCTTCGTTCTGAACGCGAACTGGCTCGTCGGCGGCGTGACCGGCACATCGGCGCTTGGACAGTTCGTGAGCACCGGCATCACCCAGCAGGACCTCGTCGCGTTCCAAACGTCCGGCAAAACTGGTGCCGATGCTTTGGGTAACGTGCTTATGATGTCCGGATTCTGGGGAAAGGATCAATTCCGCTATGCGGACCTTACGACGTTCGCAAATAATTGGGGTCGGAGCTTTTTCCTTCTCCTCCCGCTCATCCTGTGGGGCTTCTTTGTCGGTTTGCGATCAAAAGAGAAAAAATATCGCGCGATGACGATCGGCGCGGGCACGCTATTTGCGGTCTCCATCATCTTGGCGGCAGGCATACGGATTCCGGTCGGGAGTCAGATCACGTATTTCCTGTTCAACCATCTGCCGTTCTATAAAGGCCTGCGGGAATCCCAAAAATGGGTGAGCGTGGCGACGATGATCTATCTCATATTCCTTTCCGTCGGCCTGCGGGAGTTCTTTGCCACGAAGATCGTCCAGCGCAACGCGCTTATCATGAAAATTCTCGTCGGCGCGATCATCGTCATGCAGGCGCCGCTCCTACTCTGGGGCTTCGGCGGTCAAGTGAAGTCGGTGCAATATCCGAGCGATTGGTATACGGTCAACGGCTATATCGTGCATGACGATGCCGGTTGTTCGGGGAGCATTCTCTTTTTCCCGTGGCATGAGTATATGAGTTTTTCCTGGATCGGCGCCATCATTGCCAATCCGGCTCCGTCGTTCTTCCAATGCCCCGTCATAAGCGGCACCGATATGGAGTGGGGAGGGAATATTATCGGCGCGAGCGAGGATCCCGAAGGTCAGGCCGTTGTTGCATGGCTGAATGCGGGTGGAAAGACGGATCTTCTGCAAAATAGCGCGTACAATATCAAATATATTGTTTTGGCAAAAGAACTCGATTGGCAGAGTTATATCGGGATGGGCACGAACCCCCAACTGCAACCCGTCATGGAAACCGCAACGCTCGTGGTGTATAAAGTGAAATAAAAAGTTACGACTCCGCGAAGGGCACAGATTTTTAATGTGGAAAAGACAGCCATTTCAAAACACGCTAAAAACATTTTCGAATCCGGCGAACTTGAAAAGCGGTCAACTGTTTCCAAAATGGAAACAGTTCAAAAAGAGGGTGGGAGGGCGATAAAAAAGGTGAAGGTGAACATGGCGGAAGAAAGCGCAGCCGATCAGGAGGGATAAGGAATAAAAATTGGTTTTCCCGGGAAAGTTGTATATAATAAGGATATGACCATAGAAGAAGTCAAGCAAAAGGCGGGTCCGGTCTTAAAACGGCACGGGGTTGCGTATGCCGCTGTTTTTGGCAGCGTGGCGCGCGGCGAGGATCACGCCAAGAGTGACGTCGATATTTTAGTGCGCCTTGGACGTCCCACCGGCATGATCGGATATATGCAGCTCGTTGAAGGCCTTGAGGCGACCCTCCAGAAGAAAGTCGACCTCGTTACCGAGCAAAGCCTGAATGAACGCGTGCGGCCGTACGTGCTGCCCGACCTCAAAACCATTTATGAAAAATGATCGCGTGTATTGCGAGCAGATATTAGACTCGATAGGCAAAATCCAGCGATTTGTGAATGGAATTGATAAGGATGTGTTTCTTAACGACCAAAAGACGCAAAGCGCGGTCATTATGCAGTTGGCGCTCATCGGAGAGCTCGCCAAGCGGGTCTCGGAAGAAACAAAAACGGCAATCGCCGTTCCATGGAAAGAGATTGCCGGTTTTCGCGATCGCGCCATCCATGATTATTATCAGATCGATCTTGGAATAGCATGGGATACTATCACACTCGATCTTGAGCCGCTTGCAGATGCACTACAAAAATATCTTAAATAGGCGAGCCTTCGGGGGATTTAAATCGTCTTGATGTTATATTTCAAACCCCGACGGTGCATCTCTTTATTTCCAGTAGCGATTACGCGCCGTGTATTATAAAGTGATAGACATGGATAAGCACCTGGAGGAAAAATCCACAACCTCGAAAACAGTTCGTGTTCTCAAGTTGGTGGCGGATGACGTCGCCGCATTTTTCCCGTACTTTTTTGGGTTCTGGCTGGTTTCGCTTTGCGTGTCCATCTTTTTCCCCGCGTGGCGCGTTTATTTTAATTGGCCGGCATTTGATCTGAGCGTCCTTTTTTTCGCGCTCATCAGCTTGTGGAGCGATGCGGTGCAAAATTTTTGGAAAGGGGTGAGGGATATTTCAAAGAAGGGAGGGGAGCATGGCTTTGAGGTTTTTGCCCGGGCGGTCATCCTCGGCGCGGCGCTTGTTCCCATTTGGAAGAAGATCCTCTCCTGGCAAAAGGGCCTCGGGAGATCCGATTATTATAAGATCGCCGCGATGGCGCTCATCCTCGGATTTTCCCTGTTCCAGGGCATTTATGTGGTGGACTTCTTTGTCCTGCTTTTCGGCCTTATTTCCGTCCTCTTTGGGTTGGACATGCGGATATCGGCGGGATGCGCGCTCGTGCTCCTCGTTTTATGCCCATTTTTGCTGGTTTTTAACCAAAACGGCTTTGCCGAGACGGCGGCGGTCTACGCCTATTATTTCCTGGTGATCGCCGTGCTTACGGCGGTTGGCGACCATCTTAGAGGGGGAAAAAGTTATCCACAAGGGGCGCACTAGGCAAATAACACCGATATATGCTATGGTGAAAGGGAATTAAAAAAACATTAAATAAAAGTCGCCTGCGGGAAACAGTATTTTATAATTATCAATCATGAGCGTTTTTAAAAAAGAAGGGAATATATCAAAAATAATTTTCGGCGCGATGATGGTCGTCGTGTTCTCGTTGGTGTTTGGGCCGTCGGTGTTTGCCCAATTTAATCGGCTAACAGTCGGCACGGGTTATGGTTATGGATATGGCTATGGATATGGCTATGGATATGGATATGGCAATGACGGTGGTGCGTCGGGATATTTGATCACGCCTGCCAATGCGACAACGAGTCAGTACGGATGGGGCTACAGTTACTTGGCGGATCCCGTGACCGGCATTTCCTTGAATGAAAGTAGCAGCATAATCGTCGTTGGGAATACCGATCAGCTTACCGCCACCATCACTCCGGCCAGTTCTACAAACCCTGGCGTGACATGGACTT
>Ga0182030_10024840_pt1 | contig 10970 bp, 7 predicted proteins | sample 812S3MmetaG_FD_121299 | JGI IMG/M metagenome (GOLD analysis project Ga0182030, IMG submission 121299) | Permafrost microbial communities from Stordalen Mire, Sweden - 812S3M metaG (Illumina Assembly) | ecosystem: Environmental > Terrestrial > Soil > Wetlands > Permafrost | place: Sweden... | reverse complement strand
CCGTTGCGCACGACGAGCCGGTGACCGCGCTCGTCACGGTCCTCCAGATGTTCGGCGACGTACGCATCGACCTCGGCCTCGAGGGCAACGGCGAGCATGCGGCGCGCTCCTTCGCGGCAGATCTCGTCGATCCCGAAAGCGGGCTCCTCGCTCGCGGCCTTCTCAGCGACTACCTTCAACATTGGCGTTCCTTCCTTCCGCCGGCGTTCGACCGCCGGCACTCGTCGAAATTCGTTCAACGAGGAAGGTACGCCGCGCCCCCGCTCAGATGGGCGATCCACAAGTTTTGGTTATAACTCGAGATTGCACCTGAATTCAAGCTCACCCGATAGACAAAGCGGTCGGTGAGAATCCACTCGCTTCAGTCTTCGAGCGTTGGATCCAGGCCTCACGGTTACCCCGGCCCTCCACTTCCTCGTGGGCGAGGAGCCACTCTTTCTCGCGTACCGCCGAAGGCAATCCCCGCACCAGGAACCCTGGCGCCTGGTGCCAGCCCGTTACGAACCGGCTTCTAGGTTGGGCGAACTCTTGACTGTCGCGTTTTAGCCGCCCTGGTGCCCGTCCGCGAGTCGTCCGCTACGACGTGCAACTCCGTGCCAGACTTCGAGACAATTGGCTCGACGCCCGCGCGAACCACGTCGAAGGTTAGGAGAGAAGATGGCTGACTGGGAAGACCAAGCGATCCTTGAAAAGGGTCGCCTGCCGGCTCGCGGGAGCTTCGTCCCACACCACAGTGCGGAGAGCGCCCTTTCTTATGAGCCGGCGCTCTCATGCGCATACCGCTGCCTGTCTGGGTCGTGGCGTTTCCACTTAGCGCCGAGACCCGACGCGGTTCCCCATGACTGGGTATCGCCGGAATACGACGCCAGCGCCTGGGTAGCTCTAACCGTGCCGTGTCACTGGCAGCTCCGCGGCTACGGACATCCGCAGTACACCAATCTGGTCTATCCCTTCCCCATCGATCCTCCACGGGTGCCGTCAGAAAACCCGACCGGCTGCCATCGGCTGGAGATCGAGCTGGATCCTTCGTGGGCACAAGCTGCTGCGGTGACAGTGCGTTTCGAAGGCGTGGACAGCGCCTTCCACCTGTGGTGGAACGGTGAGGCCGTCGGCTACAGCCAGGGCAGCCGCCTGCCTTCGGAGTTCGACGTCACCAAGTTGATTCGTCCCGGACGGAACGTTCTCGCAGTGGCTGTCTACCAATGGTCCGATGGAAGCTACCTCGAGGACCAGGACATGTGGTGGCTCTCGGGAATCTTCCGAGATGTGGCGCTAATTGCGAGGAAACCAGTTTACTTTGCTGACGTTGAGGTGACGGCGCTTCTCGATACAGCGAGCGGCAATGGTGTGCTCGAGCTGGCTGCCTCCGTCGGTGTCGCTTCGGGAGCGAGCTCGGAAGGCTTCGAGGTGATCGCAGAGCTGAGTCGCCAAGGTCACAGCGTCGCCACCGTTTCGGATTCTGTGTCTGACGCCGCCGCCTCGCTGCGCCTCGCTTGCGGGCTGGTTGACCCATGGTCAGCGGAGTCGCCAACTCTTTACGACCTCGTCGTAACCTTGAAGGCGCCGGACGGCACTGTGGGCGAGGTAGTAGCTCTGCGCACCGGGTTTCGGCTACTCGAGCGCCACGACGGGCTCTTCTTCTGCAATGGTGTCCCCATCACGCTTCGGGGCGTGAACCGGCACGATTTTCACCCGGACCACGGCAGGGCTGTTCCCCTATCGTCGATGCTCGACGACGTCGTGGCCATGAAGCGCCACAACATCAATGCTGTACGCACGTCACATTACCCGAACGACTCTAGATTCCTCGATCTTTGCGACGAGTATGGGCTCTACGTGATAGATGAGACAGACCTGGAGTGCCACGGCTTCGGTGTGGTCGGCGACGACAACCGGCTCTCGGACGACCCGGCCTGGGAATCCGCTTACCTCGATCGGATGGAGCGAATGGTCGCCCGGGACCGAAACCATCCGAGCATCCTGTTTTGGTCGCTCGGCAACGAGTCGGGTTGCGGTCGCAACCACTTCGCCATGGCAGAGCTGGCCCGCAGGATGGACCCGACCCGTCTTGTGCATTACGAGGGCTGTCCCAACGCCGACATGGCCGACGTCTTCGGCTCGATGTACACCCCGGTCGACGAGCTGGAGGAGCTGGGCCGGCGGGTCGAGCTCGACAAGCCGCACATCCTTTCGGAGTACGCACACGCGATGGGCAACGGACCGGGGAATCTCAAGGAGTACTGGGAGGTGATCGATCGCTACCCGCGCCTCCAGGGCGCCTTCGTATGGGAGTGGATCGATCAAGGACTGAGCTGGCCGGGCGGGGCGCACCCCAGCTCTTTCGCCTACGGCGGCGACTTCGGCGACGATCCGAATGACAAGACGTTCGTCATCGACGGCCTGCAGTTTCCCGAGCGCGTGCCGTCTCCAGCGCTCGGTGAGCTGGCCAAGGTCATCCAACCGGTGCGCACCGAGCTCGTCGATGAGTCGACGGGGACGCTTCGCGTGCACAACCGCTACGACTTTCTTTCACTGAGCCATCTTGTTGCGAGCTGGCGCCTGCTCGACGACGGCGAACTGGTCGCCTCGGGGATGCTCCCTCAACTTGGGGCCGGGCCGGGGGAAAGCGACCTCGTCGCCCTTGGCCCGTTTCCTGCCTTCGCCGGAGAGGGCGTCCTCGACGTGTCGTTCCGGCTCGGTGCCGCGACCGCTTGGGCAGAGGCTGGTCATGAGGTTGCATGGGATCAGTTCGTCCTTTCCGCGCCGGACAGCCAGTTGCCTCCGCCGGTGAGGTTGCCCCGGGGCGTAAACATGTCAGGGCTCAGGGCTCGCGAGCATGGCGAACAGGTGAGCGTGACCGGCGCAGGATTCCGACTCGGCTTCAAGGCTGGTCAACTCCGGTCTTGGCGATCCGGTGATGGGGAGATGCTCGTCTCGGGGCCGCGGCTCGAGCTTTGGCGCGCACCGACCGAGAACGACACCGCTGGTGGGCGTCAGAGCGGGATGGCGCAGGAATGGATGAACGCTGGATTACACCGGCTCCAGCAAAGGGTGGATGTCGTTGAGGTCCTCCTCTCGGCCGGCGGTGACAGGTGCGAGGTACGGGTCGAGACCAGAATTGCTCCGCCGGTGCTCAGCTGGGGGATGAGATGCGACTACCGCTACGTCGTCGGCGCCGATGGAAGCCTGGTGGTTGTCGTCGAGGGTCGACCCGAGGGACCTGTTCCGGGAACCCTCCCGCGGATTGGGCTCACCATGGCCCTCGTGCCCCTGCTCGACCAGTTCTTCTGGTACGGCGGCGGACCTGCTGAGTCGTACCCGGATTCGAAGGAAGCCTCGCGCCTAGGGCGTTATCGTGCCTCCTTGGAAGAACTCCAGACCCCCTACGTCGTACCCCAGGAGAACGGCAATCGTAGCGACGTTCGCTGGCTGGAGATTTCCGATGGGTACCGTGGTCTCCTCATCGGCGGCCAGCCAGGACTGTCCTTCAGCGCTCATCCGTGGTCAGTCGCCGAACTGACAAAGGCGCGTCACCGTCACGAGCTCGTCGGCGAGGACAAGGTCTGGTTGCACTTCGACCACCGTCAGCAGGGTCTCGGATCGGCGAGTTGCGGACCGGGAGTCCTTCCTGCTTACGAACTTAGAGCCGAACGTTTCCGCTTCGGCGTTGGGATGCGGCCCATGACAAGTGTCGCCCTAGACCCAGCGCCACTCGCTACGGAGCTGGCAAACTTCGTTTCCGAAACGATGGGTGAGTCGAGATTGCATCGAGAAGGGCCAGGCAGCTCAGACCACGCCCAGTCAGTCTGGTAGGTCTCGCTCGCGCATTTCTCCCGGTCTCCAAAGAACCTACGTCGAGCCGAGGACTTCGCCCCAGCTCAAGGGTCCCTTCGGAGCAATTCCGCGGACGCGATTCATGGTTCACGTTCCAACGTCGCCACCCAAGTACCTGAGGGCTCAAGCTGACCAGAATGAACAGACCAGAATGAACTCGATCTCATTCATAGGCAGGCTTCCGGTCTGATACTCGGCGTGGTCACCAAGGATCATGGCCGTGCGACGGTGTCTCCAAGAACGGGTCCCTGATTGATGATCCAAAGATGTCCAACCACGTCCTTTCGATGTCGACCACGCATCTGCCGTGCGTGCATCCCCCCGTATTACTGGCCTGTCGTGTCCCCCTCGATGACCGTGAACGACTGCGGCGGAAGCGACAGCACGAGAATCGAGCCCTTCGTGGGCTCCGATCCCTCCTCGATCCGAGCTGGCTCGATGTCAGGGATCGCCCGCATCGCTGAGCTTGGATCAGCAGTCACGATCCGCACGCGAGCAGCCTCTTCAAACGCGAGGTCGCGCAATTCGACTTCGACCGTCTCGGGAGCGTCGAAGCTGCGGTTGACGAGGGTGAGGGCCACCTTGCGACGTTCTCGGTCAACAGTTCCTGCGGCATCAACGAGGTTGAAAGGACCAAGGTCGCCGACGCGGTGAGGCCAGCGGCTGAGGTGTTCTGGGCCAGGGCCGTCAATCTGTGGGCCGTCGACGTAAACGTCGACTGCGATCTCGAGGTGTGATTGGGAGTGCAGCAGAAACGGGTAGTAAATAGGCTGCACAACCGCGACCTCGGGTGTAGTCACTATCGGGGCGATCGCGTTGACCATCTGAGCGAGGTTCGCCATGTGCACCCAGGCGCAGTTCCTGACGAAGATGTTCAAGTACGTTCCGATCGCGAGCGCGTCTGAGAAGTTGTAGCGGTCCTCCAGCGCGCCATCCCCGGTTCGCCACACGTTCCACTCGTCGTAGGCGATGCGAGGCGGGTGCTTGATCTTCTGTGTGTACGCGGCTCGCGCGATGAACGCACTACTGCAACGGATCGCCCGCTCGGCCTGGTGGGGCTGGAGCACGTTGGTCCAGTAGTCGTCCGAACCCGTGTAGATGTGAATCGAGTGGAAATCGACAAGCGACGCCATGGCGTCGATGACCTTTCGGTCCCAGTCGTCCCAGCCGCTCAATCCACAGCTGACGAGCTTTGCTTCGGGGTCGAGCGACCGGACCGCCCAACCCCACCGGATGGCTTCTCTGGTGTACTCCTCTGCTGATAGGCCGCCAATCTGCCACTCGCCGTACATCTCGTTGCCGAGACCCCAGTACGGCACGGCATAGGCCCCGTCGTGTCCGTTCTCGCGGCGGCGCTCGGCCCAGTAGGTGCAACCCGAGGAATTGCAGTACTCGACCCATGCCAGCGCCTCTTCCAGATTCCCGCTTCCCATGTTCAGGCAGATGTACGGCTGGGTCCCGAGCTCGGCGCAGTACTTCAGGAACTCGTCGGTACCGAAGCGGTTTGACTCTTCGCCTCCCCAGGCCAACTCGGGGCGCCGGGGACGGACGTCCTTCGGACCAATCCCATCGGTCCAGTGATAGTTGCTGACGAAGTTCCCGCCGGGCCAGCGAAGCACGCCCATGCGAAGGTTGCGGAGCAGGTCGAGCACGTCCTTGCGGAAGCCGTTGGCGTCGCTTAGCGCCGAGCCCTCCTCATATATCCCGCCGTAGATGCAACGCCCCAGATGCTCTACGAACCCACCGAAGACGTTGCGATCGAGCACGCCGAGCTGGCGGCGGGGGTCCACTGTTACACGGGTCACGGTTGCACCTCGCTGAGCAGGGGTGGATGGGAGGGTTGTTGTGTGGACGCGGGTAACGCTCCCGATCCACACGAAGCACGCACCGCCAGTTGCACGGGAAGAAGTGAAGGCTCAGGTGGCACCTCGTCTCCTCGGATTCGCCTGAGGAGAAGCTCCACCGCCAGCTCACCTGTCTCGGCAAAGGGGATGTGCACCGAAGAAAGGGCGGGGGTCATGTACGGCGCGAAGAGAAGGTGCGTGTGCCGATCATGTCCTCCAATCACCATGCACAGAATCCCCAAACGAGGCCTTAGGCTCTGCTTGACATCGCGAGCGACTTCAGCGAACATCAGCCCGCTCTCATACTCTCTCATCTGCCGACTCGGGCGCGGCTTGGCCTCGAGGGCGGGGACAACTGAAGCGTGATTATGCGCGCCAGAATGGACCAACACCTCTGGTCGCTGAGGTTGACGTCGCCAGGATGGATCAGGTGACAAGTGTTGCCCTTAAGTTGACTATCTCTTAATATAGAACTATTCTACTTTATGTGCCATCGCCATCCTCTCTGCGTAGCGAACTGCAAGCCGCCGGGCTGCGCGTCACCGCTCAGCGGCTGACCGTGCTGGCCGTGTTACGCGAAGAGGGCAGTCACCTACGAGCTGACGAGATCATCGAGGCCACTCATGCCCGTCTGCAGACCGTGTCGACGCAAGCTGTCTATTCTGCCCTGTCCGCCCTGTGTGGCACCGGGTTGATCCGCCGGATCGAGCCGGCGGGCAGCGCCGCGCTGTACGAGGCGCGGGTGGCGGACAACCACCATCACGTCGTCTGCCGGGTGTGCGGGTTGATCGCCGACGTCGAGTGCGTCGTGGGCGCCGCACCCTGCCTAGACCCGTCGTCGACCGGCGGCTTCGTGATTGACGAGGCCGAAATCACCTTCTGGGGCCTATGTCCCGCCTGTCAGCAGGCAGCCGCATCCCTCCCACCTGAAAACCGCTTCACCAGCCAAGGAGAATGACCATGCCCGCTCGCCGCATCCTCACCACCGAATCAGGCGCCCCCGTCGCCGACAATCAGAACTCCCAGACCGCCGGTGCTGACCGGGCCAGTCCTGTTGCAGGACCAGCACCTCATCGAGAAGCTGGCCCAGTTCAACCGCGAGCGCATTCCCGAGCGGATCGTGCATGCCCGGGGCTCCGGTGCCCACGGGCACGTCGAGGTGACCGCCGACGTGTCGAGGTGGACCAGAGCTCGGTTCTTGTCCGAGGTTGGCAAGACCACCGAGGTGTTCGTGCGATTTTCGACCGTAGCCGGCAGCCGGGGTGCCCCCGAGGCCGTCCGTGATCCGCGGGGCTTCGCGGTCAAGTTCTACACCGAGGACGGCAACTACGACCTGACCGGAAACGACACCCCGATCTTCTTCATCCGGGACCCGCTCAAGTTCCCCGACTTCATCCACTCTCAGAAGCCCGATCCCTACACGAACCGCCAGGAGCCGGACAACGTGTGGGACTTCTTCTCCCTCTCGCCTGAGGCGACCCACATGTTCACGTGGCTCTTCGGCGACCGTGGTATCCCGGCGAGCTACCGCCACATGAACGGCTACGGCTCACACACCTACCAGTGGGTGAACGCCGCGGGCGAGCAGTTCTTCGTCAAGTACCACTTCAAGACCGACCAGGGTATCGAGTGCCTCACCACCGACGAGGCGGCACGCCTCGCCGGAGAGAACCCCGAGTCGCACACAGTAGACCTGATGACCGCCATCGACCGCGGCGAGTTCCCCTCCTGGACCCTGAGGATCCAGGTCATGCCGGCCGCAGAGGCAGCTAGCTATCACGTCAACCCCTTCGACCTCACCAAGGTGTGGCCACACAGCGACTACCCGCTCATCGAGATCGGAAAGATGGTGCTCGACCGAAACCCCGACAACTACTTCGCCGAAGTCGAGCAGGCCGCCTTCGACCCGGGCCACTTCGTGCCGGGCATCGGGCCGTCACCGGACAAAATGCTCCAGGGCAGGCTCTTCGCCTACGGCGACGCGCACCGCTACCGCCTTGGCATCAACCACACTGAGCTTCCGATCAACCGACCGCACGCGACCGAGGCTGACAACTACGGACGGGACGGGTCCATGCGCTTTGACGCCCACTACGGCCGCGAGAAGAACTACGAACCGAACAGCTTCGGCGGTCCGGCGGAGACCGGTGAGCCCCTCTACGGCTCTCTCGGCGGCGGCCCCTCGGGCACGTACGCGTGGGACCAACATGACGGTGACGACTTCTCGCAGGCCGGCGCACTGTACAGGCTCATGCCCGAAGAGGCCAAGGCCCGCCTCGTCGACAACATCGCCTCGGGCCTCGCTCAGGTCTCCAAGGACGACATCGTCGAGCGATCCATCGCCAACTTCCGTCATGCGGATCCCGACTACGGCGCTCGCATCGAGGTGGCTATCAAGGCACACCGCCGCTGAGCAAGTCCATTAATCGACGCCTACGAGGAGGAACCACCAATCCGACGTACAGATCGACATCGGGATCGACGAGGCCACACGGCGTGAGATCGCCGACGGCTTGTCGCGCCTTTTGGCAGACACCTACACGCTCTACCTCAAGACCCACAACTACCACTGGAACGTGACTGGTCCGATGTTCCAGACCTGCATCTCATGTTCGAGCAGCAGTACAACGAACTCGCCCTTGCCGTCGATCTCGTCGCAGAGCGCATCCGCGCCCTCGGCGCACCGGCACCGGCCAGCTTCCACGAGTTCGCCACTCTCACCGCGATCCCCGAAGACGACGACCGCCCGGATGCCGCCGAGATGATGCGACGGCTTCTCGCCGGCCAGGAGACCGTGGTCCGAACGGCACAGTCGATCTTCCCGCTCGTCGAGGAAGCGAACGACGCGCCCACCGCGGATCTCCTCACCCAACGGATGCAGGTTCACGAGAAGACCGCTTGGATGCTGCGCAGCCTCCTAGCCTGAACAACGCGGCAGTCGGAGAGGCTGCGAAAAGAACTGCGATCCTCAGGAGCCGCCAGCCGAGCCATCGGTTCACTACGTCAGGAGCTGAACATGCTCGCACCACGAGACTCGCCGACCCGGCAGCGCAAGTCCCTGAACGGCTTGTGGAGGTTCGTGACCGACCCCGAAGGGAGCGGCCGGGACCAGGAGTGGTGGAAAGGGTTGCCACCTGGGGCGCGGGAGATGCCGGTGCCCTCCAGCTATAACGACGTCTTCCCCGACCCTGCGGTGCACGACCACGTCGGCGATGCCTGGTACGAGACGACGGTCCGTGTGCCGGCATCCTGGGCCGGCGAACGGGTCGTACTGCGGTTCGGCTCGGCGACCCACCGAGCCGTGGTCTGGCTGAACGGCGCCCAGGTCGCGAAGCACGAGGGCGGCTACACGCCTTTCGAGGCCGACGTTACCGAGGTTGTCGAGCTCGGTGCCGAGAACCGCGTCAGTGTCGTCGTCAACAACGTGCTGACCTGGCAGTCGCTCCCTCCTGGCTACGTAGAGGACACTGCGGACGGCCCCCGCCAGCGCTACTTCCACGACTTTTTCAATTACGCCGGGCTGCACCGGCCGGTGTGGCTGTACACCACGCCGCGCTCGCATGTTGAGGACGTCACCGTTGTCACAGAACTGGCGGGCAAGACCGGGACCATCCGCTACCAGGTCGAGGTGGCTGGCCCCGGCGCTTTGGCCGTACAGGTGGCCCTGAAGGGCACCGACGGCACCGAGGTCGCCCGGGGCGGAGGCAGTTCGGGCGAGCTCGTCGTGGAGGACGTCCACCCGTGGCGGCCCGGCGAGGGATACCTGTACGAGCTCACCGTGGAGTTACGGGACAGTGCCGGGGTCGTCGTCGACTCGTACTCGCTGCCCGTGGGCATCCGGAGCGTCGAGGTCTCCGGCGCACGTTTTCTGGTCAACGGCGAGCCCTTCTACTTCAAGGGCTTCGGCAAGCACGAGGACAGCGCGCTGAGGGGCAAGGGCCACGACGACGTCTTCATGGTGGCCGACTTCGCGCTCATGGAATGGCTCGGCGCCAACTCTTTCCGTACTTCGCACTACCCCTACGCCGAAGAGGTCCTCGACTACGCCGACCGTCACGGCGTCGTCGTCATCGACGAAGCCCCTGCGGTCGGGCTCAACATGGGACTGGGAGGTGGGGTCTTCGGCCAGGGCTTCACCACCTTCTCCGACCAAACGGTCAACGACGCCACTCGGGAAGCCCACCGCCAGGCGTTGCGCGAGCTCATCGCCCGCGACAAGAACCACCCCAGCGTCGTGGTCTGGAGCATTGCCAACGAGCCCGAGTCCGACACACCGGAGTCGCGGGCCTATTTCGAGCCGCTGGCCGCCGAGGCCCGGCGGCTCGACGCTTCCCGGCCCGTCGGCTTTGCCAACGTAATGCTCGCCCCGCCCGACAAGGACCTCATCACCGACCTCTTCGACGTCATCATGCTCAACCGGTACTACGGCTGGTACATCGCCACCGGTGACTTGGCGGCAGCCGAGCGGGAGCTCGAAGCCGAGCTGAACGCATGGGCTACCAAGTACGACAAGCCCATCATCATCACCGAGTACGGCGCCGACACCGTGGCCGGCCTCCACAGTGTCTTGGCGGCGCCCTGGACCGAGGACTACCAGGTTGAGCTGTTGGCGATGTCGCATCGCGTCTTCGACCGTGTCGACGCCGTGGTCGGCGAGCAAGTTTGGGCCTTTGCCGATTTCGCCACCGCGCCGGCCGTCATGCGGGTCGACGGCAACAAGAAAGGGGTCTTCACGCGCGAACGGCGCCCCAAGGTCGCAGCGCACGCGCTCCGGCGCCGGTGGCTAGGGCTCGAATAGGCGATCGGTCGCACCAACTGACTGAAAGAGCTGGTCAGACCGCCGAGTCGAACACGACGACGCGTGTCGCTGGTGGAAAAATCCCCCTCCGACGCGAACGCCCACCTCGCTCTCACTACGGTGAGGGACGCTTCGCCGATCACGGTAGTGGCAACCTGACGGCTCATCTGCGTGGTCATCCACCGGTCTTGACGGGACCCGCCGCCCTCGGGTCAGACGGCTCGGGAACCCCGAGGACCTCGCGCCATCTATGTGGTTGACTGGCGTTTGAGAGGCACGAGGAAGGGGTGAGCGGCAGGATCGACCTCGGAGCACGTCGACGACCTGCGCTGACGGCTTGCATCGGCGTCACAACAAGGGGCGTCCGAGCTTCACACGTTACGCACAGAGTGCCGGCGACGACCGCCCAGGCGGCGCGCTTCGGGTATGCCGGCGGCTGGCTTGGGCGCCTGCTCAACACGTTCGCGGGGTAGCGCGGCGCGGCCTGTACGGTG
>Ga0182030_10024839_pt1 | contig 10970 bp, 7 predicted proteins | sample 812S3MmetaG_FD_121299 | JGI IMG/M metagenome (GOLD analysis project Ga0182030, IMG submission 121299) | Permafrost microbial communities from Stordalen Mire, Sweden - 812S3M metaG (Illumina Assembly) | ecosystem: Environmental > Terrestrial > Soil > Wetlands > Permafrost | place: Sweden... | reverse complement strand
TCCACGGCGCCCCCGGCCAGCAGGGTTACGGTCATGAACGCGTCCGCGACGCTGAGCAACAGGATACCGAGCGCCACCGCAAGCAGGTGCGAGGCATGCCAGTCGAGCGAATGGAACCGAAATTCATCCACGCGGCGCGGCGGTTTGCGGCGTCGGGGCTTGAAACTGCCGTATAGCACCGCCCACCAAATGCGGCGGCGCCGGTCCGTTCTGCCGCGGCGGTCCGCGACCCGATGCGACTCGTCCCAGTCAATCGAAGCTTTCGGCAGTTCACTGGGTGGCATCGCCACACTATCCAGAACGTCGCGGGTGATCGGCAAGCACGATGCGTCATAATGCCGCCCGCCGACCCGATATATTTTTCGCGCCGAGGGGCGGTGCGCTGCCATAATCGGCGCATGCCCCCGTTCCCGGAGTCCGCACCCGACGCAGCGGGCTTCTCCCCCGTCCGGTTGGAGCGGCTCGGAGCTCTGCTGCGCGCCGACACCGACGCCGCCGCCATCCCCGGCGCCGTTGCGCTCATCGTGCGCGATGGCAAGGTCTGCTTTCACGAAGCCTTTGGCTATGCGGACCACGTCAAAGGCCTTGCGATGCAGCACAATGCGATTTTTCGCATCGCGTCCATGACCAAGCCACTCACGGTCGTCGCGGCATTGATGCTGATGGAACGGGGCAGCCTGCTGCTGACGGACCCTGTCTGGAGATACCTTCCCACATTGCGCAATCTTCGCGTGGGCGTGGAAAGTCTGGTTGCGGATGGCACCACCCGTCACTTGACGCTCGAACCCGCCCGCCGGACGATGACGATTCACGATCTCGCACGACACACCGCGGGCTTTACTTATGGTCAGTTTGGTGATTCTCTCGTGCAGCGCGCGTATCGCAGCGCCCGGATGATCGACGATCAGCAGACCAACGCGGACATGATCGCCAAGCTCGGCGAATTGCCGCTGGCCTACCAGCCAGGCACGACCTTCGAATATGGCATGTCGACCGATGTGCTCGGACATGTCGTCGAAATCACGTCCGGGATGGCCCTCGACGACTTCTTTCGCGAACACATCACAGGTCCCCTGGGAATGGCGGACACGGCCTTCGGAACATCCCGCGAAACGGCCCCCCGATTGGCCGAGCCGCATCGCGATCCATCCCGCGGCGCGGCTCCGGCGGTCCTTCCCTACGACCCGGCGCGACCCGCCCGGTGGCTCTCGGGGGGCGGCGGACTGCTGTCCACTGCCGCCGACTATGCCCGCTTCGGTCAGATGCTTCTCAATGAGGGCGAACTCGACGGCGTCCGGCTCCTGTCGCGCAAGAGCGTGCAGCTGATGGTGCGCAATCATCTCCCCGCGACGCTCTCCTACGGGCCGCAAACCGCCGAACTCGGCATTGCGGCACCGCTGCCCCAGCTTGGCTCCGGCTATGGATTGGGGGTAGGCGTGCGCTGCGACGCGGGTCTCGCGCCGGTGCCGGGGTCCACCGGGGATTTTTATTGGGGCGGTGCGTTTGGGCCTTATTTTTGGGTCGACCCCCTCGAACGGCTCGTCGTCGTCTTCATGCTTCAGGAACTCAACGTGCAAATTCGCACGCGCTACCGCGCGCTCATGCGCGCACTCGTCTATCAGGCCCTGCGCTGACGGCGGCGTAGGTAAGGTATCGCCCGCCTGGCGCCGGAGTCCGACGCCGACATCCTCTCTCCGCTGACGCCAAATCCCACCCCGACCGCCGCATGATCGGGGGCGGATGATTTGTCACGGCGCACGAACTGGGGTATGTATGCGGGCCATAAAGGCATTTGAGATTGTCCGGTCGCGGAGCGGCGGCTGGCTGTGGCTAGGCTTGGCGCTCGCCTCCTGGAACGCCGTTGCCGCCGACGCGGCGCCGCCGCTCGCGCCGGCATCCGTTACATCGCCCGCGTCGAAGTCGCCACCGAACACCGCGGCACAAACCTCCAGTGCGCTCGTCGAGCGGGGCAAATATCTCGCCACCGCGGCCGACTGTCTGGGGTGCCACACGGCGGCCGGTGGGCGCCCCTACGCCGGCGGCGAACCATTGAAATCGCAGTTGGGAATTTTGTACGGCCCGAACATCACCCCCGACGTCGAGACCGGTATCGGATCGTGGAATAAGTCGGACTTCGAGAACGCGTTGCGTCGGGGCGTCGGCAAGGACGGAAAGTACCTGTATCCGGCAATGCCGTATGACGCGTACACGAAGCTGCGGGGCGAAGACGTGGATGCCCTGTGGGCATATTTCAGCACCGTTCCTGCCGTGAAGAACAAGCCGCCGAAGAACACCCTGCCCTGGCCCTTCTCGGTGCGCAGCGGCCTGGCCGCGTGGCAAAGCCTCTATTTCAAGCCGGGTCCCTTCGTGCCAGACGCCGCCAAGGACGCCGTCTGGAATCGGGGAGCGTACCTGGTGGAGGCGCTGGCTCATTGCAGCGACTGTCATACCCCGCGCAACCTCGCCCAGGGATTGGAGACCCAGCACCCCCTTGCCGGTGCGCAGGTCGAGGGATGGTATGCGCCCGACATCAGCAACGACGCCTCCTCGACACTCAAGAATTGGAGCACGGATCAGCTGGCAGGGTTTCTGAAGACCGGAACGATGCCAGGCAATACGAAGGCATTCGGGCCGATGCAGGAGGCGGTACACGACAGCCTCCATCGCCTGACCGATGCAGACGTGCATGCAATGGCGGTCTACCTCAAGGATCAGCCCGGCCGGTCGGTGGCGGAGGCCCCGACGCAGGCAAAGTTCGCCGCAGGCCGGTTCGAACTTGGCAAACGGGTTTACGAAGAAAACTGCAGTGGGTGTCATCAGGGAAACGGCAGGGGAATGCCCGGAAGCGTGCCTGCGTTGGCCGGCAACGCCTCGGTGACCGCCGGCGAACCCTCGAATGTCATCATGGCGCTGCTCCTCGGCTTTCCGCCGCAGGGCACGTGGGGTGCCATGGCTTCTTTCGCGAACACGTTGAGCGACGACCAGATCTCCGACGTTGCGAACTATGTCCGGACCGCCTGGGGCAATTCGGCCATTCCCAACGCAACTCCCTGGGCGGCCAGCACCTGGCGCAAGAATGCCGGGCCCGCGCAGGAACCGTCCGAGGCATTGTTGTGCCCGAACCTTGCGCCTGACGTCGTCACGCCGGCGCTGCGCCAGAGCCCTGACTCGCTCAAGAGCGCCGCCTCGAACCAGGCCAGGATGTCAGCCCTGGTCGGCAAGTATCGTTCTGCCCGCCCGCAGACCTCGCCCGCGCAGGTCATCGAGGCCTTGAGCACCGCCTACTGCCGAACCCTGGCGGCGGACCACACGCCCGAGTCGCGGATGAGCGCACAGCTCGCCGATTTTGCGCAGCGCGTCGCCGAAGCGCTCAACGCGCGCAAGTCGTCCACTTAGGATTCCGCGCAGCAAATCATCGAGGCCATCGGCCTGCTGGCCTCTGCCGTGGTCGCGCACGTCAGCGGTCCGACCCGGGTGCGCCGCTTCCTTTCCCGCTTCCTCGTCGTGCTCATCGTCGCACTCGCGCTCGAGGGTCTCGTCTCCTCCTTACGGGCCCTGCATGAAAACCCCGCACAACTGCCGGCCGCGGCGCCCTGCTCGCCGGTTGGGGTGTCTTCGTCCGCTTCAACGTCGCCGCGGAGAGATTGGAGCCGGAAGCCATGGAGGAAGCGAAGCGCGAGGACACCAAATTGCTTCAGTGATCACCGCGCAGCGATCGGGCCATTGCCAGGCCGGCCCAGTTTAAGGCTTGTGAGCGGGGGCAGGACCCGCTACGTCGGGCTCACCAGGCGCGCAACGAAGTCGCTCACCGGCATGGCGCAAAGCGCCGCGTGGTCGGCGAAGAGCTTCTTGATCGATTCGGTCTGCTTGACTCCGAAGTGCTCGGCGACGCTCGCCTCGAACTTCCGCACGAGCACCGGGGTGCCCTCAGCGCGGCGCCGCCGGTGCCCGATCGGGAAGTCGACCGCCACGCGCGCACTGGCGGTGCCGTCCTTGAAAAACACCTGCACGGCGTTGCCGATGTAGCGCTTGTCGGCCGCGTAATACTCCTCGGTGAACGTCGCATTCTCCCTGACCTGCATCTTCGAGCGCAACGCATCGACCCGCGGATCGTTGGCGACCCCATCCTCGTAGTCGGACGCCAGGAGGCGCCCGAACAGCAGCGGAATGGCCACCATGTACTGAATGCAGTGGTCGCGGTCCGCCGGATTGGCGAGCGGTCCCGTCTTGTCGATGATGCGCACGCCTGGCTCCTGGGTCTCGATCGTGACGCGGTCGATCTGGTCGAGCTTCGACTGAATCTGCGGGTGCAGCGTCATCGCCGCCTCCACCGCAGTCTGGGCATGAAACTCCGCCGGAAAGGAAATCTTGAACAGCACGTTTTCCATCACGTAACTGCCGAATGGCTGGGGCAGAGAGAGCGGCCGGCCCTTGAACAGCACGTCCTGAAAGCCCCAGGTCTTTGCGGACAGTGCCGAGGGATATCCCATTTCGCCCTTGAGGGCGAACAGCGCATGCCGCACGGCGCGGCTGGTCGCATCGCCGGCCGCCCAGCTCTTGCGGGAGCCCGTGTTCGGCGCGTGACGGTAGGTGCGCAGTGCACCCCCGTCCACCCAGGCGTTCGACACCGCGTTCACGATCTGATCGCGGGTGCCGCCGAGCATGGCCGTCACCACCGCGGTCGATGCCACGCGCACCAGCAGCACGTGATCAAGACCGACTCGGTTGAAGCTGTTTTCCAGGGCCAGCACCCCCTGTATCTCGTGCGCCTTGATCATCGCCGTAAGCACGTTGCGCACCGTGACCGGCTTGCCGGAGCGCGAGAGGTAATCGGCGACCGCGAGAATTCCGCCCAGGTTGTCCGACGGGTGTCCCCATTCAGCGGCCAGCCAGGTGTCGTTGAAATCGAGCCATCGGATCATGGCGCCGATGTTGAACGCCGCGTTGATGGGATCGAGTTCGTACGAGGTACCCGGTACGCGGGCGCCTCCGGTGAGGGTCGCGCCCGGCACCACGGGGCCCAACAGCTTGGTGCAGGCCGGATATTTGAGCGCCTGAAAGCCGCAGGCCAGCGTGTCCATCAAACAGTAAGCGGCGGTCTCGTAGGCCAGCTCGCTCTGGATGTCGTGGTCGAGGGCATAGTCGGCGATGGCGGTGAGAATCCGATCCGGAGCGGGTCGTTCCGCGGACTTGATATCGTGTGACATGGGACTTAAATGGATACCTCGAAGTAAGAAAGCGTTGCGGCTGCAGCGTCCCGCACAGAAGCGCTCGGCCGCAGCCGCGCTCGGCCGCAGCCGCGCCCGGCCTCAGCCCCGCTCGTCGAGCGGCACGAACCTGAGATTCTCGGGTCCCGTGTAATTGGCGCTCGGGCGGATGATCTTGCCGTCGATCCGCTGCTCGATCACGTGCGCGGCCCAGCCGGCGGTCCGGCTCATCACGAACAACGGTGTGAACATGGCGGTCGGCACCCCCATCAGATGATAGGACACCGCCGAAAACCAGTCCAGATTGGGAAACATGTTCTTGATCGACTGCATCACCGATTCGATCCGCTCGGCCACGGCGAAACCGCGCATCTCGCCGGCCTCGAGGGCCAGCGATCGCGCGACATCCTTGATCACTTCGTTGCGCGGATCGGAGAGTGTGTAAACCGGATGACCGAACCCGATGATCACCTCCTTGCCGGCGACGCGCGCCCGGATGTCGGCCTCCGCCGCGTCGGCGTCCGGGTACCGGCTCTGGATCTCGTAAGCAACCTCGTTCGCGCCGCCGTGCTTCGGGCCGCGCAGCGCGCCGATGGCCCCGACGATGCAGGAATGGACATCCGAGCCCGTGCCCGCGATCACTCGCGCAGCGAACGTCGACGCATTGAACTCATGTTCTGCGTAAAGGTTCAGCGACGTGTGCATGGCGCGCACCCACGACGGCTGCGGCGGCTTGCCATGCAGCAGATGCAGGAAATGCGCACCGATCGAGTCGTCGTCGGTCTGCACGTCGATGCGCCGGCCGCCGTTGACGAAGTGATGCCAGTAGCACAACATCGAACCCAACGACGCCAGCAACCTGTCGGCGATGTCGCGCGCGCCCTCGATCGGGTGGCCGTCCGATTCCGGCGCGATGCAGCCCAACGCCGAAACGCCGGTACGTAGCACGTCCATCGGATGGCTCGACGCGGGCAGCTTTTCCAACACCTGGAGGACCTCCGCGGGTGGCACGCGCAGCGAACGCAACCGTGCCTTGTAGGCGGACAATTCCGACCGGTTCGGAAGAGTCTCATGCACCAAAAGGTGGGCGATCTCCTCGAATTCGCAGCGTGTGGCGATGTCCAGAATGTCGTAGCCGCGGTAATGGAGATCGTTGCCCGTCCTGCCGACGCTGCACAGCGCCGTGTTGCCCGCGGGAACGCCCGACAGGGCCACCGATTTCTTCGGCTTGAATGCCGTCGCTTGAGACTCCGTCATTTTTCCTTCCCCTCCGCGAACAACTCGTCCAGTTTGGCCTCGTACGCGTGGTAATCGAGATACTTGTACAGATCGGCCCGGGTCTGCATCCGATCCACCACGTTCTTCTGGGTGCCGTCGCGCCGGATCGCCTCGTAGACGGCGAGCGCCGCGGCGTTCATGGCCCGGTATGCGGAGCAGCAATGCAGGACGATGTCCACACCCACCGTGGCGAGTTCATCGCGGGTATACAGGGGCGTATGTCCGAATTCGGTGATGTTCGCGAGAATCGGCACCTTCACCGCATCCTTGAAACGGCGGTACATCGGCAGCTCGGTCATGGCTTCGGGAAAGATCATGTCGGCGCCCGCCTCGACGCAGGCGACGGCGCGCTCGATCGCACGGTCGATCCCCTCGACGGCCAGCGCGTCCGTGCGCGCCATGATGACGAATTGCGGGTCGGTACGGGCATCCACCGCCGCCTTGACGCGGTCGACCATCTCCTGCAGCGACACGACCTCCTTGCCCGGGCGGTGTCCGCAGCGCTTCGCCTGCACCTGATCCTCGATGTGCAAGCCGGCGGCGCCCTGCTTGATGAACGACCTGACCGTGCGTGCGATGTTGAAAGCCCCGCCCCAACCGGTGTCCGCATCCACCAATACCGGCAGCGGGCAGGCATCGGTGATGCGCCGGACGTCGATCAGCACGTCGTCCATGGTGCTGATGCCGAGATCGGGCACTCCCAGGGAATTCGCCGCCACGCCGCCGCCGGAGACGTACAGCGCCTTGAAACCGCAGGCGGCCGCCATGCGGGCCGCATAGGCGTTGATCGCGCCGACCACCTGCAGAGGCCGCTCCTCCGCGAGCGCCGCACGCAACCGGAACCCAGCAGTTGCAGTCGAGTGATTCGTCATGATCTGTTCCTTATGCCTAAAACTATAGAGGCAACTCAGCGGCGGACGCGTGACAATAGAGCTCAATTTCGCTGCGCGAAAGTGCAACATCGAGGGGAGCGCTCACACGGGCTCCAACGCCCTCAATCCCCGGCGAAACTCGCCGGGTGACGCGCCGGTCCATTTGCGGAAGGCGCGGTGAAAGGCGCTGCGTTCCGAAAACCCCAGTTCGAGGGCGATGTCCATGACGCTGCGGTCCGAATCACTGAGGTAGCTGATCGCCAGGTCCCGGCGCAATTGATCCTTGATGCCCTGGTAGGACGCACCTTCCTCGCTCAGGCGGCGCCGGAGGGTCGCCGCGGTGATGTTCAATTCCCCGGCGACGCCCTCGAAATCCGGCACCTCGCCCGGCAGCGCCTGCCGCAGCCGCCGCCGCACCCGAGCGCTCAGGCTGCTGACGTTTTTGTATTTCAGCAGGATGCTTTCGGGTGCCGTGCGCAGGAACTCCTTGATGGAGCGCTCATTCTGAACGACCGGCAGGTCGAGGTGGGCTGCGTCGAATGCGATGACGGTGTTGGGACGGTCGAAACGCAGATCCGCGCAGTACATCAGCCGATATTCCGCGCTGTGGGCGGGTTCCGGATAGCTGAATTCGGTGCGCAGCAGAGGAATGCGCCGGCCCACCAGCCAGCAGGAGACGCCGTAGAGCAGCAGCAGCAGCAATTCGTGCGCAAAGACGCGCCGACCGGCACCGGGGGCCTGCGCGTGCAGCACGACTCTTGCCTCCTGGCTGCCCCGCTCCACGGTGGCCGAGATGTCATCCAGCAGCAGCGCATAGAAGCGCACGCTTCGCTCCAAGGCCTGGTCGAGCGTCCGGCAGCTTACGACCGCATGACACAGCATCGCAAAGCTTCCCGACTTCATGCGGCGCGAATCCTGACCGAAGAACTCGTCGTCGAGCGCCACCGCAATGGTTCGCCACAACGCCCCGTAGTGCTTGGCGGACACCCGCGCCTGCGGCATTTGCAGCAGGCTGGGGCTTAAACCGACGGTGGCCAGAAACTCCTCGGGATTCATGTGCCGGTCGCGTACGCTCTGCAGGGCGGAAGCGACGAAGCAGATCGCGATCGTGCCGGGTTCGGCAGGGCGCAGAACCGACCCCGGCACCCACGCGGCACCCCCGTTGGTAATTCCCTTGCGCATGCGATTGACCGGCATATCAACGCGATTGATTAAAGACTGTGTAGTTTACGCGATCCGGTCGGCTAAACTACCGCTCTTACCCACCCTCGAGGGGACTTTCATGACGATCAATCCGGCGATTCAGACGGAAGCGGCGCCAACGGTGAAGCTGCTGCTCGACGGTCAATTCATCGAATCGCGCACGACCGAGTGGCACGACGTGGTCAATCCTGCGACCCAAGAGGTGCTGGCGCACGTACCGTTTGCCACCGATGCGGAGATCGACGCCGCCGTCGCGTCGGCTCGGGCGGCATTCAAGACCTGGAAAGTGACGCCGCTCTCCACCCGGGCCCGCATCATGCTCAAGCTGCAGGCGCTGGTGCGGGACCACATGACCCGAATCGCGCATACCCTGAGCGCCGAACAGGGTAAGACGCTCGCCGATGCCGAAGGAGACGTGTTCCGGGGTCTCGAGGTGGTCGAACATGCATGCTCGATCGGCACGCTCCAACTCGGGGAATTTGCCGAGAACGTCGCCGGCGGTGTGGATACCTACACGCTTCGCCAACCGATTGGCGTATGCGCCGGAATCTCACCCTTCAATTTCCCGGCAATGATCCCCCTGTGGATGTTTCCGATGGCCATCGTCTGCGGCAACACGTTCGTCCTCAAGCCCTCCGAGCAGGATCCGCTGACGCCGATGCTGCTGGCCGAACTCGCTTTGCAGGCAGGCGTGCCGCCGGGTGTCCTCAACATCATCCACGGCGGTAAGCGGGCGGTCGACGCGATCTGCACCCATCCCGACGTGGCCGCGGTGTCGTTCGTCGGTTCCACCGCCGTCGGGACGCACGTCTACAACCTGGCCTCGCAGCACGGCAAGCGGGTGCAGTGCATGATGGGAGCCAAGAACCACGCCGTGGTGCTGCCGGATGCGAGCAGGGAGCAGTCGCTCAATGCCCTGGTTGGCGCCACGTTCGGCGCCGCCGGACAGCGCTGCATGGCGACCTCCGTCACCGTGCTGGTCGGCGAGGCTCGACGCTGGATCCCCGACATCGTCGCAAAGGCCAGGACGCTCAAGGTGAGCGTGGGCACCGACAAGGGCGCCGATCTCGGGCCCGTAATCTCCACGGCCGCGAAGCAACGCATTCTCAGCCTGGTGGAAGAAGGCATCCGGGAAGGCGCCAAATTGGAGCTGGATGGCCGCAACATCAAGGTGCCGGGCTACGAGCGCGGCAACTTCATCGGCCCGACGATTTTCTCCGGAGTCACGCCGGGGATGAAAATCTACGCCACCGAGATCTTCGGCCCCGTCATGATCATCATCGGCGTGGGATCGCTAGGCGAAGCGATCGAACTCATCAACAACAACCCCTTCGGAAACGGCACTGGGATCTTCACGCAGAGCGGCGCCGCCGCCCGCAAGTTCCAGGCCGAGGTCGACGTCGGTCAGGTCGGGATCAACGTCCCGATCCCCGTCCCGGTGCCGGTGTTCAGCTTCACCGGCTCGCGCGGATCGAAGCTCGGGGACCTGGGCCCCTACGGCAAGCAGGCCGTGCAGTTTTACACGCAGACCAAGACCGTCACGACGCGCTGGTTCGACGACAGCATCACGACCGGCGGCGTCAATACGACCATCAGCCTGAAGTAGGCGGGGCGGCGCAGCGGAGCGCCACCTGACCCAGAATTTCGCGCTGACGCGCGGTGGTGGCGTACGGCCACTCCGCGATCTCGTGAACCGAGCGGTGGCAGCCGATGCACAGCGAATCGGCATCGAGCCGGCAGACACCGATGCAGGGCGACGGTAGCGGCCCATCCGGCCGGCTGGGTGTCGGCGTATTCATGGTTCGAATGCAATTGCTCCGGGTGGGCGATCAGTGCGCCGCCCAAGCTCGCACGACTCGATGGAGGGCGTCGAGACCGTCCGTGAGCGCCGCGGGTCCCGGTTGCAGAATCAGGGGCGACTTGATCTCGAACAACTGCGCATCCCGCACGGCAGGTACGCCTGACCAGCCCGGCCTCGCCGCCACGCGCTCCGGACGAAAGCGTTTGCCGCACCAGGAGCCGAAAATGATGTCCGGCGCCCGCCGCACCACCTCGTCCGGGTCCGCGAGGATGCGGTCCTTGCCCAGGCCGCAGGCTGCGCGCTCCGGGAAGACGTCGTCGCCACCGGCAATGGAAATCAATTCACTCACCCAGCGGATGCAACTGATCAGCGGGTCGTCCCACTCCTCGAAATAGACGCGCGGCCGCCGTGGCAAGGCCCGAGCCGCTTGGCGTACGGCGTTCATCCGGCCTTCCAGTTCGAGCGCATAACGCTCGGCCGCGGCGGTTGCCCCGACGAGCGCCCCGAGGCGCAGGATATAGCCCAGAATTCCCTCGACCGACCGATGATTGCTGATCCACACCTCGATGCCACGCTTGATGAGCGCTTGGGCGATATCGGCCTGGATGT
>Ga0182030_10024838_pt1 | contig 10971 bp, 10 predicted proteins | sample 812S3MmetaG_FD_121299 | JGI IMG/M metagenome (GOLD analysis project Ga0182030, IMG submission 121299) | Permafrost microbial communities from Stordalen Mire, Sweden - 812S3M metaG (Illumina Assembly) | ecosystem: Environmental > Terrestrial > Soil > Wetlands > Permafrost | place: Sweden... | reverse complement strand
GATTGACCAGCGCGTGAATCGACAGGATGTTCACGGCCAAGTCCAGCCGCATCCGCGTGGCGTAACCGCACACGGTGGCGGGGCGGATGATCACCCGTTCCATGCCGTTGACCTGCGGGTGCGCCAGCAAATCCCGCTCGCAATCCAGCTTGAACCGCGAATAATCCGTCAGCGGCAGCGGTTCGGCGTCTTCCCGGACATCGGGCTGTTCCTTCACCCCGTAAATGCTGGATGAGCTGGCATAAATAAAGCGGCGCACCCCCTGGTCAATCGCCCCCTGAAGCAGTCCGGCGAAAGCGTCGTAATTGATGGATTTGCCAAGGGTGGGGTCCAACTCGAAACTGGGATCATTGGAAATGCAGGCGAGATGGATCACTGCATCCACTCCGCGCAACGCCGCCTTCAACTCCGCGCTGGCGCGGATATCCAACTCCACCCTTTCCAGTTGCGGATGGCGGTTGAACTCGCCGTACACATCATGACCGTACCAAAAAGTGTCCACGGCCCTGACCCGGTAACCATCCTCCAGCAAAGCCGGCACCAGCGCGCTCCCCACGTATCCGCCGCCGCCTGTGACCAGAACCGTCGAAAAACCGTTTGAATTTTGTTTGCTCATAATTTGGTTGTCCCGCCCAGCTTAAGGTTCCGAGGGCCGCGTTTAAAGCACATTTGCAAAGTACGCGCAGCAAATCTGACCCGTGGAGTGAATGCTGGCCGCGGAACGCGCGGGCTGCCCGAAATGAAAACCGGGGTTCCGCGCAAATTCGGAGGGACAAGGCTGAAAAGCTCCCGCCGGAGGATGACGCTTGAAGCGCCCCTTGCCTTGCCGTTATTCTGCGCGACCAATGAATTCCTCCACCGCCGGAAGGCCAGCCGCCAGCCACTACCGCTGGATGATCTGCGCCCTCCTCTTCTGGGTGACGACGGCAAATTATATTGACCGCGGGGTTTTCGGCAACCTGGCCCCCGATTTGCAAAAGGAAATCGGCTGGACTCAGAAAGACTATTGGAACATGACCGTCGCCTTCAACATGGCTTACGCGGTCAGCCTGCTGGCGGCCGGACGGCTGATGGACGTGATCGGCTTGCGGTGGGGGTTTGTGCTGGCCTGCGGCTTTTGGGGTCTGGCTTCAATGAGTCACGCGCTGGTCAACACCGTCACCGGCTTCTTTATTGTCCGGATTCTACTGGCGCTGGGAGAAGGCGGAAATTTTCCGGCGGCGATCAAGACGACCGCCGAGTGGTTTCCCAAACGGGAGCGGGCCTTGGCCACCGGCGTTTTCAATTGCGGCTCCAACGTCGGGGGAGTGCTGGTTCCTTTTGGCCTGCCGTTCGTGGTCGCCCAGTTTGGCACTGTCATCATTGGCGGAAAAGTCCTGGGGTGGCGCGGGGCTTTTCTGGTGACGGGGATGGTGGATTTGGCGTGGATCATCGCCTGGCTGGCCATTTACCGAAAGCCGCAGGATCATCCCAAGGTTTCCGCCGGGGAACTGGCCCTGATCAACAGCGAGCCGCCCGAACCGACCATCAAGATTCCGTGGCTGCGCCTCTTTGGTCATCGGCAGGCTTTGGCCGTGGCCACCGCCAAGTTCATGACCGACGGATTTTGGTGGTTTTATCTGGTTGGCACACCTTATTTCTTTGCGGACCGCTTTGGGCTGAGTTTGAAATCCCGCAGCGGCCCGATTGCGGCCATCTACATCTGCGCCTCAGTTGGGAGCGTCGGCGGCGGCTGGCTGTCCGGCCATTTTATGAAAATGGGCTGGACCACCAACAAAGCCCGCAAAGTGACTTTGTTGATTTGTTCCCTCTGCGTCCTGCCGGTGGTCGGTGCCACGCTGGTGGAAACGGCCTTCAACACCGGGGATGCTTTCTTCGCGAAACTCCAGACGACGACCTACACGGTGGAGCAAACCGTCAAGACCGCGGGGGTGGACAAAATCGTGAAGGTCAAGACGAATGTTCCGGAGGCCACCCAAACCGCGTTGCAGGCCCTGCGCGGCCAGAGCTTTGTTTCGGCGGCGGATTTTCGCGGCGCCGCCTCGAAGCTGGTTCCAGAGCCGGAGTTCAAGGCCATGTCGGACACCTTGGTGGAATGCGCGCGCTCCAATAATAATTACTGGTGGGCGGTGGTGTTGATCGCCCTGGCCGCCTCGGCGCACCAAGCCTGGTCCGCCAACGTGTTCAGTCTGGCCGGGGACATGTTCCCGCGCCGGGTCGTTGGCTCGGTCACTGGTTTGGGGGGATTTGCCGGTTCCGTCGGCGCGATCATCCTGTTTTTCATCGTCGGCGAATTGCGCGATGCCGCCATCAAACGCGGCGAACCGGGAAACTATTTCCTCATCTTCCTGGCGGCGAGCGTCGGGTATGCCACCGCCGTTTTGCTCATCCACCTCCTGGTTCCCAAACTCGATCCGGCGAACATTGATCAAAAAACCAGCGTGTAAGTCCGCCGCCGCTCTGATTCATCGGGCAAATCCAAAGTAATTCCGGGCGTTGCGATAGCACACGTCAGCCACCAGACCTCTCAGCCAATCCTGCCGGTCGGGGAGGCGGCCGCTGACGACGTCCGCGCCAATTTGGTCGCAAAGGATGCGGCGGAAATACTCGTGGCGGGGATAGGAAAGGAATGAGCGCGAGTCGGTCAGCATCCCGACAAAACGGCTGAGCAATCCGAGGTTTGACAGCGCCGTCAGTTGCGCCCGCATGCCGTCCTCCTGATCCAAAAACCACCAGGCGGACCCATACTGCAATTTGCCGGGGAGGCTCCCGTCTTGAAAACTCCCTGGCATGGCCGCGAAGAGATGGTTGTCCGCCGGATTGAGATTATAAATGATGGTCTTGGGCAATTGCCCTTTGCGCTCCAGCCGGTCCAGAAAATGCACCAGCCCTGCCGCCTGCGAATAATCGCCAACGGTGTCGCACCCCGTGTTGGCTCCGAGGAGTCCCAGGATGCGCGTGTTCGGATCGCGATAGGCGCCCAGATGCAGTTGCTTGGTCCAGCCTTTTGCCGCGTCCAACGTCCCAAAAAAGTCCATGAGAAACGACGTGAACAACTCCGCCTGTTCCGCGCCGGCCGCGTTGCCCTTGACCGCCGCCGCAAAAATGGCGGCGGCTTGCTTTTCCGTCCCTTCCACGGCGGGCAAGTGGTTCAGCCCGTGATCGGAAAGGCGTCCGCCATTGGCATGGAAATACTCGTGCCGTTGCGCCAACGCCTTGAAAAAACCCTTGAAGGTGTCCGTGCCGGTACCGGACGTTTCCGCCAGCCGTTGGCGCCACCGCTTGAAACTCTCCGGATGGGTGACGCGCAGGGCGTTGTCCGGGCGGAAGGTCGGCAGCACTTTGACCTTCCATTTCGACTTGACAATTGCTTGATGAAATTCCAGGGAATCCGCCGGATCGTCGGTCGTGCAAATCACCTCCACTTTCATCCGCTCCACCAGGCTGCGCGCGGAATAGCCCGGACGAGCCAGCAGCCGGTTGGTTTCCTGCCACACCGCCGCCGCCGTTTTCTCTTCCAGCAAAGACTCGACGCCGAAATACCGCCGCAATTCCAAGTGCGTCCAATGAAACAGCGGGTTGCGCAGGGTGCGCGGCACCGTCGCGGCCCAGGCCTGGAATTTTTCCCGCGGGCTGGTCTTTGCGCCCGTGATCAAATCCTCCGGCACACCGTCGGCCCGCATGGCGCGCCACTTGTAGTGGTCGCCTTCCAGCCAGACCTCGTGCAGGTTCGCAAACACGCGATCCTCCGCCAGGTCCTTCGGCGACAAGTGGCAATGATAATCAATAATGGGCTGCGCCGTCGCGGTGCCGTGGAACAGGCGCCGCGACGGCTCGTTCGAGAGCAGAAAATCCTTGTCGCAAAATTTCATGGCTCAAATCGTCATCGCGTCAAACCCGCCATCCACCACCAGTTCGGTTCCGGTGATGAAGCTGCCCGCCTCCGTCGCCAGCAGCAGCGCGGCCCCGGCCAATTCATGCGGCTGGCCGAAGCGCCCCATCGGCGTTTTGGCCATGATCAAGGCCACCCGGTCCGGGCTGAGGACTTTGCGGTTCTGTTCCGCCGGGAAAAATCCGGGCACCAGCACATTGACCCGCACCCCCTTGGGCGCCCATTCCCGCGCGAGGTTCTTCGAGAGATTGTGAACGGCCGCCTTCGAGGCCGAATAGGTGAAAACCCGCGACAGCGGGGTCAGTCCCGAGGCCGAACCGATATTGATGATGCTGCCAGTCCCGCGCCCAACCATGTGCCGGCCGAATATCTGGCAGGCCAGAAAAACCCCCTTGAAGTTCACCGTCATAATGCGGTCGAACTCTTCTTCGGCAATATCCAGGAACGGCGTCGCCGAATTGACCCCCGCGCCGTTGACCAGCACCTCCACCGGGCCGAGTTTGGCCACCACGTCATCCAGCAGCTTGGCCACGCCGCTTTTGGAAAGGATGTCGCACGGGAAAAACTCCGCCTGCCCGCCCTCCTGGATAATCCGGTCCTGGCGCGCCTTCGCCTTGGCCGGGTCCCGGCCCACCAGCGCCACCTTCGCCCCGGCCAAGGCCAAGGCTTCCGCGATGGCCCCGCACAATTCCCCCGTCCCGCCGATCACCACCGCTGCTTTGTTCTTCAGCGAAAAGGACTGCATTAGGGATTTCATTGCAAATGAGTTTGCGCTATTCGTTTTGCCAACGCAATACTGGCGGTGGAATTAGCCTGTATTATGAAAATCTCCGAACTGGTTTTTATTGGCATCAAAGGTTCCGTCGTCGCCCTCAACCTTGCCACGGGCGAACAAATCTGGGCCACCCACCTCAAAGGAGCCAATTTCGTCAACGTGATCCTGCAGGAAGACTTTGTCCTCGCCACCGCCGGTGGGGAAATTTTTTGTCTCGATCCCTTCACCGGCAACGGGCGCTGGCACAACCCGTTGAAGGGGTTTGGCCTGGGCCTGGCCACGATGGCGACGACCTCCAGTCCCGGCAGCGGCGTTGCTCCATCGGCGTCCGAAAAACGCCGCCGCGACCAGCAAGCCAGCGCGGCGGCGATGGGCTGACCGCGACTTCTCATTTTCAACAAAAATGCGGACGGCACGGAACTAGCTAAACTCACAAGTGCGTGTCTCACCAATCCGCGTGTGCGGATTGGGCGGGGCCTGGCTCGCGCTCAACGACCAGGCCCCGTTTCTTTTTCCAAATCCCTCCTCTAGCGGCGGTCTGTGACCGGCGCCAATCCTGTCTTTGAATTTGTGCCTTGAACCTGGCGCAATTCTCATCTCTGTGCGTGGCATAAAAGCAGCTTTATTCTCAATCGCGTGTCTCACTGGTCCGCGTGTGCGGATTAGGCGGGGTCCGGTTCGAGCTCAACGGCCGGACCCCGTTTCTTTTTCCTCCACTCAGCCCCTCAGCGCTGGCCCCAAGTTAGCCTCCGTCGGAATCTGATTGCCTAATCGTAATCGTAATCGCCCTCCTCCTCTGTGGTTCCCGAGATTGGGATGTGGATTACGATTACGATTAGGATTAAGATTGGGATATAGATTAAGCGCAATTTAGCGAGTCAACCCTATGGATATTCTTCTCCAACAACGCGTCGTCTGCGTGGCCGTCGTGGATCATGCGGATGACGCCGTGCCCCTGGCGGAGGCGCTATTGGCCGGGGGCATGAATGTCATCGAGATCACCTTCCGCACCGCCGCCGCGGTGGAGGCCGTGAGCCGCATTCGACGCCATTTGCCGGAGGCGCATGTCGGCGCGGGAACCGTGCTCACCCCTTACCAAGTGGCGCAGGCGGCGGACGCGGGAGCGCAGTTTCTGGTGGCCCCGGGCTTGGACGAGGCCGTTATGTCCGCCGCCACCGAACGGGGCCTGCCTTGCCTCCCCGGCGTGGTGACGCCGACCGAGGTGATTCTCGCCCTCAGTTTGAAATGCCGGCTGCTCAAGTTCTTTCCCGCGGAGGCCTCGGGCGGCGTCGCCATGCTCAAAGCCCTGGCCGGACCGTTCGCCCACACCGGGGTGCAATTTGTCCCAACTGGCGGGATCAACGCCCTCACCCTTCCTGCCTATCTCGCCCTGCCGGTCGTGGCGGCGGTGGGCGGCTCCTGGATGGCGGAACGCGAGTTGATCGCCCAGCGTTCCTGGGAAAAAATCACCGCCCTGGCGGCGGACGCCGTCAGAGTCGGCCGCCGTCGCGCCTGAACTGACGGCAAGTCGGCGAACGGTTGCCAGGGGCGCGAACAAAGATTTACTTGGCCCGGCGAACCTGTCTTTATAGGCGCTGTTCATGAACGTGCCCAACCAACTGACGATCTCGCGCTTCGTCTTGACCATCGCCTTCCTCGGAGCGGTTTTCTCCAATTTTCATTTGCATGAAACGGTTTCCCTTCTCCTTTTCAGCGCCGCCAGTTTGACCGATTACTTCGACGGCCGCATCGCCCGCCGCGACAATCTCATCACCAATTTCGGCATCCTCATGGACCCGCTCGCGGACAAAATTCTGGTCTGCTCGGCTTTCATCGCGTTCGTCGGCCTGGGCTGGATGCGGGCCTGGATGGTGGTCATCGTCGTCGCCCGCGAACTGGCCATCACCGGACTGCGTCTGCTGGCCGCCTCCAAAAACCTGGTCCTGGCCGCGGAGCGATTCGGGAAACACAAAACCATCTCCCAAATTGTGGCCATCATTTCCATCCTCGTCCTGCACTGTTACCGGCAAACCGGCGCTTTCGTTGAGGCGCTCTTCGGCTTCAGCCTTTTCGGCGGACCGTGGGTAAATTGGTTCACGGTCCTCTCCATTTGGGTGGCGGTGATTCTGACCGGCGCTTCCGGGCTGATCTACCTTTGGCGGAATCGCGCGCTTTATTTGTCGGATTTATGAAACTCTGGATCGCCCAGGGATTTGGCGTGGGGCGGATTCCTTTCGCGCCCGGGACATTTGGCTCGCTTCTCGGTTTGGGCTGGTTCGGCCTGCTCCTCTACCCCCGGTCCTGGTGGATTTTTGGCCCGGGTGTCGCGCTGGGTTTTGCCCTGTCCGTCTGGCTTTGCGGAGTGGGGGCGATGCAACTCCACCAAAAAGACCCCGGCTCGGTGGTGCTGGATGAAATCACCGCCATCCCTTTGTGCTTCGTCAGCGCGATCTGGATCGTCCTCCATCGCCACCAACCGTGGCCCGGCCCGGACTGGTTCTTCTCCGCCGCGCACGGGGCGGAGACGGCCGGCATATTCATCCTCTTTCGTATATTTGACATTCTGAAACCCTGGCCTGTCCGGCAAAGCCAGAATCTCTACGGCGGCCTGGGCATCACCATTGATGACTTTCTCGCCGCGGTTTATGTCAACTTGGTGGTTCTGGTGATCAGCCGTTTCGTCCAGTGACAAAAGCGGGGGCCTCCAGTTCGTGGCGAACGACGGCAACAAGATAAAGGGCCGCCGTTTCGCTGCGCAACACCAACGGCCCGAGGTCCACCGGACGCGCCCCGCTGGCGCGGATCAAATCCAATTCCTCCGCCGTGAAATCCCCCTCCGGCCCGATCCATCCCGCCACCGCGTTTGGCATGCGCTGGTGCTGCTCCGCAAATTCTTGAAAATACTTCCGGGGATGTTGTCCATCGCCTTGCAGCGAACCCACCAGCGCCAATTCAAACTTCTCCCCCCGCGCCAGCCACGCCGGGAGGGTCGCGGGCTTCTCCACTTCTGGCAGCCACGGCTGGCCGCACTGCTTGATCGCCTCCACCGCGACTTGTTGCCATTTCTCCGCCTTGTCTGCCGCGGCCGCTTCATCCAGCCTCGTCGCCACCCTTTCCGAAAGCACGGGAACAATGCGGGCCACTCCCAGTTCCGTGGCCTTCTGTATTATTGACTCAAGAATCTTTCCCTTGGGGATGGCCTGCGCCAGGGTGACACGGGCGCGCGGCGGCTCCGCGACCAGCGTTTGTTTGACCAACAGAATGACCTCGCGGCGGTCGGACGCCTGGACTTCACAAACAAACTGCCGCCCCGCCCCGTCCAGCACCCGGACTTCCTCCCGGCCGCCCAGGCGCAAAACGTCGCGGGCGTGATGCGCCTCGCCGCCCGTCAATTTCAGCAGGGGCGGACGGCACAGCGCGGGCGGCAAATAGAACCGGTGCATGGCTCATCGAAAAATGCTCTTGGCGCGGTCAAAGAAATTCTTGCTGATGGGATGCACGTTTTCATCGCAGAGTTGCGCGAATTCCTCCAGTTTGGCCTTCTGCGCCGCGCCAAGACGGGTGGGTACCTCCACCTGCACCCGCGCCAGCAGGTCCCCCGTGCCATAGCCCTGGACATTCTTGATGCCGCGCGTCTTGAGGCGGAAAATTGTGCCGCTCTGGGTGCCGGCCGGCACCTTGATCTTCTCCGGCGCGGCCAGGGTGGGCACTTCCACCTCGGCGCCGAGCGCCGCTTGCACAAAGCTGATCGGGACTTCGCAAACAAGGTCGTCTCCGTCGCGCTGGAAAATGTCATGCGCCCGCACATGCAGCACAATGTAGAGATCGCCCGCCGGTCCGCCGTGGACGCCCGCCTCGCCGTTCCCGGAGGAGCGCAGGCGCGACCCGGTGTCCACACCAGGCGGTATCTTGATCGTGATCTTGACCGTCCGTTCCCGCCGTCCGCTGCCCGAGCAGGGCCGGCACGGCTTGTCCACCGTCTGCCCCCGTCCGCCGCAACGCGGGCAGGTCTGGGCGATGCTGAAAATGCTGCGCGACGTGATCACCTGTCCCCGGCCGTGGCAGGTCGGGCACGTCTTGGTCGCCGAACCTTTTTCCGCGCCGGTGCCGCCGCAATGCTCGCACGGCCCCGGTTTGTTCAACGTGATTTCCTTCTCGCATCCCTGCGCCGCTTCGACAAACGAAATCTCCATGTCGTAGCGCAAATCCTCCCCGCGCTGGCCCCCGCCGGGGGGTGCGTTGCCCGCCGCCGCCGCCGAACAAATCCTCAAAAATTCCGCTCCCGCCGAAAACCTCGCGGAAAATCTCGCTCGGGTCATGGAACCCCGCCCCGCTCTGTCCGCGCGCCCGCGGATCAAACGCCGCGTGCCCGAACCGGTCGTAATTGGCCCGGGACTGGGCGTCGTTCAACACCTCGTAAGCCTCGCCCAGTTCCTTGAACTTTTCCTCCGCCGTCTTGTCGTTCGGGTTGCGGTCCGGGTGAAACTTCAGCGCCTGCTTGCGATAGGCTTTTTTGATTTCGTCGGCGTCGGCGTTGCGCTCCACCCCCAACACCTCGTAATAATCTCGTTTGGCCATAGTCTGTGTCAGGACGCCGGTTTCTTGGCCACCACCACGCCGGCGGGCCGGATCAGCCGGTTGCGGAGCTTGTAACCCTTGCGAATTTGCTGCACCACGTGGCCTTCCGGTGCCTCGCTCGTTTCCTGCTGCGACACCGCCTCGTGGGCGTTTGGATCAAACACTTTTCCCGCCGCGTCAATTTCCTCCAACCCCGCCTCCGCCAGCGCCGACTTGAGCTGGCTGGAAACCATCACAATCCCCGCGCGCAATCCCTGGCTGGCCGCGTCCGGTTTCGTCGCCGCCAGCGCCATCTCAAAAGCGTCCAGCGTCGGAATCAACTTCTGGAGCAGGGCTTCGTTCGCATACGTCACCGCCTCCTGCCGTTCCCGCGCCGCCCGCTTCTTGTAATTCTCCAACTCCGCCGTTTGCCGCACAAAACGGTCCCAATTCTCCTCCGCCTTGGCCGCCCGTTCCCTCAACTCCCCGATCTGTTCCGGCGTCAACCCCGCCGGCGCTGGCAGAGATTCCGTTCCAGGCGGTGGCGCCTCCGCCGTGCCTTCCTCAGTCTTATGTTTCGGTTTCTTTTCCATAAATCCAAATCTCACAGGGGCCGAACATACCATCATTCCTGGCTGGTGACAATTCCATTGCGAGGCAATCTAGCGGTGTCCCAATCGTTGGCGACTTTCGGGGGGCATACGCACCCTCGCGTGTGGCTTCCAGCGCCCTCGCCGGAAACATCTTCCCGTGCCGTTTTTCACCTTTTCCGTGGGATCCGACGCCTTTTGCTAATGATTCAGGCTGGAGGTTCCGGCTCCGCTCTGCCTTGATTCCAAAAGCGGGGGGGGCGGCAGGATGGCCGACCTCCTTCAATAGGGGTGTGATTAAATACGGGTGGGGACTTGGTCTGGTTCTCACTCATCCCGGAGGGATGACCCGAAAATAGCCCGTCGATTTATCGCCGGGCACACTGGTTTTGCTGCCCAAGTTCCGTAGGAACGGCTGATGCCTCTGGTCGCCATGCCTCGGACGTCCCTACGGAACAATGGCAGGCGCACCCCTTCAGCGTCTCCCCGATTCGCCTCGGCAAAACCGTTCGAAACCGCACCCATACTTAATCACACCCGGCGGGGCAGACGAGGCAAACCTTCGGAGGTTGTTGCGGCGGGCCAGCGAGGCTCCACCCTGCACTCGAGCGGGTGCGTTTGCTCCAAAAAAACGGTAATGTTGGTTTTGGTGAACGGTTATCATTTATCAGTGCTACATTTTCTACATTGCTCGGCAAGGCCAGATCTCGGCCATCCTGTCAAAGCCCTACGTGTAGTTGCAAGGAACTGACCCTCGATGCTCACTTGACGCTCAAATTTTACGAATTGTGTGGTTTTATCCCACTATCGGCTGGAAAACTAAGCCACAGCTTGGCGTTAGGCTGCCCTATGATCAAAAGTTTTTCAGCAAAGGGCTCAACGACCAATTTGATGTTGAATTTGCCCTGCACCCAGGCCTCAACATCCGCACCGGAAAAAATGGTGCCGGGAAAACCACCGTCCTCAAGCTCATTTATTACATTATTAGCGGCAACTAGCAGCTTGTTGGGCTTAGAAAGCCATTTCATTAGGGGATTCCTATTGCCGGTTCCTGCGCGCGCCAAAAAATCAGTTTTGTTTAATCTGTCATAGTCGCTCCCAAGTTGCCGATGCAGTTCAAATCTGTTTTTGGCCGGGATTGGCTCTTTTTCTTCCTT
>Ga0182030_10024837_pt1 | contig 10971 bp, 8 predicted proteins | sample 812S3MmetaG_FD_121299 | JGI IMG/M metagenome (GOLD analysis project Ga0182030, IMG submission 121299) | Permafrost microbial communities from Stordalen Mire, Sweden - 812S3M metaG (Illumina Assembly) | ecosystem: Environmental > Terrestrial > Soil > Wetlands > Permafrost | place: Sweden... | reverse complement strand
TTTCCATCTCACGAGCGAAGGTCGCACGCGCCTGTCGCTGCCGCGCTACACCGACACGACGCCGATTTTCGCCAGTGACGGCACTGCAAAAGCCACCACTCTGGCGGACGACTGGCGCACCATGACGAACGGTTGTTTCCGCCTGCGAAGTCCCTTGATCGGCAACGTGTCGCTTCGCTTGCCTGTGGTTGAACCATCCTCGCTGATCCTCTCCGCAACCGAAGACGCTGATCGCGGTGCATGCGTTATTTCGGTGCGCAACGGCCGTCTTGCGTTGAACCAACCGTCCATCAGCGCGAACGCAATTCTTTCCGCCGCACTGACCAACCTGCCGCCGGAAAAGTCCGTTATTCAAGGAGTTTCTCGGTTTTTCATGGTGCACTTGGAGGACGGCCTGCTCTGGATCGCGGATGGCAACGGCGCAATTGTCGGTCGTTGCCGGTTGCCGCAAAACAATCTTCGCTTTGCGCGGCTCGAGGGTTTTCAGGCCGACGCGTTGCCGTATGTGCAGGTGCATTTCGCGGACGCGTTCGAGGCACCCGGCGATGCGTCGAGCCATGCGTGGATCGTGGCGAACGCCGATGCCAGTGCGCGCGACGCGCCCACGTGCCTCTGGTCAAAACGCAGCTTTTCTGGTGATTTTTGCGCGGAAATCCTAGCCTCCACCTTTTCGAGCCGCGCCGATGCGAGCGGCGAAATGGACCTCGTGATGGCGCGTGAAGACGCAACCGCTGGCAGTGGTTGCGCGCTCGTCACCACCGGCTGGGGACCGGGACTTTCGCGCCTCGACATGCGGCTTTTCAACGACGGCAAGCCGTGCGCCGCAAACGCGCCGCGCATTGCGCTGTTCAACGACGACGCCACGCACCGCCTGGTTTTCCGCCGCATCAACGGCAACGTCACCTGCCTGCTGGACGATGCGCCCGCGCTGTTCTGGCACGACGACCCGACCGCCGGTTCCGATGCGTTCGGCCTGCGCATCGCGGGCGACGGCTGCCACGTCAAGCGCGTCCGTGTGATCGCGGAATCAACGAAAACACGGCCATTTTCGCGAAATTTGCCAACCTTGTCAGGCGCGCCAACCGGAGGCGCCACCATGACCTCGGACGTACACCTGAACGAATTGCTGAACGCATCCTTGTGGAAAAGCGCCAGTTCCGACGGCCTGCCGCTGGCCACGGCTTCGCGACCAGTTTTGATGTCGTGTGATTTGTCCGGCGGCGGCATCGAGACGTTCGAGTCGCGCACGCTGCCACGCTGTGCGGCCGGACGCGCCAAGTCTTCCATTGTCTATGATGGTCCCTCGCAAGGCGCCTGCCTGCGGCTCTGGAACAGCGGCGCCACCAATGCCCGCCTCGATGGTGGCATCCTGCCGGTTTACGATCCTGTAACCACGCCGCTGCTGCAAATCCGTTGGTGCGGCGATGCGCAGGCGCGTGTATCGCTGGTGGCACCGGGTTGCGATTTCGCCTTCACCGAGGATCGCGGATCCGTGGCCGCAGCGGCGGTGACCGGCGTGCTCGACAACTCCTGGAATGTCTGGATCGGCTCGCCGCTCGCCGCTGCTGGCGAAGTGCCATTGCGACCGACCGGCGGCGCCATCACATCCGGCGAGTTGCGCGTCGCGTCGCGCGCGGCCCGCGACCAGACCGGCCGCAACAGCTTCATGGAGTTCGCCGATGTCGCGCGCGGCCCGGCGGTTGGCCCCAAACGCCCGCTTGTTTTCAAGCCACTGTTTTTTGACCGCGCTGGCATTGCCGACGTGCGCTACGCCATCGTGGCCGGAGCCACGCCGTGGGATGAGCGCACCGACCATGCGCACGCGGCCGTGGAATGGATTGCCATTACGAATCGCCAGACGATTATGCCGGATGTGCTCGTGCTGCCGGAAGGCATCCACCATCTTGTCACCCAGGCGCGCAACACCAGCGGCGTCTGGTCGGTGGTGTACGACCTGCCGTTTGTCGTGGATTGCGTGCCGCCCAAGGTTTCCTGGAAAATCCGGTCCGTGCCCGATCGTTACAACGGCACCTGCCTCGACATTGACATTGCCGGCACGCTCGCGCCGCCCGTGCTCGGCGAGTTGCGCCTTTCCTGCAACGACAAGCCGCTCGATCTCGCCGATGACAACGGCTGCGTCCGCTTCGGTCCCGCCTCGGCGCATCTTGAGATTGACTGGCCGTGGTTGCTGCGCACCTGCCGGCAAGGCCACAAAAACGGCGACACGCTCGTGCTCACGCTCGACGGCATCACGGACGCCGCCGGCAATGTCGCACCCGCCGTGAACATCCCGATCACGCTCGCGCTCGCCGATGATTCGCAACCGCCCGCCGTTCTGCCGCCGCCGCCAACCACCAACTTTTTGGTCTTCGCGCCGGTCCTCGATCATGCGCAAAATATTTTTGATGTCTTCCACCATGTGACGGCGCAGGAGCCGCGCCAGGAAAACGACAGCCTCTTCACCGCGCTCCGCCGCACCGATGGCGACGAAAGTTTCGTCTCGCATGATTTTGCCAAAAATCCTTGGAAAACCGAGGATTTCCAGTGGCTGGCGCTGAGTTTGCGCATCGAGGGCGACGGCCTGCCGCCCGGCGTCGCGCCGCTGGCGCTGCGCTTGCGTTTGCAGGACGGCACGGATGAAATCAACTGGCCGCTGCCAATCGCCGACGGCCAGCCGTTTGCCATGGGCCATGTGGACTGGCGTCCGGGCCGGTGGAACGACCTGCTCGTCAACGTGCGCGATCTCCTGTGCAATCACGCACAGCAGTTGCGCGCCGGCAACGTGCGCGAAATGGCGCTCGTGCTGACCAACGCCGCGCGCGGCACCGTCCAGATTCGCGGCCTGGCAATCCTCGCGCCGTGGGGCACGAACGACGTGCTGCGCCTCCAGTCGTACGACTTGAACGGCGTGGCCGGCCTGTCGTGGCAGAACGGCGGGAAATCTGCCAAAACCGGCCTGCGTCCCGCGCGCCTCGTGCTGCCGCCCGACGATGCGCAATGGCTCAAGGTGCGCGTGGCGGACCGCCTCGGCAATCTCTCGCATGTCTTCATGATTCCCACGCCGCCGTCAGCCGCGCCCGTGCCGGACAACCTGCCGCTGGAAGTGGACGTGGAGAATTATTGATGCACGCGTCCGAGGAAATTTTGCGCTCGCCGGATGGCCGCGTCGAACTGCGGTTCGCGCTCGCGGACTGGTGCGCCGACGGCCACCGCCATGCAAGCGCGCCGATGTGGCAGGTTTTTTTTGACGGCCATCCCATGCTGCGTTCGTCGCTGCTCGGCCTCGCGCCACAAAATGCGCCTGCGCTTGCCGATGGTTTTTGCGTCGAGAGCGTGACGCGTTCGCACTGCCAGCGTGATGAAAATCCAGGTTTTCCCAAGGATTCGGCCGCTTTTTTCTCGGAGCTGGTCGTAAAACTGCGCGAACAGTCCGGTTTGCAGCGGCGGCTGGATTTGATTTTCCGCTGCCATGCCAGCGGCGTGGCAGCGTGCGTGCGGTTGCCGCGCCAGCGCGGCCTGGCGCAAACGATGCTGCCGGACGTGCGCGCGGTTTTTCGTTTTCCAGAAGACACGCTGGTCTGGACGGCGAAAGATGGACGCTTCGAGTCGCCGCCGCTGGAAGCACTGAAAGCGCCGTGCGCCGCGCCGCTCACGTTGAATTATGCGCATGGCAAAATGGCCAGTTTGTTTGTGGCGAATGACCTGACGCCGACGCGCGACGGCCTCGCGCTCGTGCCGGCGGAACGCGCCGACATGGTTCGCACGCCGTGGGAATCGCCGTGGCTGGTGCTCGCGCTGGCGGACCGGCCGTGCGCATTGTGCGCGTGCGACGCGTGGCTGCGCGAGTGTGAGGTGGCGACACCCGCGCGCACGATTTCCGAAAGCGCGGTTGCGAATTGCGCTTTGCCGTTTTTGCGAATGGCGTCCGAATCGCCGATGGCATTTGGCCCGCGCGCCACGCCTGCCCACCGGCTGGCGGCGGCGGTGATTCACGCGAATGCCGGTCTGGAAGAAAACGAAAAAATGCGGTTTTTACGCGGAGAAATCGGAGAATTCATGGTGGTCGCGCAAAAGCGCGGCGACGTCTGGCAAGTGGCTGGCATCACCGGCGCCGAAGGCCGCGTGCTCACCGTGCGACTGGAGGATTTTCTGCCGGCGGAAAACATGAACCGGAAATATCGCCTCCAAATCCAGCGCGATCCCCTGCCCAACGAACCCGCCGGTCCTGACGGCGAGGTGACGGAATTTTTTGACGGCGTGGATCGTTTTGATCTGCCGCGCCTCGAACTCCCCCCCGGCGGCGGGTTCCTGCTGCGGTTGGCTCCCGACGATTCGCCCACGCAAAACCGTTAACTACCGGTTTTTGACGCCTCCATCCGAGGCCATTTTCCGCCGTCGCTCGCCGCCCGACACTACCCGTTTTCGACGCCTCGGTTTCGCATCACTTCTGTTTCCTGTTTTCGGAATTCTGTCTTCTGTTTTCGCGGCGTCAAAAACCGGTAGTCCGAAAACCAGTTTGTGCCCGAAAAATCAAGGCGTCAGAAACCGGTAGTGTTGATTACGAATCCGATTTTTCGCTTTCCTGTTTTTTGAATCGCTTGCGCGCCCTTGCCTGCCGGACCCATTGCACGACAGGAAGAGAATACAGCACACCGAACGCAATGACCGCAATGCCATCAGACGTGTTGAACCCGCTGAATGGAAGAATGAAGGCCGTCGCCATTGGCCCAAAGATGGCGACAAGTGCCATGTACCATCCGGTTGGTTCAACTGAAACGTCACACGTTCGGCACTTCGGCGGATGGAATGGTTTTATGATTTCATCAGCCAGCGGAAACCAATTTCCGCCGCATTTTGGGCAGAATTTTAGTGATTGTTGCTTCACTTTTTACTTCCGGTCAAAGTTTACAAGGCTGAGTTCGCGGAGGCTGGTGTGGCCGGGGCGAGATTCGGTGGGCTGGCCGACGATGATGTGGTCAATGATGCGGATGTCGAGCAGGCGCGCGGCCTCGATGAGCTGGCGCGTGACGCGCACATCCTCGGCCGATGGCGTCGGGTCGCCGGACGGGTGGTTGTGCGCCAGCACGACGGCGGCGGCGCCGTGGCGCACGGCGTGTCCGAAAATTTCGCGCGGCGGCACGGCGCTGGAATCGAGCAGGCCGCGCGTCACTTCCAGCGGCCGGCCGATCAAACGGTTTTTGGAATCCAGCAGCAAAACCCAGAGCGCTTCCTGTCGCAGCGCGTGCGCCAGCGGTTGTATGAGTTGCGCGACGCTGGCCGGATCGCGGATCACCGGTGGCTCCGCAGTCGGCGTCTGCCCGGCGGCGCGGCGGCCGAGTTCCAGCGCGGCGGCGATTTCCATGGCCTTGACCGGGCCGAGGCCGGACAATTTTTTCGCCTGGATCTCCTCGAACGTGGCGCGAGAAAGTGGCCCTAATCCCTTGAAATTCACCAATAATTCGCGGGCAAGGTCAATCACGTTCTTGCCGGGCAGACCGCTGCGCAGCAAAATCGCAAGCAGAACTTCGTCGGAAACATGCGCCGCGCCACGTCGCAAAAATTCCTCGCGCGGCCGCATTTCCGTGGGAAGCTCGCGGACCGTCAGCGGCGCGACGGAATACTCCGAGCCGTCTTCGCGACATTTGGTTTCGCGAATTTTTGCCTCACGGCATTTGGATGGTTGTTGCGCCATGTTCCCTCCATGTGGCCAGCACGCGCGCGGCCAGCGATTCGACAGACTCGTCCGGCGCGGCGTCCACCCAGGTGACGTCGGCCTGATGACGAAACCACGTTTCCTGCCGCTTGGCGAGCTGGCGCGTGCGCTGCGCAATGAGCGCGATCGCCTGCGCCTGCGTCATGCGACCGTCCAGCATTTCGCAAACTTCGCTGTAGCCGATGGCCTGAGCGGCGGTGGCCGACCACGCCGGAAATTTTTTGCGCAACGCGGCGACCTCGTCCACAAACCCGGACGCGAACATGCGCTCCACGCGCGCCGCGATGCGCTCATGCAAGGCCGCGCGCGGCAGGCGCAGGCCCGTGACGCGCGGGCGCGACGCCTGCTGCCAGTTGTCCGGCAGCGTACCGGAAATATCGAGATGTTCCAATGCGCGGATTACGCGCCGGGGATTTTCCGGATCGGCCAGTTGCGCCAGCGCACTGGGCGAACGTGACGCCAGTTCGCGGCGCAGTGCGTCGAGTCCCTCGGTTTCCAGGCGTTTCTGCCAATAGAGGCGTCGGGAAGCATCGGCTGGCGCGGCGTCCAAGCCCGACGTCAAAACACGGATGTATAAACCGGTGCCGCCGGCGACGATCAGACTGGCGGCGTCCGGTTCGCGCGCGGCGCTATGGCCAAACGGTTGATCGTGCAATTGCTCGCGGACATGCGCCAGCCACGTGCCGGTACTGAACGGCTGGTCGGGATTGACGAGGTCGAGGCCGAAGTAGCGCGTCGCGCCGCGTTCCGCAGGCGTGGGCTTGGCGGTGCCGATGTCCATGCCGCGATAGACCAGCATGGCGTCGGCGGAGAGAATGGCGACACCGGATTTTTCGGCAAGACACTGCGCCACCGCCGTCTTGCCAACGGCCGTCGCGCCGACCAAAAACCATGCCAACCGATCCGTGTTCATGACACGCAACCCGCTTTGCAAATGCGCCGGTTACTTTTCGCTGGTGGCGACCGGCGCGGCTGATTCCCCGTCCGTTTTCCCGCCGCAACGCCAGCTCACCAGCAGGTAAAGTCCCACGCCGATGCAGATGGCGCTGTCAGCCACATTGAATGCCGGAAAATGCCAGCGGCCGTGGTAAAAATCAATGAAATCCACAACGAAATTGCGGAAAATGCGATCAATCATGTTGCCGGTGATGCCGCCGATGAGCAGGCCGAGGATCACGTTCCTGCAAGGCAGATCGCCGAGAAAGGTTTTGCGCCGCCAGATGAGCACTACCAGCATCAGCACAGAAAAAATGACCAGCGGAATCTGCTGACCGGAGAAGGAACCCCACGCGGCGCCGGTGTTGCTGACATAGCGAAAATCGAGCAGGCCGGGAATCACCGGCACGCCATCACCGACCAGCGGAAGTTGTTGCCGCACGACCCACTTGGTGAGCTGGTCCAGCGCGATGATCGCGCCGGCGACAAGCCAAGGGAGCATGCGGCGTGGATTCTGCATACATCACGGAATCATGCGGCGCACATTGTTATTGCCGTTGGGGCCGCGTTCTTTTTCCGACTGGCACTTGATGCAGCAACTGGTGAACGGCAGCGCCTGCAGGCGCGGCTTTTCGATCAAATTGCCGCAGCCATCGCACACGCCGTACTTGCCTTCCTTGATCGCACGCAGCGCCTCGTCAATGCTGAAAACAATTTCCTGGTCGCTGCCAGCGCGTTCCAAAACAAACAGGCGGTCAAAGGCGTCGGTGCCATCCTCCTCGGGATTGACCTCGTCATCGCGCTTGAGCGAATCCTCGCGCATGCGGGCCACCTGACCGGTGAGGCGGTCGCGCAAAGCCAGCAATTCCTTTTCAAAGGCCGCCAGATCCTTGCTGCCGAAAGATACGACGGGTTTCTTTTTGGCGGACGTGTCCACCACCGGAGCGACCACGGCCTTGCGAACAGGAGCGACGACAGCCTTGACGGCTTTCTTGGCAACCACCAACTTCGCCGCGACCGGCTTTTTGACGGCAACTTTTGCTGCCACAGGTTTTGCTGCAGCCTTTTTCGCAATGACCGGCTTGGTTTTTTTTGCGGCTTTGGATGGTTTGGTTGTCGCCATGGGTTGTGCGATGCTCCTAGTATGGGATTTCGTGTAAAGTAGCGAATGATACCCCAATCGCCCGCACGGCGTCAATCCGGGTGTCGGGCTATTTTTCCTGTCCGCGCCAAGCGAAAATCTTGGCTTTTTCCACGAATCTCCCCGCGCGAACGCTGGACACGGCACCCCGTTTTTTGCGATGATTCCGCCTCGCGTTCAATTCAGGAAAAAAGAGGAAGCCAAATGACCCCGATACCCAAAGAAGAACTCGCCCTTGTCGCCAACACCATTCGCTGTCTTTCCATTGACGGCGTGCAGGCCGCCAACTCCGGTCATCCCGGACTGCCCATGGGCATGGCCGATGTCGCCACCGTGCTCTGGCTGAAATACATGAAGCATTGCCCCGCCAACCCGCACTGGCCGGATCGCGACCGCTTCGTGCTTTCCGCCGGCCACGGCAGCATGCTTCTGTACAGTCTGCTGCATCTCTCCGGTTACAAGGTTTCCATTGATGACCTCAAGCATTTCCGCCAGTTCGGCAGCCTGACGCCCGGCCATCCCGAGGTCCACCACACCGACGGCGTCGAGACCACCACCGGCCCGCTCGGCCAGGGCATTGCCAATGCCGTCGGCATGGCGCTCGCCGAACGCATGCTCGCCGCGCGTTTCAACAGCGACACCGTCAAGCCCGTGGATCACCGCACGTGGGTCATCTGCGGCGATGGCGACCTCATGGAAGGCATCAGCCACGAGGCCTGCTCGCTGGCCGGCCATCTCCAGCTCGACCGCCTGATCCTTTTCTACGACAGCAATGGCATCACCATCGAGGGCCACACCGACCTGGCCATGAACGACGACGCCAAGAAGCGCTTCCTCGCCTACAACTGGCACGTGATCGAGATTGACGGCCACGACTATGACCAGATTGACGCCGCCATCCGCCGCGCCATGCGCCTCACCGGCAAACCGATCATCATCATCTGCAAAACCCACATCGGCAAAGGCAGCCCCAACAAGGCCGATTCGCACGAGGCCCACGGCGCACCGCTCGGCGTCGAGGAAGTCAAGCTCACCAAGCGCAACCTCGGCTTCCCCGAAGACCAGTTCTTCTACGTGCCGGAAGAGACCTACAAACTCTTCAAGGATCGCGAGGAGAAAATGCTCCGCGAATCCAACCGCTGGGCGCGCCAGATCAAGGCCTGGCAAAAGGCCGATCCCGCCAAGGTCGAATTGTGGCACCGTCACCTCAACGACGAACTGCCCGCCGACCTCGAGGCGCTGCTGCCGGTCTTCGATCCGGCCAAGCCCGTCGCCACGCGCTCCGCTTCCGGCGTCGTCATCAACACCCTCGCCAAGCACCTGCCGCAACTCGTCGGCGGTTCGGCCGATCTCGCACCCAGCACCATGACGTGGATCAAGGGCGAAGCCGCTGTCGTGCCCGGCCAGTATGCGGGACGCAATCTCCATTTCGGCATCCGCGAGCACGCCATGGCTGCGGCCATGAACGGCATTGCGCTGCACGGCGGCTTCCGCGTGTTCGGCGCCACGTTCTTTGTCTTCAGTGATTACTGTCGCCCTGCGGTGCGTCTCGCCGCGCTCATGAAACTGCCCGTGATCTATGTCTTCACGCACGATAGTTTTTACGTCGGCGAGGACGGCCCCACGCACGAACCGGTCGAGCAGATTGCCGCGCTGCGCTGCATTCCGGGCCTGACCACCATCCGGCCTTCCGATCCCACGGAAACCGCCGCCGCCTGGGTCACGGCACTCAAGAATAAATCCGGCCCCACGGCGCTGCTGCTCTCGCGCCAGAACCTCGCCGTGATTGATCGCACGACTTTCCCTGCGGCCAACAATCTGCAGAAAGGCGCGTACACCCTGTGCCAGAGCGGTACCGGCACACCGGCTCTCACCATCATCGCCACCGGCTCCGAGGTCGAGCTGGCGCTGATCGCCGTCAAGCAGCTCGCGCCCGCCAACGTGCGCGTGGTCAGCATGCCGTCGTGGGAACTTTTTGCCGCGCAGCCGCAAACCTATCGCGACAGCGTGCTCGATCCCGCCTGCGAAAAACGCCTCGTGGTTGAAGCCGCTTCCAGCTTCGGCTGGGAGCGCTACATCGGCGCATCCGGCACGGCAGTCACGCTCGACACCTTCGGCCAATCCGGTCCCTACAAAGATCTCGCCAAGCACTTCGGCTTCACGCCCGAAAACGTCATCGCCAAGGCGAAAGCGCTGCTGTGAGAAGATGGGGTTAAGGCTGAAGGCCGTTGGACTGTTAGGCATTCAAAATCTTCAAAAGCGGTCGGGACGAACACCGACCCTCCAGAAGATGACCATGGTCTGTCTTCAATAATGGAGGGCCGGCCTCCGTGTCGGCCGCTTGCGTCTGTCCATTCTGTCAAAAGCATTTTTCTCCATCTCTCAACCAAGAACCAGGAACGAAGAACCAAGAACTTAATTCCTAACAGCCTTCAACCTTAACCCCTTCTTCAAAATGCCCTTTGATTATTTTGAACGCACCGCAACCGGCGTGCTCGGCGAACCGCTGAACACGATCACCAACGCGGCTTTCTTTGTCGCCGCGTGGGCGGGGTTGCGGCTGGCGCGGAAACGGCAGGCGCTGGATTCTGGCACGCGTGCGCTGCTGGTGCTGCTCGTCGCCATTGGCATCGGCAGTTCGCTTTTCCACATGTTCGCCAACAACTGGACCCGCTGGATGGACATTGTCCCGATCCTGCTATTTCAGATGCTGGCGGTCTGGCTGTATGTGCGCCGGATCATGGACGGCAGTCGCAGCGCAGCCTTGCTGGCATTGGTTTTTCTGATTGCGTCCAGTAGTCTCGTTGCCATCAGTCCGCACGCATTGAACGGCTCGCTGATGTACGCCGGCGCGTGGCTGTCGCTGGTTTTGCTCGGCATTTACCACCGCTGGCGCAACCGGCCGGAACCGTGGCTGATGCTGCTGGCGGCAGGCGTGTTCACGCTCTCGCTCTTTTTCCGCAGCATGGACAAATCCGTTTTCGTGCGCAGCCACTTTTCGCACGGCGTCCATTTCCTCTGGCACGTCTTCAACGGCGTCACGCTCTACCTCGTCTTCCGCGCGCTGATTCCCGTCCGCTCCACAACACCGCAAAAACCAACTACCGGATTCTGACGCCTCGCCTTCACGCGCTTCCTGTTCCTCATGGTGATTTTTTCCGCCCCGCCAACTACCCGTTTC
>Ga0182030_10024835_pt1 | contig 10971 bp, 11 predicted proteins | sample 812S3MmetaG_FD_121299 | JGI IMG/M metagenome (GOLD analysis project Ga0182030, IMG submission 121299) | Permafrost microbial communities from Stordalen Mire, Sweden - 812S3M metaG (Illumina Assembly) | ecosystem: Environmental > Terrestrial > Soil > Wetlands > Permafrost | place: Sweden... | reverse complement strand
TCGATCTCGCCCGCGTGCGCCAGCACCTCCGAACGAAAGCGGTTAAGTGCCAGCCCATTGGTGTTCATCGCGTTGGCGATGATCATGCTCCCCACGGGAATCAGCGAAGTGATGGCGGTATCAATTACACCCGCCCATGTCATCACCGCCGTCACCAGCCCCGCGCCCGCGGCGATGGAATACGTCGAGACCTTGCGCGCGCCGGGAATGTTCTGTGCGCGCTTGGCCGAAATCGATCCGGCCGCGATGATCATGCCCGCCAGCAGGAAGACGCTGCTCCAGCGCGGGGCCTTCAACAGCAGCACCAGCAGGGATCCGACGACAACGATCTGCACAATGCCGCGAAGCAGCGCTACTGCCGTGTCGCTCTCGAGATGAATGTTGCGGCGACGCGCCAGCAGGATAACCAGCAGCGCCAGCACCGAGGCGATGGCAGCCTGCGCGAATCCCAGCGCGATTTGCGAATGAAACAGCGACTTAAGCATCCAGCACCTCCGCGGGCGTTCCTTGCCGGACCAGTCGTCCAGCTTCGATGAGAGCAACGCGATCGCACACCCGCCTCGCCTGGCCGCGGTCGTGGGTCACCAGAACAAACGTGTAGCCGTTGGCGCTGACCAGATTGCGGACCAGCTCTTCAATGCCGCTCTTGGCGTGCTCGTCCAGCGCCGAGGTGGGTTCATCGAGCAGCAGAATCTCCGGCCGGTTGGCCAGTGCGCGCGCCAGGGAAACTCGCTGCTGCTCGCCGCCGGAAAGGTTGGGGACATTGCGCGCGGCAAAGCTTGGCAGCCCGACGCGTTCCAGCAGGCTGGCAATCTCCGAGTCAGGCAACGTCGCTCCGCGTTGCGCCGGCCCAAACCGCAGATTGGCCGCGACGTCGCCGGGGAAGAGAAATGGGCGCTGCGTCACCATGCCCACTCGCCGGCGCAACTCCTGCGGCGCGATTTGGCGGTAGTCCTGATCTTCGAGGAACACAGTTCCGCTGGTGGGCTCGTCCAGGCGATTCAGCAGGCGGAGCAGGGAACTCTTGCCTGAGCCGCTCGGTCCGACCAAGCCGAACAACTCTCCCCGATATATCTCGAGCGAGATGTCCTGAACGATCCATTTTTCGCCGACCCGGCGTCCCAGATGCTCCGTCCGCAGGACTACCTCGCCGGGCGCAGTGTTCATCGGTCCAGATGTCCGCAATAGATTTTGGTGTCGTATTCCAGAGCGACCCGGCCATCGTCAGCATATGACGAGAAGAGTTGCGGCAGTGCCTGCATCATAGCTTCGTGGCGCTCGCCGGACTTGGGAACATAGGACGAGGAGAGCAGGCGGCCGCGCAGTCCGTCAACGTCAAGATGCTGTTGATTGCGCTGCTGGATAAGCGTCACCTCATTGGGCGCGAAGAAGCGTTGCAGAGCGTCGTAGCTGGCAAGGTAGCTGCGCGCAACCTGCTCGTAATCGTTGGAGTATTCCCGCAAGAAATCTTCATAGGCCCGCAGAAATGGCGTGGATTGCAGATCGCGGCTGTGCCATATCAGCACTGCCCATCCGCCCGGCTTCAGGATGCGGGCGAATTCGGCGCGCGTTTCCGCCGGCCGGAACCAATGAAATGCCTGCGCGGCGACCACGAAGTCCACGCTCGCGTCTCCCAGCGTCGTGGATTCTGCGCTGCCTTCCACCATGCTGAAATTGGCGTAGCCCGCCATGCATTGTTCGCCGGCCAGTCGCATCTCACGATTGGGCTCGACGCCAATCACACGGTTGCCATTGTCCAGGAAGATCTCTGCCAGCAGCCCCGTGCCGCAGCCCACATCGGCAATCAGATGCTGCGCGGTCAGGCCGCAAGCCTGTCGCAGGGCTTCTACCACATCGTGGGAGTAGCGAGGGCGATACTTCGCGTAGTCCTCCGCGCGATCGGAGAAGCGGACAAGCGGGTCGCGGGCCGATTCAGTCATCAGCAAAATGATATCGTAACGTGACCTATGACCACGCGCAGGAAAGCCAACTCGAGGAAGCCGTTGGCTGCCGCTATCGCAGAGGCGATCCGGAAGGTCCCACGCGGCCGAGTCAGTACCTATGGCGCGATTGCCAAGGCTGCCGGATCCCCGCGCTGCTCGCGGCACGTGGGACGAGTCCTGAAGGAAGTCGGCGGGCTGCCCTGGCAGCGGATACTGGGTTCCGGCGGCCGCATTTCGCTGCGTGGAGAATCCGCCCTGGAGCAGCGTTTTCTGCTGCAGGCGGAGGGGGTTCGCTTCAAGGGGCGACGGGTGGACTTGAGCGAATTCGAACACCGCTTCGCGACCGCCCGAGGCGAACGGGCTGGCACCGCGAAGCGCAGCCCAAAAGGGAAGCGTTTACCGCCAAAGTTGTAGAGTTCCCGATTGCGGGCCTATCTACCGTTTTGACGTTGGCGTAAAATAACGGCAGATTCAAATCAATTCAGGATTATGTTTATGTCGGGCCGAGTCCGTCTTGTCGTTCTTGCGATACCTGTCTTGTTTGCCGCGACACTCTTCGCCCAGCAGTATCAGGAGCACGATCACACTGTCTTTCATCGACCGGCGCCAGCCACGACGACGAAGCGCCCGCCGGCCGCTGTCGGAAATCCGGCGGCGACTCGCACTCCAGTGGCGGCATCCAGCACAAGTTCTCGCACGACTGAATCAAACCGCCGCCACGAGCTGACCTACGGTCAGGCGCCGACATTGACCGAGCCGCACGCTACCCAAACTCAACCAGCCCCGAAATAAATCGCCGGCTGATCACAGAATTGCTTCGTAATACCGCTCGCCGGCACAGCCGCGGCACAGAATCCTGCCGTCCCGCCGCACCTCGCGCTGGAAGTTGATGCCTTCGCCGCATTCCCCGCAGACAATGCGCTCGCCTTTGTAGCCCGGCATCTCCTCCGGCGGCAACGCCACCTTCACCCACTGCTCGGTGAAGAGGTCGTCATTCGGCATCTCGCGATAGGCAAGCATCTGCTGCTGGTTCTTGTTTTCGATTTCGGGATGCATTTGCCGCGCCAGTGCCTTGGAACTTTCTCTGGCGCAGACGCGCACGGCACGGCCGGACTCGATGTCGACGAAGGTCGCGGCGACCTTGCCCCAATCACGGAACTTGAGCGCCCGCTTGCCCAGCCGACAGCCGGTGACCACCGCGACCGCATCGGTTGCGCAGCGATCAATCTCGACAAAGGTGATCAACCGCTTGCGGTCTTTGCCGTGCGGATCGTCGATGCCCAGCAGCTCGAGACCGCGCATCGCCAGCCGCACGCCGAGTACCTGCCCGGCGCACAGATGGCCGTGCGCCACTTCCGCATCGCGCAGCAATTCGTCAAAACTCTTCACCGCAATCTGCTCCGCTTACTCCTCATCGGAGTCGTTGTCGGGCGCCTCATCCGCAAACCTCCCGCTCACGTTCACGGTGAACTTGTCACCGGCCTTGGGCAAGAAGGTCACGCGCGGCGGCTGTCGGTCCCAATGCGGCGCCGCGCAGTTCTTGTCGGACGCGTCTCCCGCACCGACCTTGCCCAGCTCCTTGCGAAACAGCGGTTTTTTGCCGCCGATCTCGGCGACCATGGCATCCACGCGCTCGCCATTGGGTGTGATGCCGCAATACGCCGCGTAGTCGCGATACCAGCTGACCTCCGAGTAGAACGCGTCGAAGTCGGGCAGCTTCACCAGCGCGATCTTCCCCGAAACTCGATCGACCAGCAGCCATCCGCCTCGTTGCCAAAGCCACTTGGGCGACTTCTTCGCGTCGTCGGGCAAGGCGTCGTTAATGCGATACGCCCGCCGGACCACGAACTCGCGATCGGTGACGTCGTGGGCATCGCCGGTGGTGAAATCTTTCAGCTTGCTATCGACGTACAGTGGCCTGACCGAGATGTCGATCGTCCTGTCTTCCGCGGGCCCGGCGAACAGCTTGACCGGCACGGCTTTTCCCAGGCTTACGACGTGCGGCTTCGAGGCGGCGCCAGCCGTTACGCCAACCGGCAACATCGCGACGAGAAGAAAAACAGCGCGCATAGGGAGTCCGACTGCTGAAGGACAAGGTCGGCGCGTGGGGCGCAAGTTCCTGCCCAGCGCCGTCTGGCCAACTTTCCTCCCTTCGATATTAACCACCTGACAACTGTCATACAATGAGTTTGCGTTTAAGCGGCCTGAGGATGGCTTTGACCTACAGCTTTATAATTCCGGCTTACAACGAGAGCGAACGCCTTACCGTATCTCTACCCAAGATCTTCGACTATGTTCGCCGGCAGCAACTGCAAAGCGAAATCATCGTAGTCAACGACGGTTCCAGCGATAACACCGCCGACGTGGTCCGGCATTTCATGGCGCTTTATCCGGATCTCCGGCTGGTGGAAAATCCGGGAAACCGCGGCAAGGGATACAGCGTCCGCAACGGAATGTTGCATGCCCATGGCGATGTGATGCTGTTCACGGACGCCGATCTCTCATCGCCAATTTACGAGGCAGGGAAGTTGTTCGCCGCGTTGGAGCAGGGGGCGGATGTGGCCATCGGATCGCGCTGGCTGCAAGCTGACTTGCAGACCGAGCGCCAGCCGTGGCTCCGGCAGTTGTTCGGACGCTGCTTCAATCTGGCGCTTCGTATCGTGCTGGGGCTGAACTACTGCGACACGCAGTGCGGCTTCAAGGCGTTCACGCGGGCCGCAGCGCAAACCGTTTTCACCCGCCAGCGCATTGAGCGCTGGGGCTTCGATCCGGAACTGCTGTTTCTGGCCAACAAGTTCAAGCTGGCCACGGTGGAGGTGCCGGTGGAGTGGGCCCACGATCATCGCTCCAAGATCAGCCCGCTGCGCGACGGCATCAAGATGGGAACTGAGATGCTGGCCGTGCGCTGGAACGATTTGAACGGGCGCTACAAGAACGAGTCATTCAGGCCGGAAGAAGCGCACGCCAAGCCGACGGCTTCGGTGACGGGCGAAGTGTAATCGTCCGCCATTGCTAGCTGCCAAGTGCCAGTTCCTTCTTAACCGCTTCGCTGAGTAACTTGCCGTCGACGCGGGCGTCTCCAAACTTGGCCTTGGCATTCTTCATCACCGCACCCATGTCCTTCATTGTGGGAGAGCCCATTTCGGCGATGACGGCGCGGACGGTGGCCACGATTTCCTCCTCACCGACCGCCTTGGGCATGTAGCCCTCGATGATTGTGATCTCTTCGGCCTCTTTCTGCGCCAGCTCGGGACGATTGCCCTTCGTAAACTGTTCAACGGAGTCTTTGCGCTGCTTGATCATCGTGGTTAAGACCTGCAGCTCGTCTCTCTCGTCAAGGTCGGCAGCTTTGTCGATCGGCCTCTCCAACCGTTTCATCTGCAGCGCGGCCTTCATCATGCGCAGGGTGGACAGCCGCAACTCTTCTTTGCTGCGCATGGCAGCGACCATGTCCTTTTGTATGCGTTCGTTCAGGCTCATGCGGCAATTATAGTCACCCAGGCCTGTGATTCAGAGCACAAGGCCAGTGCCCACTTGCCGTAGCCTGCCCGGACGTGGAAGCCTATAGTTAAGTAGTCGGCGTTCATGCGCCGCAATCAATTTGCAGAGGTATTGCCATGCTTCGTAAGACACGGCTATTTACTCCCGGGCCGACCCCTCTACTTCCTGCCGCGCAAAATGCTATCGCGGCCGCGGACATGCACCACCGCACAGCGGAGTTCCGCGAAATTTTCTCCCGTACCCTCGCCGATCTGAAGACCTTCATCGGCACCAACAACGATGTTCTGCTTCTGGCTTCCTCCGGAACTGGCGCAATGGAAGCCGCGGTTTCCAACCTCACCTCGCCGGGCGAGAAAGTTGTCGTCCTTACCGCCGGCAAGTTCGGCGAGCGCTGGCGCGATCTGGCCAAGGCGTATGGCTTGTCGATTGAGCTGATCAGCGCTCCCTACGGCCAGACCTTCGACCTTCGCGAAGTGAAATCGAAGCTCGACGGCGCCCGCGTCCTTTATATGCAAGCGACGGAAACCTCCACTGGCGCGCGCCATGACGTGAAAGCCATCGCCGCGCTGCTGAAGGGCACCGACACGCTTCTGGTGGTCGACGCTATCACCGGGCTCGGCACCACGCACTTTGAAGTGGACAACTGGGGCATCGACATCCTGATCGGCGGCTCGCAAAAGGCCGTGATGATTCCCCCCGGTCTTGCCTACCTGTGCGTGAGCGAGCGCGCCTGGCAGCGCATGGAAACTGCCAAGCAGCCGCGCTACTACTTCGACCTGCGCAAGGAGCGCAAGTCACAGACGAAGGGCGAATCGGCCTTCACCCCGGCAGTGGCGCTGATCTGCGGACTGTCGGCGGCGCTCGACTTCATTCGCAAGGGCGGCAATGGCAATCTTGCCGATGGACGGGATGCGCTCATCCACAACGCGGAAACCTCCGCCGCGATGGTTCGCGCGGGCGTGCAGGCGCTGGGGCTGGAACTGTTCGCGCCCACGTGTCCCGCGGCAGCCGTCACGGCGATCCTGGCGCCCAAGGGCGTGGATTCCAGTGCGATCGTCAAGGAGTTCCGCGAACGCTTCGCCATGGTGGTCGCCAATGGCCAGGGCGAAATGAAGGGCCAGTTGTTCCGCATCGCCCATCTCGGATACTACGACTATCTCGACGCCATCGGCGTCATCGGCGCACTGGAGCACGTGCTGGCAAAGGTTGCGCCATCTCACAACTTCGAACTGGGCGCTGGCGTGCGCGCCGTGCAAGAGGCCTTTGCGGGGCAATTCGCCGAGGTGGCTAAAGTATGAAAATCGTCATTGCGGATAAAGTCTCTCCCTCCACACTCAAGGTGTTTGGCGAGAACGGTGACTGGACGGTGGTCCAGCCCGACAAGGAAGCGCTTGCCGGTGAACTGACCAACGCCGACGCGATTATTGTCCGCTCGGCGACCTTTGTCGATGCGGCCATGATGGACAAGGCTCCCAAGCTGCGCGTCATCGGGCGCGCGGGCGTGGGTGTCGACAACGTCGATCTCGACGCCGCCACCAAGCGCGGCATCGTGGTCATGAACACTCCCGGCGGCAATGCGGTTGCCGTCGCCGAACACACCTTCGCTCTCATGCTGTCCATGGCGCGCTCCCTGGTGCGGGCCCACACGACCATGCAGGCCGGCAAGTGGGAGAAGAAGACGCTGCAAGGCACCGAGCTTCGCGGCAAGACGCTGGGCATCGTTGGACTCGGTCGCGTGGGCGTGGAAGTTTCGCGCCGTGCGCTCTCATTCGGGATGAAGGTGGTGGCGCACGATCCGTACGTGGCCCCCAGCTTCGCGCAGCAGTTGAACGTCACCATGGTCCCGCTGGACGAACTGTTCGCCCAGTCGGACTACATCACGCTGCACGTGGGCCTCACGCCGCAGACGAACGGCATGATCAACGCCGATTCCATCCGCAAGATGAAGAAGGGCGTGCGGCTGGTGAACTGTGCTCGCGGCGAGCTGCTCAACGAGCCTGCCGTCATCGAGGCTTTGCAGTCCGGGCAACTGGGCGGCGTGGCACTCGATGTCTACAGTCACGAGCCGGTCAAGGACTCGCCGCTGGCGGCGTTGCCCAACGTCATCCTGACACCGCACATCGCGGGCTCGACCCACGAGGCGCAGGAAGCCGTCGGCGTGCAGATAGCGTTGCAAGTGCGCGAGTATCTGCTGAAGGGCGTGATCCAGAACGCCGTCAACGTGCCTTCGATCAGCGAGGAAGAGTACCAGCAGATGCGGCCGTACATCGCGCTCGGCGAACGGCTGGGAACCTTCCTGGCGCAGTCGGTCGAGGGCGGAGTGGATGAGATGGGCCTCAGCTACAGCGGCGAGATCGCGGAGTGGAAGACCGCGCTGATCCGCAACGCTGCGGTTGCCGGCGCGCTCAACCAGATTGCCCACGCACACGAGCGGGCGAACCTGGTGAACGCGGCGTCCATCGCCGAGGAACGCGGCATCCGCCTGACCGAGCGCAAGCAAGCGCGCGAGGCCAGCGGGGCTGCGGCTAACGTGCTGCGCATGACCTTCAAGAGCGGGCAGCAGGAGAACACCGTGGCTGGCTGCGTCCAGCCCGACGGCCTGCCGCGCCTGCTGGAGATCGATGGCATCCGCGTTGAGGCGCCGCTGGAGGGCAATGTCATTTACCTGCGCAACATTGACGTGCCCGGAGTAGTAGGTCGTGTCGGGACGGTGCTGGGCAAGCACAACATCAACATCGCCAATTTCTCGCTCGGCCGCGGCAAGGCTGGAGCGGAGACATCGGCGGTCGCGGTGGTGCAGGTGGATGGTGAGATTACAGACGCAGCGCTGGAAGGGCTGCGCGGAATCGAAACCATCCTGCTGGCCAAGGCGATTCGCTTCGCTGTGCCGCAGGCGAAGCAAGTAGCATCGGTGTAACCCGGTCCCACTCATTCGAAAACAACGAATGAGTGGGCCGCTCGCCCTTCTTTGCTGTCACGCCGAAGCGCGCTCGTATCGCCTCCACGCCGCTTTTGCCGTTCCCCGCGTTGCATGTTATCCTTAATCCCGTAACAACAAACGATAAAAGAGTAGGAGCGCAACCGATTCAGTGCTAGCCCGAGAGAAAAAAGCCGCCTTGATTGCCGACAACCGGAGAGCGGACAACGATACCGGTTCCCCGGAAGTGCAGATCGCCATCCTGAGCACGCGGATTGGCGAATTGACCGAGCATTTCAAGACCCACAAGAAGGACCATGCCTCCCGGCGCGGGCTTCTCATGATGGTCAGCAAGCGTCGCAGCTTGCTCGACTACCTCAGAAAGTCTGATACCGAACGTTACAAAGCCGTCATTCAAAAGCTGGGCATCCGCAAGTAACATTGTCGGCCGCTGATTGACCAGGCTGCGAGCGTATCGCTTTTCCAGCACGCGCAAAGCCTGCCCTGGCTGGGGGACCCCGTATGCCGTACTTGCGGGGCGTTGAGTAATGAGGCATTGGACACGGGGTACGTCCACAACATTCGTCCAGCTTCTCTCGGCTGGCTTGTATTACACTCCATCTCCCATATCGTGATTGCACATACGGCTTTGAAGGGTCACGAGACGGCGCGCCTGAAGGTGCGCCCCAAGTGTATGTACGAGGATCTATCGGTTGCGTCCAGAACGGAAGGTAACTAAGGAATGAACGAAGAAATGACCGCCGCATTACACGGCGTCACCAAACATGAAATCAGTGTGGATCTGCCTGGTGGCAAGACCATTCGCTTTGAAACCGGAAAACTAGCCAAGCAGGCTCACGGCTCCTGCATCGTTCGCATCGGCGACAACGTCGTCCTCGCCACTGCCTGCGCTAATGCCGACCCGCGGGAGGGCATCGATTTTTTCCCGCTCACCGTCGATTACCGCGAGTACACCTACGCCGCGGGGCGCATCCCCGGCGGGTTCATCAAGCGCGAAGGACGTCCGAGCGAGCGTGAAATCCTGACCAGCCGCCAGATCGACCGGCCCATCCGGCCACTGTTCCCTGAGGGCTTCCGCTGCGAGACGCAAGTCATCGCCATGGTGCTGTCGGCCGACACCGAAAACGATCCCGATGTCTCCGGCATCAACGGCGCGTCGGTTGCGCTGAGCGTCTCCGACATTCCATTTCACGGCCCTATCGGTGCGGTGCGCGTTGGCCGCGTGGATGGCAATTTCATTATCAATCCCACCTATGACGAGCAGCGGTCCGGCGATCTGAACCTGATGGTGGTTGGCACCTCCGAAGGCATCGTGATGATCGAGTCCGGGGCTCGCGAAGTCTCCGAAGAGATTGTGGTTGAGGGCATCGAGTACGGCCACGAGCAGGTCAAGAAAATTTGCGCCGCGATCAGCGAACTGGCGAAGAAGGCCGGCAAGCCCAAGCGTGCGGTCGAACCAGTGACGACGGATGAAGCCTATCTTGGCGAACTGCGAGCGAAAGTTGGCGAGCGTCTGGCTGACGCCGCGAACACCGAAAAGCATCCCAAGAACGAGAGCTACTCGCTGATCAAGCAGCTGAAGACCGAAGTCAAGGAAGCTGTTCCGGAAGACGATGAAGCCGGCCGCAAGAAGGCGAGCAAGTATTTCGATCTCCTGCGCGAACAGATTTTCCGCGAGCAGGTCATCAAAGACAAGCGCCGTCCCGACGGCCGCAAGTTCGACCAGGTTCGCGATATCTGGATCGAAGTCGGCGTGCTGCCCCGTACCCACGGTTCGGCGATCTTCACCCGCGGCGAAACCCAGGCACTGGTGACGACGACGCTGGGCACGGGCGAGGACATGCAGCGACTGGAAGCCTTCGAGGGCGAAGCCAAGAAGCGCTTCATGCTGCACTACAATTTCCCGCCGTTCTCGGTGGGCGAGGTTGCGTTCCTGCGCGGAGCGGGCCGTCGCGAGATTGGTCATGGTGCGTTGGCGGAACGAGCGCTATTCGCAGTGCTGCCCAGCGACACCGATTGGCCGTACGCCATGCGCGTGGTCTCTGACATTCTGGAATCGAATGGATCGTCCTCGATGGCGACGGTTTGCGGAGCCTCGCTCAGCATGATGGACGCTGGCGTTCCACTCAAGGCATCGGTTGCGGGCGTAGCCATGGGATTGGTGAAAGAAGGCAACGACTATGCCGTCCTCACCGATATTGCCGGCGCGGAAGATCACTATGGCGACATGGACTTCAAAGTGGCCGGCACGCGCGGCGGTATTACCGCGTTGCAGATGGACATCAAAGTGATGGGCATCACGCCGCAGATCATGCGCGAAGCGCTGGAACAGGCGCGCGCCGGACGGCTGCACATCCTCGACAAGATGAACGAAGTGATCGGCGAGTCGCGTACCACCATCAGCGAATTCGCCCCGCGCTTCTACACATTGCAGATTCCTACCGATAAGATCCGCGATCTCATCGGCCCCGGCGGCAAAGTGATTCGCGGCATCGTCGAAGCCACGGGCGTCAAGATCGACGTCGAAGACAGCGGCAAGGTCAATGTTTCATCGAGCGATCAGGCGGCGGCTGCCAGGGCGCTGCAAAT
>Ga0182030_10024834_pt1 | contig 10971 bp, 8 predicted proteins | sample 812S3MmetaG_FD_121299 | JGI IMG/M metagenome (GOLD analysis project Ga0182030, IMG submission 121299) | Permafrost microbial communities from Stordalen Mire, Sweden - 812S3M metaG (Illumina Assembly) | ecosystem: Environmental > Terrestrial > Soil > Wetlands > Permafrost | place: Sweden... | reverse complement strand
GTCAACGTCGTACGAACACGCACGCGCTCCACGGCGGCGTCGTCGCGCAAGCGCTCGACGTCGTCCATCAGCAACATGGTGCCCGCCGCGACGGTGGAACCGTCGGACAACGCGACATCCTCGGCGACGACCCGGCCCCAGAGCTTGGTCTCGAGATGGGCACGAAGGCCGCGGGTGTCCGCCGCCACGTGCTCGATCCACATACCACGCTGGGTCCCGCAGTCGAACTCCTTGACGATGAGCTCCTGGGCGACGTCGACGAGTCGACGAGTCAGGTAGCCCGAGTCCGCGGTGCGAAGCGCCGTGTCACCCAGGCCCTTGCGGGTACCGTGCGTGGAGATGAAGTACTCCAGGACCGACAGGCCCTCGCGGAACGAGGACTTGATCGGACGCGGAATCATCTCACCGCGCGGGTTCGACACGAGACCCTTCATGGCGGCAATCTGACGGATCTGCGAGGAGTTACCACGCGCACCGGAGTCGACCATCATGCGGATCGGGTTGTCGAGCTGGGCGTTCATGGCGCGGTCGGTGGCGTCACCGACCTCCTTGTTCGCGTTGGTCCAGATCTCAATCTCCTGCTGACGGCGCTCGTCGTCGACGATCACGCCGCGGCGGTAGTTGAGTTCGACCTTGGCGGCCTGCTCCTCGTACTTGTTCAAGATCTCGGCCTTCTCCGACGTCGTCACGACATCATCGATCGAGATCGTGAGACCAGACTTGGTGGCGTACTTGAACCCCAGCGACTTGATGGCGTCGAGTGCGTTGGCCACCTCTTGACGGCCGAAGCTCGCCGAGATGTCTTCGACGATCGACCCGATCGGCGTGGCGTTCTTGCCGATCAGTTCGTTGACGAAGCGGAACCCGAAGGGCAGCGCCTCGTTGAAGAAGACGCGTCCCGGCGTGGTCAGCAGTGATCGGCTCGCGCCCACGACCTCGAGGCCCGCGGCGTCGAGGCGCACGTCGAGGGAGGACCCCTCGAGCGGACGGATCTCGATCGGCGTACGCAAAGTGATCACTTTGTCGGCCAGGGCGTTCTCGATCTCGTAGACGTGACGGAAGACGCGCGGGTTCTCGATCTTCTCGTTCGCGGGCAGGGTCAGGTAGTAAGCACCGAAGACCATGTCCTGAGCCGGCTCCGTGATGGGCCGACCCGTGGCGGGCGTGAAGATGTTGTTCGTCGAGAGCATCAAGATGCGCGCCTCGGCCTGCGCCTCGGCGGACAGCGGCACGTGAACGGCCATCTGGTCACCGTCGAAGTCGGCGTTGAACGCTTTGCAGACGAGGGGGTGGATCTGGATCGCCTTGCCATCGACCAGGACGGGCTCGAAGGCCTGGATACCTAGGCGGTGCAACGTCGGGGCGCGGTTGAGCAGAACGGGGTGTTCGCGGATGACCTCTTCAAGGACGTCCCACACCACGGCCTTGCGGCGCTCGACCATGCGCTTGGCGCTCTTGATGTTCTGAGCCATCTGGGTCTCGATCAGGCGCTTCATCACGAAGGGCTTGAAGAGCTCCAGGGCCATCATCTTGGGCAGGCCGCACTGGTGCAACTTGAGCTGGGGACCGACCACGATGACCGAACGGCCTGAGTAGTCCACTCGCTTACCCAACAGGTTCTGACGGAAACGACCCTGCTTACCCTTCAACATGTCCGACAGGGACTTGAGGGGACGGCCGCTCTGGCCGGCCACCGGACGTCCGCGACGACCGTTGTCGAAGAGCGCGTCCACGGCTTCTTGGAGCATTCGCTTCTCGTTGTTGACGATGATGTCGGGCGCGCCGAGGTCGAGCAACCGCTTGAGGCGGTTGTTGCGGTTGATCACGCGTCGGTACAGGTCGTTGAGGTCCGAAGTGGCGAAGCGGCCACCGTCGAGCTGGACCATCGGACGAAGGTCCGGGGGGATGACGGGGACGGCCTCGAGGATCATGGCACGCGGGTCGTTGAGACGGTGACCGTGTGCGTCGCGGCGGTTGAAGGATTGCACGATGGCGAGACGCTTCAAGAACTTCGCGTGACGCTGGGCCGAGAGCGGCTTGCGGCCGTCCTTGGCGTCAATCATCTCGCGCATCATGCGCTCTTCTTCGTCCAGGTCCATGCGGTCGATCAATTGCAGGATCGCGTCGGCACCCATACCGCCTTCGAAGTACTCGCCGTAGCGGAACTCCATCTCGCGGTACAAGACCTCGTCCTCGATGATCTGGCGCGAGTGCATGCCCTCGAAGGTGTCGAAGGCCTGCTTGGCCAACTCACGCTCTTCGGCGAAGCGACCGCGCACGGCATCGAGTTCCTTCTCGGTGCCACGCTGCAGGGCCCGCAGTTCAGACTCCTTGGCGCCATCGGTCTCAAGCTTCGCGGCGCGAGCCTCGATGTCCTTGAGCTTGGCGTCCAGGGCCTTGGCCTCGCGCTCGGCGATCTCGAGCTGTTCCTCGGTCAGGGCCTGACGCAATTCAGCCAGGTCGTCGTGACGACGCTCGACCTCCACGTGGGTAACCATGTGGGCGGCGAAGTAGATGACCTTCTCGAGCTGCTTGGCCTTGAGCTCCTCCTTGGGCGCAGTGCCCATGAGGAGGTACGCCAGCCACGAGCGCGTACCGCGCAAGTACCAGATGTGTACCACCGGCGCCGACAACGCGATGTGGCCCATGCGGTCGCGACGGACCTTGTCCGAAGTGACCTCAACGCCACAGCGCTCGCAGACGATGCCCTTGAAACGCACCCGCTTGTACTTGCCACAGGCGCATTCCCAGGCCTTCTGAGGTCCGAAGATCTTCTCGCAGAACAGGCCGTCCTTCTCGGGACGCAGGGTGCGGTAGTTGATGGTCTCGGGCTTCTTCACCTCTCCCGAGGACCAACTGCGGATGTTCTGGGCGGTGGCCAGACCAATGCTCAGTTCGTCGAACTGGTTGACGTCAAGCGGACTCATGACAACTTCCTTTCTGCGGCGCGGCGAGCGTCTTCCTCGTCAGATCCGCGCTCGGGTCGACTGATGTCGATGCCCAGTTCGCGGGTGACCGAGAAGAAGTCCTCTTCCGTGTCGGCGAGGTCCACGTGGGCGCCGACCTTGTCGCGCACTTCCACGTTGAGACACAGTGACTGCATTTCCTTGATAAGAACCTTGAACGACTCGGGGATGCCCGGCTCGGGGAGGTTCTGACCCTTGACGATGGATTCGTACGCGCGCTCGCGACCCTTCATGTCGTCGGACTTGACCGTCAACAGTTCCTGCAGGGCGTAAGCGGCACCGTAGGCCTCGAGGGCCCACACTTCCATCTCACCGAAGCGCTGACCACCGAACTGTGCCTTACCACCGAGCGGCTGCGCAGTGATCATGGAGTACGGTCCCGTGGAACGTGCGTGGATCTTGTCGTCGACCATGTGGGCGAGCTTCAAGATGTAGGCGTAGCCCACCGAGATCTGGTTGTCGTAGGCCTCGCCGGTGCGGCCGTTGAACAACACGACCTTGCCGTCGTGGTTGCTCGACAGCAACCGCTTGCCGTTGGCCCCGTCGACGTTGAGACGCTCGAAAGTCTGCTGGATCGTCGGCTTGTCCTTGGCGCGCTCGGTCTCGTCCCAGTGCGCGCCGTCGAATGACGGGGTCGCGACGTAGACGGCCGGCTCGGTGCGGGGGCGGGTCTTACGATACGGGCGCGACGCGCTGTTGCGCTGGTCGTCGTGGCCAGAGGTCCCCACGGCGGGGTTGACCTCGATGCCCTCCCAACCGTGACGCGCGGCGTAGCCCAGGTGACTCTCGAGCACCTGGCCGACGTTCATACGACTCGGCACGCCCAGGGGGCTCAAGATGATGTCGACGGGCGTACCGTCGGCCATGAAGGGCATGTCCTCCTCGGGCAGGATCTTCGAGATGACGCCCTTGTTACCGTGGCGTCCCGCGAGCTTGTCGCCCTCGGAAATCTTGCGCTTCTGGGCCACGTACACCTTCACCAACTGGTTCACACCGGGCTGCATCTCGTGATCCTCGTCGCGGCTGTAGACCTTGACGTCGATGACCTTGCCGGACTCCCCGTGGGGGACCTTCAGCGAGGTGTCGCGCACTTCGCGGGCCTTCTCACCGAAGATGGCGCGCAGTAGGCGCTCCTCGGGTGACTGCTCGGTCTCACCCTTGGGCGTTACCTTGCCGACCAGGATGTCGCCAGGCTGGACCTCGGCGCCGATGCGCACGATGCCCATGTCGTCGAGGTCCGCGAGGATGTCGTCGGGCAGGTTCGGGATGTCACGAGTGATCTCTTCGGCGCCCAACTTGGTGTCGCGCGCGTCAATCTCGTACTCCTTGACGTGGATCGAGGTCAGCACATCGTCGCGCACGAGACGCTCGTTCAAGATGATCGCGTCCTCGTAGTTGTAGCCCTCCCACGGCATGTAGGCCACGAGCAGGTTCTTGCCCAGGGCCAACTCACCGTTCGAGGTGCTCGTGCCATCGGCTAGGAGGTCGCCGATCTTCACCGTCTCGCCACCCACCACGAGGGGCTTCTGGTTGATCGAGGTGTCCTGGTTGGAACGACGGAACTTGTTCAAGTTGTACTGCTTCTTGCCCAGGGCCTTGCCGTAACGGTCGGTAACACCCTTGTCGTACTCGACGACGACGCGGTCACCCGACACCGAGGTGACGAGACCGTCGCCCTCGGCCAGGAGCACATCGCCCGAGTCGAGCGCGGCGCGCGACTCCATGCCGGTACCCACGAAGGGGGCCTCGGGCATGATCAGCGGCACGGCCTGCTTTTGCATGTTGGCACCCATCAGGGCGCGCTGGGCGTCGTCGTGCTCGACGAAGGGGATCAACGAAGTCGCGACCGAGATGACCTGCTTGGTCGACACGTCCATGAGCTCGACCTCGTCGGGCTTGACGAAGTCGATCTCCGAGGTGGTCGAGGACGACTTGTTCGACGCACCGACGCGCAGGCCGGTGCCGATCGGTCCACGGCGCACCAGCACGCGGTCGGCGGTCAGTTTGCCCGACTCGTCGACCTCGGTATTGGCCTGGGCGATGACGTAGCGCTCTTCCTCGTCGGCGGTGAAGTAACGGATCTCGCCCGTCACTCGCCCCCCGGTGACCACGCGGTACGGGGTCTCGATGAAGCCGTACTCGTTGATGCGCGCGTAGTTCGCGAGGTAGCCAATCAGTCCCACGTTGGGACCTTCGGGGGTCTCGATGGGGCACATGCGTCCATAGTGCGAGGAGTGGACGTCACGCACTTCGAGTCCGGCGCGCTCACGCGACAGACCGCCGGGTCCCAGCGCCGACAGGCGGCGTTTGTGGGTCAGACCCGAGAGCGGGTTGTTCTGGTCCATGAACTGGCTCAACTGGGAGGTCGCGAAGAACTCCTTGATCGCCGACATCACGGGGCGGATGTTGATGAGGGTCTGGGGCGCGATGGCCTCGACGTCCTGGGTGTTCATGCGCTCGCGCACGACGCGCTCCATGCGCGACAGTCCGGTTCGCAGGGCGTTCTGGATCAGCTCGCCCACGCTGCGGATGCGGCGGTTGGCGAAGTGGTCCTGGTCGTCGATGTGGTACACCGTCTCCTTGGCGGTGCGGTCGCGCGCCAGGTTCAACAGGTACGTGGCGGTCGCGAGGACCTCGGCCTTGGAGAGCACGTGCAGCGACTCATTGGGCAGCTCCAGCAGGTCGCCGAAGAGCTCGACGTTCTTGGCGACTTCGGCGCCGAGCTTGCGGTCGAGCTTGTAACGGCCGACGCGGCTGAGGTCGTAGCGCTTCTCGGAGAAGAAGGCACCCTCGAAGTACTGGCGGGCGGCCTCGACGGTCTGTACCTCGCCCGGACGGGCGCGGCGGTAGATCTCGAGCCAGGCAGTCTCCTGGCTGGCGCGCGCGAAGCTCTCGGGGCTGTCTTCGAGGTTGTACTTGTCCATGTGCTTGGCGATCTCGAGGTGCGCCTTTTTCCAGTCCGCGTGGAACTGGTCCTCGAGGAAGTCGAAGTGCGCGACGAACTTCTCGAAGAAGCCCTCGTCCATCGACGTGTCGAGGGCGCGCAGCAGGGTGAAGATCGAGATGCGGCGCTTGCGCGCGATGCGAGCTCCGGCGTTCGCGGCCTTGTTCTTCTTCTCCTCCAGGTCGACCTGAAGCCACTCACCGCGGCTGGGGTGGATGGTGCCCTCGAACGCGACCTTCTCGTCCTTACCGGGCTGGAAGAGCACGCCGGGCGAACGCACCAACTGGCTCACCACGACACGCTCCGTGCCGTTGATGATGAAGGTGCCCTGCTCGGTCATGATCGGGAAGTCACCCATGAAGACGGTCTGTTCCTTGATCTCACCGGTCTCGGAGTTCAAGAATCGCGCTCGGACGAAGATCGGCTGGGAGTACGTGGTCGCACGCTGGCGACACTCCTCGACCGTGAACTTCGGAGGACTCTTCAGGTCCGGGTCGTCGGGGTCGAACTCAAGTTCGAGTGACAGGCGTCCCGTGAAGTCAGAGATCGGCGAGAGAGCCTCGAAGGCCTCACGCAGTCCCTGCTTCATGAACAGATCGAAACTGTCTCGCTGGATCTCCAGGAGATTGGGTAGGGGGTGAGCTTCACCCAGGGCCGAGAAATTAAAGCGTTCGGGGCTAGTGGACCGAGACGTCAACGGTCTATCCTCCGTGTAAGTGGGTGGCTACTGCATTGAATACGCGTCTCTGCGGTGAAATGCTCGTCAAGGGTTGACAAAGTTGAGTGCAGGGACACGGTCTTTCGACACTACTACTCTAGGGCGTGCAGGCGCAAGTGGTGCCCGTCAGGAACGGACACCGCCACGGAGGCTGCGCTCACCCTAGGCAAAATCCGGTCCGCGGTCAAGTACCCTCGCGAACGAGCGCGAAGCCCCGACCGGCGAACCGGTCGGGGCTCTTCGCGATACTACGGAAATTACTTGAGTTCGACGGTGGCGCCGGCGGCCTCGAGGGCAGCCTTGGCCTTGTCGGCATCAGCCTTGGACACCTTCTCCAGGACGGGCTGGGGAGCGCCGTCGACGAGGTCCTTGGCTTCCTTCAGACCGAGGCTGGTCAGGGCGCGGACTTCCTTGATGACGGCGATCTTCTTGTCGCCGCCACTCGTCAAGATGACGTCGAAGTCGCTCTTCTCCTCCGCCACTTCGGCGTCAGCGCCGCCGCCAGCCGCCGCGGGAGCGGCTACTGCCGCCGGGGCCGCCGCGGTCACGCCGAACTTCTCTTCGAACTCCTTGAGGAGCTCGCTGAGCTCGATCACCGACAGGTCAGCAATGCCGTCGAGAATCTGCTCCTTGGTCAGGGTTCCAGCCATGGTGATTCCTTTCTCTATTTCGTTTCGTTACTGCGATGGTGGGTTATTCGGCCGGTTCGCTCGCGACACTCTCGGGTGCCTCGGAGTGCGCCTCGGCCTCGGCCACGGGGGCGTCAGCTTCGGCCTCCGCGACGGGTGTCGCGGCGTCGTCGCTCGCTGCATCAGCAGCTTCCTCGACCCCGGCCGGAGTCTCGGCGGCCGGCTCGTCCGTTTCGACCGCAGCGGCGGCCACGGGGCCACCCTTGGAGTCGAGCAGGGCCGAGAGGCCGTAGGCGAAGTTTTGCGGGACGGCCTTCAAAAGGCCGGCCATGGTGCGAAGAGGTGCGGCCAGTGCGCCGGCGATCTGGGCCAACAGCACGTCGCGGCTGGGCAGTTCGGCCAGGGCGGTGATGTCCTTGGGGCCGAGGGCCTTGCCGTCGAGCACGCCGCCCTTGAGGATCAACTTGGGCGAAGCCTTGGCGAAGTCGCGCAGGGCCTTGGCCACCGCCGAGATATCACCGTCGACGAAGGCAATAGCCGTGGGACCCTCGAGGAACGGGGTCAGCGGCTCGGCGCTGGTGCCTGACACGGCGCGGCGCACCAGGGTGTTCTTGAACACCTTGTAGTCCGCACCGAGGGTGCGCAACTGGCGACGGATGCTGGAGATCTCGGCAACGGTGAGGCCGCGGTACTCGGTCACGAGTGCTGTCGTGGTCGAATCGACCTTGGCCTTGACCTCGTCGACGGTGGCGACCTTCGCGGGGCGAATCTTGCTCATGTGAACTCCTTCACCGGATGCCGCCCGGTACGGGCCTAGGACATCGCAGCAAACGAGACACCCTGCGGTGAACTCGAATTCCTCGTCAGGCTGGCCTTGCGAGCCACTTAAGTGGTTTCCCACACCGGATGTCTTCGGCGTTCTTCAAACTGTGGCACTTTCGTGCGCTGGTACATCGTAGTGACGCCGCATCGGCGACGTCAAAACGACCCGGGTGTGAAGCCCTAGGCCGTGGTCAGGACCTCGTCGAGCTCGCGGGTGCGTGTCGGGTCGATCTTGACGCCCACGCCCATGGTCGACGAGACGGTGATCGAGATCAGGTACCGGCCCTTGGCGCTGGCGGGCTTGACTCGCACCAGTTCGTCAATGACGGCGTGCACGTTCTTGGCCAAGTCCTCGCGAGAGAAGCTGACCTTGCCGACGCGCAACTGCACGTTGCCGATCTTGTCGGTGCGGTATTCGACGCGTCCGCCCTTGAACTCGGCGACGGCCTTAGCGACGTCCATCGTGACGGTACCGGTCTTGGGGTTCGGCATGAGACCACGCGGGCCGAGCACTCGACCCAGTCCACCGACCTGGCCCATGAGGTCCGGGGTCGCAATGGCGATGTCGAAGTCCAAGAATCCCCCGGCGACCTTGGCCACCAGGTCCTCGGCACCTACGAAGTCCGCGCCCGCGTCACGGGCGGCCTGGGCGTTCTCGCCCGAGGCGAACACCGCGATACGGTTGGTCTTGCCAGTGCCGGCGGGCAGTGAGATGGTGCCACGCACGATCTGCTCGGCCTTGCGCGGGTCGACGCCGAGGCGCACCGCGAGCTCGACCGTCTCGTCGAACTTGGCGGTCGAGAGACCTTTGACTTTGTCGAGCGCCTCGTTGACCGTGATCAGTTCCTCGCGGTTGACCTGGGTCAAAGCGTTCTTGTAGTTCTTACCGTGCTTCATTGTTCTCTCCTAGCCCGCGACCGCGATGCCCATCGAGCGTGCCGTGCCGGCAATCTGCAGCTTGGCCTGCTCGAGGTCGTCGGTGTTGAGGTCCTTGATCTTGGTGTTGGCGATCTCTTCGATCTGGTCCATCGTCACCGTGGCGACCGTCTCACGACCGGCCAGGTGGGCGCCCTTGTCGATGCCCGCGGCCTGGCGCAGCAGCACCGGGGTCGGCGGGGTCTTCAACACGAAGGTGAAGGACCGGTCGTCGTAGATCGAGATGTCGACCGGGATGACGGTACCCTTCATCGCCTCGGTGGCGGCGTTGTACTGCTTGCAGAACTCCATGGTCTGAATGCCGTGGGGTCCAAGGGCGGTACCCACCGGCGGCGCGGGGGTGGCTCCACCCGCTTGGAGCTGAATCTTGACGACGGCAACAACTTTCTTGGCCATGGTGTCTCCTTAGGACCTAGAGCTTCGTGATCTGAGTGAAATCGAGTTCGACCGGGGTCTCACGCCCGAAGATGTCCACGAGCACCTTGACCTTGAGCTGGTCTTCGTTGATCTCGGCCACGTGGCCCGAGAACGTAGCGAAGGGACCGCTCTTGATCTGGACGGTGTCGTTGACCTCGAACTCGTGCGTGGGCATGCGGCGCTTGGCGACGGGGATCTCCACACCCTCGACCTGTGGTCGGATGATGTTGTCGACCTCGCGACGCGTCAGCGCGGTGGGACGGGTCTTTTCGGCCCCGACGAAGCCCGTCACGCCCGGCGTGGAGCCAATGACGTAGAAGATCTCGGGGTCCGGCTCACAGCGGATCAGCAGGTAACTGGGGAACATGCGCTTGGCGACGGTGACCTTCTTGCCCGACTTGAACTCGGTGACATCCTCTTCGGGCAGGTAGATCTCGTAGATCTGCTCAGTCAACTCGCGGCTCTTGATGATGTTGTTCAAAGCGCCGATGACCTTCTTTTCGTGGCCGGCGAAGGTGTGCACGATGTACCAGCGACCTGGACGGTCGAAGGCGCTCTCGGCGATCGGCTCCTCGTCGGGCTCCTCGTCGATGATCGTGACATCGAGAATCTCGTTCTCATCGAGGTCGGTCGCGGCGACGACGTTCTCGTCGTACTCGGCGGGGGTCTGCGTGTCGTTCATGATCTCGCTTTACTTCGTGAAGAGGAAAGAGACGAACTTCGAGAAACCGTAACCGAGGCCGAAAATCAGCGCGGTCATGAAAATCAGGACGAAGCCCACGATGGACGTGTAATTAATGGTCTCGGCGCGGGTGGGCCAGGCGACCTGGCGCAACTCCTCGCGAACCTGGGTGAAGAACTCGCGAGGCGTGGCCCGCTGGCTGCGACGGCGCGCGGCACCCTCGGTCGCCGCGGCGCGACGGGAGGAGGCACCCTCGGCGCCCACCTGGCCCTTTCGCTGCATCATGCGCTTTTGTTCGCGGTTCATTTCTTGTCTTTCGTTACTGCGTCGGTACTACGTCGAAGAAATCTTCGAGCAGGGCAGGAGGGACTCGAACCCCCAACCCCCGGTTTTGGAGACCGGTGCTCTACCAATTGAGCCACTGCCCTCTGCGCCCGCTCGCCGGAAAATCCAGCGGGTGGCCGTAGGGAAGGAACAGCCTACCATTCCCTGCGGGGATGGTCTCTAACGGGTCTCCTTGTGCGTGGTGTGCTTGCGCTCCCACTGGCAGTACTTCTTCATTTCGATGCGCTCACGGTCGTTGATCTTGTTCTTCATCGTGATGTAGTTGCGCCGCTTGCACTCCTCACAGGCCAGGGTGACCTGCACGCGCTTTTCGTTCTTCGCCATTTCGCTCTCTCCTCGTCGGTACTGCGGTTACTGCGGTTACTGCGGTTACTGCTGAGGACCCGAAGGTCCTGCCTGGTAGCGGCGGCGGGAGTCGAACCCGCGACACCACGATTATGAGCCGTGTGCTCTAACCACCTGAGCTACGCCGCCTGGCGAGCCCTCTGTCGGGATTGAACCGACGACCCCTT